>Ga0207641_10000571_pt1 | contig 40957 bp, 54 predicted proteins | sample KBSSwiS62_FD_184306 | JGI IMG/M metagenome (GOLD analysis project Ga0207641, IMG submission 184306) | Switchgrass rhizosphere microbial communities from Kellogg Biological Station, Michigan, USA - KBS Switchgrass S6-2 (SPAdes) (version 2) | ecosystem: Host-associated > Plants > Roots >... | reverse complement strand
TGACCACTATGACGATGTCGCCACGCCTCACCCGCTATTTACTGCGTATTGCACTTGCCTTGAGCTGCGGCAGCTCCTCTAACACTTTTGCTCAGCTACGCCTGCCGTCCGCACCGTCGCTGCCAACAGCGCAACAGCTACCGCTCAATATGCTGGAGCACACGCTCACGAACGCGGACACCACCGTCAGTGAACTCGACAGCCGTGCGCGGAAAAATTTGCGCACGCTGCAAATTCGCGAATTGCTTCATACGCAGCGCGCGCGGGTAGAGGCCGATCCAAATGGTGCGCCGATCCTGCGTCGCGAAGTCGTCGCTATTTCGCCATCGGCCGCAGCGTTGGAGCGAATTCGCAGCGCGGGTTTTAGTGTCATCGCGACGCGTCAGCTCGCTGACCTAGATATCGAGCTGCTGACGCTCGCCACGCCAGCAGGTATTTCTACCACCGATGCTCTGCAGCAATTGCGCGCGCTCGATCCCAGCGGGCAATACGATTTCAATCATCTTTATCTGCGCAGCGGCGACATCGATGCCACGAATTCATTACCGACAGCTGTCACGGCAACCACAACCACGACCAACCGCAATCCAGTCGGCCTGATCGATAGCGGTATCGAGCGTAAGCACCCGGTATTTGCTCAATCCGACGTGCATACCTGGGGTTGCAACGAGCACGAAATACCGAGTGCGCATGGCACTGCGGTGGCATCGCTGCTGATCGGTGCGGATCGACAATTTCGCGGCGCCGCACCGAACGCGCCATTGTTCGCCGCCGACATTTATTGCGGCGAGCCAACCGGCGGCGATGTGGCGACAATCGCCGCCGCCTGCGCATGGTTAGCGCAGCAGCGAGTACCGGTTATCAACATCAGCTTGGTCGGTCCGCCGAATTTATTGCTTGAGCGTGTGATCCGCCGCCTGCAAGAACGCGGACATATATTAGTGGCAGCGGTCGGCAACGATGGTCCCGCCGCGCCACCGCTTTACCCGGCTGCATATGCCGGTGTCATTGGCGTGACTGCCGTCGATGGGCGCGATCGCGTGTTGCTCGAAGCCGGTCGGGGGCCTCAGGTGGCATTTGCCGCACCCGGCGCCGATATATTCGCGGCGACGCTATCTAACACTTTTACCAAGGTGCGCGGCACATCGTTCGCCGCACCGATCGTCGCGGGATTGTTATCGCGCCAGATGAATGAGCCTAACCGCGAAAAAGTCGCTACTGCGCTTTCTCAATTAAGCATCACCGCGATCGATCTTGGGCCGAACGGACGCGACGATATTTACGGTGAAGGATTGGTGGGAAAGGAGATTCGCGTCACAGCGCGCAACCCATAAATAATTTTTTTAAAAAAATAATTATCGAGTGGAATAAATTCGCGTTCGCCGTCGTTTAGTCATCAAAGCCTGCAGATTGGCTGCAGCGCTCCGATGAAGGTGAACGACGATGAAAACTCAACGCTTATTTTTGGCAATTTCCATCGCAGCTTCGATGACTTTTGCAACTGTGGCGCATGCGCAATTGGGCGGCGGACTGGGCGCTGGCGGCAATTTGGGTGGCACGCTGAATGGCGGCATGAATTCAATCAACGGTTCGCTGAATGGCGGGCTCGGCGCTTCAGGCGCAATCAATGCATCGCGTACCACTGAAACATTGCGCGAACGCAAAGCCCGCTTGCAGCAACGCGCACAGCAAACCACAGAACAAGCGAAAGCCACCGCGGATCAGGCGAAATCGACTGCGGAGCAAACCAGCGACGGCGCACGCAACAGCGGGCAATCGACAGCTTCGGAAGCTGCGCTTAGCGCAACATCCGCTGCCACGGTGGGTGCAAACGCCGCGACCGATCAAGCCGGTGCAATAGCGGCCGGGTCATCTTCGATTGCAGCTGGTACGGCAAATACAGCGCAATCGAACGCCAATTCAAATAACATCAACGGCAATAGCGCAAACGCTGCAGCGAATACCCTCACTGGCGCTACGAGCGCTGCCGGCACCCCGGCAATCCCCAATGCCACTTCGGCAGCCGGCAGTACCAACGCCAATCCAACACCCAGCTCTGTGCCTACGGCGATTAACAACTCGACAAACTCAGACGCAAATGCTGGCGCAAATGAAGCACCAACACCGTGGCCTTCCAGCACGCCCGTCGATAATAATTCGGCAGCAAAAAAATTCGGCAAACGTAACGCCGCTGCAAATGCTGGTGCTTCAACCAGCTCGAATGTCGAACGCAGCGGTAACGCGAACACCGGCGCTAATGCATCCTACAGCGCAAGCGCGCACTGAGCCTTTGCAAAGCGGTATTGGAAATAATTGCGCTGATAAAACGAAACCGGGTATCCCGCGATCACGGACGATTGCGGGATACGTTTATCGATAAGAATCTGGAGGAAATTGGGGTGGCTGATGGGGATCGAACCCACGACCACAGGAATCACAATCCTAATTCGATTTTTAGCAATTTCAATGCCTTACATAACGAAAGTTGGAATTCAGACACTGTAAAAAATCGTTGTAAATCAATGGCGTTTTTTTCGTATTCCAAACTTTAATTCAAGATTTTCAGCGCGCTCCATCAACCAAGGAGCGCAAAATGGCAGGTCCAATTTCAAATTTATTCGCCCGCATCGCCCGCGATATTCGCGCGGTTTTTCAGTCGACCAATATCCCCCCGCAGCGTGACGATACCGGCGCATTTCGTGGCCCCGGCGAGACGCTGAACAACATGGAGTGGCCACCAAAAGAACCTGAGACGAAACAATCGGATGGAGAGGACTAGCGCGGCCAAGCATCCATCAGGGTGCGTTTTTCGCTGTTAAGTCGCTCAGCTTCTTCTGCCACGCTTCGGCGTCGGTCTTGGCACTCTGTAAGTACGTCCCCAAGGGCGATGGTTGTCTTACGTAGGGCATCGACTGTGGCTGTGGGCACGCCTGCGCGGATAGCGCTGAGCGTGTCGCGCAGGCTGTTGGACAAAGCAACATTGGTAGCAGCAATAGTCTGTATAGCGGTTTCTCGGGTAGCAGCAGCATTTTGTGCATCCTCCAATTGTTTTTTCAGTGCCGCTTCGACTTTGGCATTAGCTTCGTCGGCAGCGATCTTCTTTGCCTGGTATTCGGCTACCGCGCGCTGGTAACCGATGTCTTGCTGGTGATCCATAAATTTATGGATTTCGACAGTAACGAATGCCAGCGCAGCAACAAATACCGCGATCTCGATCATGGTTTTGTAGGGCGACAGAAAATTAAGGAGCGGCATTTTTTTCACCCAGCACATCCGGAATCGTCGCTTTCAGGAAAGCGCTCACGATGCCGCCCATTGCCGCAGCTTGACCCCAATCGACGCCTACGCCCCATTTGGCACCGCAGAGCGTTACCACGAAACCGACGCCCTGCCATGTGCTTGGCTCTTTCATTCGGTCGAGAATAAAGTTCGCGCCTGCGCGCAAGCGATCTTTGATATTCATGCCACACCCCTTTCAAGTTGCAGTGCAATGCGATTCCACCAACCACCGGTGTTGGATTCGCGTGCCTGCTTGGTTTTTGCAATATGTCGGCAACGTTGTGCATTGAAGCGAGTTGCCAAAACTTTCAGATCTGCATTGCGCACGGCACCAATGGTTTTCGCGCCGATCTCGCCGTCGTCTTTAACGCCGACTGCACGCTGTAAGCATTTATTCGCATCGTCGTGATCAGAATTAACGGCCATATCGAAAACTAATTGTGCGATGCGTGGCGGCAGGTTTTCACCGTTGATTGGCAACCAGAACTTGCGCCAGTAAAAGTCTTTCATGAGTTCGGCTAGGCGCGGCGAATCGTATGGCTCGCCTTTATCGAGCAACGCCCAACCGGACCACTCACCGTGAAAAGTGCGCGCAATGCCGGCAAATGTATCGCCGCCCGGATCATTACCTATTCGCGAGCGCACCATGCCGCCCTCAATATTTTGATCGAGCACCGTAGCCTGTAGCGCAGTGAGAAACGACATCGTGTAATTCATTTCGGACCGTCGAACCACCCTTGCGAGAGATTAGGATTCGGCGCGGTGAAGCCTTCGGCCGCGCTCACGTCGGATTGCACACGAAATACTGCGGAGAAAAATCCATTCAGTTTCCAGCCGATGTAGCACTGAAGAAATTCCCGCTTCGTAGGTTTTTTGCCGGACCAGCGAATGCCGATGCCGATATAAAACGGCAACATCAATCGAATAAAAAATGCGCCGTTATAAAACAGTTTTTCATTCGCAACGCGGCCCAGCCAAAAACGCGCACCCCAACCGCCACCACGGTTTTCGAGCGGTGCGACTTTGTACCCGATCACGCAGGCGAAAATCGGATATACAAACTTCGGATCGAGGGCGAGTTTGTTAAGCCATGGATCGAAATATTTTGCGGTGAGCTGCTGCGGCGTCATAACTAATTACTGATTACGATTATGTGCACATAAGGAACATCAACCTTTGTTCCACTCGCATTCGCAACCGTGATTCGACGCGATGTGGTGGTTGGCGCGACGTTACCTTTCGCGAAAACAAACGAATTGATTGTGTCCGCAGCATCTGAACTGGACGTGCCGACGATTGCATAGTTGGCGTTTGGTAAAGCCGACGTGAAATTCAGCGTGTAATCGCCCGTTCCGTTTTTTGTCACTGAGCTGATATTAAAATTATCGCGGGGCGTAATCGTGCCCGATGACGTGCCGTTAAAGTTCACCCACGCTTTTATCGTTTGCGATGCCAGCGTGCCGGTCGCGTTGCTCGCATTGGTGGCGTTTGTGGCATTTGTCGCAGTGGTGGCACTACCCGCGCTATTCGCATAATTAACGCTGAAATTTGAGGGATTCCAAACGTAAACGTTGGTCCCGTCGTTGCTGCCCCACAGCCATGACGGCTGGCCAGATTGGCCGGCCCAATTGAATGTCATCGGCGCACCGCCGCCACCGTTTTGCGCCAGCGTCGATGCTCTCATCGCTATCCCGGTCGCAAGCGTGTTTTGCACGAATGCCGTTGTTGCGATCTGGGTCGTGTTCGAACCGTTGCCTACCGTCGGCGCTGTCGGCGTACCGGTAAGCGCCGGTGAATTAATTGGAGCCAGCGTTTGCAGCAGCGGCGCAATCGTCACCCATGCGGAATTTGGTGCATTGCGCTGTTTGAGCAGGCCGTTGGCGGTGTCGGCCCACAGCCGATACGCACCGATCGCGCCGGGGTTTGTGGTGCCGGATTCCATCGTCGCGACGGTATCGACGGCTTCATTAATCGCCTGCGCCATTTGCAAGCCGGTGACTGTGCCTGTAGTCGGTACCGAGGTTGAATTTTGCGAGGCGGGAACAATAGCTACCATCGCCGCCAGCATTACGCTGATGACGAAACTCATTTTTTTCATGATCAATAACCCTGAATGGAATAGTGGACTGTGCGAGCCACGGACGCGCCCGCGTTTTTCACTTCGAATGCGACAGAGCTGTTTGAAACGGATGTCACGAATAATTGATCGCCCGCAGAACCACCGACGATATTTGCGGTAACTACGGGCACACCGGACGGCCCATTTCCGCCGTTAAATGCCGGTGAATGCGTTAGCGTGACTGGGCCGCTCGTGAGCGTGGTGATCGAGCCATCGTCGATGCGATCGGGCACATCGACAACAAACGCAAATGCGGTGATAACGGGTGTGCTGGTGCCGTCGATACTTTCGAGCACGATGCGAAACTGAAAATACCGGCCGAAATACACGCCGGGTTTGTAATCCTGCCACCCGGCATAAGTGCCCGCGTTATTGCCGACATTGATTTGCGGCCGCACGCGCGTCAGTTCCGCATCGGTTGGATTATTGTTGGAATCTTCGTTGTGCGATGCATACATCACGGATATTGCGCACGGCGCTTCGCGCCCCACGTTCACGGTGTGCGTGCTCGCCGTGTAGCTGCCACTCGCGGGATAACCGCCGGATGCGAGAATATTCGCGGTGCCAAGAAAATCCGGCAGCGTGAGCACATTCGCAGTGCCCTTTAAACGAATCTTGCTGCTGACGATCAACGCATTACTGTCGAGCGTGCCGGGCAAACCTGAAACAAATTCATCGTATGACGCGAGTACATTCGCGGTGATCGAGCCGGTGGTGATAACAACCGATTGCGGATTGGCCGAATACAACGTGCTGCCATCGAGCAGCAGCACTCGCGAGCGAATCCAGTAAGTGCCAGGGCTATTGGCACGAAATGAATTCGTCGAAGTTTGCCCGAGCACCACCGATTGTGACCACGATGTGCCGAGACGAATTTCGTAATCAATGCCACGCACATCGGATAGCGCAGCCCAATAAATCTCGATAAAACCGTCGCGAAAATTCAGGTGAATGTCGCGCACATCGATGGGCAGATTGGTTGCCGCGCTGGTTGTAGTGATCGATGCCGTCGGCCCATTCGGCGTTTCAACATCGGATATGCTGACCGGCCATGCGCGAAAGTTGTATGTGAGTCCGTCCGCCGGCAACACCACATCAATTTCATCAGCGGCGGCGCCAGCGATCTGCCAAACGGTGTCCCCGCTTTTTTTGTAATAGACGTTCGCGTATTTGTAATTCGAAACACCCGGCGCAGTCACGGTGACTTCGATCGTCGAATAACTGCGATCGACCGTGGCCGGTGTATTCAGCAATTCGCTGAGGGCGATCGCAAGCGGTGACGATGTGTCCTTCGGCACATCTTCTTGCGGCACATTGGTCGGCGGCACGAATTGAATGCGCGACGCACCGCCATAGCCGGACATATCCGGCGGCGTCGCTGCGTAGCCTGTGTAAAACGTGTAATACGGTGGATTGACGTTGACCGTGGCGGTGGTCAACACCATTACGCTCGGCTGAGTCAGCGGGGTGACGCCCGCCGGAATCGGACTTGAGCCCCAGATCGCGGTGATATGGCTCAGATCAGGAATTTCGTTCGCCAAGCCATCGATAACGATGATGACCGCACCAGGTGCACCGCCACCGCCGGAGCCGGCGCGATGGTTACCGGAAACAGCGCCGAGTGATCCATCATTGCCCGATGTGCGAATCTCGCCGGCCGCGCCGAACGAAACACCGCGCGCAATAATGACAAGCCCGCCGCCACCATTACCGCCAGCCCCGCCCGCAATAAATGCGGCGCCGGTATCCACGACATGGCCTGTGCTGCCGCCAGAGCCTTGCAAATCAGTGGGCAGGCCGGCGAGCACGCCGTTGTCATAAGTCAGCGCCAGGCGCGGCACAACCGATACTGCACCCGCCGTCTGATAACCCGGCGCGGAATCCAACCAGGTTTGGTTATTGCTCGGACCACTAATGCGTACATAGCGATCCTGATAACCGCCACCCGATAACGTTGGCCCGAGATAACCGGCAACGCCATCGGCTTTCGAATCGTAATTTGCAGCCGCAACGGCCGCCGCGCCGGCCTTGCCATTACCCTTGCCATTGAGCAGACCATTGATCTGCACATGGCCATTGACGACCAGCAATACGTTTTTGGTAAACGACAGCGCAACGCCGGCATCCAGCTCTAAATCACCAGTGCAATAAATACGTGTGCCGCCCAGCGCATTGCTGCCGATGATGCCGGTGCCGCCGGTAATATGCCGAACGCCGCTAACCAGCGTTGTCGTCAGTGCCGCGCCAAGCGCCGCGATATCGGTGCCGCTCGCGGAGTACCACGAATCGGGCAGTACCGATGCCTGCGCATCCGGATTACCGTTGCCGGGATTGGCCGGCGCAATATCGCCCGCCGGATGCGTGGAGCCGAACAAATCGAAATCGACCTGCCCGGTAACCCAATCGACCTGGCGGCGCTGCACTTCAAACGCACGATTGAGTCGTTGATCGGCACGAAAATAATCGCGCACCGACGATGTGTTAACGCGAACAATATCGCCGACTTCTAAAAAATTCAGGTACGGCAAACAGCGCATCGAAATGCGATGCGGTGGCGCGGCGTAGCGATCGCGCAGCCGGTCGAACAAACCTTCCACGGTGCCAGTAGTGTGGCGAGAGCCATGCAACCCGCGAAACTTCAATGATTTCGTCGGTGTGTTTTTGTATTTGGCGATGCTGTCCTGATCGACAAGAATTTTTTGTCGCGTAGTTTTATCCTGCAGGTGATCGTAATTCCATTCGACCGACAGCACGTTGTATACCGAACGAATGTCGATACTAAGCTCGCCCGGTTTAACGATATTGGTGTCGTTGATTTCAAACACATGCGGTGCATCATGCAGCACGCTGGTAAAACGGCGCAGACCCAACTCGCCGTTCGAATAAATCGGCATGTAGCACGCGATTAGCAAACACAATTGCTGCTCGATAAATTGTTTGCCGTCTTGCGCTTCCTCACCGGCAAAACGCACGACGAGACCATCGTCAGTCGCGGAGTTCCAAAGATCGACCCCGATGTTAATAAAATCCGCGGTGCGCACATACGCGCCGGTGATCCCCAAATGCCAGCCATCGGGTAACTTTTTACCCGCCTGGCCGTACAAGTTGCCGGTGAGCAATGCGTAAATCAGTTTGACCGCTGGCAGTTCGAGATAGACAAACTCGGTGACCTCCATCTTGCGGTCAGTGCTGGCGGAGTTATCAACCTCATGTGCTACCGCACGCGTGCCCAGTGCACCGCGACCACCCGCGGGTACTACAAAACACAAACCGAGCGTGCTATCCACCGTCCACCCGGACCAGCGAATCACTTCATTTTCGATTTTGATGTAACCGACTTCTTGATTCGGTGCGTCGGTGTATGTGCTGCCGTGCGCGACGCGCTGAAATCCATCGACTGACCAGATCGGGATCAGCAGATCGGCAGCACCGATGGTTGAGCTGAGCGTAGTAGTGGTGAGATTAAAAATATCCTTGCGCGCGGAACGCTGTACGTCGGCACAAACAATTTTATAAACGCCCTCGTTGTATTTGAGATCGTCAACGATTTGCGTCTGTATCAGGTTGGTGGAAATTGTTGCCCATGACATCCCGCGAAAACCCATATACACGCGCACACGCGAATAGCGGATGCCACGGCCAGCGTCATCGTGCGCCTTTAATAATGTGGAAAATGCGCCGCTTTTATCGAGGATTTCTGCTGTGATGGTGCCAATTGAGCTACGCCCTTGATCGGGTTCGATCTGCTGCGAAGTGCTTGATACTTTCACCACGGTGCCAGGGACCGACACAGCGCCCACTGGCCACGGTGTATCGGTGTGCGAGGTCAAATAAATCAGATCAGTGCCCGCATCATCGAACGCGATCTCTACGACGATCATCGGCTCTTTCGACGCCGAGTACTGATACGGCGCGAACGCCGTAGGAATTGCCCGCATTACAGTTTTCTCACTTTGAACGAAAACTGAATCAGGCGCGGGCCGAGGCGGCTTTCTTTATGCGAGTCGGATTCGATTTCATACGGCGCGGGTGAAACGGGGACGGCAACGGTGCCATCAAAATCGAGATTGAACGCAGTGCCGTCCGCCACCGAATCGATAAATTCGCGCATGTATCCCAGGCGCACATCGGCCAGGTCGATCGGCTCGGTTTGCAGGTCGTAATAGCGCTCGATGTTTTGCAGCCACGTTTCGGATTGACCGCCGATCGATTTATGCCGCGTGCGGATTTGCTTGCCGTTGCGATCGATCACCTGCATGCCGATATCAAACGAATACGAGTTGCCAGCCACGTGCCCGCTGGCCAACTCGCGCTTGGCGATGTAATTAATGGAGGTCATGCGGCTCTTAACTCGGCAGCTTGGCGGGAGTTGGTATCGATCAATACGAAATCGGCATCGTTGATCAGCGACTTGATGTCTTTCATCAGCCGCTCGGCATCGTTGCTATGAATATCGCCGTAAAAATTGATCGTCGGCGCAGATGGATTTTGTTGTGCAGTCGGTAGTGATGTTGCGCCCGATGAGGATGCGGTGGGAGTTCCGTTTACCACGGGACTAGTACCAGCAGAGCTGGGCGTAGTGCCACCACCACCGCCTGAGAACGTGGTCGATGAAGCAGCTTGAAACTGTGACAATTGCACCGCAGCAGCTATTGCCGCGAATGCTGCGCCAACATACGGGCCACCAACTTCTGTCCCGTACGCGAATGCACCGGCAACAGCCTTTGGCGTTGCGAGCAAAATGCTCGCAAGCGTCGCAGCTTTATTGATCTCGAATAACACGCGCGAATGTTGCGCAACGCCAGCAGTCATATTGGCCATTTCGCCAATGGCGGATACAGTTTTTTGCTTATCCGTCATTTGCTGGAGGCGTAAACGCTTCAGCGCCCATTGCGCCTCTATGTCTCCGAGACTCGCCTCGTGGTGCAATCTTTCCGTTTCGAGCTGTGCGTTTTGTGCCTGCTGCCGTTTCAGATCGCCATCAGGATCGGCGCCAATCTGGTCGAGTGATGACTGCGTGTCATTTTTAAATTGATCGGATTTAAAAAAATCGCTAGAAAGTTTTTCACCAAGTCGATCAATGGCCTGTTCAGCGTATCCCTCGCTACGCATAATCGATTGCATTAGCTGATCGATTTCGTGCTGGGCTTCTAGCGCAGCTTTCAGCGATTGATCGAACAATGTTTTATTGGCGTCAGCGGTGCTCTGTGCATATTCAATAACGCCCGACATATCGGGCGCTTCGAGTTTTAATTTGGGTGCTTCGCGCGGCGGATTCAGCAGGTTGTCGCGCCACTCGGTGGCGAGCTGCAATTGATGCTGCAGCTGTTCGACTTTAGCGCGCAGCTCTTCGGCGGGTGCGACAGCGGAACTGCCATAGCCCTGCAACGCTTGTTTCGATATTTCGATCTCTTTGGTGAGATCCTTTATCTTCGCTTTCGCCAATTCGATGTCGGTGAAGTTGTCGCGCGAAAACGCTTCTTTCGCAACACCACCGAGACCGATGAACAACGCATGCAGCACGCCGCCTTCTTTCGCGGCATCAACCATCGCGCTCGAAATGCGATTGAGCGACGGCAACATTTCAGCAATCAACGCATTCGCTGCGCCGCTCGACGCCGCTTTGACGCGCGTTAAATTATCGTTGAATTCTTCGGCGGCTTTCGCGGTATCGCCTTTGATCACAATACCGAGCTTTTCGGCTTCTGCGCGCAGCTGCTCGATACCGTCGCGGCCTTGATTCAAAAAAGGAATCAGATTCGCGCCGGTTTTACCGAATATCTCCTGTGCGAGCGCTGCCTTTTGCGCGCCGTCCTCCATGGCGGCAAAGCGTTCCGCGACATCGAGCAATACCGAATCGACACCGCGTAATTTCCCATTGGCGTCTTGTGTGGTAATGCCCAACTGCGCGAACGCAGCAGACTGAGCGCCAGAACCAGCGGCAGCGGCCGCCATATTTTTCGAGAGTTTTACCAGCGATGTTTGCAGCGCCTCGCTATCGACATCAGCGAGTTTTGCGGCGTATTGAAAGCCCGTAAGCGCCTCAGTACTGAGGCCGATTTTTTGCGCGGTTTTGTTTGCCTGGTCGGCAACCTCCACAGAAGTTTTAACCCATTCGACAGCGGCATCGACGGTGAAGGCGATGCCGAGCAATTGCAGCGCTTCGCGAGCGACATCGGCGCCGCGCTTGATGCCTTCGCTCGCTTCGTTAACGGCCTTTTTCGCTTCGGCCATATCCGTGCGCAGCGAGGCCACATCGGCGGACATTTTGAAAATCAATTCGCCGAGGTTGAAACCCATTTACGTCACCGTTTATTCAGCAATGCCAATGCCGCGCGCTCCATGACACGGACGCGAGTAAACACATCGGATTTGTTCTTGATTTTTTGCAGACGCATAACGGCTTCGAGCGCGGGATAATCGAGACCGAGCCGATAACCCGACGGCAAAAACCGCCATTGCGTTTCGCAGGCGACGAAGATCAGCAACGCGGGCCAGTTTTCCGGCTCTATTTCAAAGACGCCGGAGGTGCGCTCACCGAGTGCTTCGTCAATTTGGGATTGGGCCAGGCCAAAGCGTTTGAGATCGGCTTCGGCCTCTTTGTCACTGACACCGCCGGTTGCCCAGAACTCGGCGGCCTCTCTTAGTTTTTTTCCAGCCGCTCTACTTGGCTTGCGAAAAACTGTTTAATCAAAGCCGATTTTGGCGATGGGCTACCGGTGATGCTGAGTAGTTCATCCAGGTTTTGCTCATTAAAAGGAATCGCTTTTTTCTTGTCGTCCATAACGCCCTTCCATCCAACGAGAACCTCTCGAATAATTCCTTTATCGGTGTAGTTCTCATCCCTGGCGGCTAGCGAAATGATAATTTCATCGACGCGCTCACGCGGTAAACGCCTAAACTCGGCCTCGAAGTCGTACTCTTTGAAACTTCCGTTTTCTGCAATCTTAAATTTAATCGGCCACAGATAACTGGGCCGCTCTTTCATCACAAAAGGCATAATTATTTCACCGTGATTGTTAATTCGTCGTTGCCGGCGTTTGGCACGAGCGCAAGTGAGGCAGACAACATCGCAATGCCGTCTTTATCCGCATATTTCGGGGAGTTGATTTGCGCTTTGGGCGCATCGATTTGCACGATGTTGCCGGCGGTAATGCCATGTACCAATTGCAGCGCACCGGTAGTGGCGTTTCTGATTGCTGTCCACCAATCCTTTTGCGCGATCGTGGTCGCTTCCATCGAGACCGAGCCCGATGGTTTGCGATCGGTCAGTTGCACGGATTCACTACCGCCCGGCAGCGAGCGATAGGCGATGGCATTGGCCATATCGATCGATAGCTTTTCCATCACACCGGCGTAACCGTGCAATGTGAACGTCGGCGTATTGGTGCGGTTGACGACCAGCGGTGTTTTGAAACCCGTGAACGTGCTGGTGGGCAAGGCGGCATCGATAATGGGCTGAAAAATACCGGTCATGTCGAACTTCAATACCGGAATCGCACCCTCGCTGAAATCGAGTGAGACAGTGCCGCGGCAACCATTACCTTCATGCAGCACACCATCGATATGCGCGTACATGGTGATTGATTCGAGCGATGCGGATACCGGCGCATACACTACGCTGACGCCGGCATTGATCGTTTCTGAGAATGCACAAGCGCGAAGCAGAGGGCCGAACGCCGGCACCGTACCTGCAGCACCAGCGCCGGCCAGTTCGACGCCAAAGGTCGCCTTCATACTGACCGCGCCCGGCAGACTTTCACTGTTGCCGAAATATGGTCGAATCAGTTGCCGATCAACGTTTTTGCCTTCCATCGGCGTGATGTCGAGATCGCGCACAAGGATCGCATTCGCTGCGCCGGTCGGCGTTGGATCGGTGCCGTAGACAGTCTCAATTTTTGCTAACAGCGCCCGCTTGCGGGTGAGTAATGACATATCGTTGTGCTCCGCGTAACGGGGGCATTGCTGCCCCCCGGATGTGTCGCCTCACGGCGAGAGAAATAAAAAACCCGCACTAGGCGGGTTCGGGGTTTTCAGTTAGCTGTTCAGGTAGAGGCGCGGGAGGCGCTTCGGTTTGCGTGCGCTCTACCAATGTGCGCACACCTGTTACCGGATCGACCTGATAAGAGCCGCCGAGGCCAGCAAAATCATCGGTTAGTTCTGACATTGCAATTACTCCGGATGCGAAAAAATGTAATCCATCGACGCCGCGTAAAGTTTTAAATCTGCATCGTAAAAATGCGGACCTTCACTACTGATAATAATGTCGTCAATGCGAAAGCCATCGACCGTTCCGCGCCAGCGCTGAATAGCTTGGCGAATCAACTTGCTCACCGCTTTTGCGGTTTTCTTGCGATCGCTCCACACGGTAATTTGCAGCGTGGTATCAACCGCGTTCGGATCCGCAACCGCCATTAGTGGCGCTGTGATACGCCGCGCGACGATCAATTGAATCGATACCGCCGGATAAGTCACATTTTCCGGCAAAAAATCGGTATACACGCGATCTGCAATCGCGGCTGTTATTTCAGCACGCGAAAGCAACAGCGCCTTTGCGGCGGATTCGATATCGTCAGTCATTGAATTGTCGATTTAATTTATCGAGCCGCACACGAACATAATCGGCAAATGCTTCAGTAGCAGCGGCCGTTTTTGCGGCGATGGCCGGACGCATGAACGGTTTCTCCTGCGCACCTGGGTGAGATATGTCGCGAGCAAAATATCCACCGATGCTTAATGCCTTTGCACGTATTGCGCGAATCACGTGCGCTGCGGTGCCGAACTCCACCATGTGCGCATAAAACGCGACGCGCCGATTCTTTTTATCGCCGGTCTTAACATTGACACCGCCGCCAGCCTTGAGCGTACCAACAACATTGCCATCGACAATACGCACCGAAATGCGCAGCGATTTTTTCAGTAATCCAGATATCACCGATACGCGCGCGGCGGCATCGTCGAGAATAATTTTTAGCGCTGCGCGAATTGCACCGCGCAAAACGTTGCGTTGCAATTTTTCGGGAAACTGATCGAGCGCGTCGTTTAATTCCTTCAATCCCTTAACGGTAAAATCCTGCCGACCGTCACCATCGCCGCTGTAAAATCCGTTGTTGCTCATGCTGCGCGCTCCTTGCAGATGAGGTGCATTTCAATGCCGCGCTGATCGATATCCGATACGTACTGCACGTCGAATATTCGCGTGCCAAACACAATGCGATGCGACGGGCTCAGACCGGCCCATGCGCGCATTTCGATGCGATGCGTGGCGTCTGCAGCCTCGCCTGAGCGCGAAAGAAATTCACGCCCCGACAAGCCCACGATATTGGCCGACACGATATCAAGCGTGATCCATGTGTCGAGTGCCTGGCCGAATTCATCGCGCTCACTGTTGCGCTGCTGAATCCGCACGCGGTGGCGCAGCTTGCCAGCTCTCATACAAATCTCATCACGCGAAAGGGCGAGAGCAACGCCGCGATACCAACGGGCAATTCAAACGCTTGCACGCGCGCGTCGACAATTACCGCCTCGCGGTTTTCATAGAGATGGGCGATGAGCAGCTTCAATGCAGCTTTGATGCTTTCCGGTACGTCATCCGCACCGCCATAGCCCGAGATAAATTCCACTACCACTGCATTCGCTTTTGCGCGCGCTACCGGCCAGATATAGCCATACGCGGGAATTACCCACGCCGTTTCCGATTGCGCATCCAGCTCATAGGCTGACTCATCGATCGCCAATTCACTACCATCGACATCGATAAAGGTAATTACCGAAATCGACTTAACCGGCGGCAATAATAATTCAATCGCACCGCCGCATTTTGGAAATGCATCCAGCGACTTTGACCATGTTTGCGAAACTAAACGCCGCCCGGTGAGTTGCTCCACGTGCAACGTAGCGGCGGCAATCAGCGACGTGATCAAAGCATCTTCTGTTGTGTCGTTTTCGCTAATTCGCAGATGCAATTTTGCTTCCGCCAGCGAAAGCGGTAAATCGCCCGGCGCTTCGATCAATCGTAATGTCATGAATTATTCCAACACTGCTGGCCGACGACTGCCGTATGGATAACCGCTACCGCGTGGCGGCAGCGAGAACGTGTGCGCTGTTGTTGTCGCTCTCGGCGTTTTCGGGAAAAACAAAATGGCTGCTGACGCTGGCGCCAACATAATATTGCGCGTCACGCTCACAGCCGGCGTAGAGCCCACCATATTTAACGCTGCCGCAGCCGGAGCGAGCAGACTGTGAGTGGTCGCAGTAACCGTCGATACCGCGCCAGAAAATGTCAGCGCCGCAGAGGATGGATTAACCGCTACGTTTGCCGTCGCGCCAACCGATGGCGCTGCGCCGGAGAAGGCGAGCCCTGCGGCGCCCGGTGTTACTGATGCATTGCCGCCAACGGTGATATTCGGCGTAACTGGCGTAAACGCCAACGCTGCTGCGTTCGGTGCAACTCCGATATTTGCCGTGGCGGTTATCGATGGTGTTGCGCCACTCAATGCAATCGCTGCTGCAGTGGGTGCAAAAGTCTGATTCGCTGTAATTGCAATCGACGGTATTGCGCCAGTAAGTACCAGCGCGCCTGCGCCCGGTGTCACTGATGCATTGCCGCCAACAGTGATGTTCGGCGTGACGGGCGTAAACGCCAACGCTGCAAGGCTAGGTGCAACAACCACATTCGCAGTCGCGGCGACAGTGGGTGTGGCGCCACTCAATGCCAACGATGCGGCAGAAGGCGCAACCGTTTTGTTCGCCGTAACAGCAATAGACGGTGTCGCGCTTGTCAGTACGAGCGATACGGCAGACGGCGATACCGAAACGCTACCGCTGGCGGTTATGGTCGGCGTTGCCGGCGACAATGCGAGCGCCGCCGCAGACGGCGCTACGCTTTTATTTGCAGTCGCGGTAATCGTCGATGTGCTGCCGGCAAATGCCAGCGCTGCGGCTGACGGCGACAACACTTTGCCGATCACGATGGACGGCGTGCTCGGCGTAAAAGACACCGTGGCCGCGGAAAACCCAATCAGCGCATTCGAATCAATATTGACGGTGATCGTATACTGCGACGTGCTACCCGATGGGTTTTTAATTTCATACGTTGCGCTATCAGTACCGCTGTAACCACCGGCCGCTGTCGCGTAGTCGTTTAAATCGTTTTGCAGCGGACCAGTCGCATAGTCCGCCGTGATGTGCGCGAAATCGGTAACAACGCGCAACCACGATCCGGTCGGATAAGTCTGGCCGACAAGAATCGAATTATTGTCATAACCACCCGGCGACGGCAGCGAGTACCAGGTGTATGCGGTTTTGCTGATTGTTGATGTTGCGCCAGTGACAGCGAGCGACGCCGCTGCGGGTGCAACGACTTTATTTCCCGATGTAGAAATTGCCGATGTAGCACCGGCAAATGCCAGCGATGCAGCGCCCGGCGACAGCGTGGATGATCCACCGCTGGCAGCCTCTTTGAGCCCAATGACAATGTTGGTGCTGCCAGTAATTCCAGAACCTGTATACGACGGCGTGAATGTGCCGGTCGAGCTGACAATGCGGGTTGCTAATGCCGACGTCCAATAATTAGACCCATCGCCATCCTGCTGCTGAATCGTAAAGCCCGACGATTCGGAATAACTGACCGGGTTGCTGCCGCTATTTGACGCAATAAACGACACGAGCAGCTCGGCAGCTTGTGATGTCGTGCCGCTCGTTACCGTAAATGGCGAGGCGGCATCTTCGGCTTTTGCAGTAACCGCAGAATCATAAGACGACGTCGCCGCGCCGGTGATTTCGAGAAAATGAACAATCGGAAATTCGGCACCATCAAATGTGATGGTGACTGTATGGCTCGCGCCGCCCGTGCAATTCGAGCAGTAGTAGACCGAACCAAAATCGCCAGCAGTTCCTGCGAGCGTGTACGTGTTCGATTTACTATCGCTGATTCCTGTGACGATGTGTGTTGTATGGTCAAACGATACCGCAACAACAAACGTGCTACCCGATGCTGTTGTTGTGATTCCGGTGGTAGTAGCTGTTGTGACGCCAGAAAAATGGTCGATCCGCTTCGCGCCGACTGCAATCGCGGCGCCGGCATCAACACTGAATAATCCGATCAGCAGCGTTGCAAACAGGCCGTAAATAATTCGCTTCATCGCGCGGCCTCGTTATGGAATATACGACGTGCTGATTTTGAAGTCGGTAATGTACCGGGTGGACACGCCAGCGAAGGCAAACCCGTTGTTGCTAGCGGTCATGCCGAGCTGAAAGCCGTCGATATACGATTGCCCTAATCCAGCGCTGTCCCACTTGCTGTCAGGTGTGAAACGCACATTTGTCCGGCTATTCGTTAGCTTCGTGCCGTCAATCCACATTTCTGCGGCGCCGTCAGCGTTGCCCGGCGTGTTGACCTTGATGTGCAGCTCGATCGTATGGACCGTGGCTTTTGTAAACGTGTAACTCTGTGACCAAATAGTGTTTGGGTCGCCAGCTTGCGAGAAGCCCGCACCCTGAATATTCATGCCAGTCATGTCGATGGCATTGGTCGTCGTCGAATCTGTTGCCGCCGTAGCACTGCCCCATCCGCCATATAAGTCGACGCCAGCGCCGCAAATATCTCCATTAGTAGGGTTGTCGCACGGCTGATCGTGGGTATTGCCCCAATGCCCGGCGGTAAAAAGATTCACGCGCCAGTCTTTGGTCGAGCCCCCGTCAAACGTCGATGAGCGATATTCTTTCCATTGCACATAGATTTCAGTGGGACGTAGCGTGCCCGACGAAACGTGACCTGGGTCGAACGCGTGAGAGATGACATTGAGGTCATCGCTCAAAACATACTTCATGAACCAGGCGTTTTTAGTGCCATCCGCTGGCCACGCGATGATGCCGCCCTGCGCGTTGCTACAGCAATCGTCGTTGTACTGCCAGTTCGAACCTGCCTGCGTTACAAACGTCGACAGGCTGGTCATGGGCAAGGTGCCCCATGAATACGTCGTGCCTGAACTGGATTTGAAATCGTCCTGGAACAGCAGTGAACCGCCAGCCACCGCCACCGCATGCACAGTTTTAGCTTGCGTGCTTAGAGAGCCGCCGCTATTTGTCCACTGTGCATTGTTGCCGCTGATCGCCAGCGATGTGGCGAGCAGCAGCAGTACGGCGAATAAATTACGCATCACGCGTTATCTCAGGCAGCGAGCAGCGGGAGTTTCATCGGCCAGCCGTTTGCGAGCGCGAACAGGTCATAGACCGGATCGTTCGCAGCAGCGTAGCCACCAGCCACCGGCGCAACCAACACTTTCGCGAGCGTGAATGTGGTGCCGCTGGAAATGGTCAACGTGTTGCCGCTGGTCACGCTCACATCGGCCGGCGTGGAATCAAGCAGGCAATGTGCGATGATGGTTTTGTTGGTGTCTGTGTTGTCGTACAGAATCGCGAAACGTGCAGTGATGGTGCCGGTGGCAGTCCACACCACGTTGGCGCTCAACGCATGCGTAACAGTGCTGGTACCAGTCCACGTTTGCGAAATGGTAGCGCCGCCCGATGTGTAGCCATTGGCGGTGCTCAGCTCGTTGGTGAGCGATGCGTAGTTGTTTACGGATGTGGTTGCCGCGTTGGATGCAGAAGTCGCGAGCGCGATTTTCAGCGCATTACCAGCGGCAGCAATGTTGAGACCAGTGCCATCGTAACCGCGTAGTTTAAATCCGTCGTGAATAACCCACGGACCAGCGGCGGCATTGGCAAAAATGGAAACCATGCAGAGCATGGCGGCGAAGGCAAAACGATTAAACAATTTCATGGCTCTTGCTCCACATTGAGGGGCTTGCGCCCCACGGAAAATGGCGTCTCACGACGCGAAACTTTTTTACTTCAGTGCTGGATAGGAATATTCCCGACCCCACGGCGTACAAGAAACGTGAATAACAAAACGTGCATTTCCAACAACCTCATCGCGCTGCATATTGCTTCTTGTTTCGCAATCGGCCCTGCTAACAACCTCAGCGCTAACATCAATATTCGGGCCTTTTTTATTCATGGGTCTGTCCATCGGATAACTCATGATCAACACGATCATGGTCACCGGGTCTATCGGCAGAAGAACCTGTATAGCCATTTCAATTACTCCAAATGTTTTCCATCTATCGGGAGTAATGGCGTCTCACGACGCGAGATTTTTTACTTTGGTAAATTGATCTGCCCAATCACAGCGGGCGCCGGCGAAAGAACGATATTTCCCGAGTTATATGGCTTGCTTGCGCAGCCGAATAACACAGCGCAGGTCAGTGATGCGGCGATGAGACGGATGGATTTCATGGTTGCTCCGGAAAATAAAAAGCCCGCGATTGCGGGCCTTTTTTGTGCGTTAATCGAGAATTACGCGGTTTTTTCGGCTTCCGTTGTTTCTGCATCGCCAGCCAACACGACGACTTTATCGCTCAGACTACGGGCGTATTTAACGGCAGCATTGTTCGAATCCACTTGACCGCCACTTTCTAAACCAGCAATCACTTTTGCATCGCCCTCGACAACATCGTTGCAGCGAAATGCAACACCGTTTACGACGCCGTCAGTGAGGGCGCGCGCTTGTTTGTTTGCCATGACTCATAACTCCAATTGAAAGACGAGAGAGTAAAAAATGCCGGGGCGAACCCCGGCGATGCTTCGGCCCAGAAGGATTAGGTAGCGGAGTTCTGGTACAACTTCACTGCGTTGGTGTCGATAAGGTTGCCGCCACAACGCTGCCATGCAAGGAAGGCGACTTGACCGAGTTTTGTGTAGGCGGAATCGGTGAAGCGGAACAGCGACACTTCCATCGCGTCGCGCACGACGTATTTCGAAAAATCACCGAACGCGATCGATTTGGCGTTCGCGGCCATCGACGCCATATCGTTGTTCAGCGATATCGGATAACCAAGCAGTGTTTCTTGGAACCCATCAATCATGGTGCCTTCGCCCGGCGCCCAAATCGGACGACCAGTGGTATCTTTAATTTTGCGAACAACTTTGCGGGAGCTCTGCGGCATCATCCAGCGGCAACCAGGTACTTGATAGGCGTAGTCAAGCGAGTCAATCAGATCTACTAGATCGTCGTAAATGACCGTAGTGGTTTGACCAGTCGTGCCGGTTTTTCCAACGCTGGACGCTGTGACGAAACCATTCGGTTGAGCGGTGCCAGTGCCGGTGGTGAAATGTTGGTTGTTGATGCGACCAATGCGATCGCGGATGCGATTGCGAATCAGCGTTTCGATATCGATCACGGTGTCCTGCAACAACTCGAACGGAACCGCGATAATTTTCGAGCTGTATTTGTATACAGCCAGCGATACTGTGCCGAACGAAGGATCAGCAGCCGTTGCGGTTGTATTCTCACCAATCAGCTCACCAACTTCGGACGTACCGTCTGTTGTCGGATAACTGAACGGCTTACCGTCAGCAGTGACCAACGATTGAGCCACATCGCGCACGCCGCGATAGCCTTTCAGTGCGTCGATATATTGCTGAGCAATTAAGCTCGGTACGGTATAGCCGCCTTGCGAGCCGGTGCCGACAGACATCGTGTTGCGGATGGCTTTAATTTCTTCAACGTTCAGCGCTTCCCAACCTTCACGCAGCCATTTGTCGTGAATTTTCTTCACGCCGTTTTTGGGGTCCGCTGGATCGAAATCTTTTTTCGGCAGATCGGTAAATTTATTTTCCGCTTCGAGATCGAGTATTTTTTGATGGCGCTCCAATTGGCCATCGATTGCAGAAATCTCATTGGTGAGATTGTCATACTGCTCCTGATTTTCCGACGACCATGATTTATCTTTGGTGTCTTCCATCAATTTTTTTGCATTCGCGCACAATTGATTGCGGCGCCCGCGCAGTTCGGTGACGTTAATAGTCATTACAAGTTTCTCCACAAAAGGGACACCGAGCGGAATGCTCGGTGGTTGCCGCGTTTCTCAACGGGGCATAAAAAAACCGGCGCTAGGCCGGCTTCATCGTGCGGTGGCGAGCGCCTACGCAGCGATTCGTTCAAGCAGCGCGAGGTTGCGCGACAGCGCAGCGCGATGCTGTTTAATTTCGGTATCGTCGACAGTTGGTTTTTGTGTTGGCGTCGGTGCATTTTTATATGCGCTTAGGTCCCACACGTTGTCAGCTTTAGATTTTGATTCAGCGAGTTGATCGGCGAAGCCGTTATCAACAGCCTCTTGCGCCGTGAACCATGTTTCAGCATTCATCCATGCGCACACTTCGTCTTCGGATTTTCCGGTGGCGCGAACATAATCCGCGACGATGGCGCCATCGATTTTATCGAGCAGCGCGGCCGTATCGATCATCACGCTTTTATCGCCATACGCCAGCGTCCACGAATTGTGGATCATGAAAAATGCGCCATCGCTGATAAATACTTCGTCCGCCGCAAGCGCAACCCACGTTGCTGCAGATGCGGCAACACCGTCAATGTAGGCGATAACCTTTCCGCTAAATTGTTGCAACGCCGTCGCGATCGCGCGCGCCTCGAATACATCGCCACCGGGCGAGTTGATGCGCAAGTGCACAATCGGCTCGTTGCGCAGCGCGTTGAGTTCGGACGCGAACGCCTGCGCGCTGACGCCGCCATACCAGTCGCTGCCGATAATGTCGTACAAATAAATCGTCGGCGTTTCGCCTTCGTTGCGCACGCTGCGGAAATTACGCGGCTTCGCCTGGTTCTTCAGAAAGAGTTGGATCAGATTCATTTTTCGAGCCCTGCGAATTGGATTCAGTTTTTGCACCAGCCTTGGTAATGCCATCCCAACCCGCTTGCGGCGGCAGATTTTTGCGATGGCGCACTTCGTTTACCGAGAGCCACCCTTGTGTGCCCGGGCCGCCCAATGCTTTCGAAAAATACTCGGCTTCTGCTTTCGAATCGCCGGCGAGCAATCCTTCGCGATCCGCTTCAACGAAATATTTGAGTGATCGCGGCCATAGTTTTCGATTCAGCTCTTGCTCTATGCGGCGCAGATGCGGACCGATGGTGTAACGCACGAAGGCGATAGACATCTGTTCAATGCCAGAGCCCCATGATGTGGCGGCGGTGGTTTCGCCAATCATGTGCGGCGGCACGCCGAATGCGCGTGCAATATCGAGCACTTGGTATTTACGGGTTTCAAGCAGCTGCGCATCAGCGGCACTGAGTGACACCGTTTGCAGTACGCCCCCATTCACCAACAACAGCGGTTTATGGCGATTACCCCTACCGGTATGCTTCTCTGCGAACGAGGCGCGCAGCGAGTCCTGCTGCTCTTTTGTCGGCGCAACGTTTTGCGGATATTGAATAACCGTCGATGGGGTGGCGCCGTTCGCAAAAAATTCACCGGAGTACTCATCGGCTGCAAGCGCGGTGCCGACTGCTTGTTTAGCGGCGTTCGAAATGACTGATTCGCTGTACAAGCCTGCGTCAACCTGACCACGTAACTGCAACCCGAAACAAGGGAAGTGCAGAATGTCGTATTGCTCGCGACCGTAGCTCGATACGCCGTCGTTGATGTAATAAATCAATGAGCTGCCACGACGTTCGTTCATCCAGCATTCGCGCGGTATCGGCAAAAAGCCTTTGATGTTGCCGTTGCGATCGCGAATTATTTCTGCGATGGCATCGCCGCGATAAAGCATCGTAGCGATAACCCATTCCCAAAATGTTGCGCTGCTCAACAATGCATTGGGCTGTTCATTCAGAAGCCAGTAAACGTCGTGATTGACTTCTTTGCGCGCGCCGCCAACGCGCTCATAAACGCGAAACGGTAATAGCGCGATGGCACCCGCAATGAGGCGGACGCATGCGTACACGGCAGCGCTGCGCTTGGCGCTCTCGTGCGTTACCGGTGTGCCGGATGACGCGGAGACGGCTCCAAAAAATTCTTCCCAGTTGCTGCCACCGAACATGATTGCCGAGTTCTGCACCTGCGTTAGTTGATCACGCACGGTGGCCAGTTCGGCTTCGAGCTTTTTGCCTTTGCCGAACCAGTCGCTAAATGCCATTTCAAAGCTCGATGAAAATTTCGGTCAGTATTTTTTCGGTCTCGACAATAGTGATGCCGACCGCCATTACTGCAGCGACGATGCCGTCGACGCGGCCTGTCGCTTTCGATTTGTCGATTTTTCTATTGTTGGCAGGATCGGCAGTGACGACGGCATTCGCCGCGCACCAAGTCATTACCGGGTTGCCGTTATGCTTGATTTGATCATTGAGTAAACGCCGCTCGAACTCATCGACCGCCGGCGCCATATCTTTGTAGCCTTGACCAAAGCCAACGAGCGGCGGCAGCGAAATGCCTTCATCGTTGATGAGCATTTTTAAATCTTCGATGCGCCAGCGGTCATAAGCGATCTTCTGCAGATCGTATTGCGCTGCGACTTCGCTGAGTGTGCGCAGCACATGCAATTTGCTGATCGCGCGGCCCGGCGTTGTATGCAGCCAGCCCGCATCGCGCCATGCGATATATGGCACGCGGTCCTGATCGGCTTTCTCGTATAGCCCTTCGGCAGGCAACCAAAAGTGCGGCAGCAATCGCCACACCGGGTCGCCTTCGATTGGCTCGAATAGCAGCAGCAGTGCGGTTAAATCCTGCGTGCTGGATAGATCGAGACCGGCATAACAGCGACGGCCGTATAACGAATCGGTTTCGAATTTCTGCTGCGCACCGATCCAGATTGCGAACGATATCCACGGAGTTTCCGCTTCGACCCACATGCAGAAATTTAAACGCTTCACCACCGATTCTTTCGATGGCATTCCACGCGCTTGCGTGATCTGCTCTTCGAGATATTTTTTCGGGATGGTTATGCCGAGCGATGGGTTCGCTTTGACCCAGCACTTCGGATCATTAAACGGATCGTCGGTATCATCGAGCGCACAGACGTAACCGAAAAATGAATCGTCCATGACTGCGCCGCTGCAAACGCGCGTTGCGTATTCGTGATATTCCCAGCAGACAGTTTGTTTATTCGCGCCGCTGTTGGTGATCATAAAGATCAGCGCTTGCGTGCGCCCTTTGGTGCCGGCTCGCAGCATTTCGACCACGTTGCCGGTGCGGTGCTCATGGATTTCATCGAGCAGTACGCAATGCGGGCGCGGGCCTGACTGGCCATCGTCCGAACTGATCGGACGAAAGAATGAATCGGTTTCGAGATACGCCAGATTAAATTCTTTGCCGCGCGATCCGCTGCGACCAATGACCGAATCGAGTTCGGGCGACTGATCAACCATCGCGACGGCATCGCGAAATAATATTTGCGCTTGATCACGCTTGGTCGCGGCCGCGTAAACTTCGGCGCGGTGTTCGCCATCGGCGACCATGCAATACAGACCCACGCCGGCGGCGAGCGGCGATTTTCCCGAACCCTTGCCGGTCTCGACAAATGCGACGCGAAAGCGTCTTGTGCCGTCGCTGCCCTTCCAGCCGAACAAACTGCCGACGATGAATGCTTGCCACAATTCGAGATTAAATGGCGAACCTTCAAATCGTCCGCCGTTCAGCCGTAGTACGTCGCTGAAAAATCCGGTCGCTCGTTTGGCTGATTCGATGTCCCACTTCAAACCGCGCTGAGGACCTTCGATTAAATCGCGCAAGTGGCGAGCGCAAGCATCGCGTACATGTGGACCAGCAATAATTTTTCCTGCAACTACGCGTTGTGCATACGCCGTCACCGGATCACTTTTTGGTGAAGTAAGCCTTGGCGCCTTGCTGCGGAGTTTTGTCATCGGTAAACATGTCTTGCTGCGGGCAGATCGTTACGCGCTGCCGCGCGGATGGCGTCATACCAAATTCAGCCAGGAATTTATGCATCTGCTCGACAGCGCGATTGCTGATTTGCAGTAACACGCTCATTTGCTGATAGCCGGATGGCGTGCGTTCAACCAGCGGATTTAGATCAGGACGCAGCGGATCATTCAGTGTTTGCAGCTTCGTTTCGACCTCAACCCAGCGCGCATACGCTTGGCAATACACCGCGAGCGCTGCTCGATCGACAGCTGCGATCAAACCCAACTTTTCCAGCTCGACGGTTATGCGATCCCACTCGATCAATGCCTCCGGTAATAGGTGCGCCGGCGGTGATGGAATTTCTATCGGTACGCGTGTGCCATCGGATAATGTTGTGAAACGCTTTTTGCTCGGATTGCCTTTAGCCAAGTGCACAACTGATGGCAATGGTTTCGGGCCTCTAGTGCCCATGATGAGATACCCCCCTCCTGAAACTCCCGCTGATGCGAATCGAGGTCACGAAGCGGTCTTATGGAAAAGGGCTTTAGACTTTTGCCCTCCCCCACATCCATTCAGGTTGACCGCCAGTGATGTGCAGCATCGAGCGGTAAACCACTGGCATCGCAACCGACCACGCGCCCTGACTTCTCAGCCCGTTGCTTATGGCTGTCGTGACAGCGCTTGCACAGCGATTGCGTGTTATCGAAATCGAAAAATAAAACTGGATCACCGCGATGCGGCTTCATGTGATCGACAATATTTGCTGCAGTTATCTTGCCTTGTGACTTGCACATACGACAGCAAGGTTCTGCTGCCAATCGTGTCAACCGAAGACCGCGCCATCCAGCCGTGTTATACAGATGCCGCCACGGTCGAGCAGGATCATATTTCGGCACGACTATTCGCGCCGCGCCTTCTGACGCAATTCAAACTGAAATCTTTTTTCTTTGTAGTAAAGATTCGTCAACCAGCCCGCGAACGAAATCAGCGCACCAACAATTCCGCACATAGCCAATACAGCCGGCGAATTATGATTGAGCCACTGTGTCACGCCAGCAGCCCATGCGGTGAACGATCCAACAGCAACCGCCGCGCCGCCTTGCTCAGCAATTTTCGCAACCATCTCGGTTGTATTCGCCATGCGGAATCCAGAAATAAAAAAACCCGCCGAAGCGGGTGTGCAATCACTACAAGGAGTATGGCGCGCTCGCACAGACTGCAACCGGGCAAGGTCTATCGCGATCTGGCGAACGCATAAATCGGAGAAATAAAAAACCCGGCGCGGTGGCCGGGTTTCATTCTCAGCGGCGTTAACCGCAAGGTAGCGCATTTATACCCCTGCATGTCACACGATGCAAGCGTTGCGATTAAATATTTTCAACTTCGAATGCAACATCGAGCCAGTGCTCGGCTGCCTCGATACGGCGGGTCACAGTTTGATGACTAATTTTAATTTCGCGCGCAATCGAACGCACTGCCATACAGCCCTCATAACACAGTTTGATGCACTGATACTGCTCGTAATTGGTTTGCTTGAGTACTGCAACAACGCGATCAATACGCAGCGCCTGATCATCACTGATAGGCGCCGATGGTAAACCGCCGCCGCGCAGATCGCTCAACACATTGCCATAACCAAGCCCAATACCGCCACGCAACCATTTTCCCCAGCCTTCCAGTTTGTCTTGTGTCTCTCGCAATGCCATATCGCCCCCTAATAGACCCGATCACAACCCGACGTTTTACCCGACGTTTTAAATTTATAAGTCATTGAAAACAATTTAAAACCCGATGACCCGACCGACCCGATCATAATTTTTACGCGTGAGAAATATTTTTTCTTGATGGCGATTACATCCGTACGCCGAGATACACAATCACACGAGCGCGCGCATATACGCACGCGCGAGAAAAAAACGTCGGGTCGGTCGGGTCATCGGGTTTTTCCGAATAATCAAATACATAAAAAAATAAAACGTCGGGTCAATCGTCGGGTTTGTACTTCGAATCGTCGGGTTTAATACATTTCTGGAAATCCACAACGCATTCGCCCAGCCATTTCTTTTGTGCAACGCCTTCCGGCGGCTGACCAACTTGAATAAAAACACCTTTGCGCACGAGATGGCCACTGTCGTAATCCAAGTCGCGCCGCTTGCGCTCACGCTTACCAATATTCGAGCCGAATTTATTCAGCGTGATATCGCGCTCTCCATTCGCTGAGCACCAGCGTTTGTAGCATTGATATAAATCCGCGAGCAGACACGTCATATACGGCCAGTCTGTCGCACCAGCACGCCAATCGCGGTGGAATAAATCCCAGCCGTAGCGGCTGTAGTCGATCAAATCCTGCTTGGCATCGGTAATCGGCGGCTCGCTGTGTGTGTGAAAATCGCCGATATCCAGTGTGCGCAAATACGCGAGAAAAACCGCCACACCACCGTTGGTAATTTCGGCAAGCACCGCATTCTTTAATGCGTCGTCAAGCTTCTTGCGTGGCCACAACACCAACATGCGTCGATCTGAGGGGTCGAGGGGGAACGGCTGTGTCTCGTTCGACAAAAACACCGCATTCATGTGGTTGGCTTCTTCCCAGCCCGCCATATATTTTTTCTCGATGCGCTGCGTCTTGCCGGTGATCATCTGCTTCAGCTGACCGGTGTGTGCGAATTTGGTCGCACCGGAAAATATTTCCTCGAACAGCGCAAACAATAACTGTGATCGCCAATCGGTGTACTGACTCTCTAACTGATGCTGCCCGAGCGTCGCGCCATATTCGCCGTACATCGGCTTGATGACCTCTTCGAACAACAGCGATTTACCAGAGCCCTGCACATCGGAGTGAATCAATAGCGCGCTGGCCATCTTCGCGCCGACATGCTGCAGCGGATAAGCCAGCCAATACATGATCCACCAATAAATTTTCTCATCGGTATTCGTCAGGTGATAAATCAGCGTGCGGATATTCGCGCAGCGCTGCCACTCGCCAGCCGCATCGTCGATCGATTCGATGGGCAGCCCGCGAAATGTATTAATTCGTCCCGCTTGGTCGAGAGGGCCACCCGGATCAAACACCAGCGCACGCTCATCGATATCGCGCCTGCTCGGATGCTTCAGCCAACCATCGAACACATCGGCAATCGCCAGCTTCAACGCGGACACAGGCACACGCTTGCGCTCGGCCACATCCCACGCACTGTCGGTCGGGTAAATATAAATATAGCGGTTGAGCGATTCGCTCAGCCCCCCACGCCCCCTTAACTGCGCGGCGGCCGCGAATGCAGCAACGTCGTCCTGCATAACGGTTGCACGCGCATCGTGCTGCATCCACGCCTTGAAACACTTCTCGCCCCACCAATCGCGCGCAGCACCTTTTTTGATGAACCGAGATTCGCGTGCGTCCCATATTTTTCCATCGGGCATGGCCAGTGAAAAACGTTCGAGTAATTCCGGCATCGAAAACCGCGCGATTTCATCATCCGAGGGGCGCGGGGCTTTCTGATCCGCACTATTCGACGGGGGCGCAGATTCAACAGAGGGGCGCGGGGAGCTATCGATTAATACATCGGTTTCCAGCGCCGCCAACAACTGCATGCGCAATACATCGATACCGAAATTAACATGCAGATCATTTGCATCGGTGAATTTCACGGGCGCGGCTCCATCAATTCGCCACAATCATTTACCGATACATAATCACGATAATAAGTTTTACGTGCCGGGTCGCCGTGCATGAAGCCCCAGCGGTTGCGTCGACGCCCCATTATGAATAGCGTCCACACGCCATCCGGCGGAACTATATCGATACGGTGAAAAGTCTCAGCGGTAGCGCCTTTCGTTTCGCCCGCATCGCGCCAAACTTTTCGCCCGAACACATCCTCTTCGATATACCAGCCACGCAAAATAATTGTGCGCCAATTCCACGGATGGTCATGCAGATAAGGATCGGCATCGGGCAGGCGAATATGATGAACTCGAACAGAAAACGGCAAATTCCACTCGAACGGAATCAACCAGTACCGATACATGTAATCGCCGATGTGCAAATAGGGGCGACGCATAGCGATGCGAATAATAAAATTTGCAAGGATCGGCTTTGCGCAGGCTCTAGCCACAGCACACCAAAAATAATCACGCATCGAGCTTTTCCCAAATACGATTGACGATATGATTTTGTCTTTCACTTAGCTCGTAATCGTCCGGCTTATCGGCCAAATCACTGACAAAGTCGTGCTCCCACTCAGTCAGTTGTTCATTCGCATCAAGCGCCCGAATAATTATTTTTTTCTGTAACCCATTCATCACGCCGCCCTCCGCTGCTCAGCAGCATCAAAATCCGGCACCCACAGCAGCGCACCGACTGCTTGTGCAGCTTCGGTGGCTTTCGTCACGCCGGGATTACCTTCGGTGTGCGCGTCGTCATCAGCGCAGATAAGGATTTGCCAATCGGGATATTTCGCGCGCAGCGCTTGTGCGACCGGCAATAAATTGCCAGCGTCGAACGCAACCACTACCGGCAATTCGAACTCCGTTGCCATATGAATGCTGGCAGCCGTTGCATAACCTTCGGCAATGGCAAACGGTACGCCTGCTGTGATTTCGCCAATCAAATGAAATGCACCGCGCTTTGGCGTGCCGGTTAAAAACTTTTTATCGCCACTCGCGTCGATAAATTGCAGGCCAACGAGCGCGCCATCGATTCTGCGTACTGGCACTACAATCGAACCGCGAGAAAATCGCACACCGAATGCGCGCACTTTTTTGCGCGTCAGATAATCGGATTTTCCGCTATCGGGCAGCTTTGAAAAAATACGCTTTGCGCGCACTGCAGCATCGGCTGCACGCTGCTGCTTTTCTTTTTCAGTTTGCTCGCGCATCTGCGCCTGACGTTTCGCAAATTCGGCCTTTTCTTCGTCGCTAAGGGGCGGCAGATCAAACTGAACTTTAAAAACTGTATCGCCGTGGCGCTTGTAATTGCCATAGCTACCGACGATCACCGTTTGGCCGTTGCGCAGGCGATATTCCGTCAACACATACCATCCGGGCTTTTTTGCGCCCTTGCTGCCTTCAACTTTGCAATGCTCAAATTCCCCGGTGATCTTCAAATCACCGTCGACGATCAACCCCGCAGATTCAAGCTGCGCATGAACATCTTGCATGGCAGCGACCTCAGGCAGCGATTTTGCGAATAAACGTTTGCTTGTTTTCGATCAAGTGCGCGATACGCCGCGCCGCTTCCAATGCTTTATTTTCTATCCGCGTTATCTCGCCACCGGGCAGCACCCAGCATTCGCGTTTTTTATCCCAACAGATAACGCCTTCGCCCCAACGTTGATCGAAGGGATGGCCATACGGCTCTGCGATCTTCAACTTACTAAATGCGCCCATCGTTTCGCCCTTATTGTTTGTTGGCATGGATCGTGGCGCTGCCGTTAAGGTTGTTGCGGCAACACTCAAACTGGTGACAACGCCACGATCGATGCGAACAGTGGTTATCGTTTTTGTTTCTTTGCTAGCTGCGCTTGCAGCACGGCAATTTCTTTTTTTAATTCGTCCTCATCGGACGTCGTCAGATATTTTTCGACCAGATAAAAAAGCGGCTTTTTATCCGCCGTCACAGCAATGTATTTTTCCAGATCGTCGAGCGTAAACCGCCGCGAATCGTCGGGACTTTGCGCCAACTTGCGGGAAAGATCAGACGGCGAATAATCCATATCAGCGGCAATTGCCTTCTGCGCCCTACCGAGCTGATGAACCCTTGCGGCGATGAATTCGCGACAACTTGCGTAGCTTTCTATTAATCCGGCATCGAAATTCAACGTTAATTGCACTTCTTGTTTCCCCCACTTTCCTTCAATTTCCCCTAGGAATTGCAGCCAAATAAAACCGCCTTCTCGGAGGCGGTTAGGGTTAAGCAGCTGCAGGCCGCGCGTTGTCTCTCAACCACTGAGCCGTAAACGCTCCGCCGCTGCTGGCCGCAAGCCTCTCGGCATAATCTGTCTCACCGGTGTACTCAGTACGAGGCAAAGCACCGCGGCTAAGTAGGCGGTAAACGTAGCGGGTTGAAAAACCGCAAATCTCAGCAGCTTTTTGCGGTCCGCCCACACAATCAATGGCGTGTTTCAAAGGGTCCATATGCAACCTAAAAGTGAACTTACGGTTCATACTAGACCGGAACTGATAGTTCCTGCAAGCCGTTTTATATTTGAACCTATGGTTCAGAATCCGGAAGAAAAAGCCCGCCGCGCCTTTGCTGGCAGGCTGAATAAAGCTCTCGATAAGATGACTGATGGCCCGCCGAGCCACGGCCGTGCAGTTTGGCTCGCGGATAAAATGGATGTATCGCCAAAGGGCGCTGGGAAATGGCTGAACGGAGAAGCAATGCCAGAGACAGCAAAGCTGCCGAAACTCGCAGAAATTGCTAAATGCTCGGGCGCCTGGCTTTTGTTTGGGGACCCTGCGCACACGCCAAAGGTCGCTGAGCCTGAGCAGGTTTACGGCGCACGCGAATACCCACAGGCATACAAAGTTTACGAACAGCTCGCGAAACTAGAGCGTGAGAAAAAAATAACCGCGCACCTGATCACCGCCATAGAAGCGATGCTAAAAGCAGCGGCGCCGGCCACTGCAATTCCCGCCACACCACATACCAACTACACCGTCACCGGTTACAAAGAGCCGGTCGATCTAGGCCTGGACGATGACGCACAACTTGGAGATCTGACGGACTACTTGCAAAAAGCAGTGGAGGCACTACAAAATTTCCGCGCCCGCAAACAACCGGCCGAACCGCTACCCATCAAGGAAGCAACAACGAAATAGCCTTAATCGGTAGCACTACAATTTTTAAAAATAGAAACCACAAGGATTTTTCCGTGAAAAAATCACTGATTGCCCTCAGCCTATGCACCCTGCTCGCCGCCTGCGCCACACCCTACGATCAGAAAAAATCCGCCTGGACGGGCGGCATGGGATTTTCCGAAACGCAGCTCGCACCCGATGTTTGGCAGGTCGATTTCACCGGCAACACCTACACCGATCGCGACACCACCAAAAAATTCGTGTTGCGTAAAGCTGCCGAGATCGCCACACGCGAAGGCTATCCGTATTTCGTGCAGGTTGAAGCGCAAACCAGCAAAGACACCGTTGGCGCCACCAGCGCCGGTTATTTAAGCGGCTTCGGCGGCGGCCAAACGTACGCCGACAGCCATACGGGCACGAATATGACGGTGCGGCTGCTGAAATCGAAGGACGGCCAAACCGGCGTGGTCTATGACTCATCCTTCCTGCTCTCATCAATCCCGATAAAATAATCAAGGAGCAGCCATGGAGACCTCACCAACACTTTATGCATTGTTAATTATTTTTCTGCTCATTCTTGCAGTCTTATGGTGCTTATTGCCGTTTGCGGTGTTCGGCATCAAAGGCAAGCTGGATCGCGCCATTAAACTAGCCGACGAAATGAACCTACGGATGGCATCCATCGAGAGAGCCATTCGTAACCAACCTGATCCCCCTCCCCAAAAAGAAGAAGTCTACGACTGCTAATACCTTTCAAATGCTAACCAGCCCGCCCCGAGCGGGCTTTTTTTTGTCCCACACAAAATAATGAACTTTTAGTTCTTGACAACAGTGAACTTACGGTTCATATTTTCACGCAGAGACGATTAATGGACCAGCAAAACATGCCAGTCATGGACCAAACAGCCAAGGGGCACCGCAAGCAACAAGCCTTCGATATGGCGAAAGCCTTCGCCGGCGGCCTCGCAGCTCGCATACCACCGGGCGATGCGATCGATGCCGATGCGCTGACCGACGCCGTTGTGCAGCTCACCAAAATGCAGCTCGACAAACTGCGCAAAGCAAAAATTATTTGAGGCCAGCAAATGTCCATCACACGCACAAGTCTCCGCCACCCGACCTTTAAAGCGAAATTGCAGGCCGCTATGCGCGAAGCCAGCAACCACAGCCTGATTGAAGCGGTGGGTGTGCAGCACGTCGGCAGCATAACCATCCGCCATACCCGCCCCGTCGGCGGATTCCGTTTCATCGAGACACCCAACCGCGACATCACCACCACGGTGTTGGCCGCACTGAGAGAGTCATAACAATGAATACGCTTCTGCAATCACAAACAATTTCACTGCCGCGTCTCGGCCAATTCAGCACCGAAATGCACGGCATCTTTATCGGTGTTTGCCCCGGCCAAGACGGCCAATCCGATTACGCACTGCTCGCGTATGACGACGAGCGCACGCTGTTTAAAGACGTGCAATGGGGTGAGTTTGGTAAATCAATCGAGCACGCACGTTCGGATTGGGATGGCGCTGGCAACACGCTGGCGATGGCGGCCGCCGGTAGTCAGCTTGCAAAAAATATCGAGGCTCTCGAAGTCGATGGGATAGCCGGCTTTTATCTGCCAGCCCGCCACGAGCTGCGCATGATCAAGTTAGTCGCTCCGCAATTAATCACTGACGACTGGCACTGGTCGAGCACGCAGTTCTCCGCTCTCACCGCGTGGTGTCAGAGCTTCGATGATGGCACCCAGGACCTCAGCGGCAAGCACTACGAGCTTCGTGCGAGAGCCGTCCGCAGATTCCTCATTAATTCAGTCATTCAATAATTTTCTGTTGGGCGCGCAGCGCCCTCGCGCGATTTTTTTTGGAGATTGAAATGCGCACATACATGAGCCGCAACAACCTTTGGATCAGCGAGATTCGCATTGGCGACGTGCTGTGCATCTGCGAATCGAATAATCGCCGTATGGCACGTCGCGGCGCGCTGTCGATGGCACGCAACCGCGCGAGGGTATGCGCATGATCGTGCTCGGTCTCACCGGCCCAGCCGGTTGCGGAAAATCAACGCTCGCGAAATATCTGGTCGAGCAGCACGAGTTTGTCGAAATCGCGTTTGCCGATCCAATCCGCGACATGCTCGCCGCGATGCTGCGCATTGATCGTGATCCGTTGCTGAAATTATTGGCCGATCGCGATTACAAAGAATCGCCGCTGCCGGATGTCGGCGCCAGCCCGCGCAAATTAATGCAAACGCTCGGCACCGAATGGGGGCGCAAGCTGATCAATCCTGATCTGTGGCTCGCGCTCGCGGCACAACGCATTGAGTTTATCGAGACTGCGCTGCGCCATGAATATCGCGGCATCGTCATCAGTGATGTGCGCTTCGAGAACGAAGCAGATTTCGTCCGCACGCGCGGCTTGCTACTGCATATATCCCGCCCCGATATCACGCCAATCGATCAACACGAAAGCGAAACCGGTGTGCATGTACACCACCGCGATCAATTCGTTCTGAATGCCACCATTGAGCTGATGTATCGCCAAGCTGATGGCTGGGTTTCGGATCTGCAAGGCAGGGCAGCGGCATGAAAGTACAACAGCAGCTGGTGCATCAGATCACCGATATCGCCATGGCGATATCGCTCTCGCAGGCGGCGATGGTGAATGTGGAATTTTCCAGCGTCGCCAATCATCTGCGCATCACCGTGCAATCGCAGCCGTTTGCCAAACCAAAAATCGATGAATGCATTGCGCTGTGCGAGCCGGGCGATTCCGAATTAAGCAAGCGCCGCACCGAAGCGCGCCTGCGCGAAATCATCAAAACCCTGCAAGCCATTCAACTGCGCGGTGAAACACCGCCACCGGTGGCCGCGTGAAACGCCCGACCATTCGCGAAGCGGCGCACCAGCTCAATGTGTGCGATCGCAAACTTTACGACGCACTGCGCCGTGCGAATGTCATCGGCACCAACAATATCGCGCTGCAGCATTACCAGCGTGAAGGATTTTTCGTGAATGAATTTCGCGGCTACAACTTGCGCGGAACTCGCATAGCGCGGCAGTACCCGGTGAGCACGGTTACCGCTGCCGGCATGTCGCTGTTGCAGGAAATCATTGATGCAGAAATTGGAGCCGGCCGCGAATTACGAAGCAGCCATGCAGCGCATCAGAGAGCTACGCGCGCAGGGTAAAACGCCTGCGATGGTCGATATCGGTTATGAACTTTTTGTGGAGTATGACGACGATGCTGCAACGCGTAAAACACAACCAGATGCTGCGTAACGCCAATCGCCTTCTCGAATTGCGCGATTCCGTACGGAAGCAATTGGGCGATCAATACGCCGATCACACCGCCCCGTTCACTCCCTTCGTTGCTATCGAATATCAGCACTGCGGCTGCCCGCAATTAGCCGCGACGCGCGTACTTAGAAAACTCGATTCACAGTTGCAAAACGACCTCGCTGTTAAACGGCTGGTGATGTGCGCTGCACTCGATGTCGCCGTTGAAAAAGTTTCGCTTCCACTTGCCGGCTAAAGGATTTCGCTATGAATCCATTAATGAATAAACAGAGCCCACGCGGATTGTTAATCGCATGCTTTTGCGTTGCATTGATTTACGCATGCAGCATCGCGTTGTGGATTTTGAAGTGATTCTTATCGCCACCTTCGACAGCGCCGTGAATCACGAAACGCCGCGCTGGCATCGGCCAATGCCGGCCGGCGCGCAGCGATGGGCGTTGAAATTGTGGGCACTGGGCGCCAACGGCGAAAAGCACGAAAGCCTGTCGATATTGAAATCGGCCTGCAATTACACCGATCTGCGTAAACAGCATATCGAAGCAACCATTGATCAAATGCGCGAAGCCTGCGGCGGCGTGCGTCGATTTAAATTCTGGCTCTGGAAGGCACGTTGAGCCGATAACCCCAACCAGGAAATAATCATGCAAGCATCACAACTCCCCGCTATCGGATCGCCATTGGAAGGCGGGTTTTATGCAGGATTGATTCGCAACAATAATGAAACCTACGCGCTCATCGTCGCACCGAAAAACGCGGGCGAACACGAGCCGGCCGAATGGGGCGAGTACGGCAAAAAGATCGACGGCGCTGGCAGCGTATTCAATGGCCGCGCCAACACCATCGCAATGGCGGAAGCTGGATACGCAATTGCGCAATGGGCTCTGACGCTCAAAATAAATGGCTTCGACGATTGGTATTTGCCAGCCCGCGACGAGCTGGAAGTCATTTATCGCAACCTGAAACCTACCACCGAAGAGAATTACACCTGGCGCAGCGGCGAGAACGTCAGTGCGGTGCCTCCGACTTACGCCTATACCGAGCAACTGCCGCCGCAAACTAGCGTGGAAGCGTTTCAGCACGGCAACACGGACGCCTTCGAAGACGAATGGTACTGGACCAGCTCGCAGGGCTCCGCTCACACCGCGTGGTGTCAGTACTTCGCTGATGGCAGCCAGCTCAACGGCGACAAGACCAACGAGCTTCGTGCGAGAGCCGTCCGCAGATTATTAGTTATTCAGTAATTCAATAATTTCTCTTTCGGGCGCGCAGCGCCCTTCGCGCAATTTTTTTGGAGAGCGCCATGACCAATGAAACGATGTTCGAATTTGAGTACCACAGAGCGCGCATTCAGTTGCCGCCAGCAGTCATCATTCAAAACTTTCTCGATAGCGTGCAACGCCAACCCATAGAGCTGGAGGTTTTTGGTAGCAATAGCACGCCAGCCATCGGTGAATATTGGTCAGGCCAAGGAGGTATCTATGCCGGCCTGATGCGTGGCGAAAATGGCGCACCGGATTATCACCTGATTGTGCCAACCGACAATGCAGCATATGCCAAAGAAATAACGTGGGGCGGCGCCGGTAAAGATGAGCCCGGAGCGCAGTCCGACTTTGACGGCCTCGCGAACACGATAGCGCTGTGCAAATCGAAACACAGTCACCCTGCCGCCGAAAAGATGACGGCGCTCACCATCGATGGTCATAGCGATTTTTATTTACCCTCGCGACGCGAGCTACGTCTTTGCTGGGTGAACGTGCCCGAGCTATTCGAAGATGGATGGTACTGGTCGAGCACGCAGTACTCCGCTCACCACGCGTGGTGTCAGCACTTCGGTGTTGGCGGCCAGAGCAACGGCGGCAAGGACGACGAGCGTCGTGCGAGAGCCGTCCGCAGATTCATTAATAATTCAGTTATTTAATTATTGGTAGGGCGCGCAGCGCCCTTCGCGAGTTTTTTCAGCATGGCATTACACCACCGATTGCCAATTTATAAAGTTGCTTACGACTTGCTGAGCATGGCCGCTGATATCACGCGCAATATTCCGCGCGATTTAAAAGCCGGGCTCGGTCGCAAGGTCAACGATGAGTGCGTCGAGCTATTGGTTTTAATTGCTCGCGCGAATTCCGCTCGCGATAAATCTCCGCATTTGGATGAAATCATCGAGCGCGTTCAGGTCGTGGAATTCCTGTTGCGTGTTTTCAAAGACAAGCAGTTTATCAATGTCCCCAAACATGCCGCCGCAATTCAACTCACCGACTCGATCGGCAAGCAAGCCAATGGGTGGAAGAAAAATGCAACCGCGCCTGCTGCATGAGTGTCACGGCGCTCATGCCCGTGCGATTTTGAATCTGGTTGTGCCGCTGGCCCAACAGGCCACCGCCACGCGCATCAGGGATACTGCCAGCAATGAGCTGGGCTGGTCTCGCGCAGTTGCCACACTGATCGGTGCAAACCTTCGGCGTGGCGACGTAGATAGCACAACTATTCGCAGTACTCCGCTCACAACGCGTGGTATCAGAACTTCGATGATGGCAACCAGAACAACAACGACAAGAACAACAAGCTTCGTGCGAGAGCCGTCCGCAGATTCAATTCAAACTAGCCATGCTGATTTTTTATTCGAGGATCTGTTGCAGGCATATTTCGATTGCCGAAAAAGCAAACGCAATAGCCGCAGCGCGCTCGAATTTGAATTAAATTTAGAGCGCAATCTGATCGAGCTATATGAGGAGCTAATCACCGGAACGTATACACCCGGCCGATCAATTTGCTTCGTCATCACCAGACCGAAACCACGCGAAGTTTGGGCCGCCGCATTCCGCGATCGCATCGTACATCACCTGTTGTATAACAAAATTTCACCGCGCTTTTACGCCAGCTTTATCGCCGATAGCTGCGCATGTATACCCGAGCGTGGCACCCTATATGCAGCGCAACGACTCGAATCGAAAGTGCGCAGCGCAACACAGAACTGGTCAAAACCAGCCCATTATCTGAAATGCGACATCGCGAATTTCTTTGTAAGCATCGACAAGGATTTACTACGTGAGCAACTCGCCGCGAGAATTACCGAACCGTGGTGGCTCGCATTAACTGAGCTAGTTTTGTTCCACGATCCACGCTGCAATTATGAACTGCGCGGCGATCCCAAATTGATTGATCGGGTACCGGCGCATAAGCGACTTACTAGCCAACCATCGAACCGCGGATTGCCGATCGGCAACCTGAGCAGCCAGTTTTTCGCGAACGTATATATGGATGCGCTCGATCAATTTGCCAAGCATCAGTTGCGCGCTCGCCATTACATTCGCTATGTCGATGATTTCGTGCTGCTGCACGAATCACCGCAATGGCTAAACAACGCGCTGGCGCAGATTGAAGCCTTTCTACCGGCACGACTGGGCATACAACTCAATCCGAAAAAAACAATATTGCAACCCATCGATCGCGGCATTGATTTTGTTGGCCATGTGATTAAACCGTGGCGACGCACGACCCGCCGCCGTTCGCTCGAACAAGCGATAAAGCGCGTTCGCGCCGTCGACAATGCAGACCTGCGCGAAACGGCAAACAGTTATTACGGATTACTGCGGCAAGCGAGCCACAGCCAACACGATCGCGCGCTACTGACGAAGGAAATTTTGCGGCGCGGCCGCGCGGTAGATTTGCGGATGACAAAAACTTATAAGGGCCATGCATGGACAAAATAACTTATGAAGAAATTGCCGAACTACTTCTAGGCATGGTAGTTCAACATTGTCACGAAGGCCCCGATGGCGTTTATGACAGTGGCTTCATTGGCATCAATGCGGAGGCAATCAGGGCTCTGTGCGACGTTGGCGTGATGACCGCGGTGCACGATGGCGGAGGACGCTGCATACAAGCCAGAATTGGCGGCGAAATCATAGATCACGCAAGCGAACCGTTACTCGCAATTGCATGCGAGCCAGCGAGGAATGATCCGTGAGCAAAAAAGCAGTTTTGAAAAGCTATCCAGATGCTTACTCAGCAAAAGACATCGACGGTTTTTGGCACATCTGGACACCGACAGTTCGCGGCACTCTCAATGACGCGCGATACGAAACACGAAGCGCGGCCGCCGCATGGAAATCTGCGGCGGAAAGGTGCGTTAATCGGCACCATTCATCTCTACACGAGGATCAGCGGTGAGCAGCTATTTAAGTCGCGCCGAGCTTGCCGATCTGGTCGGCTGCAAGGAGCGCAGCACCGCCTGCATGCGGCGGTGGCTAGATCGGCACGGTTGGATTTACGAGCCTAATCGCGCTGGCTTTCCGATGGTTAGCCGGCGATATCATGATGAGCGTATGCTTGGACATATCAGCATAACCCCACTTTCCGACGAACCCGATTTTTCAATCTTCAAGGCTGCATAATGGTACGCCGACGCGCCACACCGGATGGCCTTCCGTTTCGCTTGTTCGAACGCAAAGGCACGAGAAAATATTCCATTGGCTATAAACTACCGGATGGAAAATGGGCATTTCGTTTGGCCGCCCCCATCGTCAATAAAGCGCGCGTCGCGCAAATCCGCAAAGAGGCGATCCAACGCGCCAATGAATTGAATGGCGAAAAGCTGGAAGTCGGCTCGATCGCGGCGCTAATCAGCGATTATTTCGATTGGCAAGACGCGCTCCCCGAGCAGGATGAACGCAAAAAAGCAGCCGGCACGCTAACGGAAAACAAGCGCGAATCAAAAAACCTGATTGCAGTATTCGGCAAGATGGCGCCGGCAGCGCTGAAAAAACGCCACGGCTATCAGTATCTCGATGCACGCGCTAATGCCGGTGCCCCAGCAAAAGCAAATAAAGAACTGGCACTGCTGTCCGCCGTGATTGAATACGGCATCCGTACCGGCAAGGTCGACATCAGCGACAACCCCTGCCGCAACATTAAATACAATCCCACGCAACCGAAAACCAAACTCGTGCAGCGCCGCGATCTCGATTTCGTGGTCGAGGTTGCGCGCAAACGTGGCGGTAGTTACCTAGTGATCGCACTGGCGCTTAAAACTGCATACCTCGCGCTATGCCGCCCCAACGAAACGCGCACGCTTCGCCGCAATTACCGCACCGAGGCTGGGCTGGAAATTCCTGTCGGCAAGCGCAAAGCCGGACAGGCACAAAAAACGAAGTTAGCCGAGTGGTCACCCGAGCTGAAAGCAACGATCGACGAAGCCATCATGCTGCAGCGCACCAGCGGGGTATATATCTTCGGCAACACATCAGGTCAGGTTTATTCGATCGGCGGCTGGGCAACGATCTTGAGCCGACTCATGGTGCATTGTGAGACAGAAGCGGCAGCTCGAAATATTGAGTTCGAACGCTTTACATTGGTTGACATGCGACCGATGGGCACGACTAAAAAGAAATCGCGCGGCGACACCGACGTGATCGATGCGACCGGACATGCAGATGACAGGATGGTTGAGCAGATTTATGATCGGCGCCGGGTGCGGAAATTCACCCCGTCGGAGTAATAAAGACCCGCCGCATGGCCGACGGTGTTAGGAATGAGTTAGGAAACATATTCCAAAAACTAGAGTTATATTCCAAAAACAGGAGCGCGCAGAAAATCAGGGTTTGTAAGACGTTGATTTAGAAGATGAAATTGGGGTGGCTGATGGGGATCGAACCCACGACCACAGGAATCACAATCCTGTGCTCTACCGACTGAGCTACAGCCACCATTGAATCGAGGGCCTGTTACGGAATTGGTGCGCCCAGCAGGATT
>Ga0207641_10000557_pt1 | contig 41685 bp, 32 predicted proteins | sample KBSSwiS62_FD_184306 | JGI IMG/M metagenome (GOLD analysis project Ga0207641, IMG submission 184306) | Switchgrass rhizosphere microbial communities from Kellogg Biological Station, Michigan, USA - KBS Switchgrass S6-2 (SPAdes) (version 2) | ecosystem: Host-associated > Plants > Roots >... | reverse complement strand
ACGAAGGCAGCATACCGAAGAGCATCGGCTGGGACCTCTCGGGCGCCTTCATCTGGCGGCCGAGCATGGTCCAGAACGCGATCTTCCGGCTGTCGGCTGCGGTGCTCGATCCGGGGCGGGGCTTCACTGATCTTTTCACCAATTCGCGCGGTGACAATCGTTATTATTCTATTTTATTCAACGGTATATTGACGTTTTGAGAGATTAGATGAGAACTTGGACGGGACGGAATTGGGGACGATGGGCGGCTCGCGGTGCGCTGGCGCTCGCGGCGTCGCTCACCATCTTCGTCTCGTCGACATCGTCACCCGCTTCCGAGGCCGAGAAACCGATCGCGCGGGTGTATCGCCAAACGCCCGATGCGCCGCGCACCCAGGATTGGGCCGATGCCGACGCCAAGAATGTCGGCTGCGTTTCGTGCCACACCGCCAGCGACCGCAAGACGATGCACCAGACCGAGGCGGTCGTGCTCGGCTGCGTCGACTGCCATGGCGGCGACGGGAGCGTGACCGTCCGGCCGGAGCTCAAGATGACCGACGCCGCCTATGTCGCCGCCCGCGACAAGGCCCACGTCCTGCCGACCCTGCCGAACAGCTGGCATTGGCCCTCTTCGGCCAATCCGAAGCGCAGCTATACGCTGCTCAACAAGGAAGCGCCCGAATATATCCGCTTCGTCAATCCGTCGGACTATCGCGTCGCGCGGCAGGCCTGTGGCGCCTGTCATATGGAGATCATCCAGGCAGCCGAGCGCTCGCTGATGGCGACCGGTGCGATGCTGTGGGGCGGCGGCGCCTATAACAACGGTATTGTGCCGTATAAAAATTACATCTTCGGCGAAGCTTACACCGCCAAAGGCGAGCCCGCGCAGATCAAGTCGCCGGGCAATCCGCCGGGGACCGTCACCCCCGAACAAAAAGCGCGTGGCGCGCTTCCGGTCATGTATCCGCTACCGACTTGGCACGTCATCCCGCCCGGCGACATCTTCCGTGTCTTCGAGCGCGGCGGCCGGACGATCAACAGCACGTTCGCCGAGATCGGCCTTCCGAACCTGTCCGGCAGCATCCAGCGCCTCGATGAGCCGGGGAGGCCCGACCTTAAACAGTCGAACCGCGGTCCCGGCACCGGCCTGCGCGTGGCGATCCCGGTGCTGAACATCCACAAGACCCGCCTCAACGATCCGTTCATGTGGTTCATGGGCACCAATGATCAGCCTGGCGACTATCGCAATTCGGGCTGCGCGGGCTGCCACGTCGTCTATGCCAACGATCGCGAGCCCAAGCACAGCCTGATCTATGCCAAATATGGCCGCGACGGGCAGACCGCGACGGTCGATCCGACGATCAAGGACAAGCTTGAGCCCGCGGACGACGGGCATGGCCACGACAAGGCGGCGCATGGCGGCGAGGGCGTACCCAGGCATCCGATCGGCGCGCAGAAGGAAAAAGGTCACCCGATCGAGCACGCCTTCACCAAGGCGATCCCGACGGCGCAATGCATGAACTGCCACATGCACCAGCCCAATATCTTCCTGAATAGCTATCTCGGCTACACGATGTGGGATTATGAGTCGGATGCGCCGCTGATGTGGCCGAAGGAGCAGAAATATCCGACCATCGCCGAGCGCTTCAAGGTGCTCGACCGCAACCCGGAGGCGGCTGCCGCGATCGGCAAATGGGGCGATCTCGATTTCCTGCGCAACGTCTATGACGACGTGAATCCGCAGGCAAAGGACACCCAGTTCGCCGATTATCACGGCCATGGCTGGAATTTCCGGGCGATTTACAAACGCGATCGCGAGGGCAATCTGCTCGACGCGGACGGCAATATCGTCTCGCCTGACGATCCCGAGAAATTCAGCAAGAAGGGCACGGGCATGTTCGCCGAGATCGGCGAGCAGAAGGGCAAGGCGGTCCACATGATGGATATTCACGCCGAAAAGGGCATGCAGTGCGCCGACTGCCATTTCGGCCAGGACAGCCATGGCAACGGCCTGATTTACGGCGAGGTCGCCAACGCCGTCGAGATCGGCTGCAAGGACTGCCATGGCACCCCCGATACCTTCCCGACGCTCAAGACCTCGGGTCCGGCGGCCCGGCCCGGCGGCACCGACCTATCCCTGCTGCGCAATCAGGACGGCCGCCGCCGCTTCGAATGGACCACCGACGCGAATGGCGAGCGCGCGCTGATCCAGCGTTCGATCGTCGACCCGAAGCTCGAATGGCGGGTGTCGCTGGTCAAGGAATCGGTCGACCGCGCCAGCGCCCATTTCAACCCGCTCGCCGCGCGCTCCAAGTTAATGGGCAGGGCCGGCGTCGAAACCGGCCAGTTCAGCTGGGGGCCGGGTATCGCTCCGGGCGATCGTGCCCATGATACCGACAAGATGGCCTGCTTCACCTGCCACCTGTCGTGGACGACGTCGTGCGGCGGCTGTCACCTGCCGATCGAGGCGAACTGGAAGACGAGCACCCACAAATATGAAGGCATCGAGACCCGCAACTTCGCGACCTACAATCCCCAGGTGGCGCGCGACGAGATGTTCCAGCTCGGCATTCACCAGACCACCAAGGGCAATATAATCGCCCCGATCCGCTCGACTTCGGCGCTCGTGCTGTCATCGACCAACCTGAACCGCGAACGCATCTACATTCAGCAGCCGCCGATCTCTTCGGCCGGTTTCTCGAGCCAGGCCTTCGCGCCGCACTTCCCGCACACGGTCCGCAAGACTGAGACGAAGCGCTGCAGCGACTGCCACCTGTCGGCCGACGACGACAATAACGCGATCATGGCGCAGCTCAATTTGCTCGGCACCAATTTCGTCAACTTCGTCGGCCTCAACGCCTGGACCGGTCTGCAGAAAGGCATCGAGGCGATCCGTGTGACCGAATGGGACGAACCTCAGGCGGTAATCGGATCCTATCTCCAGAAATATGCCTATCCCGATTATTACAAGGCGCATCTCGACCATGGGCGCGAATTGATCGAGTGGGTCCGCGGCAAGCGATTCGGCCCGAAATTCTCGGGTGAACCGCATGCGGTCGAAGAATTCGCCAACACGCACCACCCGACCGGCGACGCCGCCCGCTGCGTTCAATTGCGCGGCGAATATCTGTTCGTCGCCGAAGGAAGGGGCGGTTTCCAGGTCTATGACGTCGCGTCGATCGCCAACAAGGGCACGTCGCAGCGCATCCTGACCGCGCCCTTCTCGCCGCTCGGTCACGACACCAACGTCCGCTCGAAGAACGCGACCTGCATGGCGCTGCCGACCGGTCAGCCGATCTCGACCGCGCGCAACGACCACATCCTCAAATATTATCCCGAGAATCAGGAACAGAAGATGGGCGAAATCTATCGCTACGCCTTCATCACTGACTCCGAAGAGGGCCTGATTGTCGTCAATGTCGAGACGCTGGCCGATGGCGAACCGCGCAACAACTTCCTCAAGCGCACCGTTACCTGGAACGAGAAGAACATCCTCGCCGGCGCGCGGCACATCACGATCGGCGGCAATTATGCCTATATCGCTGCCGACGCCGGCCTCGTCGTCGTTGACATCAGCGATCCGAAGCGCCCCCGCCTCGCCGCGACGGTGCCGCTGCGCGACCCCCGTGCCTCGGCGCTGCAGTTCCGCTATCTGTGGGTAACGACCGCGGACGGCCTCCAACTCGTCGACGTCACCCATCTCGATCGCCCCGTGCTGATCCCTTCGGCGACGGTGCCGCTCGCGGACGCGCGGCGCGTCTATCTCGCGCGCACCTATGCCTATGTCGCGGCGAAGCAGGATGGCCTCGTCATCGTCGATATCAAAAAGCCGCTCCAGCCTTCGATCTACCAGAAGGTGACCTTCGACGGTAAGCTCAACGACGCCGAGGACGTCATCGTCGGCACGACCAACGCGTCGCTGTTCGCCTATGTCGCCGACGGCCGCAACGGCCTCAAGGTGCTTCAGCTCACCTCGCCCGCGAGCCAGCCCAATTTCTACGGCTTCTCGCCCGCGCCCAAGCCCGAGCTGATCGCTTGGGCGAAGACCCCCTCCCCGGCGCTGTCGCTGTCCAAGGGCCTCGACCGCGATCGTGGCGTCGACGAGAGCGGCAACCAGATCGCGATCTTCGGCCGCGTGGGCTCGCGTCCGTTCCGGCGAACCGAGATGGAGCGGCTCTACCTCAATTCGAAGGGCGATCCCTGGGAGGTCCGCGATGCCCCGAGCTTTGCGGACTGGGTACCGGCGCCGGCCCCGCCGAGGGCTGCGGCCAGGAGATAAGGCGGATCCCGTTCCTCCGGAGGGCGATCACGCCCGTGGATGGGCGTGACGATAGACGTCCATCAGATGCGCGGCGTCGACGCCCGTATAGACCTGGGTCGACGACAGGCTGGCGTGGCCGAGCAGTTCCTGCAGCGACCGAAGATCGGCCCCCCGTCCGAGGAGATGCGTGGCAAAGCTGTGGCGGAGCGCGTGAGGTGTCGTCCGCTCGCCGAGCCCCAGCCTCGCCCGCGCAGCGCGTACCGCCCTGCGGATCATGTCGGCGGCGAGCGGCCCGCCCCGGGCACCGCGGAACAGCGGTTCGCCATCAGCGGTGCGATAGGGCGACATCGCGACATAGCGCAGGATCGCCTCGCGGACCGGCGCGAGCATTGGCACTATGCGTGTCTTACCGCGCTTGCCGGTCACCACCAGCGTTTCTCCGAGCGGCAATATGTCCCCGCTGAGCGCCATTGCCTCACCGATACGAAGGCCGGCCCCGTACAGCAGCAGCAATACGGCCTCGTCGCGCGCCGCGATCCACGGCTCGGCGGCAGACTCCGACGCATCCTCGGCAATCGCACGCACATCGTCCGGCAAGACCGGCCGCGGCATGCCCCGCTTGATCCGGGGCCCCTTGACCTTGACGGGCCGCCCCCCCTCGCGTTCGGCGACATAAGCGAGGAAAGTGCGGACGGCGGACAGCTCGCGCGCTGCCGACACGTTTGCGATCCCATCGGCCCGCCGGCGGGCCAGGAAGCCGCGAAGATCGGCGCGATCGAGCCGGGCCAGCAGCTGCCCGTCGACGGCCCTGCCATGATGCTCGGCGATGAAGCCGATCAGCCGGTGCGCGGTGGCGAGATAGGCGCGGATCGTGTGGTCGGAGCGACGCCGGTCACGGCGCAGATGGTCGGCCCAGGCGCCGGCGATCGCACGGGCCGGATGATCTTCCAAAATCTTCAGGGCAGCAACCACCGCCCGATCATGCGCGAAAGCATCGCGCCGAGGAAGCCCAGCAATTCCGAACCGGCGCGCGTGTCGAATCCTTGCGAGCGTCGCTGGCCCAACGCCAGCACCCCTCCAGGCAGCGGCGTCTCGGCCAGGAGCCTGATCAGTGCCTCGGCTCGGATCAGTTCGGACGCCGGACCGAAAAGCGGGTGACCACGGTCCACGCCGCGCATGACGACGCCCTCGATGTCGGCGATCGATCGCTCGACGAGCCGCCGCTCGACGAACTGCATGCCCGACGCGTCGGCGCGCAGCCCGCGGTCGCCGACGAACAGCGCGACCGAGACCGCATCGAGCCCCAATATGTCGGGCCAGAGCTGGGTGACGATATGGATGAGATGATCGAGCCCGTCGGTATCGGTGATCGCGATCACCGCCTTGTGGATCGATGAAACCGCGCCCGAATGGCCGCGCGCGAAGGCGATGAGGTCCTGATTGGCCTCCTCGACCTCGGCCATCCGCCTCCTGAGCGAGGAGATTGCCGCTCCCTCGAAGTCGATCACGCTACCCATGGGCCGAGTGTATCCGACACTGGTTAACACACAATGGCGTAACGGTGACTGTGTTTGATATATCCCTCAGACGCCGGGCGCCGTACATCCGTCCGGCTCGGCTTCGCGGGGATATCGCGGCGCGCGTTCGCGCTCGCGGAGCCTTCGCACGCTCCGACGCCGATATCTTGCGTCGGAACGCATGGCGTTCCGCAAGGATCGTGGCCGGTTGCGGACTGCCGGGAGCAGTCCGCCGCCGGAGATCGGCTTGCTGGGCGAGCCGGATGGCTCGCGCCCGGCCTTTGAGCGCTAAAGAATAGATTGGCCGGTCTTGGCCCAGTCCGCGAGAAAGCCCTGGATTCCCTTTTCGGTCAGCGGATGGTTGAACAGGGATTTGATCACCGCGGCCGGCGCGGTCATCACGTCGGCACCGATCTTGGCCGACTCGAGCACATGGACGGGATGCCGGACGCTGGCGACGAGAATCTCGGTCCCGAAATCATAATTGTCGTAAATCTGCCGGATGTCCGCGATCAGGCCCATGCCATCGAAGCCGATATCGTCATGGCGGCCGACAAAGGGCGAGATGAAGGCGGCGCCCGCCTTGGCTGCCAGCAGCGCCTGGTTGGCCGAGAAACACAGCGTGACATTGACCAGCGTGCCATCGTCGGACAGCGCCTTGCAGGTCTTCAGGCCGTCGATCGTCAGCGGCACCTTTATGCAGACATTATCTGCGACCTTCCGAAGGATTTCCGCCTCTTTCATCATCGTCTGGTGATCGAGCGCGACGACCTCGGCCGAGACCGGCCCGTCGACCAGACCGCAGATCTCCCCGATCACCTCGACGAATTGCCGCCCCGACTTGGCGATGAGCGACGGGTTGGTGGTAACCCCGTCGACCAACCCGGTCGCGGTAAGCTCCGCGATCTCGGCGGTGTCGGCGGTGTCGACGAAGAATTTCATGAAGTGCATCCTCAATCTCGGTGATGCGCCGGCTATAGCGGCCAGCGGGGCGGTCGCCTAGCGGCCCGCAAATTCACCGGGAACCGTGGGGCGCCCCCGTTCGTTGCGCCGCAACAACTCTGAACCGTGGGGCCGGTTCGCCGTTGAGCGTGAAGGTTTCGCCATGGTCTCCCTGCCCCGCCCTTCGGCGACGCCATCTGACGACATCGTGATGCTGTTCCTTGGCGGAGCGCATCAGCTTTTCCATCTGGCGCCGGTCGCCGCCGAACTCAGCCGTATCGCGCCGCAGCGCAAAGTGACGTGCATCGCGTCAAACCGACATGTCGCATCGCTGATCGAGGAGGTACGCGAGCGGATGAACGCTCCGACCTTGCGGATCGAAACGGTGGAGCCGCCCGCCTGGTGGCACCGATTCGCGATGTCGATGCATCGTCCACGCCTGTCGAAGCTTGCCCTGCTCATTAGGCTCGCGCCCCGCCTGGCCCGGGCCAAGGTGATCGTGACACCCGAGCGAACTTCGGCATGGCTGCGCAAGATCGGGCTGCGCGTCCTGATGATTCATTTTCGTCATGGCGCAGGCGATCGCGCGCCCAGGTCGGAACAGGCGCTGAAAGCGTTCGATCTCATCGTCGTTCCGGGCGAGAAGGACGTTCGCCGCGCGATCGAAAGCCACCATATCGACGCCACCCGCATCCGCACCGGCGGCTATGTGAAGCTCGACTATCTCGGGCGGCGCCCGGCTGGTCCCGAACGCCTGTTCGACAATGACCGACCGGTCATCATCTACAACGCCCATTTCGATCGGGCATGCAGTTCCTGGCATGTCGCTGAACGGGTGGTCGAGCTCATTCTCGCCGACGGGCGCTATAATCTCGTGGTCGCGCCGCATATCCGCCTTGCCGAGAAGCTGGGCCAGGCCGAGCGCGCGCGCTGGCTGGCCAAGGCCGATCCCGCGCGGCTGATCGTCGACTTCCATTCCGACCGTCTGATCGACATGAGCTACATCCGGTCCGCTGATCTTTACCTCGGCGACATGTCCAGCCAGCTATACGAGTTCCTTGCCCGCCCCCGACCGGTGGCGTTCATCAACGCACATGGCGTCGATTGGCGGAACGATGCACGCTATGCCGGCTGGCATCTTGGTCGGGTCGCCGAAAATCCGGACGATCTCCTGCCTGCGATCGATGCCGCTTTTGCGCGCCATCGCGATATGGTCCGGGCCCAGCGACAGGCGACGGCCCGTGCCTTCGGTACCATCAAAGGGGCCTGCGAGCGGGCGGCCACAATCCTCGCGCAGGCGCTCGCGATCCAGGACGAACGGGAGACGGCGCCGCCGCTACGGAGAACCCCGGTCGTTTCCTGAGGCTTCCCCGTCCCGGCATCCACCTCTAAGCATCGCCGCATGGCCCGCGCCCATGTACTCCTCCTCAACCCCGCGCTGGGTCCGCTCGACTATCGCGCCGACCGCGATCACCCGGTCGAGAACGGCAGCATCGTCCTGGCGCCGCTTGGTCCGCGTCAGCTCGTGGGCGTGGTGTGGGAAGAGGACAGCCTGCCTTCCGCCGATCAGGTCGGCGACAATCGGCTGCGTCCGCTGCTCGGCGTCTATGACGTGCCGCCGCTCGGCGCGCCGCTTCGCCGGCTGATCGAATGGACCTCCGATTATTATCTCGCACCACCAGGCGCGGTGCTGCGCATGGCGCTGCCCTCGTCGAGTGCGCTCGACGGGTCACGAACGATCACCGAATATCGGGCTAGCGGCGTCGCGCCGGGCCGGATGACGCCACAGCGCCAGCAGGCGCTCGATCGCATCGGCCGGCGCCAGGGGCTGATCCGCGAACTGGCGACGGTCGCCGACGTATCGGAAGGCGTGGTCCGCGGCCTCGTCAAGGCGGGCGCTATCGAAGCGGTTACCGTCGCAATCGACACCCCATGGCCGCTGCCCGACCCGGATCATGTCCAACCCGATCTGTCCGATGAACAGACGCTTGCCGCCGGCACGCTCAGCGAGGCGGTGCGCGAAGGCGGCTTCCGGCCTTTCCTGCTCGACGGTGTCACCGGGTCGGGCAAGACCGAAGTCTATTTCGAGGCGATCGCCGCGGCGCTGCGCATGGGGCGGCAGTCGCTGGTGCTGCTGCCCGAGATCGCCTTGACCGAGCCCTTTCTCAAGCGTTTCGAGGATCGTTTCGGCCATCTGCCTGTCGCTTGGCACAGCGAATTGCGCCAGTCGCAGCGGCGGCGCGCCTGGCGGGGCATCGTCCACGGCGAGGCGAGGGTCGTGGTCGGGGCGCGATCGGCGCTGTTCCTCCCTTATCGGAACCTCGGCCTGATCGTCGTCGACGAGGCGCACGAGACCGCGTTCAAGCAGGAGGACGGCGTCCTCTACCATGCGCGCGACGTTGCCGTGATGCGCGCCAAGCTTGAAGGGATCCCCGTGGTTTTGGCCTCTGCGACGCCCGCGATCGAGACCCGGCACCAGGCGGCGATCGGCCGCTATACCGAACTGAAGCTCACGTCGCGCCATGGCGGCGCCGCAATGCCGGCGATCGATGCGATCGATCTCCTCGTCGATCCGCCGCCGCGCGGCCGCTGGATCGCCCCGACGCTGGTCAGGGCGATCGAAGACCGGCTGGCAAGGAAGGAGCAAAGCCTGCTCTTCCTGAACCGGCGAGGCTATGCGCCGCTGACGCTTTGCCGGACCTGCGGCCATCGCTTCCAATGCCCGAACTGCACGGCCTGGATGGTCGAGCACCGGCTGCTCGGCCGGCTGCAATGCCATCATTGCGGCCACATGACGCCGCCACCCGCGGCCTGTCCCGAATGCAAGGACGAAGACAGTCTCGTTGCCTGCGGCCCGGGGGTCGAGCGGATCGCCGACGAGGTCGCGCTCCTCTTTCCCGAGGCGCGGATAGCCATAGCCACGTCCGACACGCTGTCGACGCCGGCGCGCGCGGCCGAGTTCGTCGAGCGGATGGAAGCGCACGACATCGACGTGGTCGTCGGAACCCAGTTGGTAACCAAGGGCTATCATTTTCCCGATCTGACCCTGGTGGGCGTGCTCGACGCGGATCTCGGCCTATCCGGCGGCGATCTGCGCGCGGCCGAGCGCAGCTTTCAGCAGATCGCCCAGGTCGCAGGCCGGGCGGGGCGCGGCGCCAAGCCCGGCCAGGTCTATGTCCAGAGCCATGCCCCGGGCGCGCCCGTGATCCAGGCGCTGCTCTCGGGTGATGCGCAAAGCTTCTACGACGCCGAGACAGAGGCGCGCCGCGTCGCCGACGCGCCGCCGTTCGGTCGCTATGCCGCGATCATCATATCGGCCGAGAAATCCGAGGATGCCGCCGCGACGGCGCGCATGGTTGCCCGAGCCGCGCCCCGGATCGAGGGCATGCAGGTCTATGGCCCCGCCCCCGCGCCGCTCGCGATGCTCCGCGGCCGCCACCGCCAGCGCCTGCTCGTCCATGCGCGCCGCACGCTCGACGTCCAGCACGTGATACGCGACTGGTTCGGCGCGCTGGAATGGCCGCGCGGCGTGCGCGTGGCCGTCGACGTCGATCCGTATAGTTTTCTGTAACGGGATTTCTTGTGAATAAGTCGTCGTCCCCGCGACAGCCGGGGTTCATGTCTCTTTTCATTGACGATGGCATCTGAGAAGAAAGCATATAGGGATTCCTGCCTCCGCAGGAATGACGATCCGGGGGTAGCGCTTGAAGTTGACCTCGGTCGGTGCTGAAAGCTGAACATGGCATCGTTTCGTCCATCGGTCCGTTTGGCTCTGACGCTCGGCGCGCTGCTGCTCTCCGCTCTGCTGATCGCCGATCCCGCCCTCGCCTCGACCTCGGGTCCCGCCCAGACCGCTGCGCTCGATCGGGCGATGAACACCATCTCGGGCGACGGCCGCCCCTTGTCGCTGTCGCTTCAGATCCTCCTGCTGATGAGCCTGCTGACGGTGTTGCCGTCGCTGGTGCTGATGATGACGAGTTTTACGCGCATCATCATAGTCCTGTCGCTGCTCCGCCAGGCGCTGGGTCTCCAGCAGACTCCGCCGAACCAGGTTCTCGTCGGCCTCGCGCTCTTTCTGTCACTCTTCGTGATGCGTCCGTCAATGGAACAGATCAATGCGAACGCGTTCAAGCCGTACGGCGCGGGACAGATCACCATGGAAGAGGCGGTCGTGCGCAGCGGAGCCGTGCTCCACCGCTTCATGGTGCTCCAGACACGCCAGACCGATCTCAAGCTGTTCGCGGACCTTGCAAAGTCGCCACGCTTTGCCCGGCCCGCGGATATTCCCTTTTCGATATTGCTGCCGGCGTTCGTCACCAGTGAGCTGAAGACCGCTTTCCAGATCGGCTTCCTGATCTTCCTTCCCTTCCTGGTCATCGACCTGGTCGTCGCCTCGACATTGATGTCGCTCGGCATGATGATGTTGTCTCCCGCGATAATCTCCATGCCATTCAAGTTGTTGCTATTCGTTCTTGTCGATGGGTGGGCGCTGACGATGGGATCGCTCGCCGGTAGCTTCGCGACATGACCTCGGTGACGCTTCTTTTTCCTCACCTGGTCATCCAGGCGAAAGCGGGCCGGCATGGTGCGACAGGAAGCGCCGATGGATAGCGCCGCCTCACCCGACTATTTCATCGGTGTCGCCCAGCAGGCGCTTTGGATTCTCGCGCTGGCCTCGGCGCCGATTCTCATCCCGGCGCTGGTCGCGGGCATCATCCTCGGCATGGTGCAGGCGGCGACATCGATTAACGAGCAGACGCTGAGCTTCGTACCGAAACTGATCGTCGTCGGCATCGCGCTGGCTCTGTTCGGCGGAGCGATCCTCGCGCTTCTCGCCGATTTCACCCGCGAGATGTTCGCGCTGATACCGGATATGCTCCGATGATCCCCCAGGGCCTGGCGGGCATCGAAACCCAGCTATGGCTTTGGATGATCGCGATGATCCGGCCCGGCGCCGCCTTCGTCGCGGCGCCCGTGTTCGGCGCTCCGGCAGTACCGCTTCAGCTCCGCGCCGTCGTCGCTCTGGCGATCGGCATACCGGCGCTCGCCAACACGCCGTTCGTCATGCCGGTCGATGGGGTGGTATCGATCGACGGGTTTCTGATGGTGGCAGGCGAAGTGCTCGCCGGTCTGGCGCTCGGCTTCGCGGTCCAGATCGGCTTTTCCGCAGCGCTGGTCGCGGGGGAGCTGATCGCCAACGCGATGGGCCTCGGCTTTGCCGCCATGGTCGATCCGGCGAGCGGAGCCCCCTCGCCTGCGGTCAGCCAGCTTCTCTCGCTCGTCGCGATCTTCATGTTCCTCAGCACCGGCGGGCACCTCACGCTCGCGGCGATCATCGTCGAGAGCTATAGGGCGCTCCCGCCCGGCGAAGCCTGGCTCGGCGCGAAGAGCCTCCAGGGGCTCGTCCTGTTCGGCGGCGATCTGTTCGCGGCGGGCCTTGCGATCGCGCTGCCGGTCGGCTTCGGCGTCATCCTGGTCCAGCTTGTCATGGGGATGCTCGCCCGCTCGGCGCCGCAGATGAACATCTTCTCGGTCGGCCTGCCCGCAACGCTGATGGCCGGCCTCGTGCTGATGACGATCGCGATGCCGGCGATGGCTGACGGCATCACCGCCGCGATCCAGCGCGGCCTCGCCGAGGCGCGGCTGCTGGCGCTGGCACGTTAGGGGGCCGCTATGGCCGAGGGACCCGAGGACGACGAAAAAACCGAAGCCCCGACCGCGAAGCGACGCCAGGATGCCCTCGAAAAGGGCGACGTCCTCCAGTCCCGCGAACTGGGCGTGGCGCTGGTGATGATCGTCGGCGCCGGCTGGCTGGCGGTGGCCGGTCCGTGGGTGATGGAAGCATTCGAGCGGATGCTTTCCAACGCGCTCTCCTTCGATGCCCGCGCGATCGAGATCTTCGACCCGTCGACGGCCGTGCTGTCGATGATCGCGACGCTGGCGCTGCCGGTCGGCTTGCTCTTCCTGCTGACCTTCGCCGCCGCGGTCGCCGCTCCGGCCGTGCTCGGTTCGCTCGGCTTTCGCTGGGCGGCGATCGCGTTCAAGGGCCAGAAGCTCAATCCGCTCGCCGGCATGCGCCGCATCTTCGGCATCCAGGGGCTGATCGAGCTCGGCAAGTCGATGCTCAAGGTCGTGGCACTCGGCGCGGTCGGCTATTGGCTGCTGATGGACCAGATTGCGTCGATCACGACGCTGGGACGTGGCGATCTGCACGCCGCGCTGGGTGAACTCGGCTCCACCTTCGTCCTCGCCGTCCTTATCATGACGCTCGCCCTCGCGCTCGTCGCCGGAGTGGACGTACCCGCGCAGATTTTTCAGAGAACCAAGCGGCTGCGCATGTCCAAGCAGGAGATCAAGGACGAGAACAAGCAGACCGAAGGGTCGCCCGAGTTGAAGGCGGCGATCCGCCAGCGCCAGATGCAGACCGCAATCAACTCCGCGCGCAAGGCGGTCAGCGAGGCGACCGTGATCCTGACCAACCCGACCCATTTCGCAGTCGCGCTGCGCTACCGCCCCGGCTATGACGCGGCGCCCGTGGTCCTCGCGCGTGGACGCGGCGCCACCGCCGACGCGATCCGCGAGCTGGCGGGCGAGTTGGCGGTGCCGATGCTGCGCTATCCGCAACTTGCCCGCGCGATCTATTATACGAGCCGCTCGGGGCAGCTGATCCGCGAGGATCTGTTTATCGCGGTCGCGGCGATTCTTGCTTTCGTCTTCAACCTCGATCGCGCGATGGCCGAAGGGATCGTCCAGCCCGAAGTCGACATTCCGCCCGACGCGCGCTTCGACGAGGAGGGACAAAAGCTTTAGTTCGCAACGTTCCACATCCTTGCCGCTCATCGCGAGCAGCGGCTGAGCGCGACGGAGATCGGTCTCGGAATCGATGCAAATAGGAGAAAATATGGTCGGAGAGGTAGAGGTCAGGGCAAAACGGGTCCCGCTCTCCCCGTTCATCAGCGAAGAGGCAAGGCAGGCCCTTATGGCTCCGGCGCTCGAGTTGTTGGACCGCGACAGCCAGCCAGCGCTCGATGATGTCGAGGGCTGGCGAGATTATATTCGCCGGGACAATGCCGTCATGCAGGCGATCGAGCAGCAGGCGCTGCCGATGCTCGATGTTTCGATAGAGCGTACCAGCCTCAACGGTGTCCGGGTCGCCCGGATACGGCCACATACGCCATCGCCTGCCTTCGCCGGAAAGATGCTCATGAACATCCACGGCGGTGGCTTCATTCTCGGCGAAGGTTCGGTTTTCGAAGCCGCGGTCGTGGCCCATCTAGGCGGGGTGGAGGTCCTCGCCGTAGATTATCGCGTTCCACCCGACCACCGCTACCCTGCCAGCCTGGAAGATAGTCTGGCGGTCTATCAGGCTTTGCTGGCGAGTCATGGGGCCGGCAACATCGCCGTCTTCGGTACGTCGGCGGGCGGGACCCTCACCGTCACGACAATCTTGAAAGCGCGGGACCTGGGACTGCCACTGCCGGCGGCGGCCGGGATCTGCACGCCCCTGATGGAACTCAGTGACCGCTGGGGCTATGCCGGCGATACCGCCGTCACCAATGACGGGCTGGATGTGCTTTCGGGTGTTTTTGCCGGCGAGGAGGCTTCCGACCGGGGCTTTCTCGCGCTTTTCCGGGGCGCCGCGTCGCCGACAGATCCGCTGCTCTCGCCGATCTATGCGGATTTTTCCACTGGCTTCTGTCCGAGCTTCCTGCTCAGCGGTACGCGCGACATGCTTCTGTCGAGTACCGTGCTGATTCACCGTGCCATACATCGGGCGGGGGCGCCCACGGAACTTCACGTCTTCGAATCGATGCAGCACGGCTTCCACTTGAACATACAGCTGCCGGAAGCCCGGGAGGCGCTTCACGACATGCTCCGGTTCCTTAAACGACATTTAGGAATCGCCGCGGAATGACCCGGTTATTCCGACGTTAGGGATTTAAAAGGGGTTGGGCCGCTAAACGCCATTTCGGATGCGCCGTTATCGGTAGTAACAAGGGTGGTGCGCGATGGTTACGTCGATAGGTTCGTCGATCCTGACGGGGCTGGGTGCCTCGAGCATCGACACGGGATCGCTCGTCGATCAACTCGCGACTGCCGCCATTGCGACCAAGCAGAAGGCGCTCACGGCCCGTGAAGACGCAAACACCGCTAAAATATCCGATCTCGGCACCGCCGTCAGCGCGATCAACAGTTTCGCCGGCTCGCTGAATACCCTTGTCTCGGGTGGGTCGCTCTTTACCCAACCGACCAGCTCCAACAGCGCGATCGTCAATCTGAGCGCGGTCCCCGGTGGCAGGCTTGGCGGCCTGTCCGCGACGATCCGGGTGGGCCAGCTCGCCGCCGCGCAGACGATGACCGCCGCTCCGCTCGCTGGCTCCGCCTCCCCCGTGGGCGAAGGCACGCTGACGCTGAAGGTCGGCACCCAGACCAAGACGATAACGATCGACTCGACCAACAACACGCTCGCGGGGCTGGCCAAGGCGATCAAGGACAGCGGCATCGGCGTCACCGCCAGCATCATCACCGATGCGAGCGGCGCGCGCCTCGTCGTCAAGGGCCAGACCGGCACGGACAACGGCTTCTCGCTCACGCAGGCGAGCGGCGATCCTGCCGGCCTGGGGCGCTTCACTTATGATCCCCTGACCTACGACGAGAATAATGTCACCGGCCTCACCCTCCAGCAGGAGGCGCTGAACGCGGAGATCGAGGTCGATGGCGTCGCGGTCAGCAAGTCCAGCAACAGCTTCACCGACGTGATCGAGGGCGTGAAGATCGATCTGGTCTCCGCCGCACCCGATACCGTCGTCACCATCGGATCGACGCAGCCCGTCGACGCGATCAAGCAGGCGGTCGGCGATTTCGTCTCGGCCTTCAACGAGATGAAGTCGACCTTGTCGGCGATGACCGGGAAGGACGGATCGCTGAGGTCCGACTCGGGCCTGCGCGCGCTTGTCCAGCGGCTCGGCGCGCTGACCTCGACCAAACTCACCTATGCGAGCGACGGCAGCCCGACCACGCTGGCGGAGATCGGCGTCTCCACCCAGCGTGACGGCACGCTCACGCTCGACAGCGCCAAGCTCGGGGCGATGATGCTTTCGAGCCCCGAGGCGGTCGAAGCGATGTTCAACCCGGGCCAGCGCAGCAGCAGCCCGCTGCTCGCCATCACCAGCCAGATCGGCAAGGTGAAAGGCGGCGTATATACGGTCACCAATGCGACGCCGGCCGGCAACGGTGCGGCGGCGTCGGCGACACTCGACGGGGGCTTCACCCTGCCGTTCGGAACCAACGGCGTGCAGGCATCCTTCACCTCCGCCGCAAACGGCCTCACCTTCGACGTGCTCGGTCCGGTCGCTTCGGCGACGATCAGCATCGACCCCGGCCTGCAGGGCGCGCTCGCAGCGATCAAGGGCGAGTTGACGGCCTCGGCCGGCCAGCTCACCACGTCACAGAAAAGCTTCGAGACCGAAAAGGCCTCGATCGCCAAGGACCGGGAGAAGCTGACCGCAAAGGACAGCGCCTACCGCGAGCAGCTGACCGCGCAGTTCACGCGGATGCAGACCGCTCTGCTCGCCTATAGTTCGACCCAGAGCTATCTCACCCAGCAGGTCAAGCTCTGGACCAACGGAAACAACTGAATCCCGAACGGGGGGTGAAAGGTAAAGCATGTTCATGAGCAGTGGCTATGGCGCGACGGGCGGCGCCAAGAGGCGCTACCAGGCGGTCGACCTGGAGAGCCAGGTCGAAGGCGCTTCGCCGCACCGTCTCGTGGCCATCCTCTTCGACGAATTGCTGAAGGCGATCGACATCATGCTCGCGGCTCAGCGCTCGGGCAATCGCATCAAGCTGATCGAGAAGCAGGGTCGCGCGCGCTCAATCCTGCTCGCGCTCGAAACCAGCCTCGATTTCAAGGCGGGCGGCGAACTCGCGCTGAACCTCTACCGCGTCTATCGCGAATGCCGTCGGCTCATCCAGGAAGGCGGCCGCGGCAACGACCCGACCGGGATCGAGACGGCGCGCGGCTATCTTGGCGAAATCGCGGGAGCGTGGGAGCAGATCGGCTGATCTGTTTACTTCCCCTTAAGCGCATTCGCGCATTCTAGGCCGGCGATAAGGGAGCAGCAACATGGCGATGTCGAACCGCGGGCGGTCGTTCGGGTCACCCGATCATCCACATATGATGGAGCAGAACCGATCGGCGCACGTCGTCGCCGTGACCGGGGACAGTATCACGAGCCCCGTGCCCTCGCCCGCCCTCGCGCTTCAACAGATTGTCGCCGCACGCACGGCGAACGGCTTCATCGCCGATCCTTTGGCCCGCCGTCGCGCCCTTGTCCGTTTCATCGGGACGACCGTCCTGCTGTGGGGCGGTGCGGCGAGCACGCTCGCTACCTTGCTCCATTTCGCCGGCTGACCGCGCGTTCGTCGCCCTCCGGGCGCCGGCCACTGCCCAATGCCGGGCGGCGCATAAGGCCGAGGTGGATACGCGAGGAGATCGTTGCGCGCGACGATCCCCAACAGGTCGATGGCACCTCCTCATCCCGATGCCGCTCGCGCCTGATCCGGACGAGGCTTCATTCCGCAGTGCAACATCCCGGTTGCGCGCGGCAGGCGGTTCGATACAGTCATGTCCGGTGCCAAAGAGCGGGGAGTCTCCAATATGAACCGGACCGGCAGTGCAGCGCTTCCAAAACCGGCGCCGCGGCGCTCTGACGCTGCGACCCTCGCGGACGAGATCGTCGAGCGCCTGACCTACCGGATCGGCAAGAACGCGGCGGCCGCGAAAAGCCATGATTGGCTGGCGGCCACGATCCTCGTCATCCGCGATCGGGTGATCGATAGCTGGATCGCCAGCACCGAGGAGACCTACGAAGCCGGCGCCAAGCGGGTCTACTATCTGAGTCTGGAATTCCTGATCGGCCGGCTGATGCGAGACGCGGTCTCCAATCTCGGGCTGATGGAAGAGATGCGCGCGGCGCTTGCTTCGCTCGGCGTGGACATCGACGTGATACGCGAGCTGGAGCCCGATGCGGCGCTCGGCAATGGCGGGCTTGGCCGGCTGGCCGCCTGTTTCATGGAGTCGATGGCCTCGGTGGACATCCCGGCTTATGGCTATGGAATTCGGTATGTTAACGGCATGTTCCGGCAGGAAGTTTCGGACGGCTGGCAGGTCGAGCTGCCCGAGACCTGGCTCGCCCATGGCAATAATTGGGAATTCGAGCGGCGCGAGGCGAGCTATGAGATCGGATTTGGCGGCATCGTCGATCTCGCGGCGGCCGACGGCAGTGGCGACCATGCGCGGGTCTGGAAGCCGCATGACCGCATCATCGCGACCGCCTACGACACACCGGTGGTCGGCTGGCGCGGGGCGCGGGTCAACACCCTCCGGCTGTGGACCGCTCAGCCGATCGATCCGATCCTGCTCGACGCTTTCAACGCGGGCGATCACATCGGCGCGTTGAAGGAAAGCAACAAGGCCGAGGCGCTCACCCGCGTCCTCTATCCGGCCGACTCGCATAGCGCGGGCCAGGAATTGCGCCTGCGCCAGGAATATTTCTTCTCTTCGGCGTCGCTCCAGGACATCGTCCGGCGCCATATTCAATATTTCGGCGATATCAGAACGCTTCCCGACAAGGCGGCGATCCAGCTCAACGACACCCACCCGGCAGTATCGGTCGCCGAACTGATGCGGATCCTGATCGATCTCCACAATATCGACTTCAACGAAGCGTGGGACATCACCCGGCGAACCTTCGGCTACACCAATCACACGCTGCTGCCCGAAGCCCTCGAAAGCTGGCCGGTGCCGCTGTTCGAGCAGCTGCTGCCGCGCCACATGCAGCTCATTTATGCGATCAACGCCAGGCTGCTGATCGAAGCGCGGAGGGAGCGCGGCTTCGACGACGGGCAGATCAGCGCGATCTCGCTGATCGACGAGGGCGGCGACCGGCGCGTCCGCATGGGCAATCTCGCCTTTGCCGGCTCGCACAGCGTGAACGGCGTTTCCGCGCTGCACACCGAGCTGATGAAGGAGACGGTGTTCGCCGAACTTCACCGCCTCTATCCCGATCGGATCAATAACAAGACCAACGGTATCACCCCGCGGCGGTGGCTGATGCAGTGCAATCCCGAGCTGACCGCCCTGATCCGCGAGGCGATCGGCGATGCCTTTCTCGACGACACCGAGGCGCTCGCCGCGCTCGGCGGCTTTGCCCGGGATTCGGCCTTCCAGGAGCGGTTCGCGGCGGTCAAACGCGGCAAGAAGGCCTATCTCGCAAACCTCCTGCGCGAGCGGATGGGGGTGAAGGTCGATCCGGACGCTCTGTTTGACACCCAGATCAAGCGCATCCACGAATATAAGCGCCAGCTGCTCAACATCATCGAGGCGGTGGCGCTTTACGACCAGATCCGCTCGCACCCCGAACGCGACTGGGTTCCGCGGGTCAAGCTGTTCGGCGGCAAGGCCGCGCCGAGCTATCACAACGCTAAGCTGATCATAAAGCTGGCAAACGATGTCGCCCGCGTGATCAATCACGATCCGGCTGTCCAGGGCCTGCTCAAGATCGTGTTCATGCCCAATTACAACGTGTCGATGGCGGAGATCATGATGCCCGCCGCCGATCTCAGCGAGCAGATTTCCACGGCCGGCATGGAAGCCTCGGGTACCGGCAACATGAAGTTCGGGCTCAACGGCGCGCTGACGATCGGCACGCTCGATGGCGCCAATGTTGAGATGCGCGATCATGTCGGGCCGGAGAATATCATCATCTTCGGGCTGACCGCCGCCGAAGTCGGCCAGAAGCGCGCGCAGGGCCACGATCCCCGCGCGGTCATCGAGGCCTCGCGCGAGCTCAGCCAGGCACTGCAGGCGATCGCCGGCGGCGTCTTTTCCCCCGACGACCGCGATCGCTACAAGGCGCTGGTTGCCGGGCTCTACGAGCATGACTGGTTCATGGTCGCAGCCGATTTCGACAGCTATGCCGCCGCCCAGCGGCAGGTCGATCGGCTGTGGGTCGACAAGGCCGACTGGAACGCGAAGGCAATCCGGAATGTAGCCGGAATGGGCTGGTTCTCGTCGGATCGAACTATCAGACAATATGCTTCTGAGATCTGGGGTGTTCTTTAAAGTGATCCCCGTTTAATCCCTGAACGACTAAGCGTTTCTCCACAGCCGTGAGCGGGAACGAACGGAGCGACAGCATCACTGGTTCGACCACCCTTCCTGCCGCCGAGATCGGCGCGATCGTCGGGGGCACGCATGGGGATCCCTTCGCCGTGCTCGGCGTCCACCGCGGCGGCAACGGGCTGATCGCGCGAGCCTTCATTCCCGGAGCGCAGGCGCTCGAGGCGCTGACGCTCCCTGGCAAGGCCGCGGGCAAGCTCACGATGGTCGACGAGGCAGGCCTGTTCGAGGGCAGTATCAGGATCCGCACCCCGCAGCCGCTGCGCTACCGCGCGGAAAACGGCGCTCAGTCGTGGATTGTCGGCGATCCCTATAGCTTCGGGCCCGTGCTCGGCCCGATGGACGATTATTATATCGGCGAGGGATCGCATCTGCGGCTGTTCGACAAGCTCGGCGCGCACAGAATCCCGCATGAAGGCGCGGAAGGCGTCCATTTCGCGGTCTGGGCGCCCAATGCCCGCCGCGTGTCGGTCGTGGGACTGTTCAATCAATGGGACGGCCGCCGCCATATCATGCGGCTTCGCCGCGACACCGGCATCTGGGAGATATTCATCCCCGATATCGGTGAGAACGAACCCTATAAGTTCGAGATCGTCGGCGCCGGCGGCAAGGTGCTGCCCTTGAAGGCCGATCCCTTCGCCTTCCGCTCCGAGCTGCGCCCGGCGACAGCCTCGATCACGACCGCACCGCTCGCGCATGTCTGGAACGACGCGGCGCATCGCGCCCATTGGCGAACCGCCGACATCCGGCGCGAGCCCGTGTCGATCTACGAGGTCCATGCCGGCTCCTGGCGCCGGAACGGCGATGGCGGCTTCCTGAACTGGGATGCGTTGGCCGACCGGCTAATCCCTTATGTCGTCGACATGGGCTTCACCCATGTCGAGTTCCTGCCGATCTCCGAATATCCCTATGATCCGAGCTGGGGGTATCAGACCACCGGCCTCTACGCGCCGACCGCGCGCTTTGGCGAACCCGAAGGCTTCGCTCGCTTCGTCGAGGGCGCGCACCGGGTTGGCATCGGCGTGATCCTCGATTGGGTGCCCGCGCATTTTCCCACCGATGCCCATGGCCTTGCCCGCTTCGACGGCACGGCGCTCTATGAGCACGAAGATCCGCGCAAGGGCTTCCACCCGGACTGGCAGACTGCGATCTACAATTTCGGGCGACGCGAGGTTCAGGCATTTCTCGTCAACAACGCCCTGTACTGGGCCGAGAAATATCATATCGATGGCTTGCGCGTCGATGCGGTCGCCTCGATGCTCTACCTCGATTATTCGCGCAAGGAGGGCGAATGGCTGCCAAATCGCCATGGCGGCCGCGAGAATTTGGAGGCCGTGGATTTTCTCCAGCGGCTGAACCGTGAAGTCTATGGTCACCATCCCGGGGTCATGACGATCGCCGAGGAATCGACGAGCTGGCCGAAGGTCTCGCATCCCGTCCATGAGGGCGGCCTCGGCTTCGGCTTCAAGTGGAACATGGGCTTCATGCACGACACGCTGCGCTACATGGCGCGCGAGCCGATCCATCGCCGTCACCATCATGACGACATCACCTTCGGCCTCCTTTACGCCTTCGGCGAAAATTATGTCCTGCCGCTCAGCCATGACGAGGTCGTCCATGGCAAAGGGTCGCTGCTCGCCAAGATGGCCGGGGACGACTGGCAGAAATTCGCGAACCTGCGGGCTTACTATGCGTTGATGTGGGGCTATCCCGGCAAGAAGCTGCTGTTCATGGGTCAGGAATTTGCTCAGCGTGCGGAATGGAGCGAGGAACGTGCGCTCGACTGGCACCTGCTCGATGCGCCCGCCCATGAAGGCGTCAGGCGCCTCGTGCGCGATCTCAACCTCGTTTATCGCAGCCGGCCGGCGCTTCATGCCCGCGATTGTGAGGGCGAAGGCTTTCGCTGGGTCGTCGCGGATGACGCCGCCAATTCGGTCTTCGCCTGGGAGCGCCATGCCCCCGGCCAGGCCCCGATCGCAATCCTGTCGAATATGACGCCGGTGCCGCGCGAGGGCTATCGGATGCGCCTGTCGCAGGGCGGTCCCTGGCGCGAGATCATCAACAGCGACGCGGCCGTCTACGGCGGCTCGAATATCGGCAATGGCGGCCTTATCATGGCGGACGATGGCGGCCATGCATCGGTCACATTGCCGCCGCTTTCGACCTTGATGCTGGAGGCAGGATGATGCCGGGGGGCTCGATGATCTCAGAACGGCGTTCGCAGCCGCTCGCGCGCGACGCAATGGCCTATGTGCTCGCCGGAGGGCGCGGCAGTCGCCTCTACGAGCTCACCGATCGCCGCGCTAAGCCTGCGGTCTATTTCGGCGGCAAATCCCGGATCATAGATTTCGCGCTCTCCAATGCCTTGAATTCGGGGATCCGTCGCCTCGGCGTCGCCACGCAATACAAGGCGCATTCGCTGATCCGCCATCTTCAGCGCGGCTGGAACTTCCTTCGGCCCGAGCGCAACGAAAGCTTCGATATCTTGCCGGCGAGCCAGCGCGTGTCGGAAACCCAATGGTATGAAGGGACGGCCGACGCGGTTTTCCAGAATCTCGATATCATCGAGTCCTATGGCCCTGAATATATGATCATCCTGGCGGGCGATCACATCTACAAGATGGATTATGAGCTGATGCTCCGCCAGCATGTCGATGCCGGCGCGGACGTGACAGTCGGCTGCCTCGAAGTCCCGCGGATGGAGGCGACCGGCTTCGGAGTCATGCACATCGACAAGGATGCCCGGATCAGGAAATTCGTCGAGAAACCCGCCGATCCGCCCGCCATGCCCGGCAAGCCGAACATCGCGCTCGCGTCGATGGGCATCTATGTCTTCAACACCCGCTTCCTCGCCGATCAGCTTCGCCGCGACGCCACCGAACCGGGATCGAGCCATGATTTCGGGAAGGATCTGATCCCCTATATCGTTCGTAACGGGAAGGCGGTCGCCCATCTCTTCTCGCAGAGCTGCATCCGCGCAGAGAGCGAGCCGGAAGCCTATTGGCGCGATGTCGGCACGATCGACGCCTATTGGGAGGCCAATATCGATCTCACCGACGTCGTGCCTAAGCTCGACCTCTACGAGCGCGACTGGCCGATCTGGAGCTATGCGGAGGTCACCGCGCCAGCGAAGTTCGTCCATAATGACGACGGTCGCCGGGGCGCCGCCACTTCCTCGCTGGTCGCGGGCGGGTGCATCATTTCGGGCGCCTCGCTCCACCGCAGCCTCTTGTTCACCGGTGTTCGTGTAAACAGCTTTTCTTCAATCACCGAAGCCGTGATCATGCCGGGGTGCCAGATCGGCCGCGAGGCGCGGTTGCACAAGGTCGTGATCGATCAGGGTGTGCGTATTCCCAAGGGGTTGATCGTCGGCGAGGATCCCGTTGCCGATGCGCAGCGCTTCCGCCGCAGTGAAAGAGGCGTGTGCCTGATCACCCAGGACATGATCAATCGGCTCGCGGCTTAAGCCGGTCATGATCCGTCTCCTCTCGGTCGCATCCGAGCTTCATCCCCTGATCAAGACAGGCGGCCTCGCCGACGTCGCGGGCGCTCTTCCCCTCGCGCTGTCCGCGCGCGGCGTTGGCGTCCGCTCGCTTCTGCCGGCCTATCCGCAGGTCCTGCGCGCCTTCCCCAGGCTCAAGGCAGTGCATGCCTACAAGGATTTGTTCGGCGGCCCGGCCAGGCTGCTCGCCGTCAAGCATGCCGGGCTCGATCTGCTTCTGCTCGATTCACTCCATTTGTTCGGAGCGCGTGAAGGCGGACCCTATGCCGATCTTGCCGGCCACGACTGGCCCGACAATTGGCGGCGCTTCGCGGCGCTGTCCGCCGCCGCCGCCGACGTCGCGGCCGGAGCGGTCAAGGGCTGGCAGGCCGATATCGTCCATGCGCATGACTGGCAGGCGGCGCTGACCGCCGCCTATGTCCGCCACGGACGGCTGCCGCAGACCCCGGTCGTGGTGACCGTGCACAACCTCGCTTTCCAGGGCCGCTTCGAAGCCGATATCTTTCCGCGGCTCGGCTTGCCGGCGGAAGCTTTCTCGGTCGAGGGTGTCGAATATTATGGCGGCGTCGGCTATTTGAAGGCGGGGCTGCAATATGCCGACGCGATCACCACCGTCAGCCCGACCTACGCCGACGAGATCCGCACCGCCAGCCTCGGCATGGGGCTGGATGGCCTGCTGAGGGGCCGTGGTGACGCGGTGCACGGTATCGTCAACGGCATCGACCTGGCGGCGTGGGACCCCGTGACCGATCCCCATCTCGCCGCCAACTTTTCGGTCCGCGCGCCCGGCGCTCGCGCCGGCAATCGCCGGGCGATCGAGAAGCGCTTCGGATTGAAGCGCAACAAGGGACCGATTTTCGCTGTCATCAGCCGGCTCACCTGGCAGAAGGGCATCGACCTTATCGTCGACGCGGTCGACCACATCATCGCCAACGGCGCCAGTCTCGTCGTGCTCGGCTCGGGCGACAGCGCCTTCGAAGGCGCCTTGCTCGCAGCTGCCGCGCGCCATCGCGGCCGGATCGGTGTGGTGACCGGCTATGACGAGGCGCTCGCCCATCTGATCCAGGCCGGCGCCGACGCCATTCTCATCCCGTCGCGCTTCGAGCCCTGCGGGCTGACGCAGCTTTACGGCCTGCGCTATGGTACTATCCCGGTCGCCGCGCGAACCGGCGGGCTTGCCGATACGATCATCGACGCCAATGAGGCTTCCCTCGCCGCCGGTTGCGCGACCGGCATCCTCCATGCGACCGGGTCGGGGGACGCTTTGAAGGGCGCGATCAGCCGCGCGATCGCCCTCTACGCCGCGCCGGGCGCCTGGCAGCAGATCCGGCGCGCCGGGATGCGCGCCGATTTCGGCTGGGGCCGCAGCGGTGCGCGCTACGTCGCCCTTTATCAGGACTTGATGGACAGGAAGGCCGCATGACGATCCGCGAAGTCGCGACCACACCCTATGACGATCAGAAGCCGGGAACCTCGGGCCTGCGCAAGAAGGTGCCTGTCTTTCAGCAGCCCGGCTATGCCGAGAACTTCATCCAGGCGATCTTCGACTCGCTCGACGGCTTTGCCGGCAAGACCTTGGTGATAGGTGGCGACGGCCGCTTCTATAACCGCGAGGTGATCCAGACCGCGATCCGCATGGCGGCCGCCAACCGGTTCGGCACGATCCTGGTCGGACGGGGCGGCATCCTGTCGACCCCGGCTGCCAGCCATGTCATCCGCAAATATGGCGCCTTCGGCGGGATTATCCTGTCGGCCAGCCATAACCCCGGCGGGCCGACCGAGGATTTCGGTATCAAGTACAACATCGCGAACGGCGGCCCTGCGCCCGAGAAGATCACCGACGCCATCTTTGCCAGGACCAGGGCGATCACGCGTTACCTGATGCTCGACGGGCCTGACGTCGATCTCGACCGCGACGGCGAGACCCTCGTCGGAGGCACGCTGGTTCGCGTCATCGACCCGGTCGCCGACTATGCCGACCTGATGGAAAGCCTGTTCGATTTCGCCGCGATCCGGACGCTGATCGGATCGGGCTTCCGGCTGTCGTTCGACGCGATGAGCGCGGTCACCGGCCCCTATGCGACCGAAATCCTCGAGCGCCGCCTCGGTGCCCCCGCCGGTACCGTCCGCAACGGCACGCCTCTGCTCGATTTCGGTGGTCACCATCCTGATCCCAATCTCGTTCATGCCAAGGAGCTTTATGACGAATTGATGGGCGCCGGCGCCCCCGATTTCGGAGCGGCATCCGACGGTGACGGTGATCGCAACCTGATCATCGGACGGCATATCTTCGTGACTCCCTCGGATTCGCTCGCGATGCTCGCCGCCAATGCGCATCTGGCTCCCGGCTACGCGCGCGGACTTGCCGGCATTGCTCGGTCGATGCCGACCAGCGCCGCCGCCGATCGCGTCGCTGACGAATTGGGCATTCCCCTCTTCGAGACGCCTACCGGCTGGAAATTCTTCGGCAACCTGCTCGACGCGGGCAAGGCGACGATCTGCGGCGAGGAGAGCGCAGGTACCGGCTCCGACCATGTTCGCGAGAAGGACGGACTGTGGGCGGTGCTGCTCTGGCTGAATATCCTGGCGGTGCGGCGCCAGACCGTCAAAGCGATCGCCGAAGATCATTGGGCGCGCTTCGGCCGCAATTATTATGCCCGCCACGATTATGAGGGGGTCGACAGCGGGGCGGCCGACGCGATGATCGCGGCGTTGCGCGCCAGCTTGCCCGAGCTGCCAGGCACCGCAGTCGGCGACCTTCGCGTCGAAGGCGCCGACGATTTCGCCTATCTCGATCCGGTCGACGGCGCCGAAAGCCGGAACCAGGGCGTCCGCATCCTGTTCGAGGGCGGCTCGCGCTTCGTCGTGCGGCTGTCGGGCACGGGTACGTCCGGTGCGACGATCCGGCTATATCTCGAGCGCTACGAACCCCGCGATGGCGATCTGGCCCGCGACACGGGCGAGGCGCTCGCCGACTTGATCGAAGCCGCCGAGACGATCGCCGGGATAAGGCGTCACAGCGGGCGGACCGGTCCGGACGTGATCACATGACAGCCCACGCCGCTGGACCGAGCCCATCTCCGGATGCGCAGCGATGCTCCATCGAGCGTACCGCCCGGAACCGGCATGGCGCGACGCCCCGCCTTTGCGCGAAGCGGGGATACCCTCAATGGTAGCATCGCCCCCCGCCCGGTTCGGGGCTACCATCGCCGGCGACAGCGTCCACTTCGCGCTATGGTCCGAGTCGGCAGAGGCCGCATGGGTCTCGATCTTCGACGTCGATGACCGGGAGACGGCGCGCATTGCGCTCGAACGCGGGCCGGCGGACATTTTCCAGGCCACAGTGCCCGGCCTCGGCGAAGGCGCGCGCTACGGGTTCCGCACCGACGGTCCCTATGATCCCGGCCGCGGCCTTTGGTTCGATCCCGCCAAGCTGCTCGCCGACCCCTATGCCATGGCGATCGACCGGCCCTATCGCTACGATGCGCGTCTCGCCGCCCGGCGCGAAGAGGCCATCGACACCGCCCCGCTGATGCCGAAAGGAATCGTCACCGCGCTTCCCGAGCCGGTGTCCCACCTGCCGCCGCTGTTCGGCCCCGGCGGGCTGATCTACGAGATCAATGTCCGCGGCTTCACGCGGCTCCACCCCGCTATTCCCGAGGCCCAGCGCGGCACGATCGCGGCTCTCGCTCACCCGGCGATCATCGCCCATCTTCGGAAGATCGGTGTCGGCGCGGTCGAGCTGATGCCTGTCGCCGCCTGGATCGACGAACGCCACCTCGGCCCGCTCGGGCTCACCAACAGCTGGGGCTATAATCCGGTCGGCTTCATGGCGCTCGACCCGCGCCTTGCACCGGGCGGCCTCGCCGAGCTGCGCAGCACCGTTACCGCGCTTCATGCGGCGGGCATCGCAGTGATCCTCGACGTGGTCTTCAACCATAGCGGCGAAAGCGATGCGCTCGGTCCTACGCTGTCCCTGCGCGGCATCGACAATCACGCCTATTTCCGAGCCATCCGCGACGAGCCCGGCACGCTCGCCAATGACAGCGGCTGCGGCAATACGCTCGATTGCGATCATCCCGCCACGCGCAGGCTGATCTTCGACGCTATGCGCCATTTCGTCACCTATGCCGGTGTCGACGGCTTCCGGTTCGATCTCGCGCCGATCCTCGGCCGCGCGCGCGATGGCTTCGAACCACAGGCGGCCTTTTTTCGCGAGCTGCTACGCGACGCCACCCTCGCCGACCGCCTGTTGATCGCCGAACCCTGGGACATCGGCCCCGGTGGCTATCAGCTCGGCTGCTTCCCCGAGCCCTTCCTTGAATGGAATGATCGTTATCGCGATGACGTCCGGCGCTTCTGGCGCGGCGACCCGCTCAGCATCGGCGATCTCGCGACCCGCCTCGCCGGATCGTCCGACATCTTCGGCCAGCATGGCCAGAAGCGCGGGCGCGGCATTTCCTTCGTCGCCGCGCATGACGGTTTTACCCTCGCCGATATTACCGCGTACGGCACCAAGCATAACGAAGCCAATGGTGAAGCCAATCGCGACGGCCATAATGAGAATTTCAGCTGGAACAACGGCATCGAAGGCGAGACCGACGACCCGGAAATCCTCGCCGCCCGCCGCGCCGACATCCGCGCCCTCCTCGCGACGCTGTTCGCCTCGCGCGGCACGATCATGCTGACCGCGGGGGACGAATGCGGCCGCACCCAGCGCGGTAACAACAATGCCTATGCACAGGATAATCCCATCGCCTGGCTCGACTGGGAGAAGCGCGATACCGCGATCGAGGATTTCGTCGCCCGTCTTGCGGCGATCCGTGCCGCGCTCCCCGCCATCTCCGATCCCGTCCTGCTCGGCCCTGCCGACGTCGACTGGCTCGGCTTCGATGGCCGCGAATTCAGGGACGAGGACTGGCACGACCCCAAGACCGCGAGCATGATCATGATGCTCCACCTTCCCGAACAGCCGCACCGCATCGCTATCGCCATCAATCGCGGCGATACGACGCTCGACATCGCGCCGGCCGCCAGGTCCGGCCATCGCTGGCGCCGGCTCGACGACGATGACGCCGGCCTGCAGCTCGGCCCGCGCAGGGTCGCCTGGCTGATCGAGGAGAGGATATGAGCGAAGAGCGCGACTGGTGGCGTGGTGCGGTCATCTACCAGGTCTATCCGCGCTCCTTTCAAGACAGCGACGGCGACGGGATCGGCGATCTGAAGGGCATCACCACCCGGCTCGGCCATATTGCCGCGCTCGGCGTCGACGCGGTCTGGGTCTCCCCTTTCTTCAAATCGCCGATGGCCGACATGGGCTACGATGTTTCCGACTATTGCGACGTGGACCCGATGTTCGGCACGCTCGCCGATTTCGACGCGCTGCTCGCCCGCGCGCACGAGCTGGGGCTCAGGATCATCATCGATCAGGTGCTCAGCCACACGTCCGACCAGCATCAATGGTTTCGCGAGAGCCGGGCGAGCCGCGACAATGCCAGGGCCGACTGGTATGTATGGGCCGATCCCAAGGCCGATGGCACGGCCCCCAACAACTGGCTGTCGATCTTCGGCGGTCCGGCGTGGGAATGGGACGGGACGCGGATGCAATATTATATGCACAGCTTCCTGGCATCGCAGCCCGATATCAACTTTCATTCCCCCGCGGCGCGACAGGGGCTGCTCGACGCGATGCGCTTCTGGCTCGATCGCGGGGTCGACGGCTTCCGCCTCGACGCGTGCAATCACTATTTTCACGACGCGAAGCTGCGCGACAATCCGCCCGCGACGCGCAACCCGGCGAACGATGTTCCGGACACCAATCCTTATGGTTTCCAGGAGCATCTCTACGACAAGACCCAGCCTGAAAATCTCGATTTCCTGCGCGAGGTCCGCAAGCTGCTCGACGACTATCCCGGCACGATCGCGGTCGGCGAGGTCGGCGATGGTGATCGCTCGCCGACGACCGTCGGCCTCTACACCTCCGGGGGGGACACGCTCCATTTCTGCTACACCTTCGATCTGTTCGGCCGCGAGTTCACCCCCGCCTTTTTCCGCACGACCGTGGAGATGTTCGAGGCGGCGGCGCGGAACGGCTGGGTCTGCTGGGCGCTGTCCAACCATGATGTCACCCGCCATGTCAGCCGCTTCGCGCAGCCCGGCGACGATCCGGCCCGCATCGCCCGCCTGTCACTGGCGTTGCTGATCGCGCTGAGGGGCACGATCTGCCTTTATCAGGGCGAAGAGCTCGCGCTGCCCGAGGCCGAGCTCGCCTTCGAGGATCTGCGCGACCCTTATGGAATTCGCTTCTGGCCCTCGTTCAAGGGCCGCGATGGCTGCCGCACGCCGATGCCGTGGGACGGCGCTGCGGAACAGGCCGGCTTCAGCACCGGGACGCCCTGGCTACCTATCCCCGAGCAACATCGCGCGCGCGCCGTCGATGTTCAATCGGGTGACCCCGGATCGATCCTCGGCTTCTACCAGGCCGCCCTCGCCTTCCGGCGCGCGCAGCGCCCTCTGCATGACGGGGACATCGCCTTCGTCGAAACGCCGGAAGACCTTCTCGTCTTCACGCGCCGCGCGGGCGACGAGGCGATGCTCTGCGTCTATAATTTCGCCCGGCAGGCGATGCGGTGGGAACTGCCGGAGCAATTCGCGGCCGCCGGCGCTCTGCTGAGCGAGGCTGGCTGCCGGATCGACCGCGGCGTGATTGTTCTTCCGCCGCTGGGATGGAGTTTCCTCAAAGCCTGAAGCGATCAGGCGGACGGGTCGGGTCATGCCTCGAAGATGATGCCAGGCCGTGCTGGCTGACTCATGTTGGGGGCCGCCGCTCTTGCCGGCTTCAACGCCTGCTATAGCCGATGTTACCGCTTTGCTGGCGTTCCGGGGTGATCCGGTGCGCGTTGATGCACTGGTTCGACCGCCGCCTCATGGTCGGGATAGCGCCCCAGCGTTGCCACGAGCAACCCGGCCAATAGCGAAACCGGAATGGTTGCCGCGTAGTAGATATCGTAGGATCGGCTATGGTCGAACACCAAGCCAGCCAGCAGCGGCCCAAGCGCGACGCCCGCCAACATTAGCGAGGCGACAATTCCGAACAGGAAGCCAAAGGCCTTGACGCCGAAGAAGCGGCTGGAGAGGTAGATCACCGCGTCATACTCTCCACCGATCGCGATCCCTAACAAGGCAATTGCCAGGATCGCCATACCGATTCCGGGCTCCACCAACAGCAGGACAAGCGCAGGCATGATCGGCAGAGCGATGCTGATCGTTCCCACCGCTGGATGCTGCACCTTGTCGAAAATCCAGCCGACCGTAAGGCGCGAGACGACCGCGAGCACCCCGACCATGCTGAACAGCTTCACAACCTCCCCCCGCTCGATGCCGGCATGCGTCAGCATGGGGACGATGTGCAGCGAATAGCCGGTGATCACCCCCGTCGCTAGCAGGGCCGCCAAGCCGATCTGATACAACGCCCGACGCCGCAGGCCCTCGTGGGCGGTCCAGCCCGGCATATCGCGCAGACGCTCGGCCTTACTGCGTAGGTCAGTCGAGGTGGGATCTGCCGGCCGGTCGGAAGCGTCAAAGAACCAGCACCACACGAGCGGCAGGACAACCAGGGCAAAAGCACCTGCCGTGCCGAGAAAGGCCATCCGCCAGCCAAACGTCTCAATCAGGAAGTGGTTATAGGAAGGCAGGACGATAGTTGCCAGACCCGTGCCACTCGCCATGCAGGCAAGTGCCAGGCCGCGCCCCTGACGGAAGAACGACGTCACCGCTTTCGACCAGACGGTCGGCTTGATGCCCAATGCGGCGATACCTATCAGCAGCCACATGCCCCACCAGCTCCAGATCGATGAGCCTATGGTCGCCAGCAGGGCGATCAGCGAGCAGAACAGGCTGACGCCTATCAGGGAAATTTTTCGGGCACCGAAGCGATCGATCAGCATCCCTACCCATGGCGCACCAAGCATGCCGACCACTGCATAGATCGTCAGAGACAGGCTGATACCTGCCCGACTCCAGCCAAATGCCTCCTCGAGCGGATGGATGAACAGGCCCATCGCGTACGCTGGTATCGCCCCGAGCGAGACTCCTGCAACGGCAGCCACCACGATTTTCCAGTGTTGCCGCCACTCCTCCCGCGCCACCCCCATGCTTGTCTCTCTCGATCCGGTACTGCTCGCCAAGTCCGAACCCCGCAAGCTATTGCGCTGCTTCTGTCTGGCTGATGAACGGATGAGAGCAGGAGGTCAGCGGAAGTTCGGCCCGATGCGGCGCTCGTCCAGGCGGGCAAGCACCGCGCGTTTCCACTCGTCATCGGCCGAAGGCCAACGGGCAATCTCATCGATCGTCCTGAAGCAGCCTAGGCAAAGAGTTCGCCGGGCATCCAGCGTACAGATGTTCACGCAGGGCGAGATGATCGGCCGCTCGTCAGTCACTTCACTTCCCACAACGATATAGCTCGCGCACCCGCACGCGGGTGCCGCCGTCAGTCCGCAAGTCCGGTCAACATCGACGGCGTAAGCAACTGGGGCAATATCTCCACCCGCCCGTCACGACGATAAAACAGATATAGCGGCACCCCTGAGCGGCCCCTGCTCTCGAGGAAGCGGCCGATCGCCGGGTCGCCCTCGGTCCAGTCACCCACCATCATGGTCACGCCCGCATTGGCGAACGCCTCGCGCACCGCCTCGCGGTCGATCGCGCTCCGCTCATTGACCTTGCAGGTCAGGCACCAGTCGGCGGTAAAATAGAGGAAAACCGGGCGCCGCCGCGCCAGCAGGTCGGCGAGGCGGGCTTCGCTGAAGGGCTCGGTTCCGGCCGGAAGTCGCGCCTCTACGGTAGCGCCCGAGCCGCCCGCCGGGGTCAGCGCCGCCAGCCCGAGCGCGACCGCCAGCGCCGGCAGAACGGGCATCCAACTCATCGCCCGCCCCCGCCGCTGCCGGATTCCGACCCACCATAGCGCGGCGCCCAGAATCAGCGCCCCGCCAATCCCGGCCGCCATCCAGTCCCTCCCCACCTGCCGTCCGAGCAGCCAGGCGAGTCCGATCACGGTGGCGAACATCGGCAGCGAAAGCAGGCGCCGCACGCGCTCCATCCATGCCCCGGGACGCGGCAGCCGACGACGCAGCACCGGCACGAAGCCGAGTATCAGGAAGGGCAAGGCCAGACCCAAGCCGAGCCCCGCGAACACCGCGACCGCCAGCCCCGCCGGCAGCAACAAAGCGACGCCGACCGCGCTCGCCATGAACGGGCCCGAACAGGGGGTGGCGACCAGCGCCGCCAGCACGCCGGTCCAGAAGGCCGGAGCCGCCCCATGGCCTCGCGTCATCGCCTCGCCAAGGCCGATCGAACCCAGTTCGAACAGTCCCGCCAGATTGAGGCTGATCGCCGTCACGAGCAGCAGCAACAGCAGCACCATGCGCGGATCCTGCAGCTGGAAGCCCCAGCCGGCAGAGGCTCCGCTCGCCCGCAGACCGAGCAGCAGCAGGGCGAGCGCGATGCAGCTCAGCACGACGCCCGCGCTATACGCGATCGCCTCGATCCTCGCCTGGCGATCGGTCTCACCGCTGCGCGCGAGGCTCAGCGCCTTGAGGCTCAGGATCGGAAAGACGCAGGGCATGACGTTGAGCAACAGCCCGCCGGCGATCGCGCCGCCAAGGGCGAGCAGGAACGTACCGACCTGCCAGTCGGCCTTGCCGCCCTCGCTGGCGGCCAGCGGCACGCCGGCGGCCGGCACGAGGCCCGGTCGCGCGACGATCGACAGGCCCCGGTCCTCGCCGATCGCGAGCACGCCCTCGATCCGGTCGGTCCGTGCCATCGGGCTGGCCGCCTGTACCTCGATGATAAGCCGGTCGCCGTTGCCGCTGATCCGCTGCGGCGCCGCATAGCCGATCACATCCTCGGTCACCGGATAAAAGTAGCGCGCGTCCGCGGCCCGCGCTTCGGGCAGAGCTATGGCGATGCGGACCCTGCCCGCCCTGGTCTCGAAGGTGGCGGGCTGGCCCAGCGGAAGGGGCAGCGCGGCGCGCCACCCGTCGAAGCGGGCGCGCTGCACGCGATCGATCGCGCCCCGGCCGGCGATCAGCTCGATCGCTACCTGCGCGCGCTCGGGAACGCAGATCGACGGAGAGCATGCAAGCCAGCGCGCCCGTCCGGTCAGCCGCAGCCTCGTGGCCGGCGCCACGCTTTTGGCGATGCTGACCGGCATGAGCAGGGCATAGGGGCGCTCATAGACATAGTTCATCAGCCCCGCGACGATCAGCCGCTGGGGCACGGGATAGCGCAGCGGCCCGACCTCTACGCCGGGCGGCAGTATCCAGTCGATCGATACGGGCGCCCCCGCATCGCCGGGATTGAGCCAATAGCCATGCCAGTCCTTCTCGGGCGTCATACGCAACGCCAGCGTGGTTCCTTCCCCTGGCGCGGGAGTCGGCGTCTCCGCCTCGAGGCTGGCGCGGATGTGCGCGGCCTGCACGACGCCGGCCGGCAGCAGCAGCAGCAGCAGCAAAAGACAGGCAAGCAAGCGCGTCAGGATCATGGCCGGCTTATGGCCCGCGTCAGCCGCAGGGGAAAGCGTTTAGCTCGCCCTCAAACTGTCCGCTCCTCCTCATAGGCCAGGCCGTCTTCGACCGGGACGAAGCCCTTGGCCCTGAGCTGCTCGTCCATCGCCCGCGAGACCGGCTTGATCAGCGCCCGCACGCGATATTTCCGGGCAGACGGGATCGTCAGTAGCAGTTGCTCGCGTCCGCCGGCGCCGGCGAGATCGAAGGTCAATGCGGCGTCGCGGCACGACGCGGTCCCGCTCATTTCGCTTGGCAGACCGACGGCGCGCGCCGCCGCCGACAGATAGGCCCGAGCCCTGCCCTCCGCCTTCTGGCACGCGCCGCCGGAAAAGCGCGCCGTCAGGCCCTCGACGACGATTGTGATGTTCCCGAACGGCTGCGAGCCCGCGACAAGCGCCGTTCCGAAGCTGAAGTCGTCTAGCCCGGCGCCATCCAGGCCGTAGCTTACCCCACCGCTGAGCCGGGACACCGGATCGTTCCCCTCCAGATCGAGGCGGAGCCGGCCCCGGGACAGATCGGCCAGGTTCAGACGGCTGCTGACGTCGCCGAGCACGACGCTGCCAAGCCTGACCTCATAGAGATGCCCTCTCCGGATCGTGCCCTCGACCTGCCCGGCCTCCACACCCATGTGGCGGAGCCGGGCCGGATCCACAACACTGGCGAGCGGGATCAGCGGGATTGCCGCGAGCGCGCCGATCACCGCCGCTATCGCCACGACCCAAAACTTCATCGTCCTTCCTTCAGCCGGCGCGACCGTACGAACCGTACCGTGGTCGCCTAGGCACTATCGAACAGGGCAATCGATCGCGCTCCTGCCGGGCCCCGGATCAGAAGCCATGCATGCGCCGCGCCCATTGCAGCGCGATCACCGCTCCCTTGGCCGGCTGGATCATCAGCAGTGCGGCGACCAGCGCGAAGGCGGGCCACACGGTCATCTCGACCCATGCGGGCGGATCGAAACTGAGCGTGGTCACGACAATCAGCGGCGCGAGCAGATGGCCGAGCACCAGGATCACCAGATAAGCGGGCAGATCGTCGGCGCGCTGATAGTGCCATTGCTGGCCGCAGGCGGGACAATGGGACACGGGCTTGAGGAAACGGCCGAACAGCGCAGCCTCACCGCAAGCCGGGCAACGCCCTTTCGATCCGCGGAGCAAGGCGAGACGAAGCGGCCGTTCGGTCGTGGCGACCGAGGATGCGTGGGAGGATGCGGGGCGACTCATGGGTCGCGGCATAACAGAAAGGCGCTCGATCGTCTCCCAACCCGGGATGCTCTGCAGCAACAATTTCTTGGCGACGTCCAAGCTGGCGCCCCGAGAGAGACTCGAACTCCCGACCTGCGGTTTAGGAAACCGTTGCTCTGTCCTGCTGAGCTATCGGGGCGCGCCAGCGTCTTCTAGACCGCCAAGTCCGCGATGCAAGCGGCTTGTCCGACCTATTGCTGCCCCTCCGGCGGGCCCGATTTCCGGAAGGGCGACAGCCGCGCCCATAGGCTTCGCGGGCCGGCCGCCGCCGTTTCTGCCGCATCGCGCGCCGCGATGTGGCGCCCGCGTGCCATGTCGGCCTCGGCCGGCATGGTCATATGCGCATAGCGATAATGGGTCGCCAGCAATTCGGGGGTCGAGGTCTCCTCCGGGCGATACCAGGGCTTGAGCACGATGCCGCTGTCCGCGAAGGGCAGCCGGTCGATCAGCGGCAGCACGGCGCGATACGCCTGCTTGTCGCCCCGGTCGCCGATCAGAGCTTCGAAATGGTAGCGGTCCGCCGCCTCCTCGATCGTCCGCCCGGCCATATGCCCGGCCTTGACCCAGAAGAAGTTGAACCAGCACCATCCCCAGCGGCTCGGGAAGATTCCCGCTCGGTTCAGACCCGGATCGTCGCGCAGTTCGGCCAGATCGGCGGTGAGGCCCACCGTCGTATGCAGGCGAAACAGCCCCATCTTGCTCTCGGCGAGCTGGATTATCCCCTTGCTGTGGCAATAATAGATCAGATCGTCGGGCGCCGATTCCCGCGCCAAGAGCTTCATTGCGCGGAAACCGGGATATTCGAACCGGTTGCGCCGATCAGCCTCGATCGAGCCCTGGTCGACGCTGAAGCGATATCGCGCGATGGCCTGGTGCACGGTGTCGTCCCACGCGCGCGGCGCGACATAGGCGACCAGGACAGCCGGCCGGGGCTCCATCCGCTCTACAAGCTGGGACAGCCATTGGAGCTGCGTCTCCATATAGCCGAGCCGGTCGCGGACGACCGGAGCATCGGTCTCCTCGTCGCCCAGATAGCCGAAATAAACGATCGTCCTTGAGGAAACCGTGTAAATCCCGCGCAGTTTCGACGGAGCTTGGAGCGGGTGAAGGGAATCGAACCCTCGTCGTAAGCTTGGGAAGCTTCTGCTCTGCCATTGAGCTACACCCGCGGCCAGAGCGCCGATTGCCACAGGCGACCGGCCAGCGTCAATGCGTCAGGCGGTGGCGGGCAGTGCCGCACCTTCAGGGAAGGGCCGGAACGTCAGCGCGATCAGGAAGGCGCCGATGCCGAAGGCGCAGGACGCGACGAACAGCCAGCTGTAGCTGCCGAAATGATCGTAGATCAGCCCGCCCGCGACCGGCCCCGTCGCCATGCCGAGCCCGCCCGCCATCGCAGTGCCGCCGATCACCGTCCCCATCATCCCAAGCGGGAAATTCTCGCGTACGAGCACCGAATAGAGCGGCATGATCCCGGCATAGATGAAGCCGAACAGCCCCGCGACCGCATAGAAGCTGCCGAGGCTGCCCACCTGGGTATAGGCGAGCGCGGCCAGGGCCTGGACGAGCAGACCCGCGACAAGCACAGGCCTCGCTCCATAGCGGTCGCCGAGCAGGCCGAATCCGATCCGCCCGCCCAGCCCGGCCAGCCCCTCGACGCTGTAGATCGTCACCGCCGCCATCATCGGGATGCCACAGGCCAGCGCATAGCTGACGGTGTGGATGATCGGGCCGCTATGGGTGGCGCAGCAGAAGAAGTTGGTCAGCACCAGCACGACGAATTGCGGCGACCGGATCGCCTGGGCCAGCGACATCGGGGGCACGTCCGTGCCGCGCGCCGCCCCGGTCTTCGAACCCGCCAGCGCCGGCGGGCGCCGGATCAGCAAGGCGAGCGGGATCGTCACTGCTGCGACGATCGCGGCGATGACCAGCATCGAACTCCGCCAGTCGTGGCGTGAAACCAGCCAGGCCGCCAGCGGCGACATCGTCATCGGCGCCATCCCCATGCCCGCCGACACCAGCGACACGGCGAGACTGCGCCGGGTCTCGAACCACCCGGTCACCGTCGCCATCAGCGGCACGAGCAGCGCCGAGCAGCTTCCGCCGACGATCAATCCGAACAGCGCCTGAAAGACGAGCAAGGACGAGGCCCGGCTCGCGAGGCCCAGCCCCGTCGCCAGAAGGACCGCACCGGCGAGCACGACGGTGCGCGGCCCGAAGCGATCGGAAAGCCCGCCCCAGATCATGCTGCCGAACGCCATCGCCAGGAACGCGACCGTCATCGCGCTCGATACGCCCGTGATCGACCAGCCGGTGCTCGCCACGATCGGCCGGATGAAGATCGGCAGCGAGAACATCGCGCCCATCGCGACACAGCCCAGCGCGCCGCCCGCCGCTACGATTACCCAGCGATAGGGCGGCTCGCCCGTCGCCTCCCCGGCTCGATCACCGTTCATCCCGCCAGCCCTTTCAAATGCCTGATCGACAGGACGTCCAGCAACGGCAGCTTCCTACACACCGGCCCGACGTCGTGCCGCCGGACGACCGGTGCAGATCAGTTCGAGCTTTCAGGCGGCCGAAACGGCAGCGGCAACGGCGCAACCGGCAGACCCTCCTCCATCAGCGCCTGCGCCTCGGCGGCCGTGGTCTGGCCATGGATCGTGCGCGCCTCCTGTTCGCCATGATGCATCGAGCGCGCTTCTTCGGCAAATTTCGCGCCGACATATTCGGAGCCTTCAAGCATCTTGGCCTGCACCTCGGCCAATTTCGCCACCATCGCCTTGAACTCCTGCGGCGGCGGAATGTTGGTCGCGCCCGCCGCGGCCGGCGACGGCGCCGCTGGAAGGGTTTCGCCACGGCGATTGCCCTTGGCGGCGACATTAGGGGCCATCACCGCCTTATCGACATCGCCCGATCCGCAATAGGGGCAGACGACCAGCCCCCGCGCCCTCTGCTCTTCATAGTCGGCTGACGATCCGAACCATATTTCAAAGACATGACCGGCATCTTTGCAAAGAAGGTCGAAGACGATCATGATATCGTCTCTGGTGCGCCGATAGGGCGCCGGTGGCGAAGCGCGGGCACACGCGCCCTTACATCGGCAAGCCGCGCCATATCGAGGTCGGCGAAGCCGACCCCGATGCCGTCTTCCATGTCGAGCAATATCTCTCCCCAGGGGTCCACCACCAGCGAATGGCCGAATGTGCTGCGGCCATCCTCATGCTTGCCCGCTTGCGCGGCCGCCACCACGAACGCGCCTGCCTCGATCGCGCGTGCACGCAGCAGTATGTGCCAGTGCGCCTTGCCGGTCGGTACCGTGAAAGCGGCCGGCACCGACAATAGCTCGGCTCCCGCGTCGCTCAAGGCACGATAAAGATCGGGGAAGCGGATGTCATAACAGATCGAGAGGCCGAGCTTCGCCCACGGCGTCGTCACCACGACCGGGCGTTCGCCGGGTGCGTAGGCCGCGGATTCACGCCAGCTCTCGCCGGTCGGCAGGTCGACGTCGAACAGATGGATTTTGTCATAGCGCGCACGGATCTCGCCCTGATCGTCGATCACGAAGCCGCGATTGACCAGCCGGTCATCCGCCCCGCCCTTTAACGCCAGCGAGCCGATCGATACCCACAGCTGGTGCTGTTTCGCTGCCGCCCGGACCGTGGCAAGCGTTGGATCATCGGTCTCCTCGCGGAGATGCACCGCGGCACGCCCACGGTTCTGGTCGAGCAGGCCCGACATTTCGGGCGTGAACAGCATGTCCGCCCCGCCGGCCCTTGCATCCTCGACCGCGGTGAGCAGCGCTATCGCATTGGTCGCCGGATCTGTGCCGGTGCGGCTTTGGTGCAACGCTATCCGCATCACGACTGCAGGAGCGGGTCCAGCTTGCCGGCGCGATCGAGCGCGAAAATATCGTCGCAGCCGCCGACATGGCGGTCGTCGATGAAGATCTGGGGGACGGTGAAATGTCCCGGCGCGCGCGCCAGCATGCGCTCGCGATCGGGACCGCCTCGGCTCACGTCATATTCCTCGAACGCCACGCCCTTGGTCTCGAGCAGCGCTTTGGCGCGCGAGCAATAGGGGCAAAAAGCTTTGGTGTAGATTTCGATTCTGGCCATGTATGTGCGGTCCTTTCAGGCCGAAATGTTGTCGCCGGGGCCGAATGTCAACGCGTCATCGCCGGGCTCGGCACCGCCGCGGACCACGCGTGCCCAGCAAATCAGTTCCACCCGCGCCGCGCCTGCCCGCTTGATCGCCCTTGCGCAGGCATTGGCGGTGGCTCCGGTGGTATAGACGTCGTCGATCAGCACGATGCGCCGCCCGGCCAGGGCGTCGCGGTCACGGACCGCGAAGGCGCCGCGCACCGTCTTCCGTCGGCCCGCGGGCCCCATGCCGCGCAGCATCGGCGTCGCCTTCGTGCGGATCAGCTGGTCGAGCGCCAGCGCATGCGCGGAGTCGTTGACGAGCGCCCGGGCGATCAGTGCCGATTGATTATAGCCGCGCCGCCAGATCCGCCAGCGATGGAGCGGCACCGGCATGACCAGCCAACCCGGCTCTTCGGGAAGGTGCCGGCGCATCTGGGCGGCCATCGTCCTGGCGATACCGGGGCGCCTGCCATGTTTGAGCTTCAATGCCAGCGCGCGAGCAATCGGACCATAGGCGACCGCCGCCCGCATCGCATCGATCGCCGGGGGCTCGGCATGACAGGCGCCGCAGAGTGCGTTGGGACCGGGGTCCACCTCGAACGGGTCACCACAGCCCGCGCATTGCGGCGGGCCGAGAAAGTCGAGACGTTCCCAGCAGTCGAGACAGAATTGATGCATGTCGGGGATGATCGCGCCGCAGCCGGGGCAGCGCGGCGGCAGCGCATAACGCAGCGCCCCGTCGCCAATCGCCCTCAACGCCCCGAACAGCCCCATCGCTTCTTGTCACGCAAGGCGCCGGTCGGCACAAGCCGGGCGATGGAGCAGCCGGACATTTTCGATCGCATCGTGCGGCGGCTGCGCCGCGATCGCGCCGCGCGCGCTTTTGCCGATCATGGTTTTCTGGTCGATCATATGGCCGATGAACTAGCCGAACGCCTCGGCCTGGTGAAGCGGGGTTTCGCCAGCGCGCTCATCCTCGGCAGCCATGGTGTAAGCATCGCTTCGCGTTTCGCCGCGCCGGGCCGCCAGATCGTCGCCGCCGATCCCGGCTTCGCCTTCGCTCGCGCCGGCGGCGGCGTGCAATGCGACGAGGATCGCCTGCCCTTCGCCGATGGCAGCTTCGACCTCGTCGTCTCGGTCGGCGTGCTCGACACCGTCAACGACTTGCCCGGCGCGCTGACGCTGATCCGCCGGGTATTGCGGCCCGACGGGCTGTTCCTCGGCGCTTTCCTCGGCGCGGGTAGCCTCGCCTGGCTTAAATCGGCGCTGCTCGCCGCCGACAGCGCCGTCAGCGGCGGGGTTATGCCCCGCATCCATCCGCAGATCGACGTGCGCGCCGCTGGCGACCTGCTTTCGCGCGCCGGCTTCGCGCTGCCGGTTGCCGACGGCGAAAGCCTGAAGGTCGGCTACGGGGATCCCGTGGCGCTGATGCGCGATCTGCGTGGCATGGCTGCCACCAACATCCTGTCGCAACGCGCCCGCACCGGCCCCGGTCGCGCTTGGCTCGCCGAGATCTTTGCCGCCTTTGCGGCAGACGCGGATGATGACGGCCGGCTGAGGGAAAGCTTCGAGATCATTTATATGACCGGCTGGTCCCCCGCACCCGATCAGCCCCGGCCGGCCAAACGCGGCAGCGCGACCCGCTCGCTGACGGAAGCGCTTGGCGGCAGCGGCGGCGCGGGTCGCTCCCCACCTCTGTCACCCCGGACTTGATCCGGGGTGACGCTTCGTCCTCCTCACCGGATCAGATCGATCAGATTCCGCCATTCGGGATTCGCCTGTTCGATCAGCGCGAATTTCACGCGCGCCGCCTACACTAGCCGACCGAGCCCCTAGCGCTTGCAGAAATCCGATCCCGCCCCCTGCGATGCTGACGAATGCGGGTTGCCAGATCGGCTGCGACCCCGACATAGATTGCGCCGCGATAGCGATCGGCCATGATATACACCCAACCGCCGCGATGCCCCATGAGCGACAGGAAAGACAAGCGGGACCCCGGGTCAAGCCCGGGGTGACGTTCCGAGGATCAGGTCGCGGGACGAATCGAAATGTCCACAGCTTCTGTCACCCCGGGCTTGACCCGGGGTCCCGCTTTCTGTTCATTCCAGCGTAGCGCAGGTAGCGCGCCCCGGACATTCCGGGGTGACGAGAGACAATCGAGGGGGAGCGATGTCGACAATCGAGCGTTTCACTATCGACATCCCCCAGGCCGACATCGAGGATTTGCATCGGCGGCTCGATGCGACCCGCTGGCCCGACCGCGAGACGGTCGACGACTGGAGCCAGGGCGTGCCGCTCGCCAGGATCAAGGCGCTCTGCGACTATTGGCGCACCGGCTATGACTGGCGGCGCT
>Ga0207641_10000556_pt1 | contig 41788 bp, 26 predicted proteins | sample KBSSwiS62_FD_184306 | JGI IMG/M metagenome (GOLD analysis project Ga0207641, IMG submission 184306) | Switchgrass rhizosphere microbial communities from Kellogg Biological Station, Michigan, USA - KBS Switchgrass S6-2 (SPAdes) (version 2) | ecosystem: Host-associated > Plants > Roots >... | reverse complement strand
TGGTCCATCAGGTTGTGGCCTAGTTCACCGGAACTGCTGCCGAGCCCGCCAGGCCACACGTCGCGGGCCGAGCGCATCAGGAGCCACGCGCTGTTGATGCTCGAGGCGCAGACGAACACGACCTTCGCCGAGTACACCGTCGAGACACCCGACGCCGCATCGAGCGCGCGCACGCCGGTGGCGCGCTTGCGGCCGGAGTCGTACACCACGTCGGTCACGATCTGGAACGTCTTGAGCGTCAATCGACCCGTGGCGGCCGCGGCCGGCAGCGTCGATGACTGCGTGCTGAAGTAGGCGCCGTACGGGCAGCCGAGCGAGCAGGCGTTGCGATACTGGCAGCGGCCGCGGCCCGGTAGCGGCCGCGTCAGGTTGGCCGCGCGGCCAGGAATTATTCGGCGGCGTCCGCCGAACTGTTTCGCCAGGCGCCCGGCGATCAGCCCTTCCGCGCCGTTGAGCGGCATCGCCGGTTGAAATTGCCCGTCTGGCAGCTGCGGCAACCCTTCGGCCGATCCGGCGACACCAATAAAGCGCTCGACGTAATCGTACCAGGGCGCGAGGTCGGCGTAGCGGATCGGCCAGTCGATCGCGATCCCGTCTTTCGCGTTCGCCTCGAAATCAAGGTCGCTCAGCCGGTAACTTTGGCGCCCCCATGTGAGCGAGCGGCCACCCACGTGATACCCCCGGTACCAATCAAAGCGCTTGACTTCGGTATAGGGCGAGTCCTTCTCGTTCACCCACCAGTCGAGGTTCTTTTCGTTCAAGGGGTAGTCGCGCTTGAGGACCGGGTACGCTTCTTCCATCGCGTGGGTGCGGCCGCCGCGATGCGGGTACTCCCACGGGGCCTTGCGCGCGTTTACGTAGTCCTTGACGTGTTCGACGTCCTTGCCACGTTCGAGCATGAGCACGCGGAGACCGCGCTCGGTGAGCTCCTTGGCCGCCCACCCGCCCGAGATGCCGGAGCCGACAACGATCGCGTCAAACACTTCGGACTGTGGCTGCATCTGGCTCTTCCTGTTTGAACGCACGTCGACCGTGCGGCGCTATCGTAGACGTGAAGCGCGGGCCGGCACAACCGGCCGTGCAGAGGTCAAGTTGGAAGAGGGCGAAGGGGAGTTGAGCGGGCTGATTCGCGCTAGCGACGGCCAGACATTCGCGGCGACGCGCCGCTGTTCTTCTCGGTCCGCAGCGCCCAGCCGACGGCGACGATACAGACGACCGAGAGGGCGAGCCAGAGAGACGTTGGAAGGGCCAACTGCGGCTGCGCGAGAACAGCCAGATCCATTGTGGACACGTTCAGACTCTCACCGCCGCCACCGGCCTCAGCGGACGGCGGCCCCTCGGCTCTTCGCGCCGACGCGCCGCTCGAGGTCCGACTCGAACGCGGCGAACGTGATACCGAACCGCTCGATGGCCTGATCCATCGTCTGGCCAGCACTGAGGTCCTGCAGGAGTTCGCCGACACCCGCCGGCCCGATCCGGTCGACGAGCGCCCGCGTTGCAAAGGCACTTTCCTCGTAGGCGATCAGCGCCTGCGCCGTGTTCAGCCTCGCGAAGCTCGTCTGCAGAACCGCCAGTGGCACGAACAGTCTGGCCGCAGCCAGACGCCGCTCGGAGAGGGCTCCGTCGTGTCCCTCGAAGTACATCGCGAGCCCTTCGTTCAACCACGCGGGCAGGTTACGCGGAGCGACGCTTTTGAGCATCGCGTGGGTCAGCTCGTGGGTCAGGACGCGGTCGAACTCCGCGAGGTTCTGCGTGGCGCCACGGACTGGCAGGCGAATCTGGCCATCGAAACCGCCCGCCGACCATTCGGGTGCGCCCGTGATGTCGTGGAACTGCCGCTCGGAATAGAGGATGACGTTGATCGGCGCGGACGGATAGGCGCCGAGCGCCTTGCCGATGCGCCAGAACGCCGCGCTCAGGACGCTGGCGGCGCGAGCGGCGAGCTTCTGCTGCACCGGACCGTCGAAGCTGATCGTGAAGCGATCGTCCTTGATCGCTTCGCGGTTCTGCGGGAGCGAGGCCTCTTCGCGCCAGGCTGTCAGGCGGCCTCGCATGCCCACCGCGACCGAGGGCGGAGCGCCAGGCAGCGCGCGCTCGTAGGTTTTGATCGCCAGCTCGAGGTCGCCGTGCCGGTACAAGAGCTCGCCGAGAAACGCCGCGGCCTGTAACAACTGCGGCTCGATCTGCAGCGCCTGCTTCAGGAAGGCAATGGCATCCTCGTCCTGTCCCTGAATGCCCGCGGCCACTCCCGCCCCGAACAGCAGCTGCGGATCGCGGGGATGGCGCGTCAGCGCCTCTCGAAAAATCGATCCGGCCCTCGCCGCGTCTCCGCTTTGAAGCGCTTGAAATCCCTTGTCCAGCGCGTCGGATGATGCAGTCTGCGCGGTCACGGTTGTTGCGAACCACGAGATAAGAACGAGTGCGAGCGCCAGCCGGCGGAGAAGCACGTTCGCGACGCGGGCAAGCGTCGTGCCCGCTCGTATTGTTCGGATGTGCGGCGATCGATCACTCGTTCGATGACGATTTCGTCGTTTCACGATCAACATCGTATGCGTGCAAGAGCGCGTCGTCGCGATCAGCTACGCTGTCGACACAGCGATCGGAACCTCATGCACGTCGGTGTGTCGTGTCGTGCAGAACCGGACACCAACGATCGCCGATGCTCACCGATAATGACTACAGCATCGAACGGCGTGGGCTGACGTATGACTGGACAGACCGTAACCCACTACCGCGTCGGCGAAAAACTCGGCGAGGGCGGTAGCGCGGTCGTTTATCGCGCCGAAGACCTGGCGCTCGGGCGCGAGGTCGTCATCAAGTTCTTCACCGCCGAAGGCGCCGGCAGCATCGCGCGTTTCCAGCACGAGGCGCGCACGATCTCCAGCCTCAATCACCCCAACATCTGCACCATCTACGAGATTGGCGAGCACCAGGGACGTCCGTTCCTGGCGATGGAAATGCTCGACGGTCAGGTCCTGTCGAGCACGATCGGCGGCCGCGCGCTGAAGACCGCGGACGTCATCGAGCTGGGCACGCAGATCGCCGACGCGCTCGACGCGGCGCACAGCGAAGGCATCGTCCACCGCGATGTGAAGCCGGCAAATATCTTCGTCACACGGTCGGGACGCATCAAGCTGCTCGACTTCGGCGTCGCGGTCATGCTCCCGCGGCGGGTCGATCCGACGACGGCCCGTTCGCTGTTCTCGACCGGCGGCACGATTCCGTACATGTCGCCGGAGCAGGCGCGCGTCGAAGATCTCGATCACCGCACCGACCTGTTCTCGCTCGGCATCGTCCTCTACGAGATGGCCACGGGAAAACGGCCGTTCGCCGGCGCCACGGCGGCGGACGTCCTCGCGGCGATCGTGAATCAGCTGCCGATCGCGCCGCGGACCCTCAATCCGAAGGTGCCGGTGGAGCTCGAGCGCATCATCACCAAAGCGCTCGAAAAGAACCCGATGCTTCGCTGTCAGACCGCATCAGACGTCAGAGCCGACCTGCAGCGGCTGAAGCGCGATCTCGATCGGGCAGCCGCCAATGCCCTGCAGAGTGCGGGTCGTTCCTCCGCGCTGCCGTCCCTGCGTGCCTCGATCTGGCTGGGTACCGCGGCCGCGCTTGGCGTCGTGGCAGTCGCCGGTGGCGCCTGGTGGGCTCTTGCCGCCGTGAGAGGACGGACCGCCTCGGCCGCATCGGTTGAAGTGATAACGGAGCCGGCAGACCTGGCGGACGTCCCGTTGCGCACGGAAAAGGCGGCGCCGAAAGAACCGCCGAGGGAAGCCGCCATATCTACGGTACCTGTCGTCGTCGCTCGAGCGAGCGTCTCGCCGCCCGCAGGACCCGAACTACCGCCTGCCCGCCCGGCACCGGCCGTGATCCCGCCGCGCGCCGAAACGGCCGTGGCCGATGCGTCGATTCCCGCGGGACCGGATCAATTCCTCATCGCCCGCCAACAGATCGATCTGAGGCTGTACGACCAGGCGATCGAGAGCCTCCGGAAGGTCGCTCAGGGCGGCGACCGCCAGAAGGCGATCGAGGCCTCGTTCCTGACCGCGTCGATTCACGACGCGCGCGGCGACACGCCGAACGCGATGAGCACTTACATCGAGATCGCGCATCGCTTTCCGGAGGATTCGCGCGCCGCCGAGGCGCTGGTGCGGCTCGCCGAAGCGACGCTGAAATCGAAACGGCGCGACAAGGAGCCCGACGCACGGAAGACGTTGACCGAGGTCGTCGAGAAGTATCCTGGCAGCCCGTGGGCACCACGGGCTCTCGTGATGCGCGGCGACCTCGAAGCACGGCAGGGCACCTATCAGCGTGACGAGGTCTTCGGCGGATCGGTCCCGACGGCGGCGATGACCTACCGCGCGGTCGTCGAGCGATATGCGTCGAGCGAGGCCGCGGCCGCCGCCCTGAACAAGCTGGCGCGCATTTACGCGGACTCGAAGCGGTTCGACGTCGCCGCCGCCACGTTCCAGGAGCTCGGGACGCGGGATGCCGGGGATCGGTTCGACGCATGGTTCTCGGCCGGCGAGATCTACGAAAAGCGCCTCAAGGACAACGCACGCGCGAGGACCGCATACGCACGCGTGCTCCCCTCGTCGCCCCACTACGCCGAAGCGCGCAAGCGAATCACCAGATAGCCGCCTCGCTTACGGGCGGTTCCAACGGACGAGGACACCGGTCGTATCGCGAGCCACAACGGGGCTAATCGTGAAGGCGCGTTGACGGCCCAGCGTGGTCGTACGGCCTGCGATGACTCCAAGCGCGGCGCCGAAGGTCACATCGCTCAAATAGTGGCGCTGGTTCTGAATCCGCGATGCCCCGACGTACGACGCGACGGCGTACGCCGGAATGGCGACCTTCCAGCCGAAATGGCGCTGCAGAACGGTGGCCGCCGCGAACGTGGCAGTGGTGTGGCCAGAAGGAAACGAAAACCCCGAGCCCGACGGTCGATCGCGCCTCGTGGTCTGCTTCACACCAATCGCGAGTGCTTCCGCCATCAGCTGCGCGCGAACGAGATCGGCGCCCACGAGTGCCAGGCGATCATGCTTGAGCACCCGGCCGGCACCGTAGGCGGCGAATGCCGCACCGAGCTCGAATGGCGTACCGCCGAGGACGGCGCCGGCCTTGAAGGGCTCCCGCAAGCCGTCGTTACCGGCGAGCAGGCCGGTCGACTTGTTGTCGACGTCGTGCGTCGCAAGCGACAGGACGCCTCCTGCCGCCAGCCACCCGAGGTTGTCCAAGGTCGGCAGCTTTTTGACATCGCGGACGGTTCCGGTGAACAGCTGCACGAACGAAGGAATCGCGTTGCCGGGAACCGACGGCGGGCCCGACGGTGACTGCGCTCGCGCGGGCGTAGCGGCAGCCGTGAACGTGACCAGTGCAACAAGCGTCGGCGCGAACGATGCTCGGATCCTCACGAAGGCATTCTTTCGAGACCAACCAGCTGCCACTGTCCCTGCTGGTAGCGGAAGAAGACGTTGATCGGCTGCGCCCAGGATGGCCGGAATCCATCGATGCTGCTCAGTTCGATTTTCACGAAGCCGCCGTCGTGGCACGGCAGCCCGCTCGGCGCCTCGAGCCGGGTCGAGCGCGCCCGGGTTTCGGCGATGCGGACGGTGCGCGCCGTCGCGTTGTCGAACCGGAACCACACCGCACGGTACCCGGCCGGCGCCCTGGCGAAGTCGGCGTCGACCGACGCGTTGCGGAACGTCAACACGCCGGCATCGTCCAGCGACGGATTGGCAATCGGGTTGACGGCGGTCAGGTAGGCCCGGCCGATGGCGTCGCGCCGTTCGGCGAGCGCTCGTACCAAAAACTCCTCTGATGCCGGATCCCGGAAGTCGCCGGTCTTGATCGCCGCGCGCAGCAGGTCGGTCGTCAACGACATGAGCTTCTGCGCCGCCCAGAACTTGTCGTCGGCGCGCGCATGCAGAAACGCCTGGTTCGGCACGCGCGGCTTCCACAGATCGGGATTGAAGCTGGCGTTGTCGGCGGGGAATCTGCCGATCGACGGCGCTTCGTGGAATGGCGCGGTGTGCCACTTCGGAATCGCGAATCCAAACGACAGCATCCGCTTCAGGGTGTCGCGTGGTTCCAGCAGGTACTCTTCGCCTTCCCAGTAGTCGGCCGGTCCCACTCCGGCGCTGCCGAGCGCGGATCCGAAGTCGAGCAGGTGGTGGCGCACGTACGATCGGCCGTTTTCAGTGATCAGCGTGTCGAGCGAGTTGATCGCCTTCGCATCCACGTGATTGAGCCAGGCCGCAAAGACGCCGTAGCCGCGCAACTCCCGCCGATCCTCGTGCGGCACGACGTCGTTGGGATCATCCGGCCGGGTGTCGACGAACCGGATCCGTCCGATCGGCTTGCCGGGCAGCGCCTTGCTGGCAACGATGCGATAAGCGCCGTCCGGTTCGCGGTCGGCGTGCTGCAACAGGGTGTCGAGGTCCTCGGGGCGCATCGCGCGGCGCTTGCCGCCCGGCGGCGTGAACTTGGCGGAGTTACCGAGCACGAGCTGCTCGCGGCGCATGTACGCGATGTGGTTCTCAGGCACGTGATAGCCGAGGGCCCACATCAATTTCGTCACCGCCACCTCGGTGCCGGTGGCCATGCCGGGGAAGCCCGGGGGATCGAACTTCAGGAACCAGAGCTGCCCCTTGGCGTCCTTGACGGTGAACCCCGGCGTGACGCCGTCGCTCTTGGACGACGTGACGGTCCAGATGCCGGGTTCGGGTCCGGGCGTGGTGTCGGGCCCTTTGAAGACGTCCGCCGGCGTCAGCGGCTGCGCCCCGGCGCGATTCGTGTACCAGCTCGAATCGGGCACCTCGTCGATGGTGTTGACGTTCTTCGCGCGGTCCGCCGCCACGGTGCGTGACCCCACCAGATTGGTCGCGAGATCGGCCAACAGATCCACGTCCAGCGGTTTCATGGCAGACGCGTCCTGCGTGTCCGCCTCGCGCCAGACCGGGTCATCACCGTAGAAGCGCGGCGAGGCAGCGGATGAGGCCATCGTCAACGCGGCGGCGACACACAGCGTCCCGCCGATGATGGCGGCGAATCGCGTTCGTCTCTTGGTATTCATAAGGCTCCTTGTCATTCCCGTAATGAAAAACCGATTCAGAAGCTCGGGCTGAACGAGAACGAGAGGCCCATGCCCTCGCGGGTGCGGGCCAGTTCGATCCGGGTCAGCGTCCGGTTCGGCGTGTGCAGCGTCAGGCCGATGCCGTAGGTTTTCTTCAGGTCCCGCAGATCGAGGTCCTGGAAGCGCGCGGCGACCTTGCCGGCGTCGGCGAACAGCGCCATGTCGACGAACGGACCGGCAGTCCAGCGGTACTCGCCGCTGAAGAGCAGCCGGTTGCGATCGCGGAAGCGCCAGGTCGGATACCCGCGCAGCGAGTGGCTGCCGCCGAGATCCGGCATCAGGAAGTACGGCACGTCGTTTCCGGCGGCGGCGTCGGTCGTCGAGGCGGCCGCGCGTAGAGCGATCACCCAGTTCTCGCGCAGGATCGGCACGAACTGATTCATTTCCGCGTCGACGCGGCGGAAGCTGTAGGCATCTCCGGACTTGACGTCCCGATAGTCGGACCAATCCACGCGGTAGAGTCCGCCGCGCCTGGTGTACGAAGGCGACGTCCGCCAGTCGAACTGGGCAAACGCGCGGCTGCGCTGATACGTCGGGCTCGCGTTGGTCGCCTCGAACGCGAGGAAGTCCATGCCCGCGCCGACCGCGACGAACTTTGCGGCCTGGAGCCGTGCGGACGCGCCAATCGTGGTCGAACGGTAGGCGTAGTCGCGGGCGATGTTGCTCGTCCCGTTGCCGACGCCGTAGAACGTGACCGATGGCGCGTCGAGCCATTCGCCCTTGGCCTGGATCAGGAGTTTCCGGTTCGTGAATTCGGGCAGGCGAACCTGCGCGCTGACGGCCTTGTAGTTTCTCGCGGACCACGCGGCGTGCGCGTCGATCGTCCCCGAGTCGGCGAAGCGCGTGCGATAACCGGGGCCGATCGCCAGGCCGCCACTATCGAACACGCTGCCGATGAACGGGTAGATCGGCTTTTTGGTGCCGAGCAGGCTCTCGGCCATCAGAATCCGGCCTTCGAGCGGCGTCGGCTGGTATTCGTGCAGCCGCGTCGCCTTGTCGGCGCGCGACGCCGCGAGCTGGCCTTCGCGGGTCTCCTGCGCGGAGGCCGGTACCGCGATGGCGAGGAACACGAGGCCCGCCGTGGCCGCTGTCATCCGGCGCATCTGCGCGCGCGGCAGCGTCCACTGCGGATGGGCGATTCGCACGGCAATCGTCAGCCAGACCAGCGTGAGGACGATGTTGATCGCGGCGAACTGCGGGACGCTCAGGTGAAGAATGGCCGTGCCCGCAAACACCGCGACGGCCGAAAGGACGTCGCCGCTCCGGACGAAGAACGTGTCGATCGCCTGTTTCGCCTTGTACTTCTCTTCCCGCGAGGTCGGCAGCCACAGTAGTTGCCGGGCCGTGTTCATGATCGAGTAGTCGGTCGCGTTCTCCGCCGTCTTGATCCAGCGGACCAGACCGAGCCCGGCGCCGGCGGCGATGATCGAATAGCCGCCCAGCGCGATCAGCGGCAGCGCCAGCAGCACGCCCGCGAGGCCGCGGTACTTGATGAGACGCGACGTAACGAACGACTGCAGCAGGAACGCGGTGACGTTGACCCAGAACTGGTAATCGCCGGCGTAGGCGCCGATGAACGCCTGCCGGTTGAAGGCGGGATCGAGCGCCGCCAGCTCCTTGACGTGTGCGGTCAGCAATCGCGAGATCAGGTACTCGCCGGTGGTGTTCACCACGTTGAGCAGGACAACCAGCGCCGCGATCAGGCGCAGGTACTTGTTGTTCAGGACCAGCTGGAAGCCGCCCGCCGAGGACATGCGGGGCTGCGGTGTCTCGCTGCGGCGCTCGTCTCGGCGGTTGATCCAGACGTAGAGGACCAGACTGACAGCCAGCAGCGCTGCCGAAATCTGCAGGATGTCCTGCGGATTCACGCCGAGACGAAACAGCCGCGCCGCCACGAACGAGCCGAGCGGCGCCCCCGCGGTCATGCCGATCACGATGATCGGGAACAGCCGATCGCCGGCCTCCTTGGAGTAGATGTCGTTGGCGAACGACCAGAACTGGGCGACGAGCGACATGTTGAAGATACCGACCCAGATGAAGAAGGCAACGCCGACATACGGCACGCGGGCCGCCACCGCAGACGCGAACAGCTCGATGCACGCGATGAAGAACAGGGTCACGCCCACCAGCAGCCTGGTGCGGTCGACGCGCGACGCGAACCAGCTGTAGAGCGGAACGAATCCCATCAGCAGCAGCGCCTGACCGGCCGCGGTGTACGACCGCACTTCGGCGCCGCCGCCGAGCAGAATCAGCGGTTCGCGAACCGTCTTGATGACGGAATAGCAGATCAGCAGGACGAATATGTTGATCAGCATCAACACCGCTGTCGTCCCTTCACCGGCACGGACGTCGGTGAACAGCGACAGCGCGCGGTCCAGCAGCGATTTCTCAGTACGGCGGGTTTCGAGAGCGTAGGGTCCGGGCATTGCGTATCTCCTCGGCCCCTTAACGCGCTAACGGCAGGAAAACCCCGCAATCGGCTTTGTGCCACGGCCGACGAGCGCGCGTATCGCAGCCGTCAGGGGGCTGTGGCGGACGCCGACGGTTATCACGAAGGCTCGAAGGTACGAAGAACACGAAGATCCTTGATTAAAAAGGCTTCGTGACCTTCGTGGACCTTCGAGGCTTCGTGATAGACCGTTGCGAACCTTCTTACTGGACGGCGAAGGAGGGTTCGAGCGGCAGGGCGTCGGACACCGCTAGAGGGCCCGACAGCTCGACGAGATGGTGTTCCCACCAGTGTCTGGCGACCTCACTGTCCCAGGGCTCGCTCGAGCGGCAGTGGGCCAGCATCTCGAGCACCGCGGCGGCATCCTGCGGACGATGGCGCGGATCCTTGGCAAGGCAGGCCAGCACCAGCGCGTCGAGCTCCCGCGAAATCGGCAACTCCGTCCGGTGCGACGGTGGGACAGGCGCCGCCTGCAGGTGCATGGCGAATAGGTCCCGGGGCGTCGTGGCCTCGAACACCGGTTGTCCCGTCAGCAGGTAGTACGCGACGCAGCCGATGGCGTAGACGTCCACGCGCTGGTCGATCTCGGCGCCAAGGATGATTTCCGGAGCCATGAACGCGGGTGTGCCGGTCGTTTTGTGAAATCTGCCCGACTCGGCCGGCTCCAGCGATCGCCGGCCGTTGAATTTCACCAGGCCGAAGTCGAGCACCTTGACGAAGTCGTAGTCGAGGCCCCGCCGACAGACGTAGATGTTGGACGGCGTGACGTCGCGGTGGACGAGGCCCCGGGCGTGCGCCTCGGCGAGCGAGTGACACACCTGCCGCAGCAGGAACAGCGCGCGCGCGGCCGGGAGCGGCCCGAACTCACGCACCAGCGATTGCAGGTCGCGCCCGTCGAGCAGTTCCATGACGTAGTAAAAGGTCTGGTCGGCCGTCGCGCCGAAATCGAACACCTGGATGGTGTGCGGCGAGCTCAGAGCGGCAGTCGCCTGGGCCTCGCGCTCGAACCGGCGCAGCATGTTGTAGGCCTCGGCGTGGCTCCCAGCGCCGAGCAGCTCGGGGCGTATGAGCTTGATGGCCGCGCCGCGCGCGAGCAGACGGTGTTTCGCCCGCCACACTTCGCCCATCCCGCCGCGCCCGAGCAGCTCGACGAGCTGGTAGCTGCCCATCTCCTGCGCCTGCCGAAGGCGGCGGCCGAGCCGATGCAGCACGTGCGACGGAAGAATCGCGACCGCCGCGCACGCGAAGTTCGGCAGGTAGAGCACAAGCGTGTTGGCGGCCGATACCATCGGCGCGCCGTTCAGATGCGCGATCCAGGCCGCAAGCGGGTCGGTCGCGGCCGACGCCAGCGAGGCGAGCAGCATCTTCACGGGCCTGGCAGGCAGAATCATCGCGGCGATGAGGATGACCACCGTGTTCCACGACAGGCCGCGCCCGCCGATGAGATCGGCGAGACCGGTCGTGGTGTTGATCACCGCGACGCCGACGGCGTTCAGGACGAAATAGAACAGCCCGGCGTCGGCCTTAGAATCGGCCGCGTGCGGCGCGTAGCGAACGTAAACAAACATGACGACCGAGACGACGATCGCGAGAGTCTCGACGACGATGCTCGAATACGACACCGCGGTGCCGACTGAGAGCGGGCGAATCATCGAGTCCATCACCAGCCCGTAGGCCCACAACCCCGCTCCCACGGCCGAGCACACCGCCAGCCGCCGGACATGCTCGGAGACCACAGCATCCGGAAGACCGCGTGTCCCCGACACGCCGGACGTGCGCGGCGACGGGGTATCGAGTCGTGGTTCGACGAGTCTGGACTCAGCCATGGTTCTCACGATGCGGCTGAATCGGCGGGAAGCAGCTCGCCTCGCAGCCTCAGCTCTTCGAGGTTCAGCACGATCGAATGGTTCGAGCGCAGGAGCTCGGCCATGACTTCTTCGCGTGGACGCGCCGAGCGCGCGATGGCGCGGCGCTCGATGAAGGGCCACAGCCGCTGGCGGATCGCCGGCGGCAGCACGCTTTCGAGGTACTCCAGCGCAGTCCCTTGCAGCTGCTCGTCGTCGGTATAGAGGCTGCGAAACGCAATCTGCAGCGGCTCTCGCGGCAGCACCAGCGACAGCAGCGTGAAGACGTGCGCGAAGCTTTCGCCGGCCCGCGTCCGAACGAACTCGTCGAGCGTCGTCGGGCGGTTGCCCTCGTCGGAGCCGTCCAGCAGCCGCCGGCTTTCCCACACGCCTCGGCCCACGGCGACCTCCCGGAGGACGACGGCGAAGATCTGCGCGCTGTCGATCTGGACGAGCGGGTTCTTCTCGAGAATCGCCGCCAGCGACCGGGCCGACTGGAACCTGACGTCGAACCGCGGATCGTCGAGTCCGAACATGAGGCCGCTGGCGGCGCGCTGTGAGACGCACACCGAGAACACGCGGGCCAGGCGCCGCCGGACGGCGAAGTCCTGGTTCGGGTCGAGCAGCGCGTCGACGAGTTGACCGATCCGCTCCTCGGCGACCTTGCGGAGTGCGAACAACGCGTGGTCGGCGACCTGGTCCCAGGCCAGCAAGGTGATCGCGTGCGGGACCAGGCCGGCGGTCAGGCCGTCCTCCCGCGATAGGACTTCGACAACGCGCCGCCGATCGCGCGACCGCAGGCCGAGAATGTCGCGCACTTCAGGTTCGAGCGATGCGGGATCGATCGCCGGGCGCGCGGACGGGCCATCGGTGAGTCGCGCATGCGCCGTCAACGCCTCGGCGCCATCGCGCCCGAGCAGCCAGGGTGGCCGGATTCCACTAACGGTCGTCTTCGCGTCGATCGGATCGGCGCCCGCCCGGTGCGACAGATCAACGAGGCTGCTCGCGAGCGTGCCGAGATATCCGCGATTCAACCGGCTCGCGGCCCAGAGGGCGCCCGCGGAGCACATGATGGCGAGCGACAGGATCGCCGAGGACTGCGATACCGGGGCAAACAGGATCGCCAGGCGGACGGCCCCGCCGCCAACGCCGTCGCCGAGACGGTCGAAGCCCACGTCGATCAGCGTCTTCGCGGCCCGCTTCTCCTCTGCCGGAATCGGTGTGTAGAAGAGCTCATAGCCAGCCCGGAAGAAGGAACTGCGGAAGACCGATTCGCCGCCTCGGGCCAGGAGCAGACTGCCGAAACCTGGCGCGACGAGACTGGCGATGCTGCCGGCCAGAAGAGCGCCGGCCGGGGTGCCGGCGGAGACGGCCAGCCCGAATCGCTCGAGAACCATGCGCGACGCCGACGTCTGCAGCGCAAACGCCAGCACGCTGGTAGCGGCGTAATACAAGGCGAAGAACCGCAGCAGGTTGTCGCCGCGCCCGAACGCCTCGATCGCCTGCGCCTTGAACAGGTAGTCGACCAGCGCCGCGCTGGTCGTGCCGAGCAGTACCAGCCACGCGAGGTTCCGGAGGTATGGCGCCTCGTGCAGGACGCGAAGTGCCGAACGCCGTGGTGCAGCGGCCTTGTCCTCGTCAGAGACCATGAGGCCCAGGCCGTCGACGGCGCACAAGGCGGTCTGGCGGACGAACCAGGCACTGCAGAACTGCAGCAGGGCGAGCAGCGGCAGCATCGCCGGAACGCCGAAGATGGCCGCGACCCGCTCGGTCGCGAGCGCACTCACCAGACCGCCCAGGGTGCCGGCGGCTGCAATATGGCCGTATCTCTTCTTGGCGGTGTGCGGGTCGAACCGCTCACTCGCGATCAGCCAGAAGCCCGACGCCAGAATCGGCCCCGCTGCCGAGACATGGAGGTAGACGGCAACGGCCGTCGCGAGAGGCGCCTGGGATCTGAGTGCCCACTCGATCAGGAACAACGCACCACTAGCCGCGAACGTGGCCGGCACCCACGTGCCTGGTCCGACACTGCGGGCGGCCCGCGCATTGGCGACGACCAGCACGATCGAAAAGGCCGAGGTCACCAGGAGCATCGTCGGGAGTGCGGCGATGTCGTGGGACGTCAGGAACAGGGCGTCACGGACGGCCTTGCCACTGACGAACTGGGCGGTGACCGCCGCGGCGCCAATCATTGCCGCAACGACCGACCGCGACCTGGCCTTGACGATGTCCATGCTCAGCGCACCTCCTTCCTTGCCCCTTAACGCGCCATCCGGTGCAAAACCCCGCAAAGTGTGGTTAAACTCTTTGTACACACGCGAATGCTGTCGCTACACGAGCGGGCGAAGGATCTATTCCTGCGCGCCTTGGACGTTCCCGCGGCCGAACGCGGAGTATTCGTCGCCGAAGCCTGCGGAACCGACGCGCGCCTCCGCCAGGAGGTGGAGTCGCTTCTGTCCTTTCATGAAGAAGGCGGCACAGGGCCGCCGATCGGCACGGACACCAACCCGCCGCGATTTGCCGCGGGCCAGGTGTTCGCCGGCCGGTATCGCATGATCGCGCGCCTCGGCCGCGGCGGAATGGGCGAGGTCTGGCGCGCTGACGATCTGACTCTTGGGACGCCCGTCGCCTTGAAGTTCATTCGGTCGGCGTCGGCCGGGACGCGGGGCGGCATCCTGAACGAAGTCCGGCTGGCGCGGAAGATCACGCACCCCGCGGTCTGTCGCGTCTTCGATGTCGGCGAAGACCAGGGCGAAGTGTTCCTGTCGATGGAGCTGGTCCGCGGCGAAGACCTGGCCTCGCTGATCAGGCGCGTCGGGCGGCTCCCCTCCGAGAAGGTCATCGACATCGCGCGTCAGTTGTGCGGCGGGCTCGCCGCGGCGCACGCCGGCGGCGTGCTCCATCGCGACCTGAAGCCCGCCAACGTCCTGATCGACGACCAGGGTCAGGTGCGCATCACGGATTTCGGCATCGCGGTCGCGGGGCTCGACCGCGTGCCGCAAGCGTTGGTCGGGACGCCCGACTACATGGCGCCCGAACAGCTGTTACCGGGCGCGCCGCTGACCGAGCGGACCGACATCTACGCGCTGGGGCTGCTCCTGTACGAACTGGTCGTCGGTCAGCACGCGTTCGCGCGATCCGGTACGCGGGTGAATCCGGTACGGCCGTCGACGTTCCTGCCGTACGTGAATCCGGAGCTCGAGGGCGTCATACTCCAGGCACTCTCCCCGGACCCGCAGGCCCGACCGGAATCGGCCGAGGCGGTCGCCAAGAGCCTGCCGACGATCACGGGCGCGCGAACGGGCCCACGAACGAAGAAGGGCACGCGCACAACGCGATGGTGGCAGCTGGCAGCTGGCGTTGCCGCCGTCGTGGCGCTTGGCGTCATCGCCGTACCGTTCTTCCAGCCGCGGAGCGGCAATCAGGCGCTGACCGCGCAAGACACCATCGTGCTGGCCGACTTCGCGAACACGACCGGCGATCCGGTGTTCGACGGCGCCCTCAAGGTGGCGCTGGCGGTCGCGGTCGAGCAGTCGCCGTTCCTGAAGGTGTTCCCCGACGAACGCGTCCGCGACACCCTGCGCCTGATGAACCGCCCGCCCGACGAACCGGTCACGCGCTCGATCGCCCGCGAAGTCGCGCAGCGCGAGCAGCTGAAAGCGCTGCTGGCCGGCTCGATCGCACCGCTCGGACGCAATTACGTCATCGCCGTCGAAGCCGTCAACGCGCTGACCGGCGATGTGATGGCGCGGGAGCAGGTGGAAGTCCCCGGGAAGGAACAGGTGCTGACGGCGCTCGGCGGCGTCGCCTCGCGGCTGCGGGAAAAGCTCGGCGAGTCGCTCGCCTCGACCCAGAAGTTCGACGTACCGCTGCCGCGGGCCACGACGCCGTCGCTCGAGGCGCTGCACGCATACGCACTGGCGCTCGACGAAGGCCGCGTCAATCCGCGGCTCGAAGCGATCCCGCATTTGAAGCGCGCGCTCGAGATCGATCCGGATTTCGCGATGGCGCTGGCCATGCTTTCCGGCGTCTATGCCAACACCAATCAGACCGCGCTGGCGCCCGAGCAGTCGCGGCGGGCGTTCGCCCTGCAGGACCGCGTGAGCGAGCGCGAACGGTACTTCATTTCGTGGCGCTACTACCGCGACGCGGCGCAGGCGTGGGACAAGGCGCTCGAGCTGGCCCAGTCGTGGACCCTCGCGTATCCCCGGGAGGCGTTCGCGTTCAACAGTCTCGGCGCGGCGTACATCTATCTCGGCCAGTACGATCGGGCGGTCGAACCATTTCGGGAAGCGATGCGGCTCGACCGGAAGTTCCTGCCGCCGATCTCCAACCTCGCCGGTGCGTTCATGGCGCTCAACCGCTACAGTGAGGCGAGCGCGACCCTCAGGGAAGGTATGGCCCGGCAGGTCGGCTTCAACGGCGGGCATCGCATCGCGTATCTGCTCGCGTTCATTGGCAACGAACCGGCGGCGATGTCGGAGCATCTGAACGCATCGATCGGGCTCGGCAACACGAATGCGGCGTTCGGGTGGGCGGCTCACGTGTCGGCATTCGGAGGGGCGATCTCGGCGGCGCACGAGCAGTTTCGTCGCGGCGTCCAGATGTCGCGTCAGGGCGGATTCCAAGAGGTCGCTGCGCAGCTATCCATCGAAGACGCGGAGGCCCACGCGATCGTCGGACAGTGCGCGGAGGCGGTGAAGGAGATTGCCGACGGACTTGGGTCGAGCCGCGACAACATCTCGCTCGAGCGCGCCGGCCGAGTATTGGCGCTGTGCGAGGCGGATAAGGAATCTGCGGCTCTCGTCAGCGAGCTCGAGCAGCGATATCCCGAGTCGACGTTGACCAAGCGCATCTCACTGCCGGTCATCGCCGCTGTCAACGCGGTCGGGCGCCGCGAGTGGAGCCGCGCGATCGCCATCCTCGAACCGGTGAGACCCTACGATCACGCGGCGTTTGCGGAGTTCTGGCCCGCCTACCTGCGAGGACAGGCCCAGTTGGGGCTGAAGCGCGCCGACCTGGCCACCGTCGAGTTCCAGTCGATCCTGGATCACCGCGGCGAGGCGCCGGTCTCGCAGCTCTACGCGCTCGCGCAGCTGGGCGTTGCGCGAGCGTCCGTTCTCGGCGGCGACGTCGACAAGGCGCGCCAGGCCTACGACGGATTCCTGGACCTCTGGCGCAGTGCGGACCCGGCGCTGCCCTTGTTGCGCGAGGCACGGGCCGAACGCAGCCGGCTGCACGAGCAGGCTGCTGAAAAACGCAGCCTGAAGTGAGAACGTAGAATTTAGAACTTAGAACAGCATGCCGACGAAACGTCCCGAGCCTGCCGAGCTCTTCCCGGTCATCTACGGCGAGTTGCGCCGCGTGGCCGGCCGATACCTGTCGCGCGAGCGCCGCAATCACACATTGCAGCCGACGGCGCTCGTGCACGAGGCCTGGCTGAAGCTGCAAAACGACCGCAACATCGGGCTGAAGGGCCGCACCAACGGACTGGCTCTGGCAGCGCAGGCGATGCGCCGCCTGCTCGTCGATCACGGACGTCATCAGAAGCGCGACAAGCGTGGGGGCGGCGTCCAGCCGGTCGTGCTCGACGATTTGCTGAAGGCTGCCGCCACCGCCGCCGTCCCGGTCGAAGATCTCCTCACGCTCGAGTCCGCGCTGACGCGCCTCGAGGCCAAGGACCCTCGCGCGGCTCAAGTGGTCGCCCTGCGCTTTTTCTCAGGCATGTCGACGCCCGAAGTCGCCGAACATCTGCAGGTCTCGGTGCGAACGGTGGAGAGCGACTGGACGTTCGCCCGCGCCTGGCTCAAGCGCGACCTCTCGGGCGAGGGCAATCGCGACTAGGGGGGAGCGTCCACACTGAATCGGGACCAGTGCTGGCCTGCCACGAAAACACGAAATCACGAAATCACGAAACCCTTTGGTCTCTTCCGTTCTAATCCTATCGACCAAGCAAACGCTGGTGAAACCGCCGTGGGAACGCGGATGCCGAGGTGCGCTATCGAAGCCGCGCCAGCTCGGTGCGCGCGGCCTGCAGCGGCGCGAGATTCGGGTCCGCATCGCGCCACAGCGCCAGAAACGTCACGTAAGCGTGGCGCGCCTTTCCAGTGTCCCCGGTCAACGCCGCCGCACGCGCGGCTCCGAGATGCGAGAGCGGATAGAGAATCGAGTCCGGCGCCTCGCCGCGATGATTCAGGATCGCCTCGAACTGCCTGCCGGCTTCGGCGCCGCGCCCAGCGGCGAGATACGCAAGGCCCCTGAGATAGGCGGGCCAGAAGTCCGCGCTTCGGGCATGGTCGTACGGCGCGGCCGGTTCCAACAGTGCGAGCCCGCGCGCTGAGTCGCCCCCCTGTATCGCGAGCGCCGCGGCGATGACCGGGCGCTGAATCCGCTCTGTCAGCGTTGCGGCCGGAAACCGAAGCGCCAGTTCGTCGGACAACTTCGTGGCGTCCTCGCGCGCCCCGCACAGCGCCAGCGCGCGACCGCTGCGCTCGAGGGTGGTGTTGTCCCGGCTCAGGACCAGCGCGGCCGCCGTTTCGCGGCGCGTGTCCGCGCATTGTCCGACCGCCGCGTGCATCTCGCTCTCGCTGGCGGACCACTGCGCGGCGGTTTCCCCCAGCTGTGCCAGCGTCGCCGCCGCGACGGCGCGGCGAAACCGATCGTGGGCGATCTGCGCCCGGCCGGCGAACGAAGCTGTCCGCGCCTCCCAGTCTGACGCCATGACGCCATCCGGCAGGCGGCGCGCAGAATCCAGCTCGCGCGCCATCGTCGGCGCATCTTCCTCCATGAACGCGACGAGGTAGGTGAATCGGCGAATGCTCAGGCGGTCGGGCTGCAGGCTGGCCACCCGGCGAACGACCTCGCGCACGTCGGCACGCCGGTTCAACGCGATGAGCGTCGGGGCGAGGCTCTCGAGAGGTGCGACGAAGCTGGGGTCCAGACGGCTCGCGGTCTCGAGCGCCTTGATCGCCTGCTCGAATTGACCGAGCGCGTTGTACGACGCCCCAAGGCTGTTGAACGCGAACGCCTCGCGAGGGTACGTCGCAGTCCAGGTGCGCGCCAGCTCGAAAGCCTTGTCCCACTCCAGCGTGGCGTCGTGAAAGTAGCGCCACGAGATGAAAAACCGCTCGCGCTCACTGACCCGGTCGCGAAGCTCGAACGCCCGCCGGGAAAACTCCGGGGCGAGCGTGGAACGCCCTGAGTTGGCGTAGAAGCCGGAGAGCAGCGCGTGGGCGAGCGCGAAGTCCGGATCGAGCTCGATGGCTCGCTTGAGATGCGGAACGGCGCCGGCGCGCGCGACGAGTCTGTCCTGATCGAGCGCCTGGGCGTACGAGTGGAGCGCCTCGAGCGATGACGTCGTCGCCCTCGGGAGCGGAACGTCGAACCGCCGGATCGAAGCGAGCGACTCGCCGAGCTTCTCGCGCAAGCGCGCCGCGGCCCGGCCGAGCGACGCGAGCACCTGCTCCTTCTCCGGCACCTCCACTTGTTCGCGCGCCATGACGTCGCCGCTCTGCGCATTGACGGCCTCGATCGCGATCACGTAATTGCGGCCGAGGCTGGCAATCGAACCGGCCAGCAACGCTTTCAACTGTTCGCGCTGCGCGACTTCGCGGGCGACGGATCGAACCAGCGGCTGATCGATCGGGCGGTTCATCAGGCGCAGCGCGTCCCGCACCCGATCGTCGGGAAATACCTTGATGAACGGGGACTGCTCCAGCGCGACGGCGAGGGCGACTTTCAGTGCGCCGTCGAACACCGGCTCGCCGGTCGTGTTCATGAAGTCGGCGATCACGATCGTGTCCTGTTCGGTCAATGTGCCGCCGCCGCTGCGGGCCAGGAACAGTGACACGACGGCCACGATCGCGACGAGCGAAGCGATGGCGGCCGCGATCATCCAGAACCGGCCGGCCGAGGCGGCGCCGGTTGGGGGATTCACCGCGAGCTCTGCCGCCATGCCGGCGGCAGACGATGGGCGATCCGCCGGGTCGGGCGACAGCGCCTGCATCACCACGCGTTCGAGCCGCGGATCCACTCCGTCGACGATGGTCGACGGCGGCGGCAAGTGATGCACTGACGCGGCCTGGCTGAAGGTGCGTCGTCCGACGAGAAGCTCGTACAGCACCAGCCCGAGCGCGTAGAGGTCGGTTCGTTCCGAGACCGACCCGCCGCTGAGCAGCTGCTCCGGCGCCATGTAGCCCGGCGTGCCGATGCCGGTGTTGTGCCCAGAGCCTCGAGTGACGGCAATGCCGAAATCGGTGATGCGCACCGATCCGGTGTCGTCGATGAGCACGTTCGCGGGCTTGAGGTCGCGGTGAAGAATGCCCTGCCGGTGCGCCGCCGCCAGCGCGTCGCACAATTGACGCCCGATCTCCGCGACCTTCTCCGACGGCAGCCGGCCGACGCGATGGACGAAGGCCGCGAGGTCCTCGCCCTGCACAAGCTCCATCGACAGAAACACCTGATCGTCGACTTCGCCGATATCAAACACGCGGCACACGGCGGGATGGGTGATCTGGCGCGCGAGCCGGACCTCGTTGAGGAGAAGCGCGCGCCCGGCCGGTGTCGTCGAGCGCATCAACTTCAGCGCGACGGGAATTCCGAGCACGAGATCGTCGGCGCTCCAGACGTCGCCCATGCCGCCCTGTCCCAAGTGAGCGATCATGCGGTAGCGGCCGGCGAACACTTCCCCGGCCGCGAAGACATCGGTGGACGACGAGGAAACGACCTCGAGGTCGGCGCGAAGGTCTTCTTCGTGAGACATGTCTTCCGAGTCTACTAGGTTCCTGCTGTGATCCCCCGCTATCCCTCCTGGCGAAGGGCCGACATCGGATCGACGCGAGCCGCTCGCCATGCCGGCAGGCCGCACGCGATCAGCACCGCCAGCGCCATCACCAATGCGGCGGCGCCGTAGCTGATCGGATCGACGGCGCTGATGCCAAACAACAGGCTGTTCAGCAAACGGGCCATGCCGAAGGCTCCGACGATACCGGCCGCGCCGCCGGCGACGGCCAGCAGCACGCCCTGACGCAGAACCATCGCGAGCACGTCCCCTGAATTCGCGCCGAGCGCCATGCGCAACCCGATCTCCGCGGTGCGGCGCACAACCACTTGCGCCATCAGTCCAAAGATCCCGACCGCGGCCAGCAACACGGCCAGGATCGAGAACAGCGCGAGCAGCAGCGCCTGGAATCGCCGGACGGCGAGCGATTCGCCGATCTCGGCCTCGACCGTGCTGACCTCGGTAATCGGCGCCGATGGATCCAACGCTCGAACCGCGGCGCGCACCGACGGCACGAGTCCGACCGGTGGGTGGTCGCTGGTCACGAGCAACTGCAGGTTGCGGCCGCCGAACTGGCCGGCGGACCGAAACACCTCCAGGCGCGCGCCCCGGTGCAGTCCGCGGCGGCGCATGTCGCCAGCCACGCCGACAATCGTGATCCACGGATTGTTCGGGCCCGGGCGGCCAAAGACCAGGCGCTTGCCGACCGGGTTTTGGGTCGGCCAGTACTTGTTCGCAAACGTCTCGTTGATCACGATCGTCGTCGGGCCGCCTTCCTTGTCGCTGCCGTCGAAGAACCGACCATGCACCAGGCGCACCTGCATGGTCTCGAAGAAACCGGGTGAGACGAGATCGCCCGTCGCCTCGATCTCTTCTGACGGTGGAAACGGTGGACGATCCTCGAGCGTGAATGTGCCGGAGTTCGGCGTGTTGCTCAGGAACAGATCGGAGGTGAGGGTGGCACCCTTGACACCGGGAAGGGAGCGCACACGCGTCAGCAGCTGATCGTAGAACTGAATGAGCTGTGGTCCCTGCGCGTACTTCGTCCGCGACGCGTTGATGCGCATCGTCAGGACGTTGCTGGTGCGAAAGCCCGCGTCCATGCCGCGGAGCGCGCCGAGCGATCGCAGCAGCAGTCCAGCCCCGGCGAGCAGGAGGATCGCCAGCGCGCACTGCGCCACGACCAGCGCCGACCGCATGCGGGCGGCAGCGAGCGATCCGGCCATCCCGCGCCCCGCTTCGCGCAGCGCGTCCTGGAGGTTCACGCGCGACAGCCGCCAGGCCGGCCACAGTCCGAAGAGAATCGCCGTGCACGTCGTGACGCCGACGGCAAAGATCACCACCAGACCGTCGATGCCAATCTCGTCCAGTCGCGGCAGGTCCGCTGGCGCGAGCCACAGCAACGCGCGCACACCGGCATACGATGCGAGGATCCCGACAGCCCCGGCGACCGTTGCCAGCGCGGCCGCCTCCATGACGAGCTGACGAACAAGCGTCGTGCGGCTGGCGCCGAGCGCCGCGCGGACGACGATCTCGCGGCCGCGCGCTTCAGCGCGCGCCAGAAACAGTCCGGCGACATTCACGCACGCGATCAACAGCACGAGCGCCACCGCGCCGAGCAACACCAGCAGCGGCGTCTTGACGTTCCCCGCTACGTGATTCTCGAGCGGGTTCACGAAAATGCCGTAGCCGGCGTTCTCGCTTGGATACTGCTGCTCGAGCCGGGCGCCGAGGACGTCCATCTCCGCCTGCGCCTGGACCGGCGTCACGCCAGGCTTCATCCGCGCGACCATCTGCAGCCAGTAGCCGACGCGGCGCTTGGCCTGATCGCTGACGACCAGCGGCGCCCAGAATTCGCTCTGTTTGATCGGAAACGCGAAGCCCATCGGCATGACGCCGATGATCGTGAACCGGCGGCCGTCGAAATCCAGCTGCTTGCCGAGCGCGTCGGCGCCGCCGAAGCGGCGTTGCCACAGCCCCCAGCCGATCACCACGACGTTCGCCTTGCCGGCGGCCTCCTCGTCGCTGGTGAACAGCCGGCCCTGCGACGGGCGCACGCCGAGCACGTCGAAGAGTTCCGCTTCGGCAAACACGCCGCGGACTTTCTCGGGCTCGCCGTCACTTGTCAGATTCAGCGACGGCTCGGTGAACGCGGCCATCGACTCGAACGACGTGCTGAGATGTTTATAGTCCTGGTAGTTGAGATACGACGCCCAGTCTTCGTGCATCTGCAGGCGGCGGTTGTCCATCCACACGCGGGCGAGGCGCGCGGGATCGCGGTACGGCAGCGGCTTCAGCAGGACACTGCGCACGACGCTGAACAGCGCCGTGTTGGCGCCGATACCCAGCGCGAGCGTCACGACGGCGAGCGCCGTGAAGCCGGGGTTGATGCGGAGCTGGCGAAAGCCGTAGCGAAGATCAGCGAAGAGCATGGGCGAGATTATCCGCCCGACTCTAGCGCAGGGCGAACGCAATCTCCATCGTAACCAGCACGGGCACCGCCTCGCCGCGGCGCATCCCCGGACGGAACCGCCACTGCGCCGCCGCCTTGATCGCCTCCTGATCCAGGCCGAAGGTCGGATTGAAGGCATGGACGACGCGAATGTTCGTGCACACGCCGTTCGGCTGCACCACGCATTCGACGGTGATTGCGCCCTGGGCGCGCGCGCGTATCGCCTCCGTCGTGTACTGCGCCATGCCTTTGCGAAGTTCGACCGGCATCGTGACACCGGCGCCGGGCCGATAGATGTCGCCGCCGGTCCCCGCGTTCAGACCATCGCCGAAACCTCGGCCGCGGCCGGGGCCATCGCCTCCGCGAACGCCTGTGCCTGCTCCACCGTCCGTACCGAGACCTTGGGAGCTCGTTGGCGCGGCCGGCGGCGCATCCATCGCGCCAGGCAGCACCTGTGTGCCAAGGGCGAGGGTCTCGACAGGAATGACCACCTGCGGAGCCGGCTCGCGATCGGGCGGCGGCGTGCTGAGGGTTGAAACGTGAGCCTCGAGACTTGGTTTCGCTGGCACGGTGCGCGCGTCATGTCCAGGCAGCTCCGCCCGGCGAGGAGGCTCCTTCATCTGGTTGCCGCCACCGCCGCCGCCCCCGCCTGGCCCAGGTTTGTTCAACCAGACCATGCGGACGTTCGCTTCGGATGCCTTCGGGTCCGGATGTGATGCCTTCGTCGAACGTGTCGCGAGGACGACGAGTATCGCCATCGCCGCGTGCGCGGCAAGCGACACTAGGAACGCCCGGCCCGACCGTTGTTCGATGCCCACGGAGTTTGGACGACGGAGGGCCGCAAACAGCCGGTAAGATTCAACAATGTTCCTGCAGGATTTGCGTTATGCCGTCCGCACGCTGACCAGGAGCGCCGGCCTATCGCTGGTCATCGTCGCATCGCTCGCGATCGGCATCGGCGCCAACACGGCAACCTTCAGCGTGGTCAACGCGCTGCTGCTGCAGCCTCTCCCCTATCCGGATCCCGATCGGCTCGCGATCCTCTGGCTGCGATCTCCCGGCATCAACATTCCGCAGGACTGGCCCTCGCCGGGGCAGTACATCGACATCAGGAACGAGAACCGCTCGTTCGAGGAGATGTCGATTTCGCAGGGCCGCTCGGGAACGCTGGTCGGTCTCGATCAACCCGAGCGCGTCGAGGCGCTGGCCACCTCGTCCACGCTGTTCCATCTGTTGGGCGCGCGGCCGCTGTACGGTCGCCTTCTGCTTCCGGAAGAGGACGCTCCGGGCAAACCGGCGGTGGCCATTCTGAATCACGCGCTCTGGAAGCGGCTGTTCAACGCGGATCCTGGGGTCGTCGGTCGAAGCATCACGCTGAATGGCGTGGGACGCGGTACCGGAAGTGGCGACGCCAAGAACCAGTTCACCGTGGTTGGCGTGCTCGGTCCGGACTTCCTTCTAAACGAGGAAGTGATGCCGACCGTCGCGAGCATCCGGCAGATGGACGTGTTCGTACCATTGCCGTTCGGCCCCGACGCGGTCAACCGGCGAGGCGACGAGAACTACAACCTGATGGCGCGCCTCAAGCCAGGCGTGACGATGGCGCAGGCCCAGGCCGACGTGAGCACGATCGCGGCGCGGATTCGCGACAAGGACAAGCGCGATCGCACGTTCACGATCAGCGTCGTCCCGCTCGCCGAACAGGTCGTCGGCGACGTGCGCCGCGCCCTGCTCGTGCTGCTGGGTTCCGTCGCGATCGTGCTGCTGATTGCCTGCGCGAACGTCGCGAACCTGCTGCTCACGCGGGCGACCGGCCGGCAGAAGGAGCTGGCGGTGCGGATCGCGCTTGGCGCCAGCTGGCAGGCGCTCACACGGCAGCTGCTGACCGAAAGCGTCCTGCTCGGTGTGTGCGGCGGCGCGCTGGGCTTGCTGATCGCCAACGGCGGCCTGTACATCGTCCGAACGGTCAATCCCGGGAACATCCCGCGCCTCGACGCCATCAGCATCGACGGCACCGTGCTGGCATTCACGGCCGTCGTATCGATCCTCACGGGGATTCTGTTCGGCATGGCGCCCGCCTGGCGCGCCTCGCGGGTCGATCTCAACGCCTCGCTCAAGAGCGGCGGTCGGAACACGCAGGGCGAAGCGGGATTCGGCAGCTCCAGATACCGGATGCGCAGCCTGCTGGTCGTGTCCGAGCTTGCCTTCTCGCTGGTGCTGCTGATCGGCGCGGGCTTGCTGATTCGCAGCTTCGTGCGTCTGCAGGAGGTGTCGCCCGGGTTCGATCCGGAAAACGTGATCTCGATGCGGGTCGGCGCCGGCGGCCCTCAGTTCACGAGTCGCGACGCCTCGATCGAGTTCTACCGCCAGCTTGGCGAACGCATCGCCGCCGTGCCGGGCGTCAAGGTTCGAGGCGCCGTCACCTCGCTGCCGTTCACGTCGGCCGTCGGCTGGGGCGGCATCAACGTGGAAGGCTTCACGCCGCAGCCCGGGCAGGAGCTTCAGGTCGATCAGCGGGCGGCCACGCCGGACTATTTCCGGACGATGGGGATCCCGTTGCGCAAAGGGCGGTTCTTTACTGACTTCGACGGCATGGCCAAGGCGCAGTCAGTCGTCGTGGTCGACGAGAAGTTCGCGCAACGGTTCTGGCCATCCGAGGATCCCATCGGCAAGCACGTGTGGAACGATCCGAAGCAGCCGCTGACCATCGTCGGCGTCGTCGGGACGGTCAAGCAGTATGGGCTCGACAGCGACGGCCGCATCGTCGTCTATCGGCCGGCCGTGGGACTGCTGCCGTACCTGGTCGCCCGCACCTCCTCCGAACCGACGGCAGTCGCCGGCGCGATCGTGCGCGCGATCCACGAAGTCAATCCGACGGTGCCGCTGTACGACATCCGCACGATGCAGGACCGGATGAAGGATTCGCTGGCGCGGCAGCGGTTCTCGACGATCATGCTCGGCGTCTTCGCGCTGTTTGCGCTGATCCTCGCCGTCGTCGGCGTCTACGGCGTGATGTCGCACCTGGTGACGCAGGGCGCGCACGACATCGGCGTGCGCATGGCGCTGGGCGCGCAACGGCGGGCCATCGTCGGCATGGTGCTCCGGCAGGGGATGGAATTGACCGGCGCGGGCATCGTCGGCGGACTGATCGGCGCTGTCGTACTCACGCGAGTGATGGCCAGCCTGCTGTTCGGGATCAGCACGACGGATGCGTTGACGTTTTCCGCGGTGCCGGTCATCCTCGCCGGAATCGCGCTCCTCGCGGGCTATCTCCCGGCGCGGCGGGCGACCCAGGTGGACCCGGTCGTCGCGCTTCGAAACGAATGAACGAGTTCACGGTGGCGGGGTCGCGATCAACTTGTAAAGCGTGTACCGCTCGTCGGTAATCGCCTCGTCGCCAAACCGCTGCAGCCGTTCGGTGCAGGCGTTCCAGATCCGAATCTCCTCGGGGGACCACGAAAACGTCTTGCCGTATTTGTAGCTGACCGATGTGCCGTGCGTTCCCGCTGGCGAGGCGGGATCGAGCTCGTTGAGATGGCCGAGCGCGATCAACACGTCCCGCTGTTCACGCGTCCGCACATCCCAGGCGGCGCGCAGCAGCTCGATCAAGCTCATCTCCGCGCGGGCGCTGCGGACGAACCGGACGATGGTGCCGAACCGCTGCTCGCGAACGATGAAGATCGGATTGTCGACGTAGTAGTGCACCGACTCCATCGCAAAGTCGGGTTCGCCGATCAGGACCGCCCGGTCGTACTCGTGATGGCTGCGCAGAAAACGTCCCAGCGCCTTGCTGCCGCTTTCTTCGTGCACGAAGTCTCCGTACGCGTAGGCGATCCCGGTGACCATGAGGATGCCGAGCAGCACCGGTAGCGCGCCATAGAGACCGGCCCGCGCCAGATCGTCCACGCGTTTGCTCCGCCGACACGTGCCGCCCGATGCCAGAACGATCCAGTAGAGGGTCATCAGGAACACCACGAACAATCCTTGATGGCGGTAGCCACCGGGATAGACGATCTGGAACAGCACGCTGAGCGCGACAAGTCCGGTCAGCGCGGCCGCGAGCGCGGCCGGCTGCCCAATCAGACCCACGGTAGCAGCGACGAGCAGGATGCTGCCAACCGGAGCGAGCGCGCCAGGTGGACTCGGGGCGATGTCCGAAAACGCACGCGCCGGGGCCTTCGCCGTTTCGAGAACCGCCTGTGCGACATTCGGCAATGTGTAGGCCGACGAATCCGAGGCGGCCATCTGATTCGTCGGCCGGACGGTCATGAATGCGGCCGCCATGCCTGCGGCCACGACGCACACCGCCGCACTGAATTGGATCGCATCGCGGCTCCCGAGGCCGCTCTCGGCGAACAGGTCCCAGCCCCACATCGCCAGCAGCACACCACCGAGCAACAGCGAATGAATGTTCGTATTACAGAGGAGCGCCAGCAGCAGACCCAGCAGAATCGGATGTGTCCGCCGCCACGGGTACAGCCATGCGAACGCAAACATGATCAGCATCGAGATGCCGTAGTTGCGCGCCGACACCGAATACTCGTAGAGCGGGAGGCCGCTGAATACGAACATCGCCTTCAGCCAGCGTGGAAACGGCGAACCCGCGACGAACACCATCACCGCAGCGCCGGCAATCAGCACGCTCAGCACCGGCAGGACAGACGTCGATGACGTGATGTGGTAGCCGCTCCACAGCAGCGCGTACCACAGAATCGGATGGCCCTCGTCCTGGAGCAGCCGTGGCAAATCCGACAGCGATCCGGCATCCATCGCGAGCGATAGCGCGCGAACTTCGTCACGATAGAACTCGTGGCGCGTACCGACGAGGAGAACCAGGAGCAGCCAGCCGGTGACGCAGCTCCAGAAGAACCCCCGGCTGCTGCAGGTCACTTCCCGGCATCTCGCGGTTCGAGGTACTTGAACCGCGTGACCCCGCGCACGTGCAGTGCGTACTGCATCGCGACGATGACGCAGCCCCAGGCGTAGCGGATGCCGCTGGCCAGCCCGATCGACGAGGCTTCCGGGAAATACTTCGTCGGGCAGGACACTTCGCCGATCCGAAACCGGCACGCGACCAGCTGCGCCAGGATTTGCGCGTCGAAGACGAAATCGTTGTCGTTCAGCTCAAACGGGATAGCGAGCAGCACCTGGCGGGCGAACGCGCGATAGCCGGTGTGATATTCGGACAGCTTGCGGCGAAACACCACATTCTGAAAGAACGTCAGCGCGCGATTGACCACGTACTTGAGGACCGGCATGCCGCCCGCCAGCGCCCCGCCGCCGAGAATCCGCGAGCCGAGCATGACGTCGTACACGCCGAAGCAGATGGGTGCAGCGATCGCGACCACCAGGCGAGGGTCGTACTGGTAGTCCGGATGCAGCATCACGATCACGTCCGCGCCGCGATCGAGCGCCGTTCGGTAGCAGGTCTTCTGGTTGCCGCCATACCCCAGGTTCTGTTCGTGCTGGCGCAGCTCCAGTCCCAGCGCCTGCGCGATGCCGACGGTGGCGTCCTGACTGGCATCGTCGACGATGATGATGTCGTCGACGAAGGTACGTGGGATCTCGCCGACGCAGCCGGCGAGGGTCCTGGCGGCGTTGTAGGCCGGCAGCACCACCGCGATCCGTTTGCCGTTGATCATGAGCATGGGCCGTCGTGTCGGTCGGGCCAAGTCATCGTGGCAGGAATCGCTGGTCGACTACAATCGACCTTTGCTCGGGCCCGGGACGACGCCGCGGCAGCCCCTGAAGGGCCGCGCGACGATTCTCACGACGGCAGTCAGAAGGCTCCGATCGAGTGCTCGTCGCAGGCCGTTAGGCGTGCCTCGCATCACTGCCAGTGCCCACGCCAGGCGTATGATCATCTCCATGAACCGTGGTCGTTCCATGGGCCTGACGCTGACCGTCGTCGTCGCGATCGCGGCGACTGTCGACGTGACGCTGGCGTCGCGGGGGCGCCAGGCGCCGTGGGTCGGCGTGCTCGAAGAACACCCGGCGATTCAGTACGCCAGCCGGCCGACGACCGATCGCGTCGCCAGGCTGAACCAGTCGCTCGCGCAGCATGGCCCGTCCCGCCAAAGCGCCGAAGGCGCGGCGGCGGACCGAACCTTTCAACGCGACGAGCGGACCGGCCATCTGATGTCGGTGCTCGACGCCCTCGGCGTGCCGGTGGAGTCGCAGCTGCTCGTGTTTTCGAAGACTGGCGTACAGCGCGCCTACACGAACCCGCACAACCCTCGCGCGCTCTTCTTCAACGAGTCGGTCGTGGTCGGCTACGTGCCAGGGGCGCCGCTCATCGAGATCGCCTCCCTCGATCCGCAACAGGCGGTGATCTTCTACACCGTGGATCAAGCCGCCCCCGCTCCAGCGTTTGTTCGTGGGAGAAGTTGTCTGAGCTGTCACGTCTCGGCGAGCACATTGGACGTGCCGGGATTGATCACGCGCAGCAACATCGTCGCGGACGATGGGACACCGCTGCCGCGACTGGGCAGCAACGACGTGAACCACCAGACGCCGCACCCGGATCGATGGGGCGGCTGGTACGTCACCTCCGAGGGGGCGCCGCCGCCGTACTCGCAGCGGGCACACGGCGGCAACATCACGTTCTCGCCGCGTGGCGACACGTCGAATCAGGTGTTCACCGACTGGCTGACCAGTTCGCCGGAGACGCGCGGCTATCCGTCTGCCAACAGCGATATCGTCTCGCTTCTGGTGTTCGATCACCAGGCGCGTGCGATCAATTTGATGAGCAGACTGAACTGGGAAGCGCGCGTGGCGGCAAGCGAAGGACGTGATCCCGCGACTGACAACGTGCGGCGCCTGGCGATCGAACTAGCCGATTACCTGCTGTTCGCGGGAGAAGCGCCGGCGCCGGTTCCGCTGACGCCGCGTCCGGGCTTCGCCGCTCGACTCGAGCGCACGACCCCCAAGGATCGCCAGGGCCGTTCGTTCGGGCAGCTGCTGCTCACGATTCGCCTATTCCGCTACCCGTGCAGCTACATGGTGTACTCGGACGCGTTCGACGGATTACCAGCGGCCGTGAAGACGGCGATCTACACTCGGATGCTCGACACACTGTCCAGTGACGCCACTAGTTCACGCCTGCGCGTGAGCGCCGACGACCGTCGCGCGATCCTCGAAATCCTGCGGGATACCAAAGCTGACTTCCCATCGCGCTAGCTCCTGTGTCATCGCTCCAGCGGCACGACGAGAAATGTCTGCGATTGACCGAGCGCGGTGACGTCGTTGCCAAGCTGTTTGCCGAGCTGCGCGCGATAGCGCCCGGGCGCCACCAGCGGCCCCTGCGGTGGACCGCCCCGTCCTCCGCCTTGCGCCCCTCCTGCCCTTCCTGCCTCGCCCGCCCCTCCTGCCCGTCCAGCCCCTTCCGGCGCCTCCGCGCGAAGATTCCACGCGACGCGCCGTAAACCCACGCCCTTCGGCACGTCGAACCGCCGGATCTGCTTGCCGGCCTCGTCTGAAATCGTCATCACCAGCTTCGCGGGATCCGGCACATCCTGGCGCAGGTTGAACGTGAACACCGCGCCAAACGGCGGATTGGGCGCCGTCCAGTTGCCGGCCATCGTGCCAAGCCCGGCGGCGCCCGCCGGCGCTTGTCCGAGCAGGTTGAAGAGAGGCGCATCGCGAAGCGCGAACAGATGTACATCCTCCGACAACGCCTGCGCGCTCATCTCGCGCAGCGGCGAGTAGTCGTCCAGGACGAAGAAGCCGCGGCCGAACGTCGCGACGATGAGGTCGTTCTCGCGGCGCTGAATCGCGAGATCGCGGACCTGCGCCACCGGCAGGCCGCCCTTGAGCGCGATCCAGTGGCCGCCGCCGTCGACCGACGTGAAGACGCCGAACTCCGTCCCGGCAAACAACAGGTTGGGGTTCACATGATCTTGTGCGATGGCCCAGACGTCGTGACGGTCCGGCAAATCGCCGGCGATGGACGTCCACGTCGCGCCGCGGTCGAGGCTTTTCAGCAGGTACGGCTTGTAATCGCCGCGCTGCCAGTTGTTCAGCGCGACGAAGACCGCGTTCGGGTCGCGCACCGACGCGAAGACGTCGGACAGGTAGGTCCATTGCGGCACACCGGGAAACTGGTCGATCTTGCGCCAGTGCGCACCACCGTCGTCGGTGACCTGCAGCAACCCGTCGTCCGTGCCGGCATAGATCAACCCTTCGAGCAGCGGCGACTCGTCGAGCGCGACGATGTTGCTGAGCGGCGTGGTCGCCTGATTGCGCGAGACGGCGTCGGCCGGCCAGACGCGGCCCATGATGGCGATGTCGTCGCGATTGAGATTGCGCGACAGGTCCGCGCTGATCGGCGTCCACGTATCGCCGCGATCGTCGCTGCGATACACGCGGTTGCTCGCCCAATAGAGACGGCGAGACGAATGCGGGCTGATCAGATACGGCGCATCCCAGTTGGTCCGGTCCGTCGCCGCGCCCCGACCGGCACCACTGGCCCGTCCGGCCCCTCCAGCCCGTCCTGCCTCTCCGGCCCCTCCTGCCCTTCCAGCCCCTCCTGCCTCTCCGGCCCTTCCTGCCTCTCCCGCCCTTCCTGCCTGTCCTCCCGCCCGTCCTGCCTCTCCTGCCCCTCCGCGCCCCGCCTCTTGATCGCCTTCTTCGCGCGGAGCCGCACCGGCTTGTCGCGGCCGGATCGCCTTCACGTCGCCGGTCCGCAGGTCGAGACGCGTGATCGCGCCACCCTGCGACTGCGCGTACACGATGTTGGGATCGTCGGGGTCGTTGCGGGTCTGGAACCCGTCGCCGCCGCCGACGATGAACCAGTCGCTGGTCCGGATGCCCCAGCGGTTGACGGTGCGTGACGGACCGCACATCGACCAGTTGTCCTGCGCGCCGCCGCAGACGCGGTAGAACGGCTTCGAGTTGTCGACCGACACCCGGTAGTACTGGGTCACCGGCAGATTCGCGAAGAACCGCCACGTCTTGCCATCGTCGTAGGTTTCGTAGAGGCCGCCGTCGTTGCCGACGAGCATGTGCTGCCGGTCGCCTGAATCCCACGCCACGACGTGATGGTCGACGTGCATGCCGAGATCCTCAAAGCCGGCACGCTTGAAGTTGTGACCGCCGTCCGTGCTGACTTCGAGATTCGTGTTCACCGACCAGATCGTGTCGGGCTTGTAGGGATCGACGAAGAGCTCGAAGTAGTACTGCGGATCGCCGCCGCGATAGAAATCGTCTGGGGCGCCGCCGGTTGGAAACGCTCCCGGTCCACCGCCCCTGTCTTCCCTTCCAGCCCCTCCTGCCCTTCCCGCCCTTCCCGCCGGCGGCTGCATGTGTCCGATGCGCGACCAGCTGGCACCGGCATCGTCCGATCGATAAAAGCCCGCTTCCTTGAGTTGGGCATTGATCAACGCAAATACAGTCGCGGGCGACTTCCGGCCATCGGTCGCGAGCGCGATGCGGCCGGTGTCGCCAGCGGGCAGGCCCTTCGAAAGCTTCGTCCACGTTCGGCCGGCAGTAGTGGTCTTGTAGATGCCGCCTTCAGGTCCGCCGCCAATCAGCTGACCGACGGCGCGGCGGCGCTGATAGGCCGACGCGTACAGCACGTCGGGGTTCTTCGGATCGAACGCGAGATCGTTGACGCCGGTGTCGGCACTGATCGTCAGGCTCGGCTGCCACGTCTGACCGCCGTCGGTGGTCTTGAACACACCGCGCTCGCCGCCCGGCGCGAACAGCGGCCCCTGCGCGGCCACGTAGACGACGTTCGAGTTGCGCGGATCGATCAGCAGGCGGCCGATGTGCTCCGACGTCGCCAGGCCGACGCGCTTCCAGGTCGCGCCCGCGTCCGTCGATTTGTAGACCCCGTCGCCGAAATGGGCGCTGCGCTGACTGGTATTCTCACCGGTCGCGAGCCAGATGATGTTCGAATCTTTCGGATCGATGGCCACACAACAGAGCGTGAACGAGCCCCCTTCTTCGAAAATCGGCTTGAAGCTGATCCCGCGGTTCGTCGTCTTCCATAGTCCGCCGAACGCGCTGGCCACATACCAGACGCTGGGATTCTTCGGGTCGATTTGAACGTCCTGAATGCGGCCGGTCGCGAGCGCGGGACCGATGCTGCGAAACTCCAGGCCTTTGAGCACGCCGGCGGTGAGTGCGGCGCCGTTGGCGCCCTGCCGCGCGCCGGCTATCGTGGTGATGACGGATAAAGAAGCCAGAACGATGAAGGCGAACACGCGTCTCATGGGTGCGCGCATTGTCCCATGGGTTGTCGCGACGGGAAAAGGGTCGTGCGGTGGCGCCCGTCGCGGCGATTATACTGACCGCGGACAACCGACATGAGAGTGCCGCTGAAGGTCTGGACGACAACGGCGATCGTCCTTCTGGGAGCCGCCGCTCACACCGCAGAGCAATCGCGCGACGGCACGCCCCTTCAGCCGATCGCTTACACGGTTCGCTTCGAGCCCGCGGCACACGTGACGCAAATCGACGCCACCTTTCCGACCGACGGGCGACCCTCGATCGACGTGATGATGGCCACCTGGTCGCCGGGTTTCTATCGGATCGAGAACTACGCGACTCGCGTGCGCTCGATCTCGGCACGGACGGATCGCGGTGCGCCGATCGGCATCGCGCCAACCCGATCGAACCGCTGGCGCGTCGAGGCCGCCGGCGCGGCGTCGATCGTGGTGTCCTACCGGTTGTACTGCGTGGAGCGTTCGGTGACCACGAACTGGGTAAGTGACGAGTTCGCGGTGCTGAACGGGCCCGCAACGTTCATGACGCTCGCCGATGCCGGCCGACATCCTCGCCAGGTACGCCTGGAGCTGCCGCCAGGCTGGGCTCGGGCCATGACCGCGCTCGAGCCCCTGCCAGGAGCGCCGGCCACCCATTACCGCGCGCCGGATTTCGATACCCTCGCCGATTCGCCCATCGTCGCCGGCAATCCGGTGGTGCACCAGTTCGACGTCGACGGGCGCGCGCACTTTGTCGTCCAAATCGGCGACGTCGGCGGGTTCGACGGCGCACGGGCCGCAGCCGACCTGAAGAAGATCGTCGAAGCGCATCGCAAGCTGTGGGGCGAACTGCCGTACAAGGACTACAAGTTCCTGCTGGCGTTCCGTCCGGGCGGCGGCGGTCTGGAACACAAGGATTCGACGCTGGCGACGACGCGGGCGACGGTCATGCAGGCGCCGACGAGCTACCTGACGTGGCTCAACTTCATCAGCCACGAGTACTGCCATGCGTTCAACGTCAAGCGGCTGCGACCGATCGAGCTCGGACCGTTCGACTACGAGCGAGAACCGCACACGCCGAGTCTGTGGATCTCCGAAGGCTTCACGAGCTACTTCGGTGAGCTGGCGGTCGAGCGAGCGGGCATGAGCAGGCCGGCTGACATCCTCAAGTCGCTGACCGCTCGCATCGAACAGCTGCAACGATCGCCGGGCCGGCTCGTGCAGACGCTCGAGCAGTCGTCGCTCGACGTGTGGACGAGCGAAAGCATCTCCGGCGTGAACACGAACGCGAACACGTCCGTCAGCTATTACATGAAAGGACAGATTGCCGGCTTTCTGCTCGACGCGCGGATCCGCCGGGCGACCGGCGGCGCCAGGAGCCTCGACGACGTGATGCGTCTGGCGTACCGTCGATACGGCGGCAGCCGCGGCTTTACCGCGGACGACTTTCGTGCGACCGCGTCGGAAATAGCCGGAGTCGATCTGTCGGGATGGTTCAAGCGCACCGTCTCGTCGACCCAGGAACTCGACTACGACGACGCGCTGGACTGGTATGGATTGCGCTTCGCGGCTGGCACCTGGACGCTCGAGCGGCGCGAGGATGCCTCGGCGCAGCAGAAAGCCCGATTGACCGCCTGGTTAGGCGGAGAGCCTTAACAATCGAACGGCGTTGCGCCAGTAGATCTTCTCGCGCTCCTCTGTCGTGATCGGCAGGCGATCGACAATCGCGATCGTCTCGCGGATGTACATCGGACCTTTCTCTGGATCGAACGGCGCGTCGGAGGCAAACAGCACGTGGTCGGCGCCGAAGAAGCCGAGGCCGCAGACCGTAGCGTCGTACGCCCCGAACAGCGCCGTGTCGGCGTAGAACATCTTGAAGTAGTCGAGCGGCCGCTTCTCGAGCGTCCGCAGCACGGCGCCGAGGTCGCCCGCCGACGTGCGAGCGCCGAGCTGGTCCCATCCGGGTCCAACCCGTCCCGCGAAATACGGCGCCATCGCGCCCATGTGGTGCGTAATGATCTTCAGTTCCGGAAACCGATCGAAATAACCGGCGAAGACCAGGCGCGCCATCGCCGCGCTCGTCTCGTACGGCCAGCCGAACGTCCACCAGATCTCGAACTCCGATCGAGCCTCCGCCTTGAAATCGGGCATGTCGGCGCCGCGATACGGGTGCAGCCACATCGGCAGGTCACGTGCGGCCAGCGTCTCGAAGATCGGCAGGTACTGCGGCGCTGAAATCGGCGTGCCGTGGACGTTCGTGAACATTTGTATGCCGCGCGCGCCGAGTGTGTCGATCGCGCGGATGGCCTCGCGCACCGCGGCATCCGGATCGTCGAATGGCACGGCCGCGATGAACGCCGGGAACCGCCCTGGATGTTTGCTGACCAGCTCCGCCATGCCGTCGTTGGCGGCCCGCGCGAGCTCCAGCGCATCGGCCCCACGCACGATGTTCTCGATCGGCGGCGTCGGCAGCGACAGCACCTGCGCGTAGTCGTCGAAGGCGTCCATGACGCGGAACCGGACGTCGAGATCGGCCAGCATCGGGATGCCGCGCATCCGCTTGCCGATGTCCTGGTAGTCCGGCGCAATCCGCATTAGCCGCGCGTAGTACGCCGGCGGATAGATGTGATTGAAGATGTCGATCTTCCGCATGAGTCCCCTAGTCTCCAGTCCCTTAGTCCCTAGCCCCGACTGGCTCTTCGCTCAGGGCCGCAGGTCGACGCAGACGAGCTCGTTGCTGCGCGTGTCGCTATTGCGGGCGAACAGAAAGCCATCGGCGATCGCCGGATGGGCGCGGACCGTCGCCGGTAGGATCTGCGCCTGCGCGATCGGCTGGAACCGATCGGGCGACGCCGGCGCCAGCAGCAGCTCGCCGGTCTCTTTCAGGATCAGCAGCGAATCGCCCGCCAGCGTGACGGTGCCGGCGTGAAAGCGGTCGACGCTCCACCGCACTTTGCCGCTGTCGAAATCCACCGAGCGAAAGCTCGGATTGAACTCCTGGCGTCCATGAAAACCGTACAGGACGCCGTTGTGGACGACGCTGGTCGCGTAGTGATTCGACATCGCCTCGTCCGACGACCAGATCTCGGCGAGCGTATTGCCCTGGACTTTCATCAGCGCCGCACCGGTTTCGTACGACGCGGAGATGAAGATGCGATCGCCGGCGATGATGGGAGACGCCGCGTTGACCGAGGCAGCCGATCGCGAGCGCCAGGCGCGTTGAAACAGGACGGCGCCGCTCGCCTGCTCGAGCCCGACGAGGCCCTGCCGCGTGAAGAACACGGCCGTGCGCTTGCCGCCGAGCGTCGCGCCGACCGCCGACGAGTAGCTGGCCTGATGATTGGTCGCCGTCCACTGGACCGCGCCGGTCGACGCATCGAAGGCGACGATCCCCGCATCCTTGCCGTTGTCGCGGCCACCGATGTTGGCGATGACGCGGCCGTCCTCGACGAGCGGCGAGCCCGCCGCGCCAAAGAAACCCTTGGGCACGCCGAAACGGCGCGCGGTGTCGACGCTCCAGACGCGCTTGCCGTCGGCGAGATCGAGCGCGTGCAGTTGCCCTTCGGCACCGAACGTGTAGACGCGATTCTGCGCGACGACCGGAACGGCGCGCGGCCCTTCGTCGAAGCCGAAATCGTCGCGATAGGTGGTCGGATACGCAAACCGCCAGAGCGGGTTGCCGCTTCGCGCGTCGAGCGCCTCGACCACCTCTTCGTTGCCAACGCGATGAAACAGAATCAGGCGATCACCAGCCACCACCGGCCCGGCAAACCCTTGTCCGACGGGCTTACGCCAGACGCGCTTCGGTCCGCCGGCCGGCCACGACGCCGCCAGCCGCGGTCCGGTGTAGACGCCGTTGCGCTGGGGGCCAAGAAACTGGGGCCAGTCATGTGCGAATACGGACATGCCGGACACGAAAAGGCCGAGCACGCACGTTCCACACACGCCAGGCCGCTGCATTTTTTCGAGCCACGATATCACGGCGGCGTGAGTTCTCTTGTAAGCTGCGGCGATGACCGTCAAACGCGTCACGCTCGTGGTGGCGATCGCGGCGGCGATCCTTGACACGCCTCGCGGCGTTCGAGGCGCAGGCTCGGAGAGCTGGCTGCAATGGGGCGGCGCCGGCCGCAACTTCATGCCCGACGCCACGGGTCTTGCGGCGAGCTGGCCCGCCGGCGGGCCGAAGAAGTTGTGGAGCCGCGCGCTCGGCGAAGGCCACTCGTCGATTCTCGTCGAGGGCGGACGCATCTATACGATGTACCGGCCGCTCGCTCTGCTGTCGGCGGTGCGGCGCAGCCCGGAGGAAGTCGTGACCGCCATCGATGCCGCCAGCGGCAAGACGATTTGGGAGTTCAAGTACCCGGCGCCTACCGACGGCCTCGATTTCTCACAGGGCGCCGGTCCCCACTCGACACCACTCATCGTCGGCAACCGGATCTACGCGACGAGCACACGCAAGGAGCTGTTCGCGCTCGACAAGGCCAGCGGCCAGCGCGTCTGGGCGCACGACTTCATGAAGGAGTACAACGCGCCGTCGCCAGGCCGCGGCTACACCTGCAGCCCGATTCTCTACAACGGCACCGTCATCGTCACCGTCGGCGGTCCGGGGCAGGCGATTGCGGCATTCAATCAGCAGACCGGCGCGCTCGTGTGGAAGGCCGGCGATTTCGAGATGGCGCCGGCGTCGCCGATCCTTATCGACGTCGACGGCCAGCAGCAGCTGGTGCTGTTCGCGGGCGAGCGCGTCGCGGGACTCGATCCGGCGAACGGCCGCCTGCTCTGGAGCCGCGCCCACAAAACCGATTGGGGCCTGAACATCAGCACGCCGGTGTGGTCGCCGGCGGACCATCTGCTGTTCATCTCCTCTGCCTACGGCAGCGGGAGCCGCGTGCTGGAACTGCATCAGGCGGGCGGGACCACGACGGCGACCGAGAAGTGGTTCAACCAGCGCATGCGCGTGCACATCGGCACCGTCATGCACATCGGCGACTATGTGTACGGCGCCAGCGGCGACTTCGGGCCGTCGTTCCTGACGGCCGTCGAGCTGAAGACCGGCAAGATCGCCTGGCAGGACCGGAGCTTCGGGCGGGCGCAACTGCTGTACGCCGACGGCAAACTGATCGTCCTTGACGAGGACGGCAACCTGGGGCTCGCGACGGTGTCGCCGCAGGGATTGAAAGTGCTGTCACGCGCGCCGGTGCTCGAGCACCTGTCGTGGACGCCGCCCACGCTGGCGGGCACGACGTTGTACGTGCGCGACCGAAAGACTATCGCCGCGTTCGCGCTCGGAAAATAACAGCCGGAGACGATTGCATGAAAGCCTACGTGATGACGACCGGAGCGGTGTTCGGATTGATTACGCTCGCGCATATCTTGCGCATCGTCGCGGAAGGACCGCGCCTGGCGTCGGAGCCGTTCTTCGTGATCATGACCGTTCTCTCGACAGGGCTGTGCCTGTGGGCGTGGCGCGTGCTTCGCCTGGCACGGTCGTGACGCCGCGCTGGGCCGTCGCGCCGTACTTTCTCGTCGACGACGTCGTGGCGACGGCGAACTAAAGATGACTCAGAGCAGCGGCGTGCCGGCTGGCGCGGACAACCCTGGCGTCGCCGCGCCGCCGCCACTGATCTATCTCGGCGCGTTTCTCATCGTCCTCGTCTGTCGCTGGTTCTGGCCGATACCAATCGACGCCGGGAGCCGTGGTCTTTGGCCAGGACTCTTGATGATCGCGCTCGGCGCCGGGATCGCGATCTGGGGAAGGCGGACGATGGCGGCGGCCGGGACAAACGTCAACCCGTCGCGCCCTGCCAAGGCGATCGTCTCAACAGGCCCGTTCCGTTTCTCGCGTAATCCGCTCTATCTTTCGCTGACCGCGATCTACCTGGGGCTGACCCTCGCCGTGAACACCTGGTGGGGTGTCGTGGTGTTGATCCCGCTTTTGCTCGTGATGCACCGCGGCGTCGTCCTCCGCGAGGAGCGCTACCTCGAGCAGAAGTTCGACGAACAGTATCGGCAGTATCGTTCAAGAGTTCGACGCTATCTCTGATCGATGTCGGTCAAGAGCTATCTGCTGTCGTTTCCCGAGCGCGTCCTGCGATCGGCGCTCGGCTTCGGGGCCGGCGTGGCCCGGGAAGTCGGAGAAGTGGCCCTCCCGGATGGCATCCGGCGTTCGCAGCTGTACCAGAATCTCGTCGAGGCCACGCTGCGGTTTTTGATCGAACAGGTCGGCGGCGTCGAGGGCGTCTACAAGGCCGACAGCGCGCTGCCCGATGACTTCCTCGTCAGGCGAACCGCGGGCAACGCCGTCGAAGTGCTGGGCATCGTCGCCTTCCGCGCGTCGCCGGTCTGGATCTTCGCCGCGCTCGCCGACCTGTGCGGCATGGGCCGGCAGTTGATTCCGGAAATCGCCGACGCGCTCAAAGCGCAGGGCCTGCTAGACAAGGAAGCCCAATTCGCGACGGTCGATCAGTTACTGGACGGCCTCGAACGAACGTCTTCGCGGTTGGCGTCGACTATCAACACTCCGCCGCTCGATGTCCAGGGACTTCGCCACGAATGGGAGGCGATTCGCGCCGAAGCGCGGACGCTGCCGCCCGCCAGTCTCCCCGGCGGCGAGGCGATCGCCCAGTTATGGTCGCAGTTGAAGACGGAGGCGGTCCGCCAGAATCGATCGGTCTTCGAAACCTCGTCGCTGATGGCGGTGTCGGCGGTGCGCGCCCTGCCGAGCGGCGTCCGCTGGTTTTCCGCGTCCGCCCTGGCGGGCGCGGCGCGAACGGGTCAGGTGTTCGCCGCGGCGCTGCTCGATCATTACCGGCAGACGCTGAACGAGATGCAGGAGATTGGCTACCTGGCCTATGCCGGCCGCCAGTTTCGTCCGTACGTCCGCGCGGCAGTCGATCAGTTCTCGCCGAAGCGGCGTACGCTCACGCAACGTGTGCTGGAGCGATTTCAGGGGCATCAGCCAAAACGACACGAAGACTTGAAATAAGTCAGAGTCTGGTTTCGTGATTTCGTGCTTTCGTGGCCATCCACAGACAAAACAGCGTCACGAGATGGGACGCCGCATATCCCGCCACTTGGGATCAACCAGCACGACGGATGTTTCGATCTGGCGTTCGGGGATCGTCCAGTACTTCTTGAGCAGGCGGTTCTTCTCGTCGGTCGAAACGATCTGAAAGCCGTGTCTCTCATAGAAGCGGATCGCCCAGACGGCATCGGCCCACGTGCCGATCAACACCGGATCGTTCGTCAGCTGGCACAGGTGCGAGAGCAGCCGCGCCCCGATGCCTTGTCCCTGGTTGGCGGTGAGGACGTAGGCGTGGCGGATCAGGGTGACATCCTGAACCTGCTGCAGACCCATCACGCCAACCAGCCGACCGCCGTCCTCGTACCCCCAGAACACCACGCCGTCGTCGATCTCGTGCTGCAGCTTGTCGGCCGGCATGTACGGCTCGGTCCAGCGATCGGGCGGGATGATCCCTTTGTAGGCCTGCGCGCCATCGTTGACGATGGCCCACATCAGCTCGAAATCGCGCGCCTCACAGCGGCGGATCATGGTCAATGCGCCTTGATGTTGTACGCCGTCAGCATCCCTTGATCGCGGACGTACAGCCGGCCGCCGCTGACCACGGGGTGCGACCAGCTCGGAAAGCCTTGATCCGCGATCGCGAACCGGCCCTTCTCCTTGTACCCCGTCGGCGTCGCCTCGACCAGGCCGACGACGTTGTTCTCGCTTTGCACGTAGAGATGGCCATCGGCGTACATGAGGGTGCCTTTGCCGACGCTTCGATCGCGCCACATCATCTTGCCGGTGGCGAATTCCAGGCACGTCAGGATCGAGTTGTTGAACCCGTAAAGATATCCGTTGACGAGGACGACGCCGCCGTGATGGTTCTGCATCTCGCGGGTGAAGTAGATCTGCTGCGCCTTGACCTCGCCGGCCTGCGCGGTCAGCGCGAGCAGCGCGCCACCAACCCCGTAGCCTGACGTGTAGAACACCTTGTTGTCGGAGAACACCGGCGTGGCGACGTTGGCGGTGCCGTTCGCCACCGGCGTATGGCGCCACATCAGCTTGCCGTCCGACGCGCGCACGCCGACGCCGGCTTGCGCCGTCAGCGTCATGATCACGTGGACACCCTGGACGTCGGCCGCGATCGGTGACGCATAGCCCGCCTCGTCACTCAGCTGCTGGCTGGTCCACACCGTTTTGCCTGTCATCTTGTCGAGGGCGGCGATGCCGGCTCGCGGTCCGCCGGGTGTGACGATGACGTTGCCGCCGTCGACGAGCGGCGATTCGCTGATCAGCCAGGGAATCTGCCGGCCGCCAAAGTCCGCGAGGATGTTGCGCTGCCACTTGACCGTGCCGTCGGCGATGGCGAGGCACGCGAGGTCACCGCTCTCGGTGAGGACGTACATCCGATCGTCGTCGATCGTCGGCGTCCCGCGCGGCCCCGGCCCGCGATCGTTATAGCTGCCGCGTCCGATCGATCGTCGCCAGACGACCTTGCCGTCGGCGTGATTCAGGCTCGCGACGGTGCTGGTGCGCTCGGCCGCGTGCAGCGCCTGGACGAAGATGCGATCGCCCTTCACCGCAACCGATCCGTAGCCGGCGCCCAGTCCCGAAATCGACCACACGGCCGGCGGTCCCGATGGCGGCCACTGCTGGAGCAGGCCGGTTTCCTTCGACAGGCCGGTGCGGTCGGGCCCCTGCCACTGCGGCCAGTCGAATGACGGCGGCTGGGCTGCGGCGACAACGGTGAACCCGAGCACGGACACGATCGTCAATAGCTTCATCGGGCAGCCTGCCTCAGCCGGGAACGCGAAGACGACCAGTTCTTCGCGGCTTCGTGTCTTCGTGTTCGCCGTTCAGTCGTGACACCAGAATACAAGAACCTATGGGAGAATTCGGAGCATGTTGCCAG
>Ga0207641_10000555_pt1 | contig 41810 bp, 23 predicted proteins | sample KBSSwiS62_FD_184306 | JGI IMG/M metagenome (GOLD analysis project Ga0207641, IMG submission 184306) | Switchgrass rhizosphere microbial communities from Kellogg Biological Station, Michigan, USA - KBS Switchgrass S6-2 (SPAdes) (version 2) | ecosystem: Host-associated > Plants > Roots >... | reverse complement strand
ACTGGATTCAGCATTGGTCTATGCTAATATTGTATTTAAGGACGCAGCTAGTTTGCCTGATTCTGCAATGATGGAAAATGCTTCATATCTTCTTTCCACTATTTATAAAAAGCAAGGCAAGATCGAAAGTGCCTATAAATACCTGGAATTTGCTGTTACGCTAAAAAATCTTTTATCTGAACAAGAGCAGGAAAAGAATGCAAGGGAAATGTTGTTCAAGGAGGCATTGCAGCAGCAACAGAAAGAGCAGGAACGAAGCCAGGCAGAACAAAAATATAAAGGCAATATTAAAATCTATAGCCTCGCTGGAGGAATAGCAGTATTACTGCTATTAGCTTTTATGTTTTACCGTAATAGTAGACAAAAACAAAAAGATGCTTCAAAAATTCAGGAAGCATATAACGAGTTAAAAACAACTCAATCCCAGCTTATCCAATCCGAAAAGATGGCTTCACTGGGAGAATTAACAGCGGGAATTGCACATGAAATACAAAATCCCTTAAACTTCGTTAATAATTTTTCTGAGGTAAATAAGGAATTGATTGATGAAATGCAGCAGGAAATGGATATGGGAAATTATGTAGATGCAAAGGATATTTCAAATGATATTAAGGATAACGAACAAAAAATAAACCACCACGGTAAAAGAGCTGACGCCATTGTAAAAAATATGCTGCAACACAGCCGTAGCAACAACGGAAAAAGAGAGCCAGCAAATATTAATGCATTGGCGGACGAATATCTCAGGTTAAGTTATCATGGCCTTCGTGCAAAGGACAAATCATTCAATGCAACGATGAAAACCGATTTTGATGAAAGCATTGGCAACATCAATATCATTCCACAGGATATTGGACGAGTTGTTCTGAATTTAATCAACAATGCATTTTATGCGGTGAATGAAAAGAAGAAACAAAATCCAACCGGGTACGAGCCAACAGTTTCAGTTAGTACAAAGAAGATTAACGGTGGGGTTGAAATAAAAGTTGCTGATAACGGCACGGGCATTCCTCAAAAAGTATTAGATAAAATATTTCAACCATTCTTTACCACCAAGCCGACGGGGCAAGGAACAGGTTTAGGTTTATCATTAAGTTATGATATTGTAAAAGGACATGGTGGTGAGTTGAAAGTCGTAACGAAAGAAGGGGAAGGATCGGAATTTATTATTCAAATACCAAATCAGTCATCGTAATGAGATGCATTTTTAAGATCATATTATTTATTCTATGTCCCTTTTTGGTAAATGCGCAGCAAAACCTGGCTGATAGTTTAGAAAATGCATTGAAGAATTCACCGCATGGACAAATCCAATATAAGACCGCAAAGGACATTTATAATGTGTATGAAGAATCAAACAGGGACTCTGCGCTTTACTATGCCGAGCAGGGTTTGTTAATTGCGCAAAGAAATCATTATAAAGCCGCCGAATCCATGTCTCTGTCAAACAAAGCATACCAATTGGGGCAATTAGGCAGATTCGCAGAAGCACTTCAATGTTTACAGCAATCCTTTGTAATAGCTGAAGATCGTAACACAGAGAAGGAGCCTTATTGGGATATATCCTTACTGGGTTTTAAAGGTAACAACCGGTTATTAGCACTATCCTATGCACATCACATATTTGCGATACTGATGCTGAGAACGGGAAACAGCGAACAGCAAATTATTCATTTCAAAGAAGCACGGAAAATTGGCACTGAGATCGGCTATATGCCACGTATGATACTTGCCAATATGAACCTGGGACAGAGTTACATAACAATAAATAAACTTGATTCTGCGCTCCTTTATGAAAAAGAAGCAGAGCGGCTTCAATCACGATCGGAGTTTGAAAAATATTCGGGTCACATCAAGATGACACTCGGAGATATCTACATGGCATCGGGACAGCGATCACTGGCAATGCAATATTATTACGCTGGTATAGCATCTGCGATCAAATGGAACAACCTTGGTGTTCGAAGCAGGATCTATTTGCGTCTCTCACGATATCACCTGGCTGCAGGAAATAAAGATTCAACCTTGTATTATTCAAAACAAAATCTTGCTGCCATTCAATTAATGGGTGCTGTTGCAGGAACGGAAACTAATATTGGCGTCGGTTATGAATACATGTATCTAAGCTATCAACTCAACCATCAATTTGACAGCGCCTTCAAATACCAGGGTCTTGCTCTTAAGGCAAAAGATAGTTTAAATCAGGAAAAGATCAAACATCTGACGGAATTTCAAAATCTCACTTTCAGTGAGCAGATCCGTTTAAGAGAAACAGAAAAAGATAAAATAGCTTTTCAAAACAAGATCAGAACATATTTCCTGGTTGCGGGTATTGGAGTATTGTTATTACTTGCAATTATTTTTTATAGAAATAACAGGCAAAAACATAAAGCGAAAATAAAAATTGAACAAGCTTATGAAAATCTGAAAGCAACACAACAACAACTCATCCAATCGGAAAAAATGGCTTCACTTGGTGAATTGACTGCAGGCATTGCACATGAAATACAAAATCCGTTGAACTTCGTCAATAATTTTTCAGAAATAAATGAAGAATTGATTACTGAATTAAAAAAGGAAGCAGGTAATGGCAATTTTGAAGAAGTAAAGGCAATTGCCAACGACATTGCTTTCAATTCAGAAAAAATAAATCATCATGGAAAAAGAGCCGATACGATCGTAAAGGGGATGCTGCAACATTCAAGAACAAGCAGCGGACAAAAAGAGCCAACCAATATAAATGCTTTAGCGGATGAATATTTAAGATTAGCTTATCACGGCCTTCGGGCAAAAGACAAATCATTTAATGCAGATATCAAAACCGATTTTGACAATAGCATTGCAAAAATAAATATCATTTCACAAGATATTGGAAGAGTTATTCTCAATTTGATCAACAATGCATTTTATGTTGTTGATGAAAAAAAGAAACATGCTTCGACAAGCTCAGCACAAAACGGATATGAACCAACTGTTTCTGTAAGTACAAAAAAAGAGAATGGTAAAATTGAATTGAGAATAAAAGACAACGGCAACGGCATCCCTCAAAAAGTGTTGGATAAAATATTTCAACCATTCTTTACAACAAAACCAACTGGACAAGGAACTGGTTTAGGTTTATCTTTAAGTTATGATATTATAAAAGCACATAATGGGGAAATAAAAGTGAACACGAAAGAAGGTGAAGGTACTGAGTTTGTCATCTCGTTACCCGTAAAATGAGATCTGAATTAATTGTATGAAACATTTATTCCTGATCACCTGCTTCTTCATCACGGTCAGTTCTTTGGGGCAGGAAGTTTTTCAATTGCAAAGAGTAGAACGCGGGGAAGTTACTCTTGATAAAGGATGGAAATTTCACGCGGGTGATAACTCTGATTGGGCAAAGCCAGGTTATGATGATTCCAATTGGGAAAAAATAGATCCGACAGACGAATTGCACCATTTACCACAGGTAAGAAAAGCCGGGATCGGTTGGTTCAGATTAACGATGCAGGTTGATTCTTCCCTCACGGACGAAAGACTTACGATGGTAACCTCTGTACTTGGTGCCGCAGAAATTTATTTGAATGGTCAACTTATTTATTCATTTGGAATAGTAAGTAGCGACTATAAAAAGGAACAAACCCGGTTTTTTGACAATCATCTTTTTAGTTTCAAACTTGGTCCACAGCGGGTACAGGAGATCGCTGTCAGGTATTCTTTCAATAAAAAAAATTTTTACTTAAAATTTACCAATGCCCGCCCGATCATTCAGCTGAAATTAAAAGAAAGTAATGAAGCTCTGGCTGATCATATTAAAGAAGATGAATTTGATTCTAAGCTGCGGTCTATTCAGTCATCTTTTTACCTGCCATTAGGGTTTTTATTATTATTCCTTTTCCTTTCTTTCCGGCTTCAGAAAGAATACCTGTACTCAGGCATTTTTTGTTTTTGCTTGTTTGCAGGAATTATATCGCATATAACAGCTTTATCGGAACCAACCACAGTATCAAGATCCGATTATTTTTTACTGGCGACGCAGACTTTTTATATTATAGGTGCCTTCGCGTTGATAAATGGTATGTATGTTCTGTATAAGCAGAAGAAGAGCTGGTTCTATTACATTATTATTTTGTATGGTTTGTTAATCATTCCATTCTTCTTTATTTCTTACGATAGAAGCGGGCTATTTAATGCATTTTTCTTTCCAGTGACCAATATGGAATTTATACGGTTGAATGTTCTGGCGGTACGTCGTCGCAGACCGGGGGCTTGGATACTATTGATCACGCACTGCCTGTTTGCGATAGTCATAATTTCTTATATATTGGCTCAATTTGCTGAAAAAGACAAACTGGGTTCCTTCATGGTAAGTTTAAGTTATTTTATTCTTGGCATTGGCTTGTCGTTATTTTATGCAGGTGAATTTGCAAGAACCGCATCCTCGCTTCAGCAAAGCCTGTCAGATGTTAAAGAGCTTTCAGAAGAAATGATTGCGGCGGAAAAAGAAAAACAGCAAATATTAAGTGTGCAAAATGACACCCTGGAAAAACAGGTGTCAGAAAGAACAGCTGCATTAAGTCAATCTTTAAAAGATCTAAAGGAAACGCAGGCTCAATTAATTCAGCGGGAAAAGATGGCTTCACTTGGTGAGCTAACTGCAGGTATTGCACACGAGATACAAAACCCATTGAACTTTATCAATAATTTTTCAGAGGTCAATAAAGAATTGCTCCAGGAAATGAAGGAAGAAGTTGATAATGGAAACACAGAAGAGGTAAAAACGATCGCCAATGATGTAATATACAACCAGGAAAAGATAAACGAACATGGAAAAAGAGCAGATGCAATAGTAAAAGGGATGCTCCAACATAGCGGAAATAGTAGTGGAGTAAAGGAGCCAACGGATATTAACAAATTGGCAGATGAATATTCCCGTTTATCTCATCATGGTTTTCGGGCAAAAGATAAATTGTTTAATGTAACATTAAAAACTGATTTTGACGAGAAGATCGGTAATATTAATATTATTCCACAAGATATAGGTAGGGTAATTCTCAATTTGATCAATAATGCGTTTTATGCTGTCGATGAAAGGAAAAAGAGAAATCAAAACGGATACGAGCCAACAGTTTCAGTTAGCACAAAAAAGACGAATGATAAAGTAGAAATAATAGTGAGTGATAACGGTAACGGTATTCCTCAAAAAGTTTTAGATAAAATATTTCAGCCATTCTTTACAACTAAACCAACAGGACAGGGAACAGGACTGGGTTTATCACTGAGCTATGATATTGTAAAAGCACATGGTGGGGAATTAAAAGTGGAGACCCAGGAAAGTAAAGGAACAACGTTTATGATAATGTTACCTTCAATATAGGACAGATTAATTTAAATCAGGACAGCTAGCATGAGAAAGATTGCCACCATCTTTTTCCTGGTGCTTTGCACAGGAGCGAATTCCCAGGTCGGGTACGAAGAATATTATTCTGAAAAAGATCTATTGAGCAATCTGCAAAAGGCAAAATCGGCTGCCGAACAAATAGATGCTGCGGGGGTGCTTGCTGTGAATTACAAAAGAAGTTTTAAAGATAGTCTTGCATCATTTTATCTGACACAGGCATCCACAGTAGCGCAAAATTCAAAAGACCCAAAACTAATAGCAAGAGCCATCTGGTGGGATAATCGTTATGAATCCGATACATTGAAATCGATTAAACTACTGCAGTTTGCCCGGCAAAACAATCTTACTGAAGAAAAGATAGTTGCTTATATGGACCTATCGAACTATTACATTCACGCCAACTTATCATTCGCAGAAAAAAGGGCTTTAGATGCGAAAAGTGTCCTGGAAAACTGGAAAATAGATAGTATAGCAAAGGACTCATTAAAACTTGAAATTTATAACAGGCTTGTACATACTTATGTACACAAGAAAGATGGAATAAATACTTCACGTTACCTGCTTCCGTTGTTTGATTATGCTCGACAGAATAGAAATGAATCATTACAGATCCTGGCGATCAGTATTATTGCCCAGATGTATGGAGAATGGGAGGGTCAACAAAAGAAATCAACCGAGTGGTTAACCAGGAGCTACGAATATTATAACAAAAAGGATAAAAGAAATGAATTGATAGCAGTTTCCTGGGTCCTGGGGGGACGGCACTTCCAGGATGGAAATAAAATACAAGCTGCACGATATTTTGCTGCGGCCGAAAAATTAATGGATTCACTCAATGTATATGGCCAATTTCAAATTTATATTGCAGGCTTCAAACTTGCGGCAAAATTGATTACCCTTGAGGATTACATTCGGCTACTTGATACTGACTTTGATGGGCACCTGCACTTACCGGAGGATGAAAAGATCTTTGAAAAAGCGAACACTTACTTAAATTATGAAAATAAGATAGACTCCTTTAATCATTATTTTCTTAAGTATAAAGCAATGAAAGGAGATTCCCTTGCCAGGAAAAGTGAAGGGTATTTGGGTTTATTGCTATCGTATCACCGTAAAAACAAACATTATGATGATTTGATAAAAGTTGCAAATGAATTATTGGTCGCGGGAATCAAAGAGAGTGATAACATGAAACAATTGAGAGCATATAACAATTTATATGACGCTTATAAAGGGAAAAAGAATTATAAGGAAGCTAATAGTTATTTCATAAAACTTTATAACCTGGAAAATACAATCGAGGATCTTTTGGGAAAGGATGAAGTGGCTAGTATGGAAATGCAAAAGCAAATGGAGCTCCAGGAAGTAATAAGCAATGAACAAAAAAAAGCACAGGAAGCGGAACAATCAAAAATCGCTTTCCGTAACCGTGTAAAACTAATAAGTTTATTATTAGGAATTTTAGTTTTAATAACTATAGCTGCTATATTGTGGCGAAACAATCAACGGAAACAAAAAGATAAATTAAAAATAGAACAAGCTTATAATGAGCTAAAGTCAACGCAGTCTCAACTTATCCAATCAGAAAAAATGGCTTCACTGGGAGAACTTACTGCAGGTATTGCACATGAAATTCAAAACCCATTAAACTTCGTCAATAATTTTTCTGATGTAAATAAAGAGTTAGTTGATGAATTGCAACAAGAACTCAAAGCCGGAAAAATTAATGATGCAATTGCTATTTCAAATGATATAAAGGACAATGAAGAAAAGATTAATCATCATGGAAAACGGGCAGATGCGATTGTAAAAGGGATGCTGCAACATTCCAGAAGTAGTACAGGTCAAAAAGAACTAACAGACATCAATGCTTTGTGTGATGAATATTTGAGATTAGCGTATCATGGTCTTCGTGCAAAAGACAAATCGTTTACCGCAGATATCAAAACTGACTTTGATAATAACATTGGTAAAGTAAATATCATTCCGCAGGATATTGGAAGAGTAATTTTGAATTTGATCAACAATGCTTTTTATGCTGTTGATGAAAAGAAAAAGAAAACAAACAGTGGATATGAGCCGACGGTTTCAGTGAGTACAAAAAAGAATAATGGAAAAGTTGAAATAAGTGTAAAGGATAATGGCAATGGAATTCCACAAAAAGTTTTAGATAAAATATTTCAACCCTTCTTTACCACCAAACCAACCGGACAAGGAACTGGTTTGGGTTTGTCATTGAGTTTTGATATTGTAAAAGCACATGGTGGAGAAATAAAAGTGGAAACGAAAGAAGGTAAAGGAACAGACTTCATTATTTATTTACCAATTTCGTAATTGATATTTTTTATGAAAAATATTTCTTTCATATTTCTTTTTTTTATTACGGCAATAATTGAAACTGCTCATGGACAAAATTTTGAAGACAGTTCAAGATCGATCATTTATCAGGAAAAGGGAGATACAACCCAAGTAAATGCATATATCTATTTGGCTAATTATCAACCAAAGGTTGATGCAGCCATTAATTATGCACAAAAGGGCCTTTTGCTGGCGCAAAAATTAAAGTATAAAAAAGGAGAAGCACAATGTTTATTTCTTATTTCAAACCTGTATTATAATATCAATGTAGGAGAATCTATTAACTATGCTATAAGGGTTTTAAATGTTTATAAAGAGATTCGTGATTATGACGGAGCCTGCACGGTTTCATTATCTCTGGAATCAACGTATCGGGATGATGTCGGAGATTACCGGGAGTCTTTAAATTATGCATTTTTAGGAGAACAGATAGCTGTAAGTAAAAAAGTTACGAACACAGCATTTTTTCCCGGGCATCGTGCTGCTCCACTTTTTGCAGCAGAAATCGCCAACACATATCTTTTAATGGATCAGCTTGACTCTGCTTTAGTATATATTAACAAAGCAATTGTGCAAAACGAGCTTTTCAATGGAACAAAATGGAATTTCCCTTATTACCTGTTGGCAAAGGTTCAGTATATGCAAGGAAAGTATAAACAGTCTCTTGAAAATTTTCGACTGGCGATTCCATTGGCAAAAGGAAATGAACTTCAACATCAGCATGACACATTGCAGATTTACAGTGGCATGTCAACTCTTTTTAGAAAGATAGGAATAATAGATTCCACGATATATTATGGACAAATGGTTGTGCAATCCCATAATCCTGATCAGGAGAAAAAACATTTACTGGAAGCATTAACAAACCTGGGAGATGCCTATAAAATAAGGGGGGAAAAAGACAGTGCGATTAAATATATTGAACTTAGTCATGCTTTAAAAGATAGCATGTTCAATATTCAAAAGGATCGGGAAGTGCAGAATATTTCGTTTACACAATCATTAAGGGAAAAGGAAATTGTTGCTGACCAGCTGAAATTAAAAAGTAAAGTTCAGTTATATAGCTTTCTTGCAGGGATAATAGGATTGGTTCTGGTTGCGGGTATTTTGTGGCGTAATAAAGGGAGAGAACAAAAAGCAAAAAATAAAATAGAGCTTGCTTATACAGAACTTAAGTCCACTCAATCTCAAATGATACAACGTGAAAAATTGGCCTCGCTTGGAGAGCTTACAGCAGGCATTGCACATGAGATTCAAAACCCATTGAACTTCGTCAATAATTTTTCTGATGTAAATAGAGAATTGGCTGATGAGCTGGCACAGGAAATTGACAAAGGAAATTATGGTGATGCAAAAGAAATTGCAAAAGATATTAAGCACAATGAAGAGAAAATAAATCACCATGGCAAAAGAGCAGATACCATTGTAAAAGGAATGTTACAGCATTCAAGAACAAGTAGCGGGCAAAAGGAACCAACAGATATTAATGCATTAGCAGATGAATATTTAAGATTAGCCTATCATGGATTAAGAGCAAAAGACAAATCATTCAATGCTACAATAAAAACTGATTTTGATGAAAGCATTGGCAATGTCAATATCATCCCACAAGATATAGGACGAGTTGTTTTGAATTTGATCAACAATGCTTTTTATGCCGTTGATGAAAAAAAGAAGCAGAATCAAAACGGATACGAACCAATAGTTTCAGTAAGTACAAAAAAGAATAATGGAAAGGTTGAAATAAGTATAAAGGATAATGGCAATGGCATTCAGCAAAAAGTCTTGGATAAAATATTTCAACCATTCTTTACTACCAAACCAACGGGGCAGGGAACAGGCTTGGGTTTATCATTGAGCTATGAAATTGTAAAAGCACATGGTGGAGATATAAAAGTTATTACAGCGGAAAACGAAGGGACCGAATTTATTATTCAATTATAGTTAATAAGACAGAATGAGATCAAAACTTGCATTTATTTTAGTTTTTTTTCTATGCAGTACTATGAATCTGCGTACCCAGGCACAACTTCCTGTTTTTAATTTAGATCATATACCCAGTGGAAATGACACCTTGCTAAATGGCTGGAAGTATAATACCGGCGATGAACCAGTATGGGCTGATCCTGCCTTTGATGATTCCAATTGGGAAAGTGTAGATGGCGAAACGGATATAACTGATTTTATAAAAGAGCATGCTGGCCCTATTGGCTGGTTCCGGTTGAAGTTTAAGGTGTCTGATAGTTTACGCAAAAACTATCTTGCTCTTTCTCTTAATGCATTTGCTGCTACCGAGATTTACTTTAATGGCGAACTCGTGAAAAAGAATGGGGTAATAAACCATGATCCATTTGAGGTGCAAGCAGTCAATGGAGATTACCGCTCATTTCCCATTTACCTCTCCAATGATAGTGTACAGGTACTTTCCGTTCGATACGCTTACCAAAAAGGAATTCCATATCTGAGAGAGATCTGGAAATCCAATACTCTTATGTCGAGGTTAACCATCCCTGCCAAAGCGGTTGATTCTTTTTTAGAATTGAATCAAAATAAAACGAAGAACCTGGTATTCTTTCTTGTCGGGCTTTTCTTTATTCTTTCAATTTTGCATGCTTTAATTTTTATTACTCATCGATACAAAAAACAGCATCTTTATTACAGCATTTTTACATTTTTTGTTGCATCCATTTATGCAGGAATAATCCTGCAGTCTGATATCTACCTGATAAAGGACCGGATGTGGCTGGCTTTCCTGTCTCATATTATCTGGGTATTTCATTCAGGATTCTTTACACTTACGATCTATTCATTATTTCAATACTCAAAAAGATCTGTTTATAAGATCCTTGTCCTGGTTTCTGTGCTGTCAATACCGCTTGTATTTTTTAAACAGAATGACTTCATTAACTTATTTATTTCATTTGTGCCATTATTATATAATATGGAAGCTTTCCGGGTTGTTTTTCTATCACGAAAACAAAAGGTCCCGGGTACGGGAATTTTAATAATTGGACTGCTGGTATTTATGATTTTGTGGCTTTTAAGTATGACGCTAATTGCTACACAGATACCTCAGAATATTGATACTGGCACTTTCATTAATTCTGTAGGCTCTACTTCTTTTTTAATTATGATGTCGATGATCCTCAGTTTGCAGGTTGCAGGGATCAACAAAAAACTTATTGAAAAATTAAAAGAGGTAGAAGAGCTTTCTATTGAAAAACAGAAAATACTTGAAGGCCAGAATCTTCGTCTCGAAGAACAAGTCCAAAAACGTACTACCGAATTGAAGAAAACGGTCGAAGACTTAAAATCAACACAGGCACATCTTATACAATCGGCAAAAATGGCTTCGCTTGGAGAGTTGACGGCAGGTATTGCCCATGAAATACAAAACCCGTTAAACTTTGTCAACAATTTTTCAGAAGTAAATAGCGAATTGATCAGTGAAATGAAAGAGGAAATGGGGAAAGGGAATATAGAGACGGCGAAAACAATAGCAAATGATATAAATGATAACGAACAGAAAATTATTTTTCATGGCAAACGTGCCGACGCTATTGTAAAAGGAATGTTGCAGCACAGCCAAAGCAGTAATGGCATAAAGGAGCCAACCAATATTAATGCCCTGGCAGATGAGTACCTGAGACTGGCGAATCATGGCTTTCGGGCCAAAGACAAATTATTTAAGGCAACGTTGAAAACTAATTTTGATGAAGACGTTGGCAATATTAATATCATTCCCCAGGATATTGGAAGAGTAATTCTCAATCTGATCAACAATGCATTTTATACTGTTGATGAAAAAAATAGACTAAGTACCAATGGGTATGAACCAGCTGTTTCAGTCAGTACAAAAAGGAATAATGGTAAAGTAGAAATCATAGTGAATGATAATGGTAATGGAATTCCACAAAAAGTATTGGATAAAATATTTCAACCATTTTTTACTACCAAACCAACAGGGCAGGGGACCGGGTTGGGCTTATCATTGAGTTATGATATTGTAAAAGCACATGGAGGAGAATTGAAAGTGGAAACGAAAGAAGGAGAAGGCTCTGTTTTTGTTATTACGCTTCCAACAAATATTTATAATTAAATTGAAAAGATATGAAGCATCTTACTTATTTATTGGTATTTATTTTTTCTGTCAGTTTGCAAACTGCAGTTTCACAACCATCTTCAAAGTTTAGCATCAATAAATATATTAATGATAAAGGCGACACCTTGCCTTATCGCCAGCTTTTTCCTGATGCTGACACCTTGCGAAGATATCCATTGGTAATTTTTTTACACGGTTCAGGTGAACGGGGTAATGACAATGAAGCGCAATTGAAATGGGGAGTAATGAATTTTGCATCAGATGAAAATATGATACATTACCCGGCTTTTGTAATTGCTCCGCAATGTCCTTCAAATATGAGCTGGTCAAATTTTAATCGTGACAGAAACAGTACGCAGATGAGCTTACTACCTGCGCCCACTAAACCAATGCAGTTACTTATCGAATTAATTGATAAACTTAAAAAGGACCTACGTATTGATACAACAAGAATATACATTACAGGTCTATCAATGGGAGGTTTTGGAACTTATGATGCCATTATGCGCTATCCGAAATTATTTGCTGCGGCTGTGCCGGTTTGTGGAGGTGGCGACGTTTCAAAGGCATCATCAATAGCACATATACCGATCTGGATATTTCATGGGGCGGAAGATCCTTCTGTAAGTCCTGTTTATTCACTTGAAATGTTGCAGGCACTAACGAAAGCAGGAGCTCATCCCGGATTTACACAGTATCCGGAAGTAGGACATTTTTCATGGTTGGGAGCTTATAGTGATCCATTAATGATAGAATGGCTTTTCAGGCAACGCAAAAAATAAGAGTTAGATTTAAATCAAACCTTATGATATAAACTAAAAAATGAGGATAAGGTGGTTGAAAGTGAAAATGAAAGAAAGAGAAAGCTCTATTTTTATTATTGATTTACCAGTCTAACAATTAACACACTGCATATGAGAAAGAAAATTTATATTCCGCTATTTGGTTTGATCGTTAGCTTTAGTTTTCTAAATGCGCAGGTTAAACCAGCTGACAGCCTCCATAACCTGTTGGTCTCACACGCACAGGAAGACACTGTAAGAGTTAACCTTTTAAACAATCTTGCTTATGAATTTAGAAGGACAAAACCAGGGGCCGCAGACTCTTTGATCAAACTTGCTATTGAGCTTGCTGATAAGATAAATTATCCTAGGGGAAAAGGATATGCGCTGGCAATAGAAGGAAGCCGGTATTATGCCAAACTGAAATATAAAGAAGGCGACAGCGTATTCGCTATTTCAAAACAACTACTGGAAAGTGCAAATGATCACAAAGACCTGGCCTACATGTTCAGGACCTGGGCCAATATGAAAATGGATGAAGGTATTCATGCGCAGTCTCTTGATTATTTTTTACAGGGATTAAAGAACGCAAATGAAGCGGGGGATATAAAACAAGCGGTAGATATCAAACGAACTATCGGATACCTTTATAATATATTGGGGGAATATGAAAAAGCTATTCCTTACCAGACCGATGCATTAAAACAAGCTGAGAGTATTGGATATAAGGTCGGAGTGTCGGGAGCTTATAATGCTATTGGTAAAACATATAAAACATCAGGTAATTATCCAGCATCACTGGAAGCATACACTAAGGGGCTTGATATTGACCGGGAACTGAAAGACTCAAGTGCCATTGGTATCGATCATGGTAATATCGGCGATGTGTATGAACGCATGGGCAATTACCCCAAAGCGTTTGAAAACATTGCTGTATATCTTGATGTCCTAAAAGGTAAATCCCAGACGGAAGACAGGGAAGCATGGGGACAGTGGGTGAAAGGTAAAGCCTATACACATTCCGGTGACCCAACAAATGGATTGAAAACTGCAAAATATGCTTTTGAACTGGCAAATAAAGTTGGCTGGCGTTTATATAACCGGGAAATAACAGCCCTGATAGCAGAATCGGCTGCTAAACTGAAGCAATGGGATGTTGCTTATGAATACCAGGTGCTATCATCTAATTATAAAGATAGCCTCACTGGAAAAGAGATCGCTCAAAAAACAGCCATGCTCCAGGCAAGTTTAGAGTTGGATAAAAAACAAGGTGAAATTGCATTACTCACAAAAGACAAACAATTGCAAATAGCAGAGAACAAAAGGGAAAAGGTTTTTCTTTTTGCATCGCTTGGCGGATTACTTGCTTTGATCGTGTTTGCTGTGATATTATTCAGAAATAACAAACAAAAACAACAAGCTAATATTTTACTCCAGCAGCAGAAAAAAGAAATAGACAAAAAAGCAGAAGAACTCGCCATACAAAAAGATAATCTTGAACAATCTTACCGTAATGTTGAATTGCTTGGAGATATAGGCCGCAAGATCACTGCTTCACTTACTGCTGAAACGATCATCGGTACTGTATATGATAATGTAAACTCATTGATGGATGCTTCCGTCTTTGGTATTGGAATTTATCATGAGGATACTAAGCAAATTGAATTCCCGGCAACTTATGAAAATGGAGTGGCTTTGCCTGCTTATTCAAATTCTATTTATGATGAGAATCGCTTTGCCGGCTTATGTTTTTTAAGCGGTAATGAGATCGTAATGGGTGACCTGGAAACTGAATACAAAAAATTTTTGCAAAATGTTCCCGTTCCTAAACAAGGTCATCAACCGGTTTCACTTATCTATCTTCCATTAAAAGTAAAAGAAAAGGTACAGGGAGTTATTACTGTTCAGAGTTTTCAAAAAAATGCCTATAGCGATTACCAGCTTTATATGCTGCGTAATATTGCCATCTATGCCACTATTGCTTTGGAAAATGCCGATTCATTTAAAAAATTAAATCAGACTGTTGACAGTTTAAAGAAAACGCAAACACAACTTATCCAGTCCGAAAAAATGGCTTCATTGGGTGAACTCACTGCAGGTATTGCTCATGAAATACAAAACCCGCTAAACTTCGTGAATAATTTCTCAGAAGTGAATGCAGAACTAATTGATGAACTGGAGGAAGAAATTGAAAAAGGGAACCTTGATGGATTAAAATCAATAACAAAAGATATAAAAGAAAATGAACGAAAGATTAATCATCATGGCAAAAGAGCTGATGCAATCGTAAAAGGAATGCTTCAACACAGTCGCAGCAGCAGTGGGCAAAAGGAACTTGCCGATATTAATGCATTGGCTGATGAATATCTCCGGTTGGCCTATCATGGTTTGCGGGCAAAAGACAAATCATTCAATGCGAAATTTGAAACACAGTTTGATAACAATATTGACAAAATAAATATAATTCCCCAGGACATCGGCCGGGTATTGGTTAATTTGATCAACAATGCTTTTTATGCAGTTGGCGAAAAGAAAAAAATGTCGACCAACGGTTATGAACCCTCAGTAGCGATCAGTACAAAAAAAGTAAGTGACAAGATCGAGATCAAGATTAAGGATAACGGAAATGGAATTCCTCAAAAAGTTTTAGATAAGATCTTTCAACCATTCTTTACCACCAAGCCAACAGGTGAAGGAACAGGATTGGGTTTATCGTTGAGCTATGATATAATTACAAAGGGGCATGGCGGTGAATTAAAAGTACAGACAAAGGAAGGTGAAGGAAGTGAGTTCGTGATCCAGATACCGATAAAATCGTAAGCGGATTATGATAGAACTATAAAGGTTCATGATATTTTTGAGTAGCTAAAATGCCCAATATCCGAAGCTATGATTAACTTTATTAGTATAGAAATCAACATAAAAAAATAATATGCCAAAATTCATCATTGAAAGAGATATTCCCAAGGCTGGGAATTTCGATATTAAACACTTAAAAGAACTCTCAAAAAAATCAAACGAAGTACTTTGCACACTGGGTACCGATATTCAGTGGATCCATAGTTATGTAGCCGGAGACAAGATCTATTGTATCTATATGGCAAAAAATAAAGAGATTCTTTACGAGCATGCCAAGATAGCAGGTTTCCCTGCTAACGAGATCACAGAAGTGGCTAATATCATTGATCCGCAATGGGGAGAATAACCGCGGTTGACATAACCTGCCTTATTGCATTTAATAATTTTTCGTTGAACGAACTTTTCGATCAGAGTTAATTTTTTTTAACAAGCCTGGTATGGATAATAAAGATTTATCGGAGAAAGAAAGGGTTGTTTTTTTGGAGGGTGAGTTAAAAAGATTGGAAAAGGAACTGGCTCAGAAAACCCGGGAGATCGAAGTAGAGAAAGCGCTGGAGATAGTTCGGGCAAAAGCACTGGACATGCGCAGTAGTGCTGAGCTTTCCGAAACGTCCACCATACTTTTTCAGCAGTTGAAAGAATTAAAAATTGATGCCATCCGGTCAGGGGTTGGCATATTTGATGACGAAGAGGATGCCATTGAATTATGGATCACATCTGTTGCAGATGATGGCCGTTTGTTTTTTGTACTGGATTATATAAATATACATGTTCATCCTGTTTTTGAAAATATTATTGAAGTCCGTAAAGATCAGAAGCCATTTGCCCTTACTAAATTAGAAGGGAAAGCTCTCTTGCAATACTATAGAATGATCTCCACTTATGCGGGAATCCCAAAAAGAGGGGAAAATTTATCTGCTGAATATTATTATTCTTTCTTTTTTTCAGCCGGCACTATTAATGTTGTTACCAATAAATCCCTTACTGATGAGGAAACCGATATTATGCTTCGTATGGCAAATGTATTTGGGCTCATGTATACCCGCTTTCTTGACCTGAAGCGTTCAGAAGATCAGGCCATCATGATCAACGAAGAGAAAAAAATACTCGAATCGACTTTGGAACATTTAACGGCTACACAGGCACAGCTTATCCAATCCGAAAAAATGGCTTCTCTCGGAGAGTTGACAGCAGGCATTGCCCATGAAATTCAAAACCCATTAAACTTTGTCAATAATTTTTCGGAGATAAACAAGGACTTGCTTTTTGAAATGAATGAGGAGATAGGGAAAGGAAATCTTGAAGAAGTAAAAGCGATTGCTAAAGATGTTATTGAAAATGAAGAAAAAATAAATCATCATGGCAAAAGAGCTGATGCAATCGTAAAAGGGATGCTGCAGCATTCAAGAACAAGCAGTGGACAAAAAGAACCAACAGATATTAATGCATTAGCCGATGAATACTTAAGATTAGCTTATCATGGAATAAGAGCAAAAGACAAATCATTCAATGCAACTACGAAAACTGAATTTGATGAAAATATCGGTACTGTTAACATTATTCCGCAGGATATTGGCAGAGTGATCGTTAATTTGATCAACAATGCCTTTTATGCTGTTGATGAAAAGAAGAAACATGCTTCGACAAGCTCAGCACAAAACGGGTACGAACCTATTGTTACGGTAAGTACGAAAACAAATAATGGAAAAGTTGAAATAAAAGTAAGTGACAATGGTAATGGCATACCACAAAAAATGTTGGATAAAATATTTCAACCCTTCTTTACAACTAAACCAACAGGACAAGGAACAGGCTTAGGTTTATCATTGAGTTATGATATTATAAAAGCACATGGTGGTGAATTGAAAGTGGAAACAAAAGAAGGAGAGGGATCGGAATTTATTATTGAATTGCCTAATCAATTTTAAATGAAAAATATTTTCATTATATTTTTTTTATTTACTACAGTAACAAGGCTTCCAGCGCAGAATGCGGGAGTAGATAGTTTAATAAAACTTCTGGAAAAAGCACCAGCTGATACTAACCGGGTAAAGTTGATGCTGAACATTGCTAATAAGTTATATTTCTACAAACCTGATTTAAGCCTGGAATATTCTGAAAAAGCTTTAAAGCTTGCAGATGATCTTGATTATAATAATGGAATTGTAAGTTCTTTGAGCCTGGCTGGTGAATCGCACCGGCTCATAGGTAATTACCCTAAAGCACTTCAATACCAACTGCAAGCATTAGAAATTAGCCGTGAATTAAAAAATGAAGAGATAGAATCCAATAGCCTTGGCTTTATAGGTGTTATTTATATGGAATTAAATGAATACAGGCAGGCGTGTAAATGATTTTTAACTGCAATTAATATTAAAAATCATTTACCGGCTTCACCCCCGAGTGTATTTATATTGGCAAACACTGGTATTTCTTATGACCTTCTGGATATGCCCGATTCCGCACTACATTATTTAAGATTAGCAGCAACACAAAATATTGAGGTCAGGCATCCTCAATTGAATAGTTTAATTCCCAGGAGTGTTGGTAATGTATATATGCATAAAGGAAATATAGATTCGGCTTTGCAATTTTATTTTGCGGCCTTGCAAAATTCCAGGAGTACCCACGAGTCAATTAACCTGGGTGCAAACCAGCAGAAAATAGCAGAGGTGTATGAAAAGCTTAACCTTTATGATTCAAGTTTGTATTATTCACTTAATGCTTTTAATGAAGCGCAAAGAACATCTCAAAAATCGAGATTGCTGGAATCAAGTAACTTATTGGTAAAACTATATCGGAGCATGCATAAATATGATAGTGCATTTTATTATGAAGATCTTGCAACTTCAATAAAAGACAGTTTATATGGCATTCCGAAATTCAAGCAATTACAGTTGCTAATGTTGAGTGAACAAGAACACCAGCAGGAAATAGAACAGGAACAGGAACGGTATAAGAATAAAACCAGGATGATTGCCCTATGGTCCGCAGTTGGAGTCTTTTTAATAATTGCTTTTATTCTTTTAAGAACTAACCGCCAAAAACAAAAAACAAATAAAGTTCTTGAAAATACGCTTTCAAATTTAAGATCCACCCAGGCACAGCTCATTCAATCAGAAAAGATGGCTTCGTTGGGAGAACTCACCGCAGGTATTGCACATGAGATACAAAACCCGTTAAACTTCGTCAATAATTTTTCTGAAGTCAATGATGAGTTACTTAAAGAATTAAACATAGAAGCTGATAAGGGGAATTTGAATGAAGTAAAAGCTCTTGCAAAAGATATTACATTCAATTCAGAAAAAATAAATCACCACGGTAAAAGAGCAGATGCTATTGTGAAAGGTATGTTGCAACATAGCCGTAGTAGCAGTGGAGTAAAAGAACCAACTGATATTAATGATTTAGCTGATGAATATTTAAGATTGTCTTATCATGGGCTTCGTGCAAAAGACAAATCATTTAATGCAATAACAAAAACAGATTTTGATAACAGTGTTGGGAAAATAAATATCGTTCCCCAGGAAATCGGAAGAGTGATCCTGAATTTGATCAACAATGCTTTTTATACCGTTGATGAAAAAAAGAAACAAACCGGCGAAGGATATGAGCCAATAGTTTCAGTAAGTACAAAAAAGAATAACGGAAAGGTTGAAATAAAAGTGAGTGACAATGGAAATGGCATTCCGCAAAAAGTATTGGATAAAATTTTTCAACCCTTCTTTACTACGAAACCGACAGGACAAGGAACTGGTTTGGGGTTATCGTTAAGTTATGATATTGTAAAAGCACATGGGGGAGAATTAAAAGTGGAAACGAAAGATGGGGAAGGAAGTGAGTTTATTATTCAATTACCCGGTAATTAAAACCTGGATGAAATTGTTATCAAAAATATTATTGCTTTTATTATTGCCTTTTTCGCTTGTAGCGCAGGATACTACAATAACAATTTCCCCCCAGACGATGAAATCAAATTTCATAGCATTAGGCGATATAGATGGGTGGTTATTCAGAAAAGGCAATGATATTTCCTGGGCAGGAAAGGAAATAGATACTGTGGGTTGGCAAAAAATGAAACCATCACAACTTTCGGGTAGCTTGCTGATAAAAATGGAAAATTAGAAGGATGGTTGAGAATAAAAATAAAGTTAGATCCGGCTTTCAGCGACACGTTATTTGACTTATATATGAACATATGGGCCGCCTCCGATGTCTATGTAGACGGAAGCCTCATTTGTACTTTTGGTAACACAGGGGTAAACGGAAAAGCTTTTGAGGAATACAATCCAAACTACAAGCCCCCTCTTCCCTTTAATTTGGAAAAAGGCAATGAACATATTCTCGCTATACATTTTCTCGATTTTCTTTCTGCCCTGCCACCTTATAACCTGAAATCAGAAATGGGAAACGGGATCAGAAGTTTTATCTTAATAACAACTCCGGAGTTTCGCAAACTTGATCTTGATCTAACCCTGACATTTCATGCTTTCAGAACAATTTGGTTAACGGCAAATATAATTCTCTGTCTATTATTCTGGTTATTGGCCTTTCAAAACCGAAATGAAAGAAATTTTTTCTTTATTGCTGTATACACTACCGTTTTGGCATTTACTATTTATTGCGATCAATCCATACCAACACCGGGTTTTACCTATGCTTTTTATGCATTTCTGCGTGTGGCCTGGGCGATATTAGTATCTCTCTGCGGAATTTTCAGCCTGTTACTGATGCTCCGGATATTTAAGCGAAAAATAAGCTTATCATTTAAAATTTCACTGTGGCTGATCTTTGCTGCAGGCATTGCCCTTGTATTCTTTCAGAACGTATATCCACTGATCTTCGAGCTCGTTTTAATAATAATTAATTATGCTTATTATATTACAACGTCATGGAAAACATTAAAGGGAGCCCAATGGGCTGTAATTGTCGGAATAATACTGACATTTAGCTTTGGATTATCATTGGTCACTGGGGGTATGGTAGCACCCGAAAATTATTCACTCGGGCTATTGTTTTCTACAGGCTTGTTCCTTTCATCTCCATTGTCATTATTGGTATATGTTGCCATGCGATTTAAAGAAATAATCAAGGAAGTACGGGAAAATGCAAAACAGGTAGTGAAACTTTCAGAAGAGAAAAAAGAACAAGCATTAAATCAGCAAAAGATCTTGCAGAAAGAAGTGAACAGGCAAACTGCAGAACTGAGAAATACCTTAGACAATTTAAAATCCACTCAATCACAACTTATCCAATCAGAAAAAATGGCTTCACTCGGAGAACTTACGGCAGGTATTGCACATGAAATACAAAATCCATTGAACTTCGTTAATAATTTTTCAGATGTAAACACTGAATTGATTGATGAAGCTAAACAGGAGATAGATAACGGAAATACGAATGAGGCAAAAATAATTTTACATGATGTTAAAGAGAATGAACTAAAAATAAATCATCATGGTAAAAGAGCCGATGCCATTGTAAAAGGAATGCTGCAGCATAGCCGCAGCAGTAATGGTATAGAAGAACCAACTGATATTAATGCATTAGCGGATGAATATCTGCGATTAAGTTATCATGGATTAAGAGCCAAAGACAAATCTTTTAATGCAATAATGAAAACTGATTTTGATGAAAGCATCGGAAAAATAAATGTAATACCTCAGGATATTGGAAGGGTTGTTCTCAATTTGATCAACAATGCGTTTTATGCTGTTGATGAAAAGAAGAAGCAGAATCAGGATGGATACGAACCGACGGTTTCTGTGAGCACTAAAAAGATGAATGGTAAAGTTGAAATAGGTGTAAAGGATAATGGCAATGGCATTCCTCAAAAAGTATTAGACAAAATATTTCAACCATTCTTTACCACTAAGCCAACAGGTCAGGGAACAGGGTTGGGTTTATCATTGAGCTATGATATTGTAAAAGCACATGGTGGCGAATTAAAAGTGGAAACAAAAGAGGGTGAAGGAAGTGAGTTTATTATTCAACTACTTTCTAATTAATTATGAAGAGATATTTAATCATAGTATTACTCTTGCTATGTTCTATTGAAACGCTGATTGCCCAGGGCACTAATGATATCTCCTTCAACCAGGTGCCTGTAGGCTTACGTATTCAAATTGGGTTCCTGTTTGTATACATTCTTTTGGGCTTGCTTTTTTTAATGATGTTCGTTTTTTATCCACGCCAGCGATTGAATCTTCATTTTTCTCTATACAATATCAGTCTTGCACTTTTGGTAATAAATCAGCTGATATTTAAATCTGGTCCTTATGGTTCAATAGCTAGCGATGCAGAACAATTCATTAGCAGGATGATTGGCGCAAATATTTTGTTATTCATTTTGTATGCAATCGGCCGGCCCAGGCCATGGCATTGGTGGCTTGTCGGTTTTATTTTATTTATCGATTTTCCAGTAAGTATTATTTTGAGAGGTCGGTACACTTTGATGAATGAAATTGTTCATTCAATCTTTACCATAGTTTGCCTTTTTGCGACAATAGCAGCGTTTAAAAGTAAAAGTATAGGTAGCTGGTTAATAGGCTTAGTGGCGCTTGCAGTCGTATTCATTAATATTGGTTCTATACTTTATTTGTTTGGTAATCTGCAAGCCGTTCCTGCACCTGTTTTGGGAATTGTACCTTTTGTGGTCACCGTTTGTGTGGTTATATATCTCGCACTTCGTTATGCTAGAACTAATACTTCACTTGAGCAGCAGCTCGTGCAAGTACGACAACTATCAGAAGAGAACCTGCGAAAGGAACAGGAACGACAACAACTGCTGGCAGCGCAAAATGAGATGCTGGAAAATCAAGTAGCGCAACGTACGTCAGAATTAAAAAGATCACTGGATGATCTGCGATCAACGCAAACTCAACTTGTCCAATCTGAAAAAATGGCTTCTCTTGGCGAACTCACAGCTGGTATTGCGCATGAAATTCAAAACCCATTGAACTTCGTGAATAATTTCTCTGAAGTAAACGATGAATTGGTGAAAGAATTAAAAGCAGAAGCAGAAAAAGGAAATTTGGATGAAATAAAAGCAATCGCGAAAGATATTCAGTTCAATTCGGAAAAAATAAATCACCATGGAAAAAGAGCCGATGCGATTGTGAAAAATATGCTGCAACATTCAAGAACAAGCACCGGACAAAAAGAACCAACGGACATTAATGCATTGGCTGATGAATATTTAAGATTAGCCTATCATGGTCTTCGTGCAAAGGATAAATCATTCAATGCAGATATCAAAACTGATTTTGATGAAACAATTGGCAAAATAAATATTGTGCCACAGGATATTGGAAGAGTTGTTTTGAATTTGATCAACAATGCATTTTATGCAGTAGATGAAAAGAAAAAACAATCAGTTGAAGCATATGAGCCGATTGTTTCAGTAAGTACAAAAAAGAGTAATGGTAAAGTTGAAATAAAAGTTGCTGATAATGGCAATGGTATCCCCCAAAAAGTACTGGATAAAATTTTTCAACCTTTCTTTACTACCAAGCCAACAGGCCAGGGAACAGGTTTGGGTTTATCGCTAAGCTATGATATAGTTAAAGCACATGGCGGCGAATTAAAAGTGGAGACAAAAGTAGGAGAGGGTTCAGGGTTTACTATTCAATTAAATGTATAATAACTTTATTAGTGAATTGATTCATGAAAAAGACATTCCTTATTTTTTCTTATTGGTGTTTCTGTTCATCACTGTTTGCTCAAAAAAATAAAGTCGACAGTCTTACCGCATTGCTTGAATCCGCAAAAGATACAGCTAAAGTGAATCTATTGAATGAATTGACCAAAAGTTTATGGTATTATCAGTTAGATAGCGCAAACCAATATAATTTAAGAGCGATAGATCTGGCAGATAGTCTTGCCTTCAAAAAGGGCTTGGCAGAAGCAAACCGTTGCCGCGGTGTTATCCTTTCATTTAGAAAAGATTCAACCGGACTTCGTTATCTTGAAAAAGCGCTGGCTATTTTCGAACAACTAAATGACAAAAGAGGCATAGCCGCTACCTTGAACAATCAAAATGGGTTTTATATCAGGCAGGGTAAATACGCTAAAGCATTGGATGTGGCATCTGAATCACTACAACTGTTTGAAGAGCTACGGGACACAGAAGCTATTGGCTCTATTACCAACCAGATTGGAGTTATTTATAATCTGCAATCCGATTTTGCCAGGGCTTTGGATTATTTTTTAAAGGCATTGGCTATTCGCCGGCAAATCGGTGATAAACCTGGAACTGCATTCTCGCTTACACGGGTTGGTGATATGTATGCGAAATTGAACGAGGTGCCTGAAGCACTCAATTATTACCTGGAGGCTTATGAATTGGCGAATACAATTGGCCGTAATCAAAACCTGATGGATCTTACAATATCCATCGGCGATATTTATTTAAAACAAGGCAAGTATGGTAATGCCTTAAACTACTATAGAAAAAGCCTGAAAGCAGAAGAAGATTTTTTTGGCAAAGATAGTATGGACAATGCCTACCGGCATATCGGCCAGGTTTATTTTGCCATGCAGGAATATGACAGTGCGATATTCAATTTTCAAAAGGCCCGTAATATTGTTTATAAAAAAGACGCATCGGAATCTGCCGAAATACTACAACGGATTGCCGAGGTTTATTATAAAAAAGGAGAGTACGACAAAACACTCGAATACGGAATCCGGAGCATGGAAATTGCTCAGAAAAATAAACGTTATATCACTATAAAAGACGCCAGCTTTATTCTCTCACAGGCATACGCGGCCTTAAAAAATTATGATAAAGCATATGTCTATCAACTTCAATATGACCAGGCAAAAGATTCCGTCTTGAATCAGGATCTGAACATGCGGCTGGCTTCTTTACAGCAATCTTTTGAGATAAAAAACGGGCAGACGCAAATCGATCTGTTAAACCGCGACAAGCAACTTAAGGAAAGTGAACTAGCCCGGGAGAAACAACAGCGTATTGTTTTTATCATTGGCATCCTCCTTTTTTTGATCCTCATAATTGTTTTGGCTGGCAGTAACAGGCAGAAGCAACGAACTAACCGTTTATTGGAGAATACGCTTTCGAATCTTAAAGCGACCCAATCTCAACTTATCCAATCAGAAAAAATGGCTTCGCTTGGTGAATTAACTGCTGGAATTGCACACGAAATTCAAAACCCATTGAATTTCGTCAATAATTTTTCTGACGTAAATACAGAATTGATTGATGAGGCAAAACAAGAAATAGATAAAGGGAATACGAATGAGGCAAAAATAATTTTGGATGATCTAAAGGAAAATGAGCAGAAGATAAATCATCATGGAAAAAGAGCCGATGCCATTGTAAAAAATATGCTGCAGCATTCGAGAATCAGTTCAGGCAAAAAAGAACCGACTGATATAAATGCTTTAGCAGATGAATATCTCCGGTTAAGCTATCATGGTCTTCGGGCAAAGGATAAATCATTCAATGCCGGTATCAAGACTGATTTTGATGATACGATCGGCAAAGTCGATGTCATTCCTCAGGATATAGGAAGAGTAATTCTCAATTTGATCAACAATGCGTTTTATGTAGTTGATGAAAAGAAGAAACAAATTGGAGACGGATATGAACCAACCGTTTCAGTGAGTACAAAAAGAAGTAATGATAAAGTTGAAATAAGGGTAAAAGATAACGGTAACGGCATTCCGCAAAAAGTATTGGATAAAATATTTCAACCCTTCTTTACTACCAAACCAACGGGACAGGGAACGGGCTTAGGTTTGTCTTTGAGTTATGATATTGTAAAGGCACATGGTGGAGAAATAAAGGTAAACACAAAAGAAAATGAAGGGACAAAGTTTACAATTATTTTGCCTGCATAAACATGGTGGTGTCCCGATAGCTATCGGGGTGAAAGTGGAAACAAAAGTTGGAAAGGGAACTGAGTTTATTATTCTTTTGCCTGTGTAGTCGTAGTAAAGGTTAACTTTAAACTGGCAGTGAGATTACGGTAAAATCGGAGCTTCGAGAACCTAAACTTATTTACATCAATAAATAATCATTTAATAAAAAGTGTATGAAATATTATTGCTTGCTTTTTTTAGCATCATTCTTATTACTGTCCACAAACAAATCGTGGGCAATAGATGGTACAGACACCAGATTGCTTTGGCAGCCGGCTGTCAGTAAAGATCATATTGCATTTATTTATGCAGAGGACCTGTGGGTAGCCAACAGGGATGGTTCTTATCCCCGCAGAATTACCTCAAGTGAAGGATCAGAATCAAGCCCGGTTTTTTCTCCTGATGGAACCATGATCGCTTTTACCGGTCAATACGATGGTAACACTGATGTTTTTATTGTACCCGCTACCGGTGGTATTCCAAAGCGATTGACATGGCATCCCGGCGGAGACTTTGTTCGTGACTTTTCACCCGACGGTAAAAAAATATTATTTACATCACAGCGAAATAGTTTTACGAATCGCTATACTCAGTTATTTACCGTAGATGTTGCAAGTGGTGCTGAAGAACAACTTCAGATACCCAATGCTTTTTGGGCTTCTTATAGTCCTGATGGAAACAGCATTGCCTATACGACCATACCTGACAGGTTTGAACAATGGAAAAATTACAGAGGTGGTACCGCGAGCCGCATTTGGCTTTACGATGTTAAGAGTCATAAAGTGGTAGAGATCCCAAAACCAACGGGTGGTAGCAATGATTCAAAGCCTGTTTGGAAGGGTAACAAAGTTTATTTTCGAAGTGACAGGAATGGTGAGTTTAATTTATACAGTTATGATCCATTAACAAAAGCAGTCAACCAGTTAAGTAAGTTCGATGATTTCCCTGTATCAAGCCTTGAAGGAAGTAATGGCGATATTATTTTTTCACAAGCAGGTTACCTGCATATATATAACATGCAGGATAATAAAATTTCCCGGTTGAAGATTGGTATTACTGCGGACCTTCTTGATTATCGCCCAAGATTTGTAAAAGGTGATCAATACATACGTAGTGCACACTTTTCTCCTTCTGGTGTCAGGGTAGTTTTTGATTTTCGTGGTGATATAATAACAATTCCAGCACAGAAAGGCGATGCATTCAATCTCACAAATACACCAGGTGTACACGAAACTTCTCCGGCATGGTCGCCAGACGGAAAGAGCATTGCTTATTTCAGCGATGCTTCCGGCGAATATGCGCTGCATATTAAAAACCAGGATGGAAGCGATGATGTAAAAATAATTTCATTGAATGGGTCAGGATTTTATTCTTCTATCAACTGGTCACCTGACGCAAAAAAACTTTGTTTTATTGACAACGGGAGAAGACTATACTTACTTGATGTAGCAAGTAGCAATATTCAAAAAATTGCAGAGGATACTTATTATACGCCGGGTCCTTTCAGGGAAATGTTTGGTAGTTGGTCGGCCGATAATAAATATGTTGCTTATACAACTATAACGGAAACCAATTTTGAAAAAGCATGGATCTACTCGGTTGCTGAAAATAAATCTCATGCACTCACTGATGGTATGTCGAATGCAAATGAGCCGATCTTTGATCCTTCAGGAAAATATTTGTATTTGCTCGCCAGTACGGATGCCGGTCCCGTTGTCAATTGGTTTGATCAGTCCAGCGAGGACATGGAAGCAACTAATTCAATTTACCTGGTTACACTTCAAAAGAGTGTGATGTCACCCTTTGCTAAAGAAAATGAAACAGAAGAAATAAAAGATACAGCGAGTGCAAAATCGTCAGCAAAAACTGATTCAAGTAAAACCAATTTGAAAATTGATTGGGACGGTATTCAAAACAGGATAGTTCCATTACCACTTCCCCGCGGAATTTATCGTTCGTTGGCTGTGCCGAAAGAAGGCGAGCTCTATTATATATCCGTTGCGCCGCATGATGCTGCTCCAAGCATGTTGCATAATTACAGTTTGAAAAAAAGGAAAGACGAACCTATAATGCCGGCAGATGGATTTATGATAGCAGCAAAAGGCGAGAAAATGTTATTCGTTAATAAAGGAAAATGGGGCATAGTTGCAACGGGTCAAAAGCCTGGCGCAGAATCCATGCTTAATACTTCTTTATTGCAGGTAAAAATTTCTCCGCAGGAAGAATGGAAAAATATTTTCAACGAAGCATGGCGTGTAAATCGTGATTACTTCTACGATCCTAATATGCATGGCGCTAACTGGCCGGCGATGAAGAAAAAATATGAAGCGCTGTTGCCGGATGTTGCAAGCAATAATGATCTGTATCGCATCATGACGTGGATGTTTAGCGAATTATCTGTAGGTCATCACCGATTTACTGCGACAGGTGACAGGCGTACGAACCCGGATTTTGTGCCTGGTGGATTACTCGGAGCAGATTATGATGTAAGCAACAACCGGTATCGCATAAAAAAAATATACGGTGGATTGAACTGGAACCCTGATCTGCGTTCGCCGCTTACAGAGCCTGGAGTTGATGTGCATGCAGGAGATTATATTTTAACCGTGAATGGTAATGATGTGACAACAGATAAAAACTTTTACAGCTATTTTGAAAATACTGCAGAAAAGATCGTTACTCTGACTGTAGCAACTACCGCTGATGGTCAAAATAAACGAATAGTAAAAGTGGTGCCTGTTGCCAACGAAGGTGCATTGCGTAACAGGGATTGGGTAGAAGGAAATATTAAAAAAGTAAATGAAGCTACCAATGGACAAGTGGCTTATGTGTATGTTCCTAATACAGCAGCCGATGGTCATGAATATTTCAAACGTTATTTCTTTCCGCAAGCAAATAAAGCTGCCATTATAGTAGATGAAAGATTTAACGGTGGTGGCCAGCTTGCGGATTATTATATTGACATCCTGAAACGACCAGTTCAATCATATTGGAAACTTCGGTATGGAAAAGATCAAAAGGCACCGAATGCTTCAATACAAGGACCCAAGGTAATGTTGGTCGATGAAACAGCAGGCTCTGGTGGTGATTATCTGCCTTATCTTTTTCGCCAGGCTAAGTTGGGTACACTTGTAGGAAAAACAACTTGGGGTGGACTTGTTGGAATTTTAGGTTTTCCTGATTTTATTGATGGAGGAAGTGTTACCGCCCCTAACCTTGCATTCTATGATGAAAAAGGTTTTGGTATCGAGAATGTTGGTACACCACCCGATGTAGAAGTTGAGCAATGGCCTTCTGAAGTAATTGCTGGACATGACCCACAATTAGAAAAAGCAATTGAAATTATAATGCAGCAGCTAAAAATTAATCCGCCAAAACAGGTGCCACCACCGTCATTTCCGAAAAAGGCAAGATATTGATCGGTTGGGTAGATCAAATAAGAAAGTGACAATTATTAATCGCCGGCTCATTAATATTTTTTGACCTTTACATCAAACAAAACCCGGTGGAAAATAAAAGCAAACCTGAATTGCTATTGGAAACTTTTCACAGATTAGTTTCTGCTATTTTCGGCCAGACAGCAGATCCGGAAAAAGATTTGCGGGAAATAATGTCGGATAGTATTAAAGGATTTGGAACAGGTAAACATGAGATCTTTAATAACTACAATGAATACAGGGAAAAGATCTTTAAAGTATTTGGTAAACAGCTCCCTGCAGGAACCAAACTTCATTTTATAGACATACAATCCGAAGTTCTGGATGCTGTTGGAATTGTTCATGGCACTTATGAAATAAATTATACGCTGGATGAGATCGAAAACAATTACTATGGAAGACGATCAACAGTGTTTCAATGGGACAATGACCGTTGGCATGCAATTCATTTACATGTATCGGAGCCGTCCGCACACCTGGCCGCCGGTGAAAGTTTGCCGGTAAAAGCGTTAAAGGCGCAGAATGAGGAATTAAAAAAACAAGTTTCAATACGAACCGAAGAATTAAGCAAGTCATTAAATGATTTGAAGGCAACGCAGCAACAGCTTATTCAATCTGAAAAAATGGCTTCCCTTGGTGAATTGACTGCAGGTATTGCTCATGAAATTCAAAATCCATTAAACTTCGTTAATAATTTTTCTGAAGTGAATGAGGAATTAATTAAAGATTTAAAGAATGAGGCTGTTAAAGGCAACCTGGAAGAAGTGAACGCGATAGCAAACGATATTGAATTTAATTCGGAAAAAATTAGTCATCATGGAAAACGAGCCGATGCAATTGTAAAAGGAATGCTGCAACACTCAAGAAGCAGCAGCGGGCAAAAACAACTAACAGCTATCAATGTATTAGCAGATGAATATTTAAGATTGTCTTATCATGGTTTAAGAGCAAAAGACAAATCATTTAATGCGACCATGAAAACAGATTTTGATGAAGCAATTGATAACATCAATATCGTTCCACAGGAAATCGGAAGGGTCATTCTTAATTTAATTACAAATGCGTTTTATACTGTTTCAGAAAAAAAGAAACAGGCAGGAGATAATTATGAACCAACAGTTATAGTGGGTACAAAAAAGAATAATGGAAAGGTCGAGATTAGTGTGAGGGATAACGGTATCGGTATTCCACAAAAAATATTGGATAAAATATTTCAGCCTTTCTTTACTACAAAGCCAACAGGGCAGGGAACAGGTTTGGGTCTATCTTTGAGCTATGATATTGTAAAAGCACATGGGGGTGAGTTGAAAGTGGAAACAAAAGAAGGAGATGGATCGGTATTCATTATTTATTTACCAACTTGAATCAATGAGTGTTAAACTTTTAATATTAATCGTAGTAAGCTTTTTTATTTTTTCTTTTAATGAGAAACAAGAAAAAAATAATACCCTAATATATAAAAGAACTTCTGAAAAAGATCTTTTTGAATCAGATGAAATACTTTCATTTTCATTAAAGGGTAATATCCGGGATTTACTAAACGACAGGGAGGATAAGTCAAAATATCGCCCCATCACTCTTTCCTATAAAAATAAGGACAGTAGCGAGGTAAACATTCCGGTACAAATGAAAACAAGAGGGCATTTCAGAAAACAAAAAGGGAATTGTAAATACCCGCCTTTACAGATCAGTTTTCCTGCTGATGTTGATCGTTTATCATCTGTATTCAGCGGCCAAACAAAATTGAAGCTGGTGATGCCTTGCACCGGTAATGATTATATTATTCGTGAATGGCTTGTTTATAAGATTTACAATTTAATTACACCAAAGAGCTTCAGAACCCGGCTTGTGCAAATAGATCTTGATGACAGTAAAAGTAAAAAACAAGTAGCCCCATTCTATGGTTTTCTAATAGAAGATGAAAAACATATGGCAGCACGTAATAAAGCAATTGCAGTAGAGCAGAAACTCAGACCCGAGGAAACAAAGCAAGATGATTTTTTAATTATGGCTGTATTCGAATACCTGATCGGTAACACTGACTGGTCTGTCCAATATTTACAAAATATTAAATTGCTGAAATCAGAAACTTTCACGCAATTAATTACAGTACCTTACGATTTTGATCATTCCGGAATTGTAAATGCTCCATATGCTCAACCGGCTGAAGAATTGTTGATGAAATCTGTGCAGGAACGTCGCTACCGTGGCTATTGTATGACGGATATGAAAGCTTTTGAGAAACCGATCGCCTTGTACAACAGATTAAAAAGTGACATTTATAACTTATTTACTAAGTGCAGCTTGCTCGATGCAAAATATATTAAGTCTATTACAAAATATCTTGATGAATTTTATGCAACGATCAATGATCCCAAAAGCTGGCAAAAGGATTTTGCTTATCCCTGTGATAAAAATGGAACGGGTAATGTGGTGATCAAAGGATTGAAAGAAGATTGATCTAATACCAGGCAGGTTATTTATTTACCATTTCTTCAACGCCTGTCCAGTTATGTGGCACACCTTCTCTCAAATATTTTTTTGTATTATTAAGAAAATAATGTGCAGTCAGGTCATCAGGATCAGTAGTTAGAATAGTTTGAAAAATTTGTAATGCATTTTCAAACTGTTGATCATGATAGGAGATCATTGCTTTGTTAAATTGTGAAAGTGTTTGCCGTTTTCTTTCAAATTGCAATTCATCAAACCCATTGATGCATTCAACAATACTAAGCAGGTTGTTTTTCCCTTTTAGTTTTACGTTGCCAAGATGCCTGAAATGAAAATTATTTTGACCATTCAAATACTGAAGTGTATGATCGCTTAATAACAAAGGAGATTTATAATATTTGGTCAGGCTTTCAATTCTTGCTGCTGTGTTTACCGTATCGGAAATAGTAGCGGCATCCATTCTGAATTCATCACCGGTAATACCCATAATGAGTGAACCTGTGTGCATGCCAATGCCCGCCCTGATGGATGGAAGCCCAAGCTCTTTTCGTTCTTTATTTAATTCATGTACCGCTTTTTGCATACCCACTGCGGCACATAAAGCATCTTCGGGGTTTTCCGGAAAGATGGCCATGATCGAATCGCCGAGATACTGATTAATAAAACCATTGTTTGATCTTATTATGGGGCCGAGTCTGGCATTGAAGGATGAAACGAAATGAAAATTTTCTTCCGGCGTCATCTTTTCAGAAAGCGTTGTGAAGTCACGTATATCTGTAAACAGAACGGTAACTATTTTTTCAACCTGGTCACCAAGTTTTACATCAGTCAATCTTTCTTTACCTAATGACCTGATAAACTCATGCGGCACAAATTTCTTTGTTACTTCATGAATACGGAGGATGGCTTCTTCTCTTTCTCTTGCTTCACGAATATTTTTTTCGTATAACATGGCGCTTTCAATAGCGGTAGAAGATTGTAAAGCTAATGTTACTAGTAATTTTAAATGTGCCGCAGAATATTGTTCGACGTTTTTGCCCGCAAGAATAATAGCACCCATTATACGATGCTTTACTTTCATGGCAGCATAAATAAGTGAATGCACATCATCTTCAATAATCCCTTTTTCTTTTAACAAAGTCAGATCAGTGATAATTTCAGATTGACCGCTAAGTCCTATTTTGAGTAATATTCCTGGATTGTTTCGAAGCTGTTCTTTATTAAAAAGTTCTTCTCCTGCCTTAGCGGGGATCATCAATTGTTTTTTTTCTTCGTTCCATAATACGATCACACCGCTATGTGAAGGAATAGAATGTATGGCCTGCTCCAGAGTAAGTTGAGCAATAACATCCGGGTCAATGGTCTGTGTTAATTGTTCAGAAAAATTATAAATAACGTTCAGCTCCTGGTAAAGGCTCAGCACTTCTGTTCCCAATTTCTTCTTCTCAGCTTCTTTTTGTGCCAGGTAAGCAAGAAGGTTGGCGATCATAAATGATTTTTCATCTCCTTTTACCCAACCGATAATTTCATTATCGAGGTTTACTGGAAATGAAGATCCCGGAGTTTCGGTTGGGTTACCTAATAATAGTTTTCCATTTTCATCTTCGATCCATGTCGCTTCCTTCAGTTGATCCATTAAAGCCAGCACGGCGGTATTAATTTCATTCTTCTTACCGATTATGTTTTTTAGACTAACTCTTGCCATAATTTCTCAGCTATGTTGGTGTTGCTTGTAATTTTTTGATGGTTGGTCCGAAATTTTTTCTATCATTCAATACCCAGAACTTCTTTGGCTTTTGATAGGATTATTTCGGGATCGAAAGGTTTTGTCATATAAACATCGGCGCCAACTTCCTGTCCTCTTTGGCGATCAAGTTCCTGGCCCTTTGCTGTGAGTAGAACAATAAAAACATTATTCAACTCCAGTTCTTTTTTTACTCGGCGGCAAACTTCCATACCGTTCATTTTGGGCATCATTACATCTAAGAACACCAGTTTCGGATTCTCTTTTTGAATGATGTCCAGCGCAATTTCTCCGTTTTCTGCTGTTAAAAATTCCACGCCTTCATCTTCCAATTCTTCTAAGGTTTGTTCAATCAGCATACGGATATGTGCTTCATCATCTACAATTAAGATCTTTTGTTCCATTTCTTATTAGTCTTTTAGTTTATAAATATTTATTGGTAAACCAGGAATAAAACGTTCTCTAATCCTTTTTCAAATCGGATTGTTTGTACGATATCCTGTTTACCGGAAAGAACAGAGTTGATAATGATAATATCCGGTTGATTGGCGATCGCTTTTTCCAGCAATTCTTTTTCATTTGCCTCCATTACAGAATAGCCTTTTGTTTTCAGGACTTCAGTTAGTGTATTAACTGTCGCACTATCCTGGTCAACTACCATCACTTTCTTTTTTGATTTACCCTGTTCAAGCAAACTTCCAATCTCACTGAAGAGCAAACCTGTATCTATTGGTTTAGTAAGATACCTATCCACACCGATCCTGAATCCTCTTGTTTTATCTTGTACTATTGATAATACTATTATCGGAATATCCATTGTTTGCGGATCATTTTTCAATACAGCGGCTACATCAAAACCATTCATCTCGGGCATCATGATATCAAGAATAATGAGATCGGGTCGTTGCTTTCTTACAGCAGCCAGTGCTTCTTTTCCATTTCGGGCTTCTTCAATACTATATCCTGCATCACCTAATTCTTGCTGAAGTAAGGAGCGAATTGAATCATCATCATCAACAATAAGGATCTGAGATGCTTTACCTATGATGTTGATATGTGATTGTGCAACCTGTTCTTTTAATTGTTTTACTAAATCATCCAGGTGCATTGGACGGGCTACACCATTTGTTTTAGTAATTGGCAGAGCAAAAGAGAAAGTACTTCCTTTTCCTACTTCACTTTCCAGCCAAATTCTGCCACCGTGATGTTCTACTATTTCTTTACAAATCGGTAAACCGAGACCAGTTCCTTTTGGTTTATCAGTTAATGTATCTCCACCCACTTGTTTGAATTGTTCGAAAACAGCACCAAAATCTCCCGGGGCGATACCAATACCAGTATCACTAATGCTAACAACGATCTCATCTTTTTGTTGAGAGACAGTACAAGCAACAGAACCTTTATCAGTAAATTTTACTGAATTAGAAATAAGATTGATGATAACCTGGATCAGCTTATCCCTGTCGCCTGTTATAGCGGGAAGATCGATATCAATGTTTTTTACCAGCTTCAATGCTTTTTGATCAAACAAGGAAGTTGTTGCCGCAATGGCTCTCTCAGCAACTTCTGACATGGAAACACTTTCCTGGTTCCATTCCATTTTACCAGCTTCGATCTTTGCAAGATCAAGCACATCATTTATCAAGTGTGTTAATCTTTCGCCTTCAGAAATTACTACATGAAGATTTTCAGAAATTTGTCCAATGGTTTTTTCAGTCTTCGGATCTTTCTTATCTACAATTGGAAATATTTTTTCTTCTAATCTTTTCCTGATGATTTTTGCAAAACCAAGAACTGAAGTAAGCGGGGTCCTTAATTCATGACTTACGGTAGAAAGAAATGCACTCTTTGCTTCATTTGCTTTTTCCGCCGCTTTACCAGAAGCTTCTGCTTCCATCTTTGCAAGTCTTACGTCTTCAAAAAGTGTAGCATTGTTCAATGCAACGCCTACCGAAGAAGCAATGGTGGATAAAAGACGAAGATCATTTTCATTAAAACGATTTTCATGCTCTGTGCTTTGAACACTCAGTACACCAATGTTCTCCTCACCAACAGGAATAGGTACGCCAAGATATGATGCAGCGGGAACGCCGATCTGCTGAATTCCTAATTGTTGCCTCAATTCCTGCAGGTCTTTATTAATAAGTAAAGGCTCGCCATTCAAAATGATCTTTGAGGTAAGTCCCTCTCCTAATTTCATTGGCACCAATGTATCACCATATTGATAAGGGAAATTGATGATCCTGGTTTTTGGATTTAATAAGGCGAGATAAACAATATTAGCTCTGAAAAGATCCTTCAACTGATCACCAACCATTTTAATTAGGTCATCAGCATTTAATTGAGAAGCCAATGCCTTACTGATACTATTTACTGTACTTAATTCAGTGGCCCTTTGTTTTGCTTCACTTAACAAGCGGTTTGATTCGTCAAATAGCCTTGCATTTTCCAGTGCTACACTCATACTATTAGTAAGTGTTGTCAATAACCTAAGATCAGATTCTGTAAAAGCGTTTTCCTTTTCAACGTTCTGCAGGCTTACTGATCCTTTAACTATGTCACCTACTACCATTGGAACAAACAATGCGGATTTGGGAGGTAATCCTTTGCTGACTCCTGAACCGCCATGTTTTTGTGCCGTTTCAAGATAGTTTTCATTTATCAGCAAAGCCTGTCTTGTTTTGACAAGAAGTTTATTGGCCCAGATCAACGGTCTTGGATTGCTATAATGCCGTTGTCCTTTTTCTATTACAAATTGCCAGTGTTCTATTTCTGATCGCAGATCGAATGTGCGGATGAGAACGGTCTGTGTATCGAAGAGTTCACAAATACGATGCCCAACAAGATCATAAATTGCCTGCATGTTCATTTCACGAACAAGGCCTTCCTGCACACTATTAATAACAGCTAATTCTGCAGTTCGTTGTTCCGTTTCTTTCAACAAACGATTTGTTTCGTCAAACAATCTTGCATTCTCCAATGCTACACTCATACTATTGGTAATAGTAGTAAGTAAGCGAAGATCAGAATCTGTGAATGCATTTTCACGGTCAACGTTTTGCAGGCTGATAGATCCTTTTACAACATCGCCTGCCAGCATGGGAACAAAAAGCGCAGATTTTGGTGGCTGGCCTTTGGTAACCCCTGTGCCACCATGTTTTATTGCAGTTTCCATGTAATTAGTACGGATATCCAAAGGCTTCTTTGTGGATATAAGTTCCTTGCTACTCCAATTAAATGGACGGGCATCTATAGGGAAACGAACTCCTTTTTCTATTGCATAATGAAAATTTTCAATTCCTTTTTCATGATCAAAAGTGCGGATGACCAGTGTTTGTGTGTCAGGGAAGAGACTGCAAAGGCGATCGCCAACCAGTTCATAAATGCCTTGTATATCTAATTCTTTTGCCAAACCTTCCTGCACACTATTAATTACAGCAAGCTCTGCGGTTCTTTGTTCGGTTTCTTTTAATAAACGATTTGTTTCATCAAATAGCCTTGCATTTTCTAATGCGACACTCATGCTATTGGCAAGGGTTTCAAGAAGACGGATGTCCGAGTCGTTGAAAACATTTTCTTTATCTACATTTTGCAGACTCACATAACCTTTTACCACACTACCGGAAAGGAGTGGGACAAATAATAAGGATTTGGACATTTTAGTTCCGGCAATGGCGGATAGTCCGTAGTCATTTTTTGCTTGTTCTTCTGTGGCTATGTAAATGCTTTTTTTCTTATCAATTAAAAGCTGCCTCAGTTTATTAATTGGCCTGGAATCAGCCTTGACCTTTTGGCCATCTTCAAATAAATAATTGAAGTGTTCAATTTTGTTTTCCAAATCAAAACTTGCAATGATAACCGCTTGTGCATTGAAAAGATTCTGAACTCTATCTCCGATTAGGTTATAAATACCATTCATATCAAGCTCCTTTGCCAATCCTTCCTGTACGCTATTGATAACGCCAAGTTCAGCCGTACGCTGTTCAGTTTCTTTTAGTAAGCGATTTGTTTCATCAAAGAGTCTTGCATTTTCCAAAGCAACACTCATACTGTTCGCTAATGTTTCAAGGAGACGTACATCAGATTCAGAAAAAGCATTGGCTGAATCAATATTTTGAAGACTAACATAACTTTTTACTTTATCACCTGACATAAGGGGTACAAACAAAAGGGATTTAGGCAGTGCAGTACCCGGCACAACTTTCATATTATATTTTGCGGCTGTCGTTTCGTTATGATCGTTAATATATATTTTTTCCTTACTATTAATCATGTGCTCTCTTAACTTATCATATGGCCGGTCTGCAGGATAAGAAATTTCTCCTTTTTCAATATGGTAATTAAAATGTTCCGATTTTTTTTCGTGATCAAACGTGCAAATAAGTACGGCCTGTGCATTGAAAACTTTTTGGATTTTATTACCCACCAGTTCATAGATCGCCTGCATATCCAATTCTTTCGCCAGCCCTTCCTGCACACTGTTGATCACGGCAAGTTCTTCAGTTTGTTGTTTTAGTTCATGTGTACGTTGCTCAACAATTTTTTCCAGCTCACGATGTTTTTCATGAAGCTTACGAGTACGCCAACGGATCAATGAATAAATAATAATAGCTGCTGCAATAGTATATAATAAATAAGCCCACCATGTACGATACCATGGTGGTAATATTTCAAAACGATAAACTGCCTCTTCGCTAAGTTTTCCGTAAATATTTAATGCTCTTACATGAAAAGTATATTGTCCGGTTGGAAGATTGGTGTACTCTTTATAATAATTAATGTCAAGATCAGACCAGTTGTTTTCAAATCCTTCCAGCCATGTTTGATATTGCGTTTTATCTTCCTGTTCAAAGAAAGGTGAGGCGTATTCAAATCTGAAAGTATTGTCCTTATAAGAGACAGAAACCTGTTTAGCATTATTATCAATGGACGTAGTTAATTGTTTTTTACCAGCTGCTATATGCCGGATCACCGTTTTAAACGATTGATCATAATTTTTTTCAAGATTCTCATCGTATCGTATCAGGCCATCAGTCGTACATACCCACACTATTCCGTTGTTTTCAGGATATATCTTTTGTATGTTAAGTTCATTGATCGGTCTCAATTGGTTGAAGTCAAATCGATATCCCCCTTCTGGTTTTGGTATTGCTAACCTTGTTTCTTTACCAAAGCGAATCCAAACCCTGCCTTGAGCATCTTCTACCATTTCAAACTCTGTACCTCCACCACCATGAGTAAAACTACCAAACGTAGTATCGGGGTTGAATCGTTTTAGTTTTTCATCATAGGTATATAAAGTCGAGTCGCCAATAAAATAATTTTTTTCTTTGATGAAATATACCTGGCCAAGTCCGCTTCTAAATCCACTTTCGGGACCAAATCTTTCAAATTTTGTTTTTTGAAGATCAACAATTCCATTTTCATTAAATGCAAGATTTACCAGGTAAACGAAACCGGATTGAGTGCCTGCCCAAATAGATCCATCCGGATTCTCGGAGAAAGACCATATCTGATCTGAAACGCCCGGAACATAACCGGTAAAAACCCAGTTTCCATTTGACCGTGTAAAAATTGCTATTCCAAATGTTCCTCCGCCTATTAAAACATCAGGATATTTCTTTGAAACATATAAAGCTGACAATGTCAGGTCTGCACTTACTGATTCCTTGAGTGTATAAGTTTTGTTGTCCTTTATTTTGAAAAGACCATCTCCCGGAACCAGTAATTCTTTTCCATCAGGCAGTGCGGTAAATATCTGGTTTAATGGAATGCCGGGAACAGGTTTGAAAATTCCGGCATTATGATCCAACTTTAAAAGACCATTGGAGGTGCCAACATATATATCATTTTCAAATCGTCTTAAGAAAAGGACACCGGTATTAATTCCAGATTGTAAACCAAATTTTGTAAAAGGCGAAGCTGTTTCAACTCTTGAAATACCATTATCCAACGTCAGCCACAAAGTGCCTTTCTTATCCTGGTATACTGCATAAATGGATTCATCCTGTAATCCTACATCCCGATTAATTTTTTGCAAGAGTTTACCTTGTGGATCAATTATTACCATGCCCTTTCCGGTCGTTGATAGAACATAAGAACCATTCTGCAATTGAACGCCTTTATATAATATGGCTCCTGATTTAATTATATCGTCTGCTTCTGTTGCAAATGGTCGAAATGTTTTTCCATCGTATATATACAAACCACCATAAAACATTCCTATCAGGTATTGTTTTTCATTGGTTGCAGTTTTATACTTCAGCATTACCTGCATTCTTTCTTTGCCCAAAAATTCGCTTCCGGGTACTAAAACCAACGAATCATCTGTCATTTTGAAAAGACCTATTCCCTGTTGATGTACATAATAATTACCATCCAGGTAAAATGAATACATGAATTTTGTTTTGGGCGACCAAACTTTGACCATTGGTTTTTGCCCGGCCTCAATCTTACTATCATCTAAGCGAAAAATATATTCCCTGGATTGAAAATAGATGCCCGATTCAGTTGCATAGCTTGACCATATATCCAGAAAATTTCTGTTAGCAAATGGAACAAGTTTTAAAAGTGAGTTTGATCTTCGTTGCCCTAAACTGTCGAAATCCAAATAACCCAGGTCACCAAATCCGCCATAGAAGATCGTCCCATTTTTATTTTTTGCCATGGATCGTATTACAGTGCCCAAATTGGCTCCAGTACTATCTCTGAATTTTATTTTTCGCCACTTTACTCCATCATATTCCAGTAGATCATTTTGTGTTCCGAAATACATAATTCCACTTTCATCTTCAAGTACGCTCCAAACCTGCGGAAAGGCCTTATAACTCTTAGGAGAATAATTTGTAATAAAGGGAAGACCTTTTTCCGATTCAGATTGGGCATTTGTGATTTGGGGAAATAAAAATATTGCACTGATAAAGTGCAATAAAGCTATTGCCTTCAACAAATTGTAAAAGACATTGTCTTTCTTCATAACTGTTGTTTAAATAATCAGATTTTCAATGGAAAAGTGGCTCAAGATATTTTGCAGGGGTATAGACTTTCTAATAGTCTCTAAATGTATAGAAAATTCTCTGAAACAAGAATGGAAATAAAAGACCAGTAAGGTCTTTATAAACCAAGTATAGACTTCAATTTTGGATAACCAGTTCTGCTAACTGGCACTTTTGCTCCTGAGCGAAGAATTGCGACATGATTGTCTTTTTCATAAGGATCAATTCTTGTGATCTGTTGAAGATTGACAATATAAGAACGATGTGAACGGACAAATTGCGAAGGATCGAGTACTTGCTCGAAATGCCCCATAGTTTTATTTTTCAAAAAATAGCCTTCTTTGGTAAATACTTTTACAAAATCATCAGCAGCTTCAAGATAATGCACATCCTGGAGTGGAATTATTTTGATCTTGCTTCCGTCTTTAATTACTATTCGCTGATTTTGTGGCGCTGTCAATGCAACATCATCCAGTAATTGCTTGGTTTGCTTTTCACCAGCTGAATTATTTTTTTGCTCTCTCCATTTCTTAATTGCTTTTTCAAAACGATCCTGGTTAAATGGTTTTAATAAATAATCAATAGCATGTGCCTCAAATGCTTTAATAGCATATTCATCGAACGCAGTGGCAAAAATTACAGCAGGAGGGTTTTCGATCAATTCCAGCATTTCAAAACCATTGATCTTTGGCATTTGAATATCAAGAATGATAAGATCTGGCTTGTATTGTTGAATGGCTTTCACACCTTCATAGCCATTGCTGCAAACCTGTGATACGACAAGGTCAGGAAAATTCTGTATATATTCGATCACGATGCTTCTTGCCAATGGCTCATCATCAATGATTATTACTTTGCTGCTCATGCCTGTGGAATTTTAATTGTTGTTGTAAAGATATTTTCTTTTGCTTCGGTACTAACCAGGTCAGTTCTTGCGAATAATAAATACAATCTTCTTTGCACTGATTGTAAGCCAAATCCTGTCCCTTGCCTGGGCGTTGACGTTTCAGGATCAAAAGGATTGGTAACAGTTATTACTAAATTATTTTCTTCTTTCACTGCTTTTAAACTGATCTCGATCTCATCAACTGTATCATACAGCCCAAACTTGATCGCATTTTCCATAATTGGTTGTAAAAGCAATGCGGGTAATTTTAATTCATCAAGAGCTTCATCATATTCAATACTTGTTGCAAGCCGGTGTCCAAATCTTACTTTTTCAATATCAAGATAAAGTTGCAGGTATTGCAGTTCTTCTTTTAAAGTTACCCATTGATGTTCTTCCTTTTTTATGGTTCCTCTTAAAAAATCAGAAAGTTGTTGTACCATTTTCCTTGCTTCTTCCGGTCTGGAACCGATCAGTGCATTGATGCTATTTAAACTATTGAAAAGAAAATGCGGCTGCAATTGCTGGCGCAATTTGAAAAGTTCTGCTTCCTTCGATAATTTTTCAGCATCCTGTTTTCTAGTTTCCTGTTCACTTTGTTCCTGCCAATTGTACCAAATGACACTGATAAGAATCACACAACCGAGCAGAAGAAAATCAAGGCTGCTGCGAACCCATATAGAGCGGTTGAAAAAAGCTATGTAATCCTCATTAGATGCATAAATATTTTTTAAAATAACTTTTGTAATTAAAATAACAAAAACGGTAATTAATAAACACCAGGTTAAAAGATGAAAATATTTTTCTTTTTGAGGCAAATAATAATGAAGCATCATGATCACAAGTAAACAGGCAAGTATCAATAACGCGTCATTTATTGCGCCATCAACCATAGCCACTGACCAACTTAACCCAAACCAGCGTA
>Ga0207641_10000553_pt1 | contig 41905 bp, 55 predicted proteins | sample KBSSwiS62_FD_184306 | JGI IMG/M metagenome (GOLD analysis project Ga0207641, IMG submission 184306) | Switchgrass rhizosphere microbial communities from Kellogg Biological Station, Michigan, USA - KBS Switchgrass S6-2 (SPAdes) (version 2) | ecosystem: Host-associated > Plants > Roots >... | reverse complement strand
CCAGTGGGACCTCTTCTCGGGCAGCCGCGGCGAATGTGGCGATCACCGAGAAGGAACCGCCGATGACCGAGAAGAGGTCCCACTGGGTGCCGTTGTTGCGCCAGAGATAGCCGTTGGCGATCGTCGCGTCCCCACGGCACCAGACGCCCTGACTGGCCACGGTGGTGCTGGTGATGGCTACCTGGGAGTAGTTGTCGTCGGTGGCCGCGGCGGTGGCGGCGCGGAGGATGATCGTGCCACCAGCGGCGCCGGGGGAGAGCTGGTTGGAGACGATCGACCAGTCACCGGACACCTCGACCCAGCCGGCTCCGAGGTTGCTGGAGTCGGCGCGGTTGAAATCGTCGGTGAAGGCCGTCACGGTCAGCTCGCGTTCGCCGCGGTGAGGGCGATGCCGCCAGAGGCGATGGTGACGTTGTCGCCGGCGGTGAGGGCGTTGGCGGTGACCAGCGCCGAGCCGGTGTAGGCGCCGCCGCTGGCCAGCGTCCAGAAAGAAACGTGGGTGTAGTCCTCGCTCGCGGGCACGTTCGTGACCGTGATCGAGGCGTTGGTGGCCTTGGTCGTGGTGGCGCCGGCGGTGGAAGCCGCAGCCCACTTGCCGCTGGTGTCGACGCGGGTGGTGTTGCTGGCCGGGTTCGCGGTGCCGGCCGCGCCCGGGTCACCGATGTGCCATTGCATGAACGGCGCGTCGGTGATCATGTCGTCGAGGTGCTTGCGGGCCCGGGCGGGGGCGTATCCGAGGGTCATGGTCCTCTCCTACAGGGCGCGTTGCTGGTAGGCGGCGGGGCGGAGGTAGGGCTGGGCGCGCATCTTCGAGGTGCCGAGTTCCTGGAACACGGCGCGGCCGTCGGGCAGGCCGGTGCCGGCCGAGATGCGCCAGATGCCGCGCCCGATCTCGGCGACGCTGATGGACAGCTTGAGGGCGCCGGTGTCGACGGGGGCGAGGGCCTCGGCGTCGATGCCGATGGCGAGCGGGATGGCGGAAGCGCGCTCCAGCACGTGTTCGGCGAGACGGGCCATGCCGTCGCGGTCGAGCTCCACGCGTGCCATCGCGCTCCCTGCCTTTCCGGCGTAGGAAACTTCGGGTCCGAGCGAACGCTTTCCGCGCCCGGGCGCTCGGATGTTCAGCTGACCCGGCGGAGGATGAGCAGCACGTCCGGCTGCTGCACCACGTTCACCGGTTCAGGCACTTCATCCACCGCGAAGTAGCGACCGGTGCGCTGGTCGAGCACCCGGTCCTGCGGCGTGATCTCGAAGGGAACCGCGCCCGGACGGAGCCGGAGGCGGTAACGGTGGACGACGTCGGATCGTCCGGCCGCGGGCTGGTTGACCCGGGACCCGGTCTGCCCGCTTTGCCCGTATTCGATGAGCAGCGCGGGCTTGTCCTTCGCGTCGGCCTGGTCCGCCGTCGGCGCGGTCGGTGGGACCGGGTTGTCCCAGACGTCACGGCCGTCCGGAACGGTGCCATCCCGGAAGATCGCGACGAGGGTGTTGGGGACGAACTGACTCATAGCGTCCAGCTCTCGAACTTCCAGAGCTCAGGCAGCTCCACCTCATCGCAGAGCACCGCGTCCCGGACGGCGTCGAGGTCGGGGTACGGCGCCCGGCCGCCGTTCGGGGCGACAGGTCCGTCAGCGTTCCACGAGAGCCGGTCCAGGTTGCGCTTAGCCAGCGGCGCGAGCACCACCGCGTCCGGGTTGGCGTAGGTCCAGGTCTGGCCGTCCTGGGAGAGCGTCGAGACGTCGGTGCGCTTCTCGATTTCGATCTGCTCGAACATCCAGCCGGCCTGGTAGGCGGTCGCCTTGCGGAACCGTTCCCGGTCCCGGACCGAGAGGTGGTCGCCTGGCGCGGCGGGGTCGATGTCCTCGAAGGTCTCGATGACGCCCTGGGCGCGTGCCAGCTGCGCTTCGGTCACCGTGACGCCGGTGAGGTTGGCGACGTCGGTCGTGGTGCACCAGGTGCCGGCCATGGTCACTCCCTTCCGGCGTCGTGGCGAGGCCGCCGGGCGCGGCGGATGGTGGACCGCGCCCGGCGACCAGATCAGGTGATGATCTCGACGATGACCGCGGCCGCGGGGACCAGGAGACGGGCGGCCTTGCGGACGCGCATCTTCAGGTAGTCGGTGTCGGAGAGGGCCCCGATGCCGCCGTTGCCGGACAGGGAGTCCAGGAACTGGCTACGAAGCGGGTCGCGGTTGCCGACACAGATCATGCTGGCCGGGGCGAGCAGGGCGATGGCGTTGCCGAGCGAGCCCTTCGCGCCGATGCCGGCGGTGGGCTGGTAGGTCATCGCTGCCGAGAGTCGGGCGCCGCGGGTGAAGTAGGCGGGGACGCCGCCGACTTCGCCGCGCATGATCGGCTGGTGGCCGGCGCGGACGTCGCGGGGCTCGCCGCCCTGCGGGGGGACGTACCAGTTGACGCCGTTCTTGCCGGTGGCGTCCATCGCCCGGAAGTACTTCTTGAACGCGGTGGAAAGCACCCAGACCTGGTCCTCCGAGGCCCACGCCGAGTCCTCGTAGAGGTCGGTGGCGTTGGAGAGGACGGTGTTGAGCGCCTTCGAGTCGGTGGCGAACGCCGCGGCCGAGAGCGTGAGCAGGTTCGATCCGCTGTTGTAGGCCGAGACGGCGTGGTAGGCGGACTCGTAGGGCGCAGTCTTCGAGCCGATCACCTGCGCGCCGGTGACAGCGAGCGCGCCGTTGTCGTAGAGCAGGGCGAGGTTGGACGTCGCCATCCGCTTCTTCGAGTTGGTGATGTCCTGCCACGCGGCGGCGTCGCTGCGGTCCTCTTCGTCGTAGGAGGACGCGTGCGTGAGCTTCGCGGCGTCGAGCTGGACGGTGGTGCCGCCGCCGGTGTCGAGGTTGTAGGTCGCGCCCTTCTGAGTGACCTCCACCGAGGCGTCGGTGTCGATGGCGATCTGCTTGGAGTCCACGCGCATGGTCTCGACGCGGCCCGCGGCCGCCTCCCAGGCGCTGGTGTTCTGGAACCGGGTGATGAGACCCGAGGCGTAGTCCTCGATGATCCATGAACCCGGGTTGACGGAACCGGCCATCGCCGGGCCTCCCTGGCACTCGAACGGACTGGGGGTACCCGGGCCCATCCGGTGCCACGAGTGCGTTACGCGCTCGCCCCATCCGGTGGCGTAGTGCTTGAGCAGATCATAACCTCACGACGCAAGCGACCCCCGCCACCGCAGTGACGAGGGTCGCTACCTGGGGTTTCGCAAAGGGACGATTCACCGCGTACCCAGCCCCAACGCGGGACAGCCTACCTCAGTCGTCGTCGCCGATGCCGAAGGCCTGCGCCATCTGCAGCTCGGTGGCGCTCTTGGGCTTCTCGGCCGGGCGACGTCCGCCACCGGCGTTGCCCGGGGTCCGGACGCGGCCGCCGCGGAACAGCTGCGGGTAGAGCCGTTTAACCTCGCGCAGTTCGTGCTCGAGGCCTTCGACTTCGCCGTCCTCGTTGAGGTCGAGGTCGTCGAGGTTGGCGAGCTTGAGGGTGCGGGTGAGCGCGGCCTTCGCGTCCTTGGCGTCCCTCGGGAAGGCCATGCCGAGGCTCTCGAGTACGGAGCGGCCCTGGCTGCGGATGATCGCCGGCATCAGCTCGGCGCGGGTGGCTTCCTTGGTGCGCTCGGTGATGTCCTCGATGTCGTCCTTGGTGAACTTGTCCTTGTCGCCGTCGGTGTCCGTGTCGTCCTTTTTGCCATTCTTGCCCTGCGCGCGAAGCCGCCACTTCTCGGCCTCGCGGGCAGCCCGGGTGCTGGAGCCGCGCAGGCGCTTCAGCTCGGCGCGCAGGTCCGCCTCGGACTTCCCGGCGTCCGGGTCGTCGTCTCCGGGTTCGTCCTCGGGGTCGTCGTCCGGGTCGTCGTCTCCGGGTTCGTCCTCGGGGTCGTCGTCCGGATCCGCGGCGCCCATGATTGGCCAAATCGGCTGGGGGCCGTCCTCACCGCGGCGGGGCGGTCGCGTGCCGAGCGCTTCGAGCCGGCACCCCGTGCGCGGATCGATCTTCCACGGATGCACGAGAGTGTTCGACATGGATGGCCTCCACTGGTCGCCTTACCTGTTCGGCGATGGTACCCGCCGGGGGAACGTCTTCGGGGTGCGCAGACGTCGCCGGGTTTCCTCGACCACCGAGCGGGGGAGCGTGGCCTTGGTCGCGAGCACGTGCTTGGCCGCGGCGACGCGGGCGGTGTCGCCTTCGGTGGGGCGGGCCCAGCCCTTGGCAGCTGAGCGCTCGGCTTCGCGCTTGAGCCCGGCGGCGAGCAGGCGGACCTTCGTGCGACGTACCACGCGAAGCTCGCACCGGCAGTGCGGATGGCTGCCCTCGTGCTCGCCGTCGGCGGTCTCGCGCCAGCCGGGGCCGCGGAAATCCGGGCGCCCGATGACGCTTTTCCACCGCGGCCCCCAGGTGCGCCCGCCCGGGAAGAGCTGGCCGGTGGCGGGGGTGACGTAGAGCCCCTGGTAGGCCAGGCAGCGCACACACGCGTCACGCTCGGCAACCCAGATGCACACCCACTCGTCGCCGAGGCTGGTGGCCTGCTCGAGCTGCTGCTCGGTGTGGTCGGCCACCAGCTCGCCCACGACGGCGCCGCGGACGTCGTTCTCCAACTTGGCCGGCTGGGCGATGGCTTCCTGGACCGCAGCGAACCCGCGCTTGGCGATCTTGCTGGGCGCGACGGCGCGGCGGACGCGCTCACGCCGGTACGCCTTGGCCCGTTCGACGTCGGCGGCGGGGACTTCGCGGGTGACGGAGTCGGCGGCCGCGTCCATCGCGTCGATGATCTCCTGAACGCCTTGGTCCACGGCGTCAGTCCAGATCGGCGGGAAGTCGATGGAGGGCGCCGGGGTTTCTCCGCCCGCAGTTACAGGACCCCCGGCGCCCGAGCGGAGTGCCGGCGCGATTCCGGTGAGGGCTGCGCCGGCACTCCTACCGAGTGGAGAACGCGAATTCTGCCCGGTGCCCGGGAGCGTACCAATCGAGCCGTAGAGCACGACCCAGAGGCGGGTCAAACGGCGCAGCACGGCCGCCGTCGTCGCGGTCATGATCGCGAACTCGGGCTGGGCCATGGCCGCGGCCTCGATCGGCGCCCACGGCTCGGTGGGCTGGGGGAGTTCAGGCGTCGGTGCCGTCATCGTCCAGCACCTCGGTCACGAACTTGCCGAAGATCTCGCTGGCTTGTTCGTCCGGGAGACCCATGACCTGGGCTGCTTGTCCCATGGCCTGGGCCGTGAGGGCGATCCGTTCGAGGGTGGACAGCTTGCCGTCGAGCTCGCTGGCCCAGCCGTCGACCTCCTCGGGCAGATAGCCGGCTTCGATGAGAGCGGTGCGCATCGGGACGCCGGCGTCTTCCTTCGCCTTGACCGCCTCCCAGCCCTCGGTGTCGCTGACCTTCGAGCTGGGGGCCCAGGTGACGATGACGGTGGCGTCGGGTACGCCGAGCATGGCCAGGGCGCCTTCGCAAATCGCGGAGATGGGGCCGGCGAGCTGGTCCTTGAGCGATTCGACGCGGGAGAGCAGGTCGTCGATGCGGGCCATGCGACTCTGACCGCTCTCGACCTGGCCGGTGGGGTCGGTGACGTTCATCGGGGTGTCGGTGACCTCGCCGAGCAGGCGGATGTAGGCCACCAGTGGGTCCAGGAAAACGTCGGCAGGGGAGCCGTCGAGCTGACCGACGGCGCGGACGTTGGAGAGCTTGTTCATGGTGCCTGGGCGCGCGCTGGTGGCGCCGGAGCCGGGGGCGTTAGGGGCTTCGCGAGTGCTCCCGTCGCCCCAGTCGGCCAGCCCGGCGCCGCGGGTGTTGGCCTCGGCGAGCTGGAAGCGGTAAGGCCAGCCGTTCCAGTCGATGCCGGACAGGTGGGTGGCCATGATCTTGGTGATGGCGTTCTGCGGGCCGTAGGCGTCGAAATGCTCGGGCCGGCCGTAGGGGCGCTCGGTGCGGCCGTGGGTGATGGGGAGGCCGTGCCCGTAGGTGATGATGTGCGCGGTGTCGGGGTCGTCGCTCTCGTCGGCGTCGCCGGTGTAGGGCTGGAACTGGTCGTCCGCCCAGACCACACCACCGGCCATCTTCTCGATGGACACGAACCGCTCAACGCGGTCCTCGTAGTACAGGTTCACCCGCAGGCGTTCGTCCTCGCCGTCGCCGACGCACCACGAGTCGATGACGTACTCGATTTCCCGCTCGTTCTCGGGGTCGTAGATGGCGCGCATGGAGGTCGGGTCGCGGACGAAGATGTCCACCCGGGCTGCGGTCCCGTCGGCGTTGAGCGCGGCCTTCGGGTTCGGCCAGCGCAACAGGTAGGCGTCGCCGTACTCGCACACCTTCTCGATGAACCGGGGAAGCTCGACGTCGAAATCGTTGGGCCCGGCGATCTCGTCGGTGAGCCGAGCGGTGGCGGCTTCGTCGTCGGCCACCGCGAGGGAGCGCACCTTGAGCCGGTTGGTGCGGGACTTTACGGCCTTGCGGGCGACGTTGGCGCGGTACTTCTTGCCGGACTTCTCGATGACGGTGCGGATGGCTTCGTTGGCGACGATCTCGCGGGCGGTGCCGTCGAACATCTTGCGGGCGAGGGTGTAGGCGGGGCGGTGCGCGTCGAGGGCGTATAGCCCCTTGGTGAGGTCGGACACTGATCCTCCGTGCGGTGCGCTGCGGTGTGGTGTCCGGCGATCATCGCACGGCTACGCGTACGCCGAGGAGTGCTCGGCGACGTCGCCGGTCGCGCCGGCGCCCGGCTTGCGGACCTCTTCCGGCGAAAGCCAGTAGAGCGTGCCGAGGGTGACGGCGTCCACGTCGTCGTCGTGGGCGACCATCGGGAACGCGCACATCGTGCCTTCGGCCTGCGGGAAGTTACTCACGAGTTGGCCCTGCTCGAGGTGGCCGAGATGCTTCACCTGGGTGGGGCGTGCCTGGTACTTGTTCAGCGCGTGCGCGGCCCGGACCTCTTTCGGGTGGTGGACGTGGAGCAGCTCGACCTCGACGGGCAGGTCGGCGAAGCTCTCCTCCCAGAGCGCGCCGCCCTGGTTGTCCTCGACGCAGATGCGGCGGATCCAGGGGAAGCGGTTGCACAGCGTCATGATGTGGTCACGGAGGCTGCGCCCGACCTTGCGGACGCGCTCCACGTGCAGCACTTCGAGGTGCCCGGGTTCGTTCCGCTCGAGCTCGGCCCGGCTCGGCCACGGGTAGGAGACCACGGCGAGCCCGGTGTAGTCCGAGGTGGCGGTGGCGGTGACGGCCGGGTCGACGAACAGCGCGCACCGGGTCGAGACCGTTGGCTCGGTGATGTAGGTGAAGTCCTGCTCCGTCCACATACCCTCGTCGCCGAGGCTGGGCATGTTGTCCAGCTCCATGCGGTACATCCGGGTGTGCTGGATGCTCTTGAGGTACTCGGTGCTCCACTTCGCCGGCCAGCAGCTGACCAGCTCGCCGGTGGCAGGGTCCTCTATGAGCGGCCGGTAGTGGTGCACGCGAATGCGCTGCTCGCGCACCCACTTCAGCTCCTCGGCGTTGACGTCCTGCGGGGCGCCGGAGACCGAGCGGCCCAGCTGGTGGGTCAGGCCGTCATACATCGTGGTGGTGCCCACCCAGGACCAGATTGCGTTGACGTTATAGAACCCGATCGCGCCGGTAATCGTCTTCTTGCGCTGTTCGGCCTGGTAGACGCTGTAGTTGGCCTCGGAGTTCTCGACGTCGTCGAGGATGATCACGTTCGCGCGCCGGCCGTCGATGCTCGAGCCCAGCACTGAGGAGTCCATGCCCTTGGCGGTGATGATCACGCCGGACTCCGATAGGTACTCGCTGATGGTGTCGTGCTCGGCGCGCTTGCCGGTCATGCGCGGCAAGCAGAACTCGGGGAAGTCGTAGCGCAGCAGCGGGTTGGTGCGGCGCTCGGTGTGGATCGCCATCATGTGCTCGCCCGCGGTGGAGCTGGTGCGGGAGAAGATCGCGAAGTAGTCCTTGTGGCGGTAGCAGCCGGCCCAGATCGGCCCGATACGGAAGTGCACGGTGCTCTTCGCCGAGCCGCGGGGGGCGATCCAAGCGTCGCGGTTCTCCATCGGGCCCTGGTAGCCGGGCCAAGTCAGGAACCACTCGTAGGACCCGGCGTGCAGCGGGGCGAAGGTGATGTTGCCCGCGTCGTCGGTCAGCCACCGGCGGTGATACATGAGCGCGAAGGCCAGCGGGTCCAGCCTGCCGACGGCCCGCCGGCCTTCGCGGCTCTTGAGCAGCCGCGGATCGTAGTGGCGGTCGAGGTAGTCGCGCCAGTGGAACCCGGGCTGCCAGATCTGGGCGTAGTCGCCGCGGCGGTTGGGCCTCTCCACCGCCATGGCGCTACTCGTCGTTCCGCTCGCCGTCCCCGAGGGGGCAGCTGGTGAGATCAGCGATCGTGATCGGCGGGCGGTCGACCCGCACCATGGGCATCGACTCGAGCGCGCGCAGCATCTCCGACGTGTACTCGACGGTGCCGAACACTTCCCACAGCCGGTGCGGTTCCATCGCTACACCGCGATGACGCCGAACGCCACCAGCGCGCCGGCGAGGGCGAGCACGGCAGCGATCGCACCCCAGAGCCACGGCACGCGCCCGGTCGGGACCACCGAGCCGAGAGCCAGCGCCATCACCGCGAGGCAGAGCAACCCGAGCGCGATCACGGCTTCACGCCCTGTCTGGCCTGTGCCACGGCGGAGTCGAACTCCGAGAGAGCGTGCTCGCCCGCGTCCGCGAGGTCCCGGATGAACTCGCGCGCCTTCTCGATCAGCGGGTCGGCGTCGTTGCTGCGCTGCCCGATGGCGCCGTAGGGGTCGCTGCGCAGGCCCAGCTGCTCGCGTGCGGCGTTGAACCGCTCGAACCAGGCGTTGACGTCGCCGAGCTCGAAGAACTGGCCGGCGGCCACGGTGTAGAGCAGGCGGGCGCCTTCGTCGAGCAGCTGGCGCGCAGTGGCCTGACCGTCGAGGTCCATCGAAGCGGGCTGCGTCATGACTCAGGCCTCGGTCTCGGACACGGTGAAGGTGTAGGCCTTGCCGAGCTCGAACCGCTCACCGATCTCGTCCTTGACGGTGAATTTGATGTCTGCGACCGGAGTGGCGGTGGCCCACTCCCGGTTCCGGCCGTCCTGATAGTCGGTCGTGAACTGGAGCGCACACTGAGCGTGCTCACCTGAACCCGACAGGGTCTTGCTGCTCAGCCGCATCTTCAGTGTGGTGTTCATCGTGGTGTCCGTTCGCCGGGGGTCTTGGTGGGGTGGCGGCTCTGCCAGGCCTCGATCATGCGGTGGGTGTCCCGGAGCCGCTCCAGATGCCCGACGGGGGAGCCGGCGCCGAGGCACGCAGCGTAGTACGCGTCCAGCACCGCGGGGAGCAGGCGATCCTGGGCGCGGAAGACGACCACGGGTTCGTCTTCGCCGATGTCCCCGTGCTCGAGGGTGACGCGGCCGTACTTGGTGTCGATGGCCATCAGCTGTTCGAGGCGTTGTCGTCGTCTTCGAGGCGCTCGCGCAGGTCGGCCTTCGTGCCCGAGGTCTGCAGGCCACGGCGGCGGGCCTCCTCCTGCAGCTCCAGTAACGTCGCCGCCTCATAGTCGATGCCGGTGCCCGGCACGCCGCCGTCGTCGGCCGCGCCCGGGTACGCGGTGTCGGTGCCTGCGGCGTGCCGGGCCTCGCGCTGCTGGACCGGGACATCCTCGCCGCGCGCGGCCTGGACGGCGTCGGAGTAGGCGGGGCTGCCGAGCGGCTGGCCGAAGCGTGCCTTCTCGGCGTGATACTCGCGCAGCCACTGATCGATCTCGGGATCTACGGCGCCCCGGTTGTCCGCTTCCTGGTCATCACGCGCGGTCGTGATCAGGTTGGCCGCGCGGTCCAGCAGCTGGGCCACGTACTCGTTCGGGTGCGCTTCCATGGTCATCCCTCCGGGGTCTCGCCCCACGGCGGGAGCGGGAAGTGTTCGATCCGCACGATGCGATCGGTGGCCACCAAAGCATCCTCCAGCGTGCGCATGAACGCACGCCCGCCGACCTCGGTGTAGCCGATGAGCAGCTCACCTGCGAGCCCCTCGGGCTGGCTGAACGGTACCCAGTAACGTTTCGGCTGTTCGTCACCGCCTTCGTCCACCCACACCTCAATGACGGGGGTGTTCGGGTCGATCGCGCCCTCGGCCACGGTGGTCCCTTCACTGGTCTGGGGCCCGGCGCGGACCAGTGAGAACGCGCCGGGCGGTGGTTAGTTTTCCACACCCACCGGGTCAGTGTCGCGTGCGTCTCGCGCATCGAGCTCACCGACCAGATCGGCGATCGCGCGGTCGGTCTCGGTGACCACGGTGACCTCGGTGCGGACGGTCGCGTTGTAGCCGAAGAGCTTGGCCATGGCCTCGGCGTTCTTGAGCATCAGGTCCTCGAACCCGCGCACCTGGGCCAGCGCCTGGACGCTCGGCCCGTCGTCCCGGATCGTCCGGCCCTCGTCGCGGATGACGCCGCCGGTCGCCGAGTAGGCGACGTGCCGGCGGTCGTGGATCGCCCACGCCGCAGCGAGGCCCTTCTCCAGCCGGGTGCGCTGCTCGAGCAGCCGCTCGAACTCGCGGGTGACGTGTTCCTTGGCCAGCGGTAGCACGTAGGCGTTGGCGTACTCGCGCAGCAGCACGCCCACGGTGACGTGCGAGATGCGCTTGTAGCCCTCGTCGGCCATGAGCCTGGCCACGTCGCGGTAGCTCTTGCCGCTCAGGCTCAGCTCGAACGCCCGCCGAGCGCGGTCGATGCGCTCGGCGGGGTTGCGTGGCCGGTTAGCCATCGTTAGTTACCCGGAGTAAGTTGCACGAGCCTCATGTGCGCAGTGTGCCATACGCCCGCAAGTCCGCTGGTCACGCGGCTGACTGCCAGACCGCGGCGGGTTCGTCGGCCTCCACCGTGATCGGCACCGGTCCGAGCTGGGTGGTCATGCACCGAACCAAGTAGTCCGTCGCGGCAGGCGCATCCTCCGCCCGGACCATAGCCACGATCTCGTCGTGCACAGGGAGCACGATACCCCCGGCGTACGGACCCTGCTCCCAGCGGATGAGCGCGTCCACGAGCAGCTCGCGGGCGGTGCCCTGAATGATGTAGTTCGGGGCCTTGTGCGGCAAGCGGGGATCGAGGTGGATCACCCGTCCGGAGTACGTCCGGTACTCGCGCAGCCCGTTCTTAACGGCCTGGCGAACCTGGGCGCTCCACGCGGCCAGCTGGGGGGCGAGGGCGTCGAGGATGGCCACGAGCCGGTCCACCATCGAGATGTCCAGGCCCGTCTGGGCGGCCAGTGTCGGCGCGCTGCCGCCGTAGAGCCGGCCGAAGACGACGCGCTTGACGTTGTAGCGGTTCGCCTTCGTGAACCCCGGCCCGTAGGCCTGGTTGGCGATCATGGCGTGTAGGTCGTGGAGCACGCACGTGTGGCCGGCCTGGCACGTCGGGCACGTGATGGCCCCGTTGATCATAGCGATGAGATTGCGGTCGCCGGAGACGTAGGCGGCGACGCGGACTTCCACCGAGCTGAAGTCGGCGGCGATGAGCAGCGTACCGGGGTCGGCGGCGATGCACTCGCGCAGGCCGCCTTCGCGAGCCACTTGCTGGAGGTTCGGGCGGACGCAGCTCATGCGGCCAGTGTCGGCGCCGAGAGTGTAGATCGTCGGGTAGGTGCGGGAGTCGCCGTGCTCGGTGGAGCGGGCCCAAGGGCGGATCATGTTCTTGAGCACGGTGGCGTCATCACGCCATTCCATGATCGTTTTGGCCAGTTCGCCAAGTTCGCCAGGGGCGTGCTGCAGCTTCTCCAGGACGTCCTTGGCGCCCGAGTCGTTACCGCCCTTGGTCTGCGGGAGGATCGCGCCGAGGGCGCGCAGCCGTTCGGTGACCTGCTTCGGGGAGTCCGGGTTCTCCACCCCCAGCTCGCGGATCCGGGTGAGCTTGGCCGCGGCGCGCGGTTCCCGCTCGCTCAGTTGCGCCCTGACGGCCGGGCCGTCGATGGCGAGCCCGAGATACGGGAGCTTGGCCACTACGCGCTCAGCGACGATCTCGCGAGCCATGACGGCGGGGTCTGGCTGGGGGAGCTTGAGGCGCAGGGCCGAGCAGTCCAGCACGTCGGCCATGGCGTAGCGGGCCATGGTGGCGCAGCGGCGGTCCACCTGCAACCACCCGTTGCGCTCATCCGGGGTGTCGTGCTCCAGCTTCCAGATCCACCCCGCTGCGTCGCCGAGTGCCTTGCGGGCGTCTTCGGCGGCGGGGGAGAGCGCGGCGTCGCCGAGTACGGCGGCCGAGGTCTCCTTGAGGCCGTCACCGTTGGCGGTCAGGGCTGGGTCGGTGAGCTTGACGATGGTGGCGACGTCGATGCACTTGGCCAGCATCACGGCGTACTCGGCGATGCCCAGGCGGGCGAGCGGCACCAGGTCGGCGGTGTAGCTGAAGGCCTCGAGCTCGGCCGCCTCGGCGATCAGGGTGGCCGCGATCGCGCGGTGCTCGGGGTCGTGCGCGTCGAGGTCGATGGCTTCGGCCCAGTCGCCGAGCTGGATCGTCTGGGTGGCGTACTCGGGATGCCAGAGCGGCCGGGCGTTGGTCTCGCAGTCCACGGCGATCCGGCCGCCGTTGCGGGCGATGGCGGCGCGCCCGATGGCCAGCGCCTCGGCGGCGGTGACTTCGCGGGGGTCCTCGCCGCGGCGCATGGCGGCAGGCAGGGTCAGTGTCGGCCCGGCCGCGGCAGCGATCTTGCCGAGCTTGATCGCTTCGCGTTCCTTCGCCTTTCGCTCACGGATCGTGAGCACTCCGGGAGGGGTCTGCTGGGAGCCTTCGCACCGGAGGGCGCCCCGGTCCTGACTGGTCCGGTGGACCATGAACTTGATCGACTTTGTGAGCTTCGTCGGCGTCCCGCACCACGCGCATTTGATCACCGATCCAGGCTCCGGCTGGTCCGCGAGAACCGAGGGCTGTGACGGGTGGGCGTGACGGGTGACGGGTACGTTTCCTATGCTCCGCTCATATCCCTCTTCTCCCCCCTCTACCCTTTTCTCCCCGCTAGAACTATAAGAACCCGTCACACCAGTCACAGGGGGGGTCGAAACAAGGGTTGAGCTGGCTGTTTCGGTGTGACGGGTTTGCGGCGCCAACCCGTCATGACCCGTCACCAACCCGTCACCGCTGGGCTGAATCGCCCAACTGACGTCGCCGCCGTTGGCGAGAACCAGCGGGCGGCGTTTTCCGTGACGGGTATGTGACGGGCCGAAGCCCAAAGCCGTCACGGCCCGGCCCCACGCTGTTTCGGTGGGAATCGCGCGCTCGGAGATGATCGGGTTGTCGCGGTACCAGAGCACGAAATTCTGGTAGAGGTCGTGGCTGGGGGTGCCGGTTTCCGAGGGGCGGGTACGGGCGGCGATCCAGGCGGCGAAGTAGTTCTGAGTGCCGGCGATCTCCGCCACCATCTCACGCACCGTAGCCGGTGCGGCGGCGTTGAGCGCACTGCTGCGGTCGTCGAGCCAGGCCGCGGACTGGAAGACCATCGCCGCGAGGATGGCCGGCGCCTCCCGCTCCAGCACCGCCGGGGCGAGTGCTTCCCGGGCCGCGCGGACGGCGGCTTGGTCCCCTTCGCACGGGATGATCCGCATCCGCGCGGCCAGCGCGGCGTCGGAGATGAGCGGTTCGTCGTTGGTGGTCATCACCAGCGTGTGGGTGGGGGCGAAGGTGATCGGGTTCTGGTTCATGGCGTTGCCGGTGAGCTCGGTCCCGCCGGTGAGCTGCTTGAGCCGCTCGGTGGCCAGCTGCCCGCGCCGCGGGCCCTCGTCGATGAACGACAGGCGCCGACCTTTGAGGGCGTAGACGATCGAGGCGTGGGCGTTGGCCGCGCCGAGCAGCCGGGGATCGGCGGCGTGGGCGTAGGTGCCCAGCAGCTTCACCAGGATGGACACGAACGAAGACTTGCCGGTGCGCTCGGGCCCGTAGAACACCGGGAGCGCGGCGTCCGGGTAGCCGGTGAGGGCGACCGACATGACCCGCAGCGCCCACGCCCGCACCTCGGCGTCCGGCCAGACCGCGGCGAGGAACGCATCCCACGCCGGCGCCGGCCCGGGCGCGGGGGCCACCAGGGCGGTGTGCAGGTGCGGGGTAGCCGGGTCGATCGCCGCGGGCACCAGCACGCCGCGGCTGGCGCGCAGGTCCCACGGGATCCCGCCGGCCCAGAACACCTCCGGCTCGGCGTCCAGCTCGGCCGCCCGCAGCGCGCTGGGGTGGTCCGCGCCGCCGGTGATGGCACGCATCTTCCCGGCGATCGCACCGGCATGCGCGGTCTTGAGGAACCGATCGCGGCGCACGGCCTGCCAGTGCTCGGGGCCTTTGTCCTCCGAGGCGCCGGCCTTGCGCCCGGGCGGCATGAGCCGAGCCACCACCGAGATCGCCCACTCCGCCCGGCCGGAGTCGCCGAGCTCCTCCCACCGCTCCGGCCCGGCGACGATCCACGAGCCGGTGTCCACGGCGCGGCGCAGCCCGGGGCGGGTGCGGTCCAGCACCGCGTCGGCCAGGCCCTGGTCTGAGTCGTCGCCGTCCGGGTCGAACGGCTGGCGCCCGATGATGTCGAAGAAGGTGTGCTTGCGGCGCTGCTCCTCGGTCTCTCCGCCCCCTTCGGCGACCGGCTCGCCGGGCCCGAACACCGCCTCGACCGGGTCGTAGACCGCGAACGCTTTGCCCGGCTTGGCGCCGTCGCGCAGTCCGTCCTCGATCCACCTCAGATCGTCGGCGTCCGCAGCGCCCCAGACGTCGTCCACGGCGTTGGTGAGCATGTCCGTGGCATCACCGTGGTCCAGGTGCCCGGCGCCGACGTAGCCGCCGAGGGTCATCGCCGCCTTGAGCAGCGCGGTGCGGAACCCGGCGCCGGGGGTGGCCGGCTGGGCCCGCAGCTCGGCCAGCGCCGCGGCGATGGCGCGGTCAGCGACGACGGTGGAGTGCGGGGTGCGCTGGTCGAGGTAGGCGCCGAGCGCGCCGCCGGGCGAACTCCCAGCCTGGGACGAACTGGGAGTTCGCTGGGAGTTCCCGCGGGCAGCGACGACGGCCGCCGCCAGCGGCCCGACCGACGGATCCGGGGCGCGCCAGGTCGCTGCCTGGGGCAGCTGCACCCACCGGTAGGGGCGCGGCTCGCTGCCGTGGCTGGGCTTGACGGTGGGCGCGATGAACGCGAACCCGCGGGAGGTGCCGTCCGGCAGGCCGCCCTTGACGTCGACGCCGGGGAACACGCCGTCCCGGGAGCCGACGCCCATCGAGGTGACGAAGGCGTGCGCGCCGCCGCCGGGGGTGAGCGCGCCGAGGTGCACGCGCGGGACCGGGAACCCGCCCGGCAGCGCGCCGCCGGAACGGGGATCGACGTCGAGGAGGTCCAGGCCGCAGCCCATGACCGCGGCCACGGCCATGCCTGGTTGCCAGCGGTCCAGCACGGCGGGGTCCGGGCGGGTGCGGTTCCACTCGGCAGGCAGGACGAACCCGATCTTGCGGAAGTTCTCGGCGTCGCCGTCGTGGGCGGGGCGGGCGAGGAAGATCGGGATGCCGTTCGCGGCCAGCCACCGGGCCCATTCCAACCCGAACTGCTCTTCGGGGGTCATCGGCGCACATCCCAGCGACCCGGGAAGGCGGCGTGCGGAACTTCGCGAACGGAGTTGTTGCCCGTTTCGCCGAAGAGTCCGACCCAGAACGAATCGGGGTTCGATTCACGCGAGAGGATCACCCCCCGCTCGCCGTAAGGTCCCTCCACGTAGTCCCCTACCTGTGGGGTGCTTTCGTCTTTTGTTGCCCATATATCGCGGTACATGTAAGATGCCCTTTCGTTGATGTAGGTGCTGCTGTCCATGGCCGGACACTGAAAGGCCCCCTCGCCGTCACACGCTGAGGGGGCCTTTCGTTTTCGTATGGTCACTGGTCCGGCGAAGATTCCTGAGCGTAGTCGGCGACAGGCTTCCCGTCGATCACAACGGGGGCACGGCCGCTGCGGGTGGTGCGGCGGGCGGCGTCGTAGCTGAGCAGCTCGGCCTTGTTGATCAGCGTGTTGTAGCCGTTCTCGGCCTTGAAGCGGTGGATTTCGCCGCGGTCGAGCCAGCCCATGATCGTGCGGCGCGCCGCGCCGGTCAGGAGCTGGGCTTCCCTGATCGACACGAACTCGTGCGCGGGCGGGTCCAGCGGCGGCACGCGCGGCCCGCCGACGGGCTCGCCCGCGGTGGCGGCACGGATGCGCTCTTCGGGGGTCGTCATACCCCCAGGATCGCACGGGTTGCACATCTGGCACAAGTCATGCCAAGCTGGGCGCCGACGAAAGGACGGCCATGACGACACCCGCACCCCCCGCGGCGCCGGAGACCTACGACTACGTCGGCGGCACCCTGGAGATCGACCAGCTGCTGTCGATCGAAGAGGACCTGTACACGAAGAAGAAGGCGATCGAGGACCAGCTGAACGAGGTGCAGGCCCGGATCAAGGCCGCGCTGACCGCCGTGACGCGCCCGGTGCGAGACCCGGCGACCGGCGTGCTCACCAGCCAGCCCTACCCCGCCTACCGGATCTCGGTGCCCGGCCAGGTGGCGCGCTCGCTGAAGTGGGCGACGTCGCGGCGGCTCAACACCCCGGCGTTCAAGGCCGACCACCCCGAGATCTACGCCGCCTACGTCAAGGAGAGCGGCACGTGGAAACTGGAGCGTGAGAAGTGAGCATGCGCAGCGCCCGCACGGGCGAGCCCGTCGACCCAGTGCGCGACCACCTCGACAAGGCCGAGAACTGGCTCGAGCTCGCGGAAGGGAACCGCGGCGAACTGGTGAGCCTGCATGAAGGCACAGGCACCTACACCGAGGCCGAGGACACGCAGCGCTGGTACTTCGCGATCATGCTGGAGTCCGCCAAGGACCTCGCCGAGCTGCATCGCGCGATGGCCCAGACGATCTACGACTTGACTCCGCAGCGCATCGTGGTCAGCGCGCCGACCCCCGCCGACATGGACAACCTCGCCGAGCGGATCCGGGAGCAGGTGGCCGCCGACGAAGTCGAGCACCAGGCGGCCACGCTGCGCCCGGGCGTAGACCCGGAGCCGCCCGGGGACGGCGAGCTCTGGACCGATGACGGAGAGCGGTTCGCCTTCTCGGTGAACTCGCTTGCACCCGGCGCCGATGTGCACCGCTGGATGATCATCGACCACTACGCGGAGTTCTTGCGCTGGCGAGATCAAAACGAACGCCGGGCGACGCACACCTGGGAGGGGCTGGACGGCAAGATCGGGTGGGCGGACGAGATGCCGCTCCGACGCCCCACCGCCGCGGAGCGCACGGCGTTCTACGGGCCCGAGCCGGACCCCGTTCCGGCGCCGGGCCACACCGGCCGGGTATTCGATCTCTCCAGCCTGGGAGACGACGATCTCCGGGTGCTGGCGGGCCGCATCGCCGCGTTGCTCGCCCCGGTCGACCGTCTGCCCGGCTCCGGCGCGACGCAGTGGCGGGAAGGGTGACCGCGCCCCCGGCCACGCTGGACGCCTACCTCTCCCAGCCCGGCCCGCGCCCGGCCGCCGCCCAGGGCAACACCGAATGGGCGGCGGCCACGGCGGTGCGGATGGTGGACATCCTGCGCCGCTACTCCGCCCGCCGGCCGCGCTCCCTGCAGCGCCACCTCGGGCCCAGCGAGCTGGGGGTGGAGTGCGACCGGCAGGTGGTGGGCAAGCTGCTCGGCCTGCCCACGACCAACCACGTCGTGGACCCCTGGCCCAGCTTCATGGGCACGGCCGGGCACGCCGAGCTGGATGCGATGTTCCAGTGGGAGAACACCCAGCTCGGCGCCATCCGCTACCTGCCCGAGCGGCGCGTCAACCCCGGCGGCGTCTTCGCCGAGCACCCCGGCACCGGCGACCTCTACGACGCGTGGGAGGCGTGCATGCTGGACCACAAGCTGCTCGGCGCCACCAGCATGGACGTCGTCAAGAGCCCCGGCGGCCCGCCGCGCAAGTACGTCGGGCAGCTCGGCCTGTACGGGCTGGGGTACATGCGTGAGGGCCTGCCGGTCCGGCGGATCGCGCTGCTGGCCTGGCCGCGCACCGGCTCCAGCCTGGCCGGGCTCTACGTCTGGGAGCACGCAATGGATGCGCAGATGGCGCAGCTGCTGCACGAGATCGCCGACGACACCGTCCGCCGCAAGCGCCTGGCCGCGGCGATCGCGGCCGCGCCGGCGTACGCGCAGGCGCCGATGTGGGCGCAGGTGGAACGCACGCCGGACCACCACGAGTGCTACTTCTGCCCGTTCTACCGGCCCAACCAGGACGGTCCGGACGACGGCGTGGGCTGCCCGGGGACGGTGACGTGATGGACGAAGACGACTGGATCGAAGTCAGCCCTGATGGCACGTACACCATCACGAAACCGGGCGTGTACGGCTTCACGATCGAGGGCGTGCGCCATCCCCTTACCCGCGTCACGGGCACGGAACCGGTACGCGTGACGCAGGATCGCGAGCCGCCGAAGGACGCGCCGGCCGCACAGTACGAAGGGCGGCCGGAGAAGTGGCGCACGATGAACCGCGCACAGCGGCGCGCCGCGAAGCGCGGGCGGCGTCTATGAAAATCCTCCACACCCAGCACCAGACGTTGGGCACGTTCCGACGGTACGCCACCTGGCTGACGAAAGACGACGTCGTGTGCGGGTTCGCGGTGCGCTGGCGTGGCCGCTGGCACGGCTGGATGATCCTCGACAACTAGGGCTTGTGCGAGTCATGCGAAGTATGCAAGACTCGTGCCACGGCGCCGCCCCCGCGGCATTCCGGACCAGAGCCTGACGCCGGACCCCTCAACCGGGCCCTAACTCTCGCAGACGGACTCCCGGACCCGATCCCGGGCAGCGCCGAGGGGAGAGGTAACGACCCCCGTGCAACATCCTGGCCAGGGCACGCGGCGGCCGGCACGAGCAACGTGTGCGACTACGCCCGCCGCCGCTGCCAGGCCCGCAGGCGATGAAAGACATGGGCCACCGGCTGAGAGTCCCTTCGCCTGCACCCCAGCGCTACACGGAGACCCATCCACGCGCTGGTTGCCCCGCCGTCATATAGCGGTCGGCCGGGCCGGAAACGACCACGCTCCACTCCATCTCGAGATCGGAATTCCAGTGACTGCACCGCAGTTCCCCACAGCCTGGGGTGCGCAGCCCCCGGCGCCGGCCCCCGCGGCCGCGCCGGGCGGCTACGCCCCGCCCCAGCAGTTCGCCCAGCCGGGCTACCCGCAGCAGCCGCCCGCGCAGTACGCGCCCGCCGCGCCGGGCCAGTACTACCAGCCCCAGCCGGGGATTCCGCAGGGCTACCCGCCCGCGCCCCCGGCCTACGACCCCTACGCCGCGGCGCAGCCCCCGGCGTTCGTCCCCGCGCAGGGCTCGCTGGACGACTACATGAACCAGCGCCCGGCGGGCGCGCAGTACTGGAAGTTCCCGCAGCCCGGCCACGTCAACATCGGCATGGTGGAGCGGGACCTCCGGGACTCCGACGTGCACCAGGTGAGCTTCAACGGCCAGCCGGTCCGGCGCAAGGACGGCTCGATCTCCGGGGAGATGGTCCTCGACGTCCCGCTGGTCAACCCCGACGGCACAAAGTCGATCATGGAGTTCAAGGGGCACCAGCGCACCGCCTTCGAGGAGGTCGTCTCGGCGGGTTCCGGCGGGAAGCGGCGGCTGCCTGAGGGCGGGTCGATGATCCGGGGCACCTTCACCCACACCGAGCCCAGCCGCGGCGGCGGCTCGCCGAAGAAGATCATCCGCTGGGAGTACGTCCCCGCGGACCAGGTCCAGCAGCAGGGCGGTTCCGGGTCCGCCAACCCGTTGCCAGCCGCCCCCGCGCAGCCCCGACCAGATCTCCAGTACGCCACGCCGGTACCGGACGCGCAGCAGTACCAGCAGCCGGCGATGCAGGCGCCTCCCGCGGCCCCGCAGCAGTACGCGCAGCCTTCGAACCCGGACCCGGCGTACGCGGCGTGGCTCGCTCAGCAGCAGAACGGCTACGCCCCCCAGCAGGCGGCGCCGGCGCAGCAGTTCCCCCAGGCCGCTGCACCGACCACACCCCCCGCGGCGCAGCAGGCGCCTGCGCCGGTGCCGTCGTCCAACGGGCAGCAGCCCCAGGGCCCGCCCGCCCCGCAGCCCTACGCGGCGCCGGGCCTGGATCCGCAGCACGCCCAGCTGTTCGGCACGCTGCTCGGCGGCGCGCCCGCGCAGTAGAGACGTGGGGCGGGGCGCATGCACGATCCGGAACACGGCCAGCCACCAGGCCCCGGACTGCGGGGTGACAGCGCGCCCGCCCCACCCCAGACTGCAATACCGCTCGTAGGCGTAAGGCGCCGTCCGGACGTTGGAACGATCGCGGAACCGGGGTACGGAGAAAGCGACGTAACGAGCGTGCGCAGCAGAGGGCCCCTGCCGAAGTGCTTGCGGCAGGGGCCCTCCCTTTTCGTGAGCGGCGCGGGCACGCGTCGCGCTTGGACCACGGCGACGTAAGGGGCCTGCTGACCGCCCGCGCCGCTCACCCGGAGGACCGATGACACAGCCCCGGTACCAGGTGCACGGCGAGATCCACGCCGACGGCGAGACCTTGATCCTGTTCGGGACCGGCAACATCGTCGAGGCGGTCGGGCGCCTGCACCTGCTCACTCCGCACTTCACCGCGACCGATCCGCCGGGCGGGCTGCGGGTGCCGCTGCGGTGGCCGGTCGTCTGCCAGATCGCTGGGGAGATGGGGCCGTCGTGGTTGCCGGGGCCGCGGCTGCGGGAGTGGATCGGTGAGCAGGTGCTGTTGCGCGCGAATCCACCCGAACTAACGCACCAGACACCGGCCGCCGAACCCCCGCCACGAAGCTACCAGCTCGCCGGCGCCCGGCTGATCGCCGCAACGGCCAGCGGCCTGATCAACGACGACCCCGGCACCGGCAAGACGCTCACCACGCTGCTTGGCCTGCGCGAGCTGCAGGCCCGCGGGCGCCTCCCGCTCGCTGCGCCGCTGCTGGTGATCTGCCCGGCCTCGGTGGTGGACAGTTGGGTGCGCGACGCGCGCCGCTGGTTCCCCGAGCTGCGCGCGGTCGCGTGGCGCGGGCCAAAGCGCGCCGAGCTCGAGGCCGGACGGCACGGCCTGCTGGTGGCCAGCTACGACACCGCCTCCCGCGACGTTGCCGCCGGGCGGCTGAAGCACGTGCGCGCGGTGGTGATCGACGAGTGCCACCTGATCAAGTCGCCGAAGTCCGCGCGCAGCAAAGCTGCGCTCAAGCTCGCGCGCACCGCCGACGCCGTCGTGGCGATCTCCGGGACCCCGATCACCCACCACGCCGGCGACCTGCACCAGGCCCTCAAGGCGCTCGACCACATCAGCTGGCCCAGCCGGGAGCGGTTCGATACCCGCTACCTCGACATCGTGGCCGGCGACTACTCCGACGACGTCATCGGGCTCAACCGCTTCCGGGAGCCGGAGTTCCGCCGCTGCCTGTTCGGCACTCACCGCCGGCTGGCGAAAGAGGACGTGCTGCCCGAGCTCCCGCCGAAGATCTACACCGAGCGGGTGGTCACGCTACCGTCCGAGGCGCGCCGGGCCTACGACGAGATGGCCCGCGACATGCTCGCCCGGCTGGAGGACGGCCAGCAGCTCCCGGCGTTTGAGGTGCTCGCGCAGCTGCGCAGCTTGCTGGCCCTGGCCAATTCGGCGTGCGACGTGGAGATCGTGCACGGCCCGGACGTTGATGACGACACCGGTCTGCCGAAGATCCACGTGCACGTGCATCCGCGCGAGCCCAGCTGGAAGATCGACGAACTCGTGGACGTGCTCGATGAGCGGGCCGGGCGGCAGTCGCTGGTGTTCGCGCCGTCGAAACAGCTGATCAAGCTGGCTGGCGCGCGGCTGGCGAAAGAGGGCTACCGGGCCAGCTACGTCACCGGCGACGAAACCCAGGCCCAGCGAACCCGGACCATCGCGGCGTTCCAGGCCGGCGAGCTGGACACGCTCTGCTGCACCACGGGCGCCGGCGGCGTCGGCATCACCATGACCGCGGCCAGCGTGGTGGTGTTCCTGCAGCGGCCGTGGGCCTACGTCGAGGCGACCCAGGCCGAGGATCGCGCGCACCGGATCGGCTCGGAGGTCCACGACTCGATCGAGGTGGTGGACATCATCGCCGCCGACACCGTGGACGCGCGGGTCCGGCAGGTGCTGACCGGGAAAGCGGACGCCACCGCCGAGCTGATGGCGGACCCGCGGATCGCGACGCGGTTCCTCGGGCGGGCGTGACCAGACCGTAACTTGTGCGAGTTGTGCAAGGTGTGTGAGACTCGGGGCATGACGAACACGGCCACGATCACGCTCACCGCTCCGCTGCGCGTCCGGGAGATGGTCCACCCCAACGCGCCCATGCCCGCCCGTCACATCAAGCCGGGCACCCGCGTCACTATCACCTACAACACCGGCGCCACCAACGCCGGAGTCCAGGTGTTCCGCAAGGGCACCGGTACCCGGATCGACCGCGAGTTCGTCGCCGCCCCGGAGGTCGTGCTCGAAGACACCGGAGTCGACCTCCGATGACCCGCCACCCCCGCCGCCTTGTCCGCCGCAACCGCGCCTGGCTGCTCTGGCTGGCCGCGCTGGCGGCGGCCGGGGCGCTCTGGGGCGACGCGTTCCCCGCCTGCGCACAGCAGGCCCGAGACCAGTGGAGCCACACGCGATGATCAGTCACCCGCCACTCGGCACCCCGGCGTACCTGCGCCGCCCGGTCGTGGTCGACGCGTTCTGCTGCCAGGGTGGCGCCTCGGCCGGGCTGGTGCGCGCGGGGTTCCGCGTGATCGGGATCGACCAGGACCCCGCGCACCTGTTGCGCTACCCGTTCGAGAGCGTGCTGGGTGACGCGATCGCGCTGCTCCCGGAGACCATCGAGCGGTATCGCGCCGTCGCGGCGGTCGGCTCGCCGCCCTGTCAGGCGGACACCGACGCGCAGGTGATCCAGAACCGCGAACACCCCCAGCTCATCCCGCCGTTCCGCGAGATCGTGCAGGCGAGCGGGCTGCCGTACTGGATTGAGAATGTGGGAGGCGCGGTGCGCAAGGGCAACCTGCGCCCGGACGTCCGGCTGTGCGGGCTGATGTTCGGGCTCAAGACCGACCGGCACCGCTACTTCGAGACGAACTTCCCTGTCGAGGTGCCCGGGCACCCCGTGGGGCCACGCGGCCGCGAAGACCACGGCGACATGCCGAAGACGAAGATGGGCCGGGCGTTCGTCGAGGGCGAGCTGCGCCAGTACGTCGGCAACTTCCATGGCGTAGGGCTCGCCCGCGAGGATCTCGGCGTGCCGTGGATGAACCGGGACGGCGTCCGCGAGTGCATCCCGCCCGCCTACGGCGAACACCTCGGGCGCGAGCTCGCCCTCTACCTCGGACTGGAGCGTGCGGCATGAGCCTCGTCATCGGAGTCGACCCTGGCGGCACGACCGGCCTGGCCGCCGTCGAGTACACGCCCGAGCGCGGGTACCGGCTGGTTGCCCATCTCGGCGCGCCGCTGGAACCCGGCGAGATCGGCTACGTGCTCGACCAGTGGATCAAGAAGTTCGCGTCACCTGCTGGTCCGTGGTGGATCTCCGCGGAACGGTTCGTGGTCAGCCGCCGGGCCGGGCGCTCCACCACCGCGGCCGCCGGGCAGCGCGCCCGGGACATCCTCGGCGCGCTCGAGGCGGCGTTCCCGCGGCGGATCAAGCTCGCCAACGCCGCGGCGGCGAAGGGGTGGGCCGCCGACGCGCGGCTGAAGGCGGCCGGTCTCTGGCCCGTGCAAGGCCACCCGCACACCACCGACGCCGCCCGCCACGCGCTGCGGTTCCAGGTCGCCCAGCTCGGCAACCCGGACCCGCTGTCCATGGACTTCGAGCTGGAGCAGATGCGGCGGGCGCACCGTGGGTAGCCGGATGAGCTGCGCACGGCCGTGCCGGTCCGGACGGCACACCATCCCCGCCGGCAAACCCAGCTGCACCCCGTGCCAGCGGGAGACGCAGCGCCGGGCCCGCGCGGGGTTGCGGGCGGTGCGCCGGCCCCAGCCCGCCTACGCCCACCTCGGCACGCTGCCCGCGGACGACGTCCTGGCTGGCGCGGCCTGCCATCCGGAGATCGCTTACCTGTTCGACCCCAGCGACCAGCGCGGCGGATCCCGCGCAGTGACGCAGCGGCACGACGCGGCCAAGGCGGTCTGCGCCCGATGCCTGGTCGCGCAGGCCTGCTTCGCCGACGCGGCCGCGCACGAACGCAGCGGCATCTTCGGCGGAACCCTGTTCGCGCAGGGCGTCCCGGAGGAACCACTTGTGCAAACTGTGCCAAGTGTGTCAGACTCGACGGCATGCTGACGCGAGCGCTCTACTCCCTGGCCCTGCTGCTCACCGCGATCGCGGTCCCGCAGCTGCCGACGCTGGTGCTCGCTCTCGGCAAACCCGCCACCTTCGCGCTGCTGGCCCCGATCGCGTTTACCCTCGTCGTCGCCGGCACCGCCAACATCCTCGGAAAGGCCGACCAGTGATCACCTTCGACCCCGTCACCCCAGCGCCGCTGGCCACCCGCATCGCGCGCGTGGTGCTGCCGCTGCTGACCTGCTTCGGCTACCTCGCCTTCCGCGCCTACCCCGCCGCCCAGGGACGCATCCCGCTCGGCGAGGCGGTGGTGATGGGTCTGGTGATCATGGGCCTGGCCATGGTCACTTGCATCGCCCTGGGGGACCTGATCTACCCGGCCACCCCGCGCGCCCGGCAACGCCCCACCACCGAGGAGCTGGAGATCACCGCGGTCCACGCCCCCATCGCCGACGCCGAGACCGTCGTGGCGCGGTCGTGCGCGGAAGAGATCGCCCGCCTGGACACGTTGATCGGGTACGCAGGTGAGGACGCCCGCGCCACCGCCGGGTTGTTCCACGGCACGCTCCCCGCGGCCCCGCTCGGCGCCCGGACGCCGTTCGTCGAGCTCGAAGACACCCAGCCCTACGACCTGCTCACCCACGAGTTCCAGCCCCAGCACCACACCCCGCCGGGCGGGTTCACGATGTACCCGGACGGCGGCCCAGACCCGTTCGAGGGTCCGAGTAGCTGGACCAGCTGGTTGCGGCGGGAACATGAACACGCCGTTGACGAAGCCCCCACCGGCCGCCACCACCGAGGCGAGGACTGACCCGTGGCCCGCATCCTGTTCTGGTCCGGGGACACCACCTCGGCCTGTACCTTCTACCGCTGCGCCGAGCCCGCGCGGGTGCTCAAGCGCCTCGGGCACGAGACGCGGTGCGACCGCCGGGTGGGGCTGGCCACCGCCGCGATGAGCGACGTCGTGGTCATCCAGCGCCCGACCGAGTCCACGACCACGCACCTGATCGAGAAGATGCTGACGCTGCCGGAGAGTGCGCGGCCGCGGATCGTGGTGGAGCTCGACGACGACCTGTTCGCCATCCCCGAGCACAACCCCGCTCACGAGATGATGAACGACCAGGCCCGGCGGGAACGGCTGGCCTGGGCGATCGCGCACACCGACCGCGTCACGGTGACGAACGCGCACCTCGCCGGGCAGGTGATGGGCTGGACGAACCCGGACACCGTGCGCGTCGTCCCGAACTACGTGCCCGAGCGGTTCGTGGTGGACCAGGTTCCCGAGCTCGGGCCGCTCGCCGTGCCCGTCATCACCTGGGCCGGGAGCGACACCCACCGCCGGGACTTCGACGAGGTGGCCGTGCCGCTGCGGAAGCTGCTGCGGGAGCGTTCGGGCTTCCGCGTCCGGATCGTCGGCGCCCCGTACGCGGTGCGCCTGGAAACCGCGATGTCCGCGCAAGAGCGCAAGTTCCAGCGGGTGGCGCAGGTGCCGTGGATCGAGGGCGTGGACCGCTACATCCCCACCCTCGCTGGGCACATCGGGCTCGCCCCGCTCGCCGACGACCTGTTCAACCGCTCGAAGTCCGACCTCCGGCTCAAGGAGCTGGCCGCGCGGGGAATGGCCGTGGTGGCCAGCGAGGCGGGCCCGTACGCGGACAGCAATGTCCCTCACATGAGGGTTTACTTGACAGACGACTGGTTCTCGGTTCTCCGATTCGTGATCGGCAACGAGGGCACGCGCGAACGCTGGGCGTTGGCCGCGCTCGACTGGGCCCAGCGCAACACCCTCGAGGCGCGCGCCATCGAGTGGGAAAAGGCCCTGCTCGACTGACAATTCCCGGACAGAAAGCGGACAGACCAGTGACGAAAATCAGCGTACTCGTGCCATTCGGGACAACCCCTGACGATGCGGGCAAGCACCGTGCTGCGGTGTGGACTTGGTGCTCGAAGCAGTGGGACGCTATGCGCAACCGCGGCCTGGTGGACGAGATCATCATCGGCGTGGACCCGTTGTTCGGCCAGCCGGACCCCAACCGGCGGGACCCGCACCAACGCCCCTTCTCCGTCGCTCGCGCACTCAACGACGCAGCCAAGCGCGCCCACGGCGAGCACTTCCTGCTCTTCGGCGCGGACCACGTGCCGGACGCCCGGGCGATCGAGTGGGCGGCGCACCAGCTGCGGGGGTACGCCTTCGCCCGTATCTACGATCGCGTCGCCTACGCCACCGAGGCGGCCACCCGGCTGATCCTCCACGGCACCGTGCTGCCGCTGGAGGCCGCCGACTGGCACGTCCACCCCGCGCCCTGCCCGGGTGTGCTGGGCGTGCGGCGTACGGCGTTCGAGGCGGCCGGCGGGCTGGACGAACGCTACGAGGGCTGGGGCTACGAGGACACCGCGTTCCTCGACACCCTGGCGCGCACGCACACCAACGGGGTGCGCGGCACGATGGGCCCGAGCGGGTACGTGCTGCGGGAACTCTGGCACGACCCCGGCGCCCGCGACCTCGCCGGCCGCAACGCCGAGCTGTACCGGAAGGGATCACAGTGAGCGACTACTGGGTCGGTTTCTGCAACGGTTCGACCGTGGGTGTACTCGTAATTCTGGCGACGATGGTCGTCGCGCGGTGGTTCGGGGGCCGGCGGTGAACGCCGACGTGCCCTACCCGTGGTGGGTGGGCCTGATCATCGTCTGCGGGATCATCCTGATCATGGCCTGCGCCATCGGCCGCGGGGGCGGTGAGCCGTGACGCAGTCGCTCGAGGACCGCCTGCGCAAACGCCGCCGCACCGACGTCGTCACCGACACCGCCGAGCTGGCGGAGTTCGGCCTGTACGGCGAAGCGATCGCCGAGCGGCTGGGGATGACCTGGGAGGGTCTGTGCCGCGCCCACCGCCGGGCGGGCGTGTCCGTGCCGGTGCTGAAGAACCCCGACGCTGCCCGTTACACCCGGCGCGACCGCCGCGCCTGCCCGAGAGGATGACCATGGAACACCGCCTGTTCGACCCCGCTGACCCGCCGGAGTGGCTGGATCCGGAATGGTGGCGCGACCGGCCGCACTGCAACCACCTCGAAGCGCCGTCGAACGCCCACACCGCCCGGCTTCAGGCCGCCGCGGCGCTGGCCTCGGAGGCGGCCAACGACGTCTCCGGCTACGTCGTCGACCTCGGCGCCGGCGACGGCGCGCTGCTTTCGCTGCTGGACTACGGCCTCAAGGACGTCTCCTACGGCTATGACATCATCCACGCCGACGCCGAATACGCCCGGCGGGTGCGCGGGGTCACCGTCTACGAGCGCAACGTATCGGCCACCCTCGACGAAACCCCGCTCGGCCCGGTGGTCGTGCTGACCGAGGTTCTCGAGCACCTGGCCGACCCGCACGGCTTCCTCGCCAAGCTCGCCCAGCGGGACACCGTGAAGTTCGTGGTGGCCAGCTCGCCGCACAGCGAGACCCCCGAGCGCCACGAGTGGAACCACGCCTGGGCCTGGGACGCCGAGGGGTACCTCGCGATGTTCACCGCCGCCGGGTTCGAGGTCGCCGCGCATCAGCTGGTGGAGTGGTCCCAGCTCTGGTGGTTCCGGCGGCCGGCGGACCCCGAGGTGACGGCGGACGCGGCCGAGATGGCCGCGGCGATCCAGCAGTCCGGGCTGCTCAAGCAGCTCGCTGAGCCAGAACTCACGACCGACGAAGCCGTGGCCGCGCTGGAGGACGCCCACGAAGACGACGGCGCGGACGCGCTGCTGTCCGCCGGCCACCGCCCGGGCGGTTCCTGGCCGCTGGTCGGCGAAGCCGCCGGGCAGATCCACGACCTGGATCCCTACGTGGCCGGTCTGCTGGTGCTGGGCCGGGCGGCGGGACTTCCGTGAGCGACCTCGTGCCCGGGGTCACCGTCGTGATCCCGACGATCCCGCCGCGGGAGGCGCAGATGGTGCGCGCCCTGCGCTCGGTTCAGCGCGCCGCGAAGTACTGGCAGGACGTTTCCCAGCTCGACGACGCGCTGCCGACGCCGGTCCGGTTCGACCCGGATACCGGGCAGTTCGTCGGCACGGACTTCACGTTGGCGTGCGAGGTAGTGGTGGACGAAGACCATGACGGCGCAGCGAAGACCCGGCACCGAGGGCTGGAGCGCGTCGGCACGGAGTGGACGGCGTTCCTCGACGACGACGACGAGATGCACGCCCACCACCTGGTGACGCTCTACCGGGCGGCGATCGAGCACGGCGCGGACTTCGTCTGGTCGCGGTTCCGGATCCAGTACCCGGACGGCCCGGTGCTCGCCGGCCCGGCGTTCCTGGGGGAGAAGGCGTTCTCGCAGTGGAACGACGACGACCCGTGCCAGACCACCATCACCACGCTGGTGCGCACCGAGCTGGCGCGCGAGGCCGGCGGCTTCGCCCAGTTCACCGAGACCGGCGCGCAGCTGGACGGGCACCGCGCCGGCGAGGACTTCGAGTTCGCGCGCAACTGCCGGGCGAAGGGCGCGGTGATGCGGCACGTGCCGGAGGTGACGTGGACCTGGCACCACTGGGGATACGGCACGCGCGGCGTGCCGGGCAACACGAGCGGGATGCCGGACCGCTGGTGAAGATCTACTTCGACTTCGCAGACTGGTGGGTCGGGTACTACCGCGGCCCCAACCACCACTACGTCTGCTGCGTGCCCACGGTCGTGATTCGCTGGCGACGTCGTAAGCCGTCTGGGTGACTGGGTTGTGCGAGTTGTGCTAGGTGTGCAATACTGGCTTCACCAGCGAAACCAGCCCCCCTGGAGGACCAGTGAATCAGCCCGCCACCGGCGCCCAGCTTTATCCGCCCAGCAGGATCGCCGGAATGCGGACGTCCCTGCTGCACACCGTGCTGGCCTTCGCCGAGACGGACATCGCGAACGGGGCCTGCTACTGCGGGATGGACCGCCCGGACACCATCGCTTCCGCTCAGCGCACCATCGCGGACATCTCCGCCGCGCTGCGCAGCCGCGTCGCGGAGTGACCGAGCCGCCGGAACCCCGCCGCCCCGAGGAGGGTGGCGGGGAGGAGGACTACGGCGCGACCTGGGAGCGCGCCGACGCCGAGGAGATCCTGGGCGGCCTCGAAGACGACCGCCTGCTGGACTCGATCGCCGAGGGCGTCCGCGGGGATCTCAGCCCCGAAGAGCTCACCGAGCTGCTGTCGCGCATCCGCGACGAAACCGATGCCGAAGGGTTGTACACCCCGCATCTCGACGCCGTCGAGCGCGGCGAAAACGTCCTCGAGCCGTCCGGCCCGAGGCAGACCAGTGAAGGGAATCCACCAAGAATGTCTGCTGCTGAAGACGCCGAACGGTTGCGCAACATCGCCTCCTCCCAGGACTTCCCCACGCCACTGATCCGCGCTGCCGCCGATGCGGTGGACGGCATCCTGGCCCAGGTGCTGGACATCATCGGCGAGCAGTCCCAGCACCGGGACACCGTTGTGGGTCACGCGAACCTGGCCAAGGACAAGGCGGGCGAGGCGATCGCGGCGTTCATCCAGTTCGAGTCCGCGATCCACAACGCCGCCGACGGGCATGCCCGCGGCTGATCCTCGCAACGCGAAACCCCCTCGCCGACCCGACCGTCGACGAGGGGGTTTCGCTGTTGGCTGCTCTCCACCACGAGGTCAGCGGCGGCCAGTTTACGCCCTGTTCTTCGGCGCCCGCCAGATCGCGGCCGCGGCGAAAGCTGTGGTGACGCCGAGGCTGAGCCACGGGTTCGGCTGGACGCCGTTCTCCTCGAGCACCGAGAACACGATCTGCGGGGTGAGGGTGCCCAGAACGCCGGCGATCAGCTTGGAGAACCGGGCGTACCAAGGCGTGCTGGAGGTGGCCGGGATCCGCGGCTCGCCGTCTTCACCGACGATGGGGTTGCCGCCCCACTCTGCCGGGCTCACGACTTCGGGCCGATCTCGATCGTGCCGGTGATCTGGACGTGCCGCTCGATGGCGCTGTCCACGATCTCGGCGAGCCGGGCCTCCGTGATGCCCGGATCCTTCGTTGCGGCCGCCAGCGCGGCCAGCAGCCCGGCGTTCGCCGCCGCGGCTTCCCGGCGCCCGCGGCCGGCCTCCATGTGGCCGTAGCGCAGCAGGTCGCGCGCCGCCGCCCACCCGCCGTCGAGCGCGTTCGGAACCGCCTCGTTCCAGACCGTCTTCGGCACACCGCCGATCGCGTCGAGCAGCTGTTTCATCTGTTCCGGTGTCACGTCGTCTCCTCCACTGGTCAACGCCGCGAGGGCGGCCGCGCACGCGGCCTCGTCGCGCACGATCTCGAAGTGCATCCCGTCCTTGCGGCCGGTGTAGTCCCCGCCCCAGCGCACGCACCCCTGCGTCCGGGCGACGATGGCGTGGATCGCGTCGATTTCCGCCTTGCTGTAGTTCGCCGGGGGGTCGGTGGCCAGCGGGTGCGACGTCGCGTTGAGGTCAATCGCCGTGCCGCTCGAGTGGTTGGACAGCTCAGTCCCGCCGCGAATGGGGCGTTCGGCGTAGCCCCAGTCGTCGAGGATGCCCTGTTCGATGTCCTCGACCAGCTTGTCGAACTGGCCGGCGACCCAGAGCAGCAGATCCCCGGCGGGGCCGTTGCGCACGGCCAGCTTGCGGGTGGTGCCGGGCACGAGCCGGCTCGACACCCTGCCCGGGTCGTTGGCGGTGTATCCGTTCTGGCTGACTGCCATGGGGCCTCCCACTGGTCTGCGCTGCTCAGCCTACGTCACGTGCCGCGTCTTCGCGGTCGTTGCGCTCCCGGTCCGAGACTTTCGAGCGCAAAAGCAGGGTCAGGCGCCATACCATGCACGCCACCACCGCGGCGTAGAGCGGCGCGCGGAAGTAGGCGAAGGTGATCGGGTTCATGAACGACCGGAACACGTACAACGTCATGATCAATGTCAGGCTGAGGGTGAAGAACCCGAGGTGGGCGCGGTGTTCTTCGAGCCACCACGGCGAGCGCTTGGTGTAGATGATCAAGAACGCCCAGCCGCACAACGCGCCGAGCAGATTCACCGCGGTCAGTACCCAGTTCAGCGTGCTCAAGGCCGCCTCCGTCTGTCGCTGGCGTAGAACGCCGCTTCGAAGGCCTCCCCGAAACCGTTGGCGGCCAGCCGGCGCCGCTGCTCGGCACCGATGCGCGTCGCGCTCGCCCGCAGCGCCCGCGACACCTCGACGTCCTGTTCCGCCGCACTGTGTTCGTCCTGGAGGGCGTTGACCCGGTGCCCCAGCAGCCACTCGACCAGCTTGATCATTTTCCGGACCCATCCGTCTGCGGAATCGGCAGAGCGGAGAGCGTCTTATTCACGGCCTCCGCAGTGGTACCCAGCTGGATCAAGGCCAGGCGGTAGTTAAGGTTAGCCTCACGAAGCTTCTCGATCGTGTCGTTCTTCCGGTTAAGGATCGAGATCAGCACCGTGACCAGAGCGCCACCGCCGAACGTGAGCAGCGTGACGAGGATACCGACGACCCACCGCACGCTCTCGGGACTCACGATCTGGCGCTTTCGAACACCCGTTCAGTGTAGATCACTGATCACCAGCCGCGATGTCGTAGAAAGCCCTGCTCGTGCCCCGGCTCATCCGCGGGAACACGTCGACGGTGCCGTTGCCGTTGGCGGTGATCAGCCACTCCAGATAGGTGAACTGACTGGAGATGTAGGGCTCGGGAACGGCGATGATCTTGCGGATCGTGCTGTTCGCCGCGACCCCGGTCGCCGTGCTGGACTGCACCGCAGCGATCGACCCGTCGGAGTGACGCAACTGCAGCTGCAGCGTGAGGGAGGTGATGGTGCCGGTGAAGTTGCGTACCAGGATCGAGGACCAGAGCGCGGCGTTGTAGAAGAAGCTCTGGGCCTGGCAGCACACCTGCGGGACTCCGGCGACGTAGTTGAGCCCGGCGATCGGGTACATCGTGTAGTCCAGCAGCGGCTCGACGAACCCGTATCCGGCGACGCCGTCGGTGCCGAAGAGGATGTTGTTCGCCTGGTCGCGGAAACGCAGCTGCTCGAGCTCGGGCGGGTTGAGGTTCGGGTTGCCCGGACCGACCTGCAACGCTTCCTTGCCGGTGGAGGGCCAGTACAGCGTACTCTTGCGGACCCCGTCGTCCTTGTTGCGGCCGAAGCTGAAGGCGAGCTGGCCGTTGTCATAGAGGCCGCGGAAGGTGCCGCCCTGCCCGACGGTGGCGTTGGTCATGTCGCGCCCGAGCAGCTCGGCCACTTGGGCTTCGAGCCGGGCGATCCGGTCGTTCTGGTTGCGCTCGCGCGGCGGGACCTGGCCAGGGCGTGTCGGGTCGACCATCAGGACTCCACTCTTCCCAGCAGCTGGCACGTCAGCTGCGCGGTCGTCTCATCTGCACCGCTGCCGATGTCGAGGATGCGGGAGGCGAAGGTGCCCGCGCCGAGGCGGGGGTGTGGCTGGTTGGTGGGGTAGACGGCCACGCAGTTGTCGCCGGTGTCGACTTCGGCCAACGACGGGCTACCGGTCTGGAAGCCTTCGCCGTTGTCGCCGGCGACCCGGACGGTGTGGGTGATGGTGGGCGCGGCGCTCTGGCCGCCGGCGACGGTGGCCGCGGCCCAGGCGTTGAGCGTGGCGACGGCCGAGGCCGAGGTGTGGTCGTTGCCGACGTTCTCCAGGATCATCTCCGCCGGCGCGCCGCCGATCGGCCGGTCGGCGAACCCGATGATCAGGTCACGGTTCATGCCGTTGCCGCGCTCGAAATCTCGGGTGATGCGGTAGGCGCCGTCGGTGTCAAAGGCGGTGTTGACAAGGGCTTTGCGGTACTCCCAGTACCGGGCGAAGGTGAGGTTGCCCAGGAAGGGCGTGCCCAGGCGCAACCGCCAGCGGACGTACTGCTTGCTGGTGGTGTCGACGAACTCGGGCGCGAACTCGAACTCCGAGCCGCCCTCGACCTGAGACAGCTCGAGGAACCGTTGCCCGAGGCTGGCCAGCTCGTAGCCGGGGTATTCGCGCTGGGCGTCGCCGGCGATGTCGTCGGGGAAGACGATGGGCAGCTCGCGCCCGGGCGTGGAGATGTCTTGCTGGATGAGGCGTTTGCCGATGGTGTGCAGGGAGAGGTTCTGGTTGCCAGCCGGGACGGTACCGCCGATGACGGGGGTGTAGCCGGTCGGGCCGAACACCGTGTCGGCGTCGGTGCCGGTGACCGTGTCCAGCGCCGCGCGGCCGGGGTTGGTCAGGACGCGCTTGTCGGTGAAGAGCTTGAGCAGGCCGCCGCCGCCAAAGGTGGTCGACACCCCGCCGTCGTAGGACTCGGTGACCAGGGGGCCGGCCTGCCAGATCTTGGTGCCCTGGCACACCGCCCAGCTCCAAAGCCACGGGTCCGTGACGCCGCCGAGGACTTCGAGCGAGATGTCGTCGGAGTCCAGGGGCACGGTGACGCGCCAGTCGCCGGCAGCGATGATGCCGCGGGACCAACTGGGCGTGCCGAGGTAAGGGATGGTGGCAGCCACGCGGCCGGTGCGTGTCTCGAACGCCCGGATCTCGATGGGATCCAGGCGGGCGGCGGGCCGGTCCAGCACGCCGGCAGTCGGCGCGGCCTGGGCCTGCACGGCGGCCAGCAGCGGGCTGCTCACGCGCCCATCCAAGCGGCCTGCATCCCGGTGATGTCGTCGCCGCCGGATTCGTGGGTGACGTTGCCGCCGGTGTCGGAGTAGGCGTAACAGCGGAACTGGGTGCCAGCGGTGAGGTACTTCGAGCAGGTGGCCTGGGTGTTGACATTGACGGCGGTGGAGTCCTTGCCCCAGACGTTGCCGGTGCCGGTGCCGACGATGAAGGCGTACTTGTTGCCGGTACCCGAGGAGAACCGGCACGAGAACGTCAGATTCCACCAGCCGGTGATCTGGACGGTGAAGACCCCGGCGGCGTGCGTCAGGCCCACCAGGGCCTTGTTGACCACGGTCATGTTGGTGACCAGGGTCGGGGTGGCGATGGCGAGGTCGGCGGCGATCTCGACGTCGCACCCGGGGGTGACGTCGTAGGGGATGTCCCAGGCGCCGGAGGTGTAGCAAATGACGCGCTTGAGGCCCTTGTGGTAGACCATGCCGCCCTCGACGGCGAGCTCGCCGGGGATGCCGGCGATGGTCGAGTAGGCGTGGATGCCGAGGCGGGACCAACGGGAGCCGAGCCAGACTTCGGGGCCGGAGTAGCTGGAGAACCGGGTTTCGCCGATGACGTATCCGGGGTCGGCCGCGGTTTCGCCGCCGAGGATGGTGCGGAATCCGTTGTGAAGCGAGGTCGAGACGCGCTTGTTCGTGATCTCGCCGGCGGCGATGGCGTTGTCGTTGGTCGCGCGCAGGACGTCGGCGAGCTTGAGCATCCCGGCGGGCGTGGCCGGCACTGCAGGCGTACCGGACACGAGTCCGGATACGACGACAAACTCGGGGCCGTGCGCGGCGTCTCCGCCGAAGGCGCCCTTGTCGTAGGCGGAGGCGCAGACGATGTCGTAGCGGCTGTTGACCCCAGACGCTGCGGGCATCGCGACGGTCTGGTCCGCTTCGTTGATGAACTGGTAGGCGCCCTGGCCGGTACGGGGGATGACGGCCATGCCGCGCTTGACGATGACGGTCTGGTCCGGGCTGGCCTGGGGGAGCACGGCGAGGTCATCGGCGGCCGCGGACCGGATCAGCACGCCCGGGCGCGGGGTGAAGCCGTCCGAGCCAGCCAGGAACGTGGGGCCGATCATGCCGACGCGGATGTCGCGCGCAGAGTTGCGGCCGACTACGTACTGGCCAGACCCGTTGTTGTCGTTGATCGGGATGAGGTCACCCGATGTGACTGCTACCATGAGTGACTACTTCCTACTAGTTGTAAGCGTCGGACCACTGCGCGAGCATCGTGGCCGTGTCGGCCGGCCCGGACGCGGAGAACTGGACCGACGTTTCGGAGTGCGGGGCGATCTCGAACAGCTCGAAGCGGCTGAACAGCCCGCGCACCGGTACGCCGTTCAGCAGCGCCAGGCCTGTGCCGGTGTTGACGGTGAGGACGTCGCCGGGCACGAGCGTGCCGGAGTAGGCGATCGTCTCGCCGGTGTCGAGGCGGGTAACGGCGGGTGCCGGAAGCGTGCCGGTGGCCGGGGCGTTGAACGTGAACAGGATGGGCGCGTTCGCGGTGCCGTCGTTGTCGAGGCCGATCGTGGAGCCGGTACCAGAGCTGGCCTGCCAGACCACGCCGGTGATTGCCGGTCCCGGGCCGCCCCACTGCACGCCGGTCACGCCGGGGCCGGGACCGTCCCACTGCACGCCCTGGACGCTGGCCTGGGCGAGCATCGCCTGTGCGCTCTTGAGCTCATTGGAGTACCGCCGCCCGTCGGGGGCGAGCACCTGGATGTTGAAGGCGAAGGTCAACCCGTCGGGCAGATCGGTGAATGCCGGCTCGCTGGTGAGCTCGACGTAGGCGGTGAGGGTGTCGACGCGGGTCGTCTTCGAGAGCGGGAACAGGGTACGCGCGTCGAGGCAAATCGCCCCGAGCTCGCGCTTGAATCGCTCCCGGTCCGCGCGGCTGCCCGCGCGGGCGATGCCGGCCAGCTCGATCACCTTCGAACCACGGTAGTTCGGGGCGCGGTAGGATCCGTCACCGTTGGGCCGGTCGGAGAGCCGGGGACGCGGCGGGCGCCCGTCGTCCCAGCCCTTGTGCGTCTTGACCAGCAGCGAGTAGCCGCGGTTGTCCGGGCCGGTGTTGAAGCTGAACCCGTCGAGTTCCCAGCTGTCCCCGATCGCCACGAGCGTCACGGTCACCGCCCCCTCAGGAAGATCTTGCGCGCGAGGATCTCGGCCAGCAGGTCGTAGTCCATGGCCGGCGGCGGCTGGACGGTGATGGGTGCGGACGGCCCGAGGCTCTTGACTGCGGCAGCGACGGCGGCAGGGATGGCGCGCACCACGGCCGTCTGCTGGGCGACGTAACCCTGGAGCCAGCTGTTCACCGCGCCTTGCCAGTCTCGCGAACCCGGATCGGCGTGCGTCTGGCCGCGCATCATGACGGCCAAGGTGTCGTTGTAGCGGTCCATGTTCGCCGACTGGCCGGTGAACGAAAGGTCGTCATACACCATCTGTCCCCGGCGGGACGCGGCCAACGCCTCGTTCGCGGCAGAAAGCAGGCCCTCATGCTCGGCAGCCTGCATGATCAGGTCAGCGGTGCGCTGGGATCCGTTGAGCGGGGCGAACAGCTCGGGTACGCGCATGTTGTCGCCGACGACGCGCCACGTGTTCGGGGCCACGAACGTCGCCCGGTTGGCCGCCATGGGGTTGAGCACGGCCAAGCCGCCGCCGGCGAAGAACTGGACGGGGTGCGCAGCACCGTCCCCACCGCGCGGGAAGAGCAGGTTGCCGGACGCGTTGTACCGGGCGCCGGCGTTGTACCCGGGCGTGTTGCCGCGGCTGGTCCCCGAATACGTTGTCGTCTGGTTGATCCGGAGGGTGACTTCCTTATTGTGGACAGCGTTAAGCGCACTCTGTACAGCCTGGATGGCGTCCAAAGCCTGCTGGTTGTTGCCCGTGAGCTTGATTTCTCGTCCGTCAGGCAGCCGGTACACAGCCTGACCCGTGTTGTTGATAGCCACCGTCAACCCGGCGGCTTTCGCTTCCGTGACACTCATCTTACCGAGGGTCTGTGCCAGCGATGCCGGGAGCGGCCCGACGAAAGTATTCGCCAGGTTGACCGTCTCGCGGTTCAAGGCGGTGGTGGCTTCCTTGACTTTTTCCTGTTCCGTCTTCGCCGTGGAATTGGCGTAGGCGGCGTTATACGCGGCCTGCTCTTGCTGGCCCATCGCGTTTTCCAGGGCGAGCAACGCGCGCGTGCCTTCGTCGCTGTTGGTCTTGCCGTCCTTGACGACCTTGTTCCACGTGTCCAGAGCTTCCTTGGTGCCTTGGACCGCGCCCCGGTAGCCCAGGTTGGCGTTCTGCTGGTCGTAAATCGCCTTGGTGTGGTCGATCGTCGCGTCGCGCGCCCGGATCTGCGCTTCGGTCAGCCCGGTGAGGCCCTGCTCCTGGAGCAGGTATCCGCTGTAGGCCTCACGCGCCGCCTTGGCCTGTTCGCCAATCGCGCCCGTGCCGTTCAGCAAGTGCACCAGCTGATCCATGGCGGTTTTGTTGGTGGCCGCCATGGATTCGTTGTAGTGCGCAACCTCGGTGGCCACAGATGTGTAGGATCCGCCGGTTTCGAGGAGTTGCTGATTGATCCCCTTGAGTCCGTCCACGTCGCGCTGGGAGATAATTTGCCGGTCCGCAAGGCTCTGGATCCATTTGTTCGACTGGTCGGTGACGGCGCGCATGGCCTCTTTGTTGCCGTTGGCGGCGATGGTGGCCTGCGCCATTCCGATGTTCGCCACCTTGAGGTTTTCCGAAGCGTTCTTGCTGGCGAGAGCGTTGGCGATGACAGTGGCGGAGTGCTCGCCGAGGGCGCCGTTGTCCTGCCGGATTGCGTCCGTGAGCGCCCGGACGTTCTCGCGATGCTCGGCGGCCGCCGCGGCCGCCTTCTCCTGCCGGTCGCCGAGCAGGAGAAGGCCAATCGACAGAGCGCCGACGGCGAGGGTGGCGGGGTTGAGCGCGCCGGCGGCCAGGCTGCCGACGGCGGTCCCGGCCTTGGCGGCAAACTTTTCGGTTCCGGCGAGGTCGGCGCCGGCGGCGCGGACCTTGGCGCCCAGGCCTTCCCAGGGCTTCCCGGCGTCGACGCCGAACCGGGAGAGGACCATGCTGGTGGCGGAGACGGCGCCGCCGAAGGCGGTCACCTGGGGTGGAAGCGCGTTGATGGCGCCGAGCAGGCCGCGGGCGACGGTGACCGCGCCGTTCGCCGTGGTGCTGAAGCCCTGGAAGAACCCGAGGGCGCCGGATCCCTTCGCGGTGAGGTCGACGGCGGCGCCGGTGATCTGGTCGAGGGTGTAGCGGAAGCTGTTGAGCGGGCCACCGCTGGCGTTGGCGAGGTTGGCTACCAGGGTGCCGACGCGCGCCTCGGTGGTGCGCAGGATGTCCCCGAGAGTCACCAGGCTCTTGCCGGCGGCGACGTTGCCGCGGGAGGCGTTGACGGCCATCTCGCTGAAGCCGGTGCCGACCTGCCCGGACAGGGTGTGGATGCCCTCGAGGACAGGGCCCAGGCGCCCGGAAGCGGTGACGATCCCGGGAAGCGCGTCCTCGGCCAGGACGATCCCGGAGGCGGTGAGCGACTCGACGGCCCCCGCGGCGTTGACCATGCCCTTTTTGATCAAACCCGTTGAGCGGACGAACGAGTCGGCCACCATGTCCGAGGCGTTGATCAGGCGCGATTCGTAGACGCTGGAGAGCTGCTTGACGCCGGCCTGGACGATGTTGGCGGTGTCGACCCAGGACGCCTGGACCCGCTCAGCGCTGGCCGCACCCGCCACGCCGAGCCCGATGAACAGCGCCCCGGCTCCGGCCACGATGCCCGCGGCGGCGGCTGCGCCGGCGGTAGCCGCCGCGGGGAGCCCCTGGGAGAGCCCGAGAAACTTCAAGGCGGAGAACCGCGCCTCGGTGCGCTGCGCGACCCGCTGGGTGGCGCTGTCCATGTCCCGGCTGCCCCGGGTGAACCCGCGGGCCATCGCGCGGGCGGAAGCTTCCCCGGACGCCTCCGCGCCGCCGGTTCCCGCGATGCTCGGGCCGGACAGGTGCTGCCCCCCGAAGCCGCGGGCGTAAGCCTGGCCGGCCTGCTTGCCCTCCCGGGCGAAGGCGGCACGACTTGAGCGGACCACGCCGATCTGCTCGACCATGGCGCCGCGCAGGTTGACGCCGTTCGCGAACCCGCGGCCGTACCCCTCACCGGCCTGGTTACCCATCCGCTGGAGCTGATTGGTGCGCTTGCGCAGAGCCTCGACGTTGCGGGTCATCCCCTTGTCGAGGTCGACGCCCTTACCGAACCCGGCGGAGAAGGCCTTGCCGGCGTTCTCGCCCATGCGCGCGAACTCGGACCCCTTGGACTTGAGCCGGGCGGCGGCGCGGCCGATCTCGGAGTCGACGTCGATGTGGAAGTCGGCGTAGGCATCCGCGACCTTGAATCCGCTGCCCGGGTGCGTCATTGGCTCACCAACTCCCTGTAAATCTGGTCGTCATCCCACGTGATTTGGCTGGGGTCGATCTGGTAGCGCTGGGCGAACTGCTGCCGCTTCATGGCAGCGACGACCTCGGGCGGGGTGTCCCCGCCGCCGACGCTGGGGACGCCGGCGGCGGGAACGTGCGCGGGGGAGGCCGTCCCCGCGGTCTGTGTGGCGACGCCCAGCCTGACCTTGAGCGCCCCGTCGTAGGCCCCCAGGCGCAGCGCCTTGGACTGGAACACGGGGATGGTCAGGGTGTCCGGGTCGTCGACGCGGTGGAACACCGCCAGGTCGCTGGCGATGTCCTCCCAGTACTCGAGCACCCATGCCCACACCTTCGCTTTCGCCGTGTACGGACCGCCTACGAACCCGTCTGCGCCGGCGCGGCATCCGGCCAGACTTCCTCGTCGAGCGGCTCGCTGCCCGACTCGTCCGACGAAGCCGTCTCGCCGGCGGGTGCGGATTTTGGGTCGGCTCCCGGCACCTCCGTGGCCAACCCGATGAAGCGCCCGGTAACCACCGCCATCACCGTCGCGAAGTCGTCCTTGCTCACCCGCTCGGGCGGCAGGTTGATGAACGCGAAGTAGCCTTCATCGCCCACCGCCTCCCGCAGCGCCCAAAGGCCGGCCGAGTCGCTGCCCATGGTGTCAACCAGGTGCGCGTAACGCGCCATGAGCAGCGGCCGGATGGTCTTCGGGATGGTGTACGCCGTGCCGTCGATCGAGAACAGCTCTTCCCGTTCGGGCTGTTTCGCCGTGGGGTCTGACTTGGCGGTGAATTCGAGCATGGTGGCCTCCGTGCTTGGTTGGTTACTGACGGGTAGATCAGCGCTGGGTGTAGACGGCCATCGACGCCGTGGTGTCGGAGACGAAGTGCCCGGCCCAGTTCACGGCGAAGGTGGTCTTGCCGTCCTTGGTGAACGGCATGGCCATGTTGTCGACCGAGAGCACCTTGCGCATGACGACGATCATGCGCTTGCCGTCGAGGCGGCGGCCCTGGATGGCCAGGCCCAGGTACTTCTCCGGGTTCTCGAGGGTGTCGATGGTGGGTTCCCACCGGTCCCACGCGGCCGCTGTGCCCTTGCCGGTGGAGATGACGCCGCCGTTGTTGGCCTTGGAGAGGTTGTTCAGCGTGGCCGCCACCAGGTTGGTGCTCACCGAGGGGTGCCGCTCGGTGATCGTCGAGGCGATCCAGTCCGGGGCCTGGTCCACGGTGTGGTTGGCGTAGCTCTTCTCCAGCGCCGCCTGGGTGCCACCGTCGGTGAGGCCCATGTACGTCCAGGCCGAGAAGTCCGGGGCGGCGGCGGCGATGACGGTGAGCTCGATGGTGTCGTCCGGCAGGCCCTGCCCGAGTCCGCTCGGGTCGATGGTGTAGAGCTTGCCGGGGCCCACCATCAGCTCGCCGGCGACGATTCCCTGTGCCATGTCGTTACCTTTCCGTTATCCGACTGCGCCGGCCAGCGCGTCGCGTTCGATCCACCCGATGTGGACGTCGAGGGAGTAGTGCGCGTAGTGGTCGTCGGGGACCCGGGTCACGCCGCGCACGACAAACACCGAGGAGATCCACACTGGTATCACGCCGGGCGGCAGCTCGAGCTCCGGGACGCCAAGCCACGTCGTGGCCTCGGCGGCCTGCCGGATCCGCTCGGCTAAGTCGTTGGCCACGCCGTGGTTGGGTTTCTTGGTGCTTCCGCCGAAGGCGCCCCAGCAGTCGAACTGGACGATCGGGTGCTGGATCGGGACGTGGAGCTCGGCGTTGGCGATGAGCGGCAGGACGGTCACGAACCCGTCGATGGCGCCGTTCCAGTCGGCGCGCCGTGGCAGTTCGTTGGCGACGCGGTCGGCGGTGATGCCGTCGATGGTGGCGAGCCACGCCTTCGCGACAACGGTGGCGTTGGGCAACGCGAGGGCGCCGTCCGGCGAGACCGTAACGTGCCCGGACAGCGCGCCGCCGGCGAAGTCGACGGTGGCGAAGGTCTCGCGCGTCGCCACGGCGCTGCCGCCCAGCGCGCCGTAAGACTGCCCGATCACGGCCGGAATCTCCGGGACGGCCACGACCCCGCCGCCGAGCGCGCCGAAGTTCTGGCCGACAGTCAACACGACCTCGCGCGCCCCGGCCACGCCGCCCCCGAGAGCGCCGTAGGACTGCGTGACGGCGGCGGGGACCTCGCGGGTCGCGGTGATGCCGCCGCCGAGCCCTCCGTAGGCCTGGGCGATGGTGGCAGGCACGTCCGAACCGGCCGTGACATCGCCGCCGGCGTAGTTGTCGTAGCGGACGCCGCTGACGGATTCGGACCGGATCCCGAAGTTCTTGCCGGTGGTGACGCCCGTGTCGGTGACGCTGGCGCGCTCAGTGCCGTTGACGAACGCCTTGATCGTGCTGCCGACCGCCTGGACCTTCATCACGTCGCCGTTAGCGGCAGCCGCGGCGAATGTGGCGATCACCGAGAAGGAACCGCCGATGACCGAGAAGAGGTCCCACTGGGTGCCGTTGTTGCGCCAGAGATAGCCGTTGGCGATCGTCGCGTCCCCACGGCACCA
>Ga0207641_10000551_pt1 | contig 42007 bp, 37 predicted proteins | sample KBSSwiS62_FD_184306 | JGI IMG/M metagenome (GOLD analysis project Ga0207641, IMG submission 184306) | Switchgrass rhizosphere microbial communities from Kellogg Biological Station, Michigan, USA - KBS Switchgrass S6-2 (SPAdes) (version 2) | ecosystem: Host-associated > Plants > Roots >... | reverse complement strand
ATGTGGCTCACATGATGAAGAACGGCACCCGTCTGCGCCGTGAGGAGCAGTAGTGCCAAACCTAAAGATATGTAGAGCTTACGCATGAGGGAAGTCGTAAAACAGTAACAGGTTTGAGCGCGCGGTGCAGCTCGCAGGACCCGTACAGTTCGGGGAAAGTATTAGCTCTCCTCCTCCTCTTTTTCGTCTTCCTCTTCTTCCTTCGCGGACTTTTTGCGTGAGAACGCCATCGCCGCGATCAGGATGATCACAATGTTGAGTACCCACCACGCGACCTGCTTGTGGTCACGCAAAAGGCTCGCGGTTGGCGGCTCAGCCACCGACGCCTTTCCCGACAGGATCTCCCGGATACCGTCATGCGCGACAGTGACGTCAACATCCTTCACGCCTTCGCCGCGCAGGTCATTTACCGCGAGCTCGTAGACGGTGCCTTTCTCATGGGTGAAGGGTTCGTTCTTCCCGTCGATAGCGATCGTCAGGTCGTCCGTGTTGACAAGGGTCTTGTCACTGACGCGCCGAATACTGATCTGGAGGACATCGCCTTTGGCGGTGGCCTCCACGTCGAGGAGCGCCGAATGGGCAATGACAGCGGGGACGTTTGCAGCCAGCTCGACCGGTTTGGGCGGCTCGGCAGCCGCGCTGCGAAAAACTAAAGCAAGAGCTGAGCAGGCAGCCACCTGCCGGAAGCGCGCCAGGGGCGACATTCGAGCCTCGATACTGGAAAGCCGCGTAGGTTACATCAAGCCCGGTCGGCAGCCACGCGCGGCTCTTCGCCACCCGTCCAGGCGTAGTGGCAACGGTAGTGAAACCGCAGCATGACAACAGCGCCGTCGAGCTGCGCTTCGACCTCATATTCAACATCGCCGGGGCCGACCAGGACCCGACAGAAATCGCAGGGAAGTCCGGAGCCTTTGCCACCCCACATGCGTACGGGAATGGCACGGCGCAGTGCGGCCACGTTCAGCCGTAAGGACCCGTTCATTCGTCGCCTCGTCCCCGCTGGTGCGAAAGCGTTATGTAAGCTGAATGACTATGCGCCGTGACCGCGACCGTAGCAAGGGCCCGGGACGGCCGCAGCAGGCGAGCATCAGTCAGCCAGGCTCCTGGCCATACAGTGTCCTGGCAAACCATTAACCGAGCCTGAATTGCCTTGCGGGCGCAACGACTTCTGCTATGTTCCTGCCCGTTGCGCTGAAACATAAAAAAGTCGATTTTCGGGGTTGCCAGTCGCACGGAGACCGTCCCATAGACGGCATTCAGGAGACTCCGTGGTTATGGACCGTGGTTCCTTCCCTCGCCGCAGGCGAAGCGGTCGGACGGCCGCGCCCTGCGGTAAGGCTCTCCCCAATTTCGTATTTTCCGGAGTTCGTTGATGGATACGCCAGTTCGCGCGCGCCGTAATTCCAAGTCCACCGCCAAGACGGCAGCCGCCTCGAGGACAGCAGGCACCAGGATGGCGGGCACCCCAAGGACAGGCGCCGCCGCAAAGGCCGCAGCGGTCGTAAAAGAAGCGGTCGAGGGGCCGAATCTCGATCTCCGCAAGCTGCTTCGTGCGCTCCAGTCAGTACGTGACGGCGATTTCTCCGTCAGGCTCGCCAGTGACCAGACCGGACTCGCTGGAAAGGTGGCTGACACGTTCAATGAGATCGTGAGCTCGAACCAGCGGCTTGCCCGGGAGCTGGAAAGGGCGGGACAGATCGTCGGTAAGGACGGTAAGACTCGTCATCGCGTTTCCAGCGATCGCCGCTCTGGTGCCTGGGGTGCGATGGAGACGTCGGTGAACACTCTCATCGATGACCTCTTGTGGCCGACGACGGAAGTGACGAGGACCATCTCGGCGGTCGCGAAGGGCGACCTTCAGCAGACCATGAGCCTGGAAGTTGACGGGCGGCCCCTCAAAGGTGAGTTCCTCAGGTCAGCCACCATCGTCAATACGATGATTGAGCAGATGAGCGCCTTCACGTCCGAAGTAACGCGCGTAGCGCGTGAGGTCGGTACCGAGGGCAAGCTGGGTGGTCAGGCGGCAGTGCCTGGCGTGGCGGGCACCTGGAAGGACCTGACCGACAGCGTGAACTCCATGGCCAGCAACCTGACGGGCCAGGTTCGTAACATCTCCGAGGTCACCATCGCAGTTGCGAACGGTGACCTGTCACGCAAGATCACTGTAGACGTGCGCGGCGAAATTCTGCAGCTGAAGGAGGCCATCAATACGATGGTCGATCAGTTGCGTTCGTTTGCATCAGAAGTGACGCGCGTGGCGCGTGAGGTCGGTACCGAAGGTAAGCTGGGTGGTCAGGCTATCGTGCCGGGCGTCGCGGGTACATGGAAGGATCTGACTGACTCTGTCAACGCGATGGCAACCAACCTGACAGGTCAGGTTCGTAATATCGCGGAAGTAACGACCGCCGTGGCGCGCGGCGACTTGTCGCGCAAAATCACGGTCGACGTGAAGGGTGAAATTCTCGAGCTGAAAAACACCATCAATACCATGGTGGATCAGCTCAACAGCTTCGCCGCCGAAGTGACCCGCGTGGCGCGCGAGGTCGGTACTGAAGGAAAGCTGGGTGGTCAGGCTGTTGTGCCGGGTGTCGCGGGTACCTGGAAAGACTTGACTGACAACGTCAACTCCATGGCCGGTAACCTGACAGGTCAGGTTCGTAACATCGCGGAAGTGTCTACGGCTATCGCTTCAGGGGACTTGTCCCGCAAGATTACAGTGGACGTGCGCGGAGAGATTCTGCAGCTGAAGGAAACCATCAACACGATGGTGGATCAGTTGCGATCGTTTGCGTCGGAAGTGACGCGCGTGGCGCGCGAGGTTGGTACTGAAGGACGCCTGGGTGGACAGGCGGTTGTGCCGGGTGTTGCCGGTACATGGAAGGACTTGACGGACAGCGTCAACTCGATGGCCGGTAACCTCACCGGTCAGGTCCGCAATATCGCCGAGGTGGCCACTGCCATCGCGAACGGCGACTTGTCTCGCAAGATTACTGCAGACGTGAAGGGCGAGATTCTGCAGCTCAAGGATTCGATCAACACCATGGTCGACCAGCTCAACGCGTTCGCGGCGGAAGTGACCCGCGTGGCGCGCGAGGTCGGTACCGAAGGAAAGTTGGGCGGCCAGGCAGAGGTGAAGGGTGTCAGCGGCGTGTGGAGAGATCTGACGGAAAACGTCAACTCCATGGCCAGCAACCTGACCGGTCAGGTTCGTAACATCGCGGAAGTGGCGACCGCTATCGCGCGTGGCGACTTGTCGCGCAAGATCACGGTGGACGTGCGCGGAGAAATTCTGCAGCTGAAGGAAACCATCAACACGATGGTGGACCAGTTGAACGCGTTCGCGGCGGAAGTGACCCGCGTGGCGCGCGAAGTGGGATCCGAAGGAAAGCTGGGTGGCCAGGCGGACGTGAAGGACGTCAGCGGCGTCTGGAAGGATCTGACAGATAACGTCAACTCGATGGGCAGCAACCTGACGAACCAGGTTCGCAATATTGCGGAAGTGGCGACTGCTATCGCACGCGGCGACTTGTCACGCAAGATCACGGTGGACGTGCGCGGAGAGATTCTGCAGCTGAAGGAAACCATCAATACGATGGTGGACCAGCTCAACAGCTTCGCGGCGGAAGTGACTCGTGTGGCGCGCGAGGTCGGTACCGAAGGTAAGCTGGGTGGTCAGGCCATTGTGCCGGGTGTTGCCGGTACGTGGAAAGACTTGACCGACAACGTCAACTCGATGGCCCGCAACCTGACAGGTCAGGTGCGTAACATCGCGGAAGTGTCCACGGCAATCGCGCGCGGCGACTTGTCGCGCAAGATCACGGTGGACGTGAAGGGCGAGATTCTGCAGCTGAAGGAAACCATCAATACGATGGTGGACCAGTTGACCGGATTCGCCGCGGAAGTGACCCGACTCGCCCGTGAGGTGGGAACGGAAGGTAAGTTGGGTGGTCAGGCGGTCGTGCCGGGTGTTGCCGGTACGTGGAAAGACTTGACCGACAACGTCAACGTCATGGCGAACAACCTGACGAACCAGGTGCGCGGTATCGTGAAGGTGGTGACCGCGGTCGCCAACGGTGACCTCCGTCAGCGTCTCACTGTGGAATCCAAGGGTGAGGTCAACGCCCTGGCTGACACGATCAACAGCATGACCGACACACTGGCTATCTTCGCCGACCAGGTCACCAGCGTGGCCCGTGAAGTGGGTGTGGAAGGCCGGCTGGGTGGACAGGCGCACGTGCCCGGCGCGGCCGGTACGTGGAAGGACCTGACGGCGAACGTCAACCTGTTGGCGGCAAACCTGACCACCCAGGTTCGCGCCATCGCGGAAGTGGCGACGGCGGTGACCAAGGGCGACTTGACCCGGTCGATCCAGGTCGATGCGCGCGGTGAGGTGTCGGAGCTGAAGGACAACATCAACGCCATGATCGGTAACCTGCGCGGCACGACCGAGCGCAATACCGAGCAGGACTGGCTGAAGACCAACCTCGCCAAGTTCAGCCGCATGATGCAGGGCCAGCGCGACCTGGAAGCCGTGGGCAAGCTGCTGCTGTCTGAGCTCGCGCCTCTGGTCAATGCCCAACAGGGTGTGGTGTACGTCATGGAGGGCGCGGCCAACGACGCCGAGTTGAAAGAGTTGGCCGCCTATGCTGACGAGAGTGCTGATGACCGCGCTTTGCGCCGCTACCGCCCCGGCCAGGGGCTGGTGGGTCAGGCCGCGGCGGACCGGCAACGGCTGCTGTTGACGGACATCCCAGCCGAAACGATCCAGGTGCGCGGCGGATTGCTGACGGCCCGCCCGAAGTCCGTGGTCGTTCTGCCGGTCATGTATGAGGGACACGTGAAAGCGGTCGTGGAGCTCGCCTCGCTCGGCGAATTCACAGGCTCGCATCTCGCATTCCTGGAGCAGTTGACGGGAAGTATCGTCGGCGTCGTGTTGAACACTATCGAAGCGACGATGCGTACCGAGGGCTTGTTGAAGCAGTCGCAACAGCTCGCCGGTGAGCTGCAGGCCCAGCAGACCGAGTTGCAGCAGACGAATGAAGAGTTGGCGAACAAGGCGACGCTGCTCGCCGAACAGAACGCGGAAGTGGAGCGCAAGAACCAGGAAATCGAGCTGGCCCGCCGCGCGCTGGAAGAGAAGGCGTCCGAGCTGGCGCTGACCTCGCGCTACAAGTCGGAGTTCCTGGCCAACATGTCGCACGAGCTGCGTACGCCGCTGAACAGCATATTGATCCTGGGTCAGCAGCTTGCGGAGAACGCCGACAAGAACCTGAGCAATCGGCAGGTCGAATTTGCGAAGACCATCCATGGCGCCGGCACCGACCTGCTGAACCTCATCAGCGACATCCTGGACCTGTCGAAGATCGAGTCGGGTACGGTTACGGTCGAATGCGAAGACCTGCTGTTCACGCATCTGCGCGAGACCATCGAGCGCAACTTCCGGCACGAGGCGGAAGCACGCAAGCTGTCGTTTACCGCCGATTTCGATTCGCGGCTGGGACGCGCCATCACAACAGACTCCAAGCGCCTGTTGCAGGTGTTGAAGAACCTGTTGTCGAACGCTTTCAAATTCACGGACCGCGGCGGCGTGCGACTGCACGTGGGTATCGCAATGGGTGGCTGGACCCAGGATCACCCGACTCTCACTCAGGCTCCCTCGGTCGTGGAGTTTTCGGTCAGCGACACGGGTATCGGTATTCCGCAGGAAAAGCAGCGAATCATCTTCGAGGCGTTCCAACAAGCGGATGCCGGCACCGCGCGCAAATACGGTGGCACGGGACTGGGCCTCGCGATCAGCCGCGAGTTGGCGCACCTGCTGGGTGGCGAAATCCGCCTGAGCAGTATTGCCGGCAGCGGTAGCACCTTCACTCTGTACCTGCCGCTCACCTACATGGGGCCTGCGTACGCGAAGGTGATGAGCGTATCGAATTCACCGGCGGCGGCAGTGGCCTTCCAGCCTGTGGTTTCACCGGTAGTGGTCCGCCAGGAGGAGTCGATTCCCGATGACCGTGACAGCATCGAACCGGGTGATGCCGTATTGTTGGTCGTGGAGGACGACCCGCACTACAGCCGCATCCTGGTCAACCTTGCACGGGACCGTGGCTTCAAGGTCATCCACTCCCGCACCGGTTCCGACGGCCTGGCCATGGCCCGCAAACACCGGCCGACCGCGGTCTCACTCGATGTTTTCCTGCCGGATATGCTGGGTTGGACGGTGCTGAACCAGTTGAAGCGCAGCCCCGAGACGCGCCACATCCCCGTTCAGATCCTGACTATCGAGGATGAGCGCCAGTATGGGCTGGAGCGGGGCGCTTTCTCCTTCGTCACCAAGACCGTAACCACGGACCGGCTCGAGCAGGCCATCGACCGGCTGAAGGATTTTACGACTTCGCGCACACGCCGCCTGCTCATTGTGGAGGATGATCCGGCCGAGCAGATGAGCGTGACGGAGTTGCTCGGGGCGAATGACGTGGAGATCGACTCCGCGGGCTCCGGGGCCGCGGCCCTCGAGTTGATGCGGCAGACCCAGTTTGACTGCGTGGTGCTGGACCTGCGGTTGCCGGACATGTCCGGCTTCGACCTGTTGGCCGAGGTTCAGAAGGATCCGGCGCTGCGGGAGACCCCGATCATCGTGTTCACGGGCCGCGAGTTGTCGGAATCCGAGGAAAACGAGCTGCGCAAGAAGGCGAAGAGCATCGTGTTGAAAGGCGTGCGCTCACCGGAGCGGCTGCTCGATGAGACGGCGCTGTTTCTGCACCGGGTGATCGCGGACATGCCCGAGTCGAAGCAGCACATGATTGAAACTCTGCACGAGAGCGATGAGCCCCTGGAGGGCCGCAAGGTGCTGGTGGTCGATGATGACATTCGCAACATTTTCGCCCTCAACAGCCTGCTCGAGCGCCACAACATGCAGGTCATCACCGCGACCAATGGCCAGGAAGCGATCAACCTGGTGGAAACGACGGAGGACCTGTCGCTCGTGCTGATGGACGTCATGATGCCGGAGATGGACGGCTACGAAACCATGCGCCGGATCCGCAAAAACCATCAGTTCCGCCGGCTGCCCATCATCGCCCTGACGGCAAAGGCCATGAAGGGGGACCGGGAGAAGTGCCTGGAGGCAGGTGCGTCGGACTACGTTGCAAAACCTGTGAACACGGATCAGCTGTTGTCACTGGTGCGGATGTGGTTGCATAGGTAGAGTGCGCCTACAAAACACCCCCGGGCCCGCAAATAAGAACATGGACACTGACGGAAAGGTGAGCATCCTGCTGGTCGATGACCAGCCATCCCGGTTGCTCACCTACGAATCGGTGCTGGATGGATTCGGCTGGAATCTCGTGTCAGCCCGTTCGGGGCTCGAGGCGCTCGACAAGCTCATGCGGCAGGAGTTTGCCGTGGTGTTGCTCGATGTCAGCATGCCCGACATGGACGGCTTCGAAGCCGCCCGGCTGATTCACGAGCATCCGCGGTTCGAGAAAACGCCCATCATTTTTGTGACGGGCGTCCATGTCAGTGAGCTCGACCGCCTGACCGGGTACAAAGTCGGTGCGGTTGACTACGTGTCGATTCCGGTCGTGCCGGAAATCCTGCGCGGCAAGGTGGCGGTCCTCGTCGAGCTGTATCTGAAGCGCCGCGAGCTGCGCGAGTTGAACCGCACGCTGGCCTCCGCCAACGAGCAGCTCGCCGCGGCCAACACGAACCTGCAGGCTGAAAAGACCCGGGAGTTGGAGACGTTGAATCGCGTCCTGCAACGGGCCAACACCGAGCTCGAGCAGGCCAACCGGACCCTGCAGAGCGAAATCGCCGAGCGCACCCGGGTGGAACAGGCGCTGAAGGCCGCGGACCGGCACAAGGATGAATTCCTGGCCATGTTGGCCCACGAGCTGCGCAATCCACTGGCGCCGATCCTGAATGCCGTGCAGCTGATCAGGAAAAAGCCGCTGACCGATCCTCAGCTGCTGTGGTCACGGGATGTCATCGAGCGGCAGCTCGGTCACCTGACGCGACTCGTGGACGACCTGCTGGATGTTTCGCGTATTACACGCGGGAAAATCAATCTGTCACGCGAGACCGTGGAAGTCGCGGATCTGGTGGCGCGGGCCGTCGAGACTGTGCAGCCACTGATCGCTGAGCGCGGTCACCAGCTCCATCTGAGCGTCGCCCCGCAGTCCATCCGGGTGTTTGGCGATCCGCTCCGGCTCACCCAGGCGGTGGGGAACGTGCTTTCGAACGCTGCGAAGTATACCGAGAACGGAGGGCAGATCAGCCTTACAGCGCGGCAGGTGGATGACACGGTGGAGATTCGGGTGCAAGACACAGGCATCGGCATCCCTACCGACATGCAGCCGGTGATTTTTGACATGTTCACTCAACTGAATGTCCCGACCGGGCGCGCCCAGAGCGGGTTAGGCATCGGACTTGCTCTCGTTCGCAAGCTGCTGGAGATGCACGGTGGCTCCGTTAGCGCCTTCAGCGAGGGGAATGGCCGCGGGAGTGAATTCTTGATTACTTTGCCTGTAATAACGAGTGAGATGACCGCTGGTAATGGACGTGCCGCTGTGGGCTTAGACAGTAACGTGGGGGGCGAAGCCGTTCAGGTTCGTCGGCGGATTCTGGTGGCGGACGACAATTCGGATGCGCTGGAGAGCTTGGCCACGCTGCTGGAGCTGGGCGGACATGAGGTGTTCAGCGCTGCCAATGGGGCGCTTGCGCTGGAGTCGGCTGAGCGGAATCTGCCGGAAGTGGCGCTGCTCGACATTGGTATGCCCAAGCTCGACGGTTACGAGGTCGCCCGACGCATTCGTGCGCAACCGTGGGGCCGTAGGATCACTCTCGTCGCATTGACGGGCTGGGGACAGGAGTCAGACCGGCGCCGTTCAGGGGAGGCCGGATTCGACTCCCACCTGGTGAAGCCTCTGGATCTGGATAAGCTCACAGCTCTTCTCGAGCGTCTGCCTGCCTCCGTTGCTTACTGCCAAGATGCTGACACGACGGCAGGATCGTCAGTAGCATAGGGCTCCTTGTAATCGCGGAGCCCGACTGAACAATGCCGCAGGGCAGTAGTACTGCTGGCCGACACGGGGTGCCGTAGCCCCTGGCTGCGGACTTCCGTTTCATGCCAATTCAACCCTCTTGGGCGTCGACGCCGCGTGAAGTCTCGTGGGAGCGCGTGGCCTGCCCGCGTCTTTCCAAGAAACAGCCGTCGTCAGACAACGTCGAGTCGCTGATCAACCAATTGACCGGCGACGATCCCGGCACAGTCGTACTCACCGTGGCTCATCGAAACGTGCTGACCATCATTGGGGACAGCAAACAGGGCTTCGTTGTCAAAATTACCAGCGCAAAGACCACCAAAACCCTGTTCGCCCTGGCACCGTTGGATCAGCAGGGGGGCATGGTGGTGCTGAAGATCGGAGATCAGCGGGAGGAATATCCTCGCCGCATCATCGTGGATCTTCTGACGGCATTACGGGCGGCCAGGGGTTTCTATCAGCGCGGGCTGGCGGACGAGTATGTCAACTGGACGGCTGACGCCAAGTCGGTTCGTTGATGAGCGTTGACCCCAGCGAGTGGCTGACTCGGGTTCCTCCGGAGCGGCTGTTTCTCGTCACTCAGGACGGTCGACGCTTCACCTACGGTGACCTTCTGGACAGCTCCGGGCGGATCGCCTCGGCCCTGTTGCGAGGATACGGTGTCAGGCCAGGCGAGCGGGTTGCGGTCCGGATCGAGAAGTCGCCCGAGTCTGTCTTTTTGTACGTCGCCTGTTTGCGCCTCGGCGCCGCTTTTGTCCCGGTCAATACCGCCTACTCGATCGCTGAAGTCGACTACTTTTTGAGCGATGCCCAGCCGCAGGCCGTCGTAGTTGAGGACGCAGAAGTACCGGTGCTGCAGACGCGGTGGGAGGTGGTTACGCTTGCGGAGTTGCTGAATGGGGATCGAAGTTTCGCTCCGCCCAGTGACTTGCGCCCCGACTCGATCGCAGCGATTGTCTACACCTCCGGTACAACCGGTCGATCCAAGGGCGCGATGTTGACGCGCGAGAATCTGGCGTCCAACGCCGAGACGCTGGCCAGCGCCTGGCGATTCACCAGCGATGACGTGTTGCTACACGTGTTGCCGCTGTTCCACGTACATGGCCTGTTTGCCGCAATCAACACCGTGCTGGCTTCCGGAAGCAGCATGATATTGCTGCCCTCGAGATTTGACGCCGCTGATGCCGTACGCCGCTTCGGCGAGGCGACAGTGTTTATGGGGGTGCCGACTCACTACACCCGACTGCTGCAGGAGGAGGGACTCAACCGCGAGTCCACGGCACACATGCGATTGTTTGTGTCAGGGTCGGCGCCTTTGCTTGCTGAAACTCACCAGGAGTTTTCACGGCGCACTGGTCACCATATCCTCGAACGATATGGGATGACCGAGACGTTGATGAACACCTCCAACCCGTACGAGGGTGCACGGGTGCCGGGGTCCGTCGGTCCGCCATTGCCCGGGGTTGAAGTGAGAGTCATCAACGCGGAAGCCGGCCAGGTGCAGACGTCACCCGATGCCATCGGAACCCTGGAAATCAGGGGCCCGAATGTCTTTGCCGGCTACTGGCAGGCTCCGGAAAAGACGGCTCAGGAGTTCACCTCCGACGGTTGGTTCAAGACCGGCGACCTGGGCAGGATCGACAGTAACGGCTACGTACACATCGTCGGTCGGGTGAAGGATCTCGTCATCAGTGGTGGTTACAACGTCTACCCGAAGGAAGTCGAGAGCGAGTTGGATGCCATTCCCGGAGTCCTGGAGAGCGCTGTGTTCGGTGTCCCTCATCCTGACTTCGGCGAGGGAGTGACAGCGGCGGTTGTGCTCCGGAAAGGTGCGCAACTCACCGAAGGCGAAATGCTCGAGGCCGTGCGTTCCCGGCTCGCCCGTTACAAACTACCGAAGCGCATACTGCTCATGAGTGAGTTGCCCAGGAATACCATGGGCAAGGTTCAGAAGAATGTGTTACGTGCGACGAATGACTCGTTGTACGTGAAATAGCCGGCGGCGGTGGCTCGAGCCCCGGCGATCCGCAAGATAGGGGAGCTTCGATGGGACTGGAAAGCGCCATGCGAGTGCCGCTGACGGGTGCGCAGATTAAGGGCTTCTGGGCCGCATGGGCGGGTTGGACCCTGGATGGAATGGATTCCTTCATCTTTGCGCTGGTGCTGGCCCCGGCGCTCACCGAGTTGCTTCCCAAATCCGGGTTGGACGGTTCACCCCCCTCGGTTGTGTTTGCCGGGTCCGTGTTGTTCGCGGTGTTTCTGGCAGGGTGGGGCACTTCGCTCATCTGGGGGCCGTTGGCTGATCGCTGGGGGCGCACGCGAACACTCGCCGCGGCTGTTGCGTTCTACGCGGTGTTTACTGCCGCCGCTGCCTTGGCACAGAACGTCTGGCAGCTCGGAGTTTTCCGCTTCCTCGCGGGTGTTGGGATCGGTGGCGAGTGGGCGCTGGCGGGCACGTATGTGGCTGAAGTGTGGCCCGAGTCGCGGCGGAAGATGGGTGCTGGGTATCTGCAGACCGGTTATTACGTCGGCTTCTTTCTTGCCGCGGCTTTGAACTTTACTGTCGGCGCTTCTTTTGGATGGCGCGCCATGTTTCTCTGTGGCGGAGCCCCGGTGCTGTTGGCGATCTACACGTTATCGAAAGTGAAGGAGTCGGACCGGTGGGTCCGCTCGCAGTCGGCCGCGCGTGAAGGCATTTTCTCGCCTCGATATCGGCGCCGCACTGCGTTGAATGCGGGACTGGTGACCGTCTCGATCATCGGCCTCTGGGCGGGAGCGGTGTACGAGCCCTCCGCCATCATCACACTGGCCAGGAAGGCGGGGCACACCGGTCCGGAGGCCGTGCGCCTGGCTTCATTCGGCACCGGCCTGCTGTCGATTGGCACCGTGCTCGGTTGTCTGGCCGCGCCACCCCTGGCTGAGCGACTCGGTCGCCGTGCCGCACTGGCGATTTTCTTCCTGGGTATGGCAGTGTGTATCTGGCTCAGTTTCGGCTGGGCCTTCTATGTCCCCGACGGGTTGACCCTGTTCATTGGCAGCCTGTTTTTTCTGGGCTTTTTCGGCGGCAACTTCGCCATGTACAGCCTTTGGCTCCCCGAACAATATCCCACGTCGATTCGCGCCACCGCGTTCGCATTCGTGACCTCGTTCGGCCGCTTCGTGGGCGCCGGAGTCAACTTCCTGATCGGGGCCGGGGTGCACAGCTACGGGAGTGTGGGAATGCCGGTGGCGGCGACGGCCATTGCGTTTGTATTGGGCATATTCCTGTTGCCGTTGTGTCTCGAGACGCGGGGCGAGCAGTTGCCGGGGTAGCGCCACGGGTTTGCCACAATTCGGTTCGATAGTGGGGTCATGGAAGAAAGCAACCCGTCGTCTGTCAAATCGAGTCTGCCCGTCATCCTGATTGCCGCCCTGGTACAGGGGGCGGCTTTTCTCGCGCTGGATCATGCCCAACATGCTGGCCGGCTCGGTCCGGCATGGCTCACCGCGCTGTATTCGGCATTTTTCCTGGGTCCCGTGACTGTCCAACTGTTGGCCAGATTCGCGCGCAACCGATTCATGTGGGTTCTCTCGTGCGGCGTTACGGGACTGTGCTTCTATTTCGGCTGGCACGAGGGGGCTACCCAGATCCCTGCGACGCAATACAGCCCGTTACCGTTTGATATCCAACCTGCATTCCCACTGGCACTCATCGTGCTGTGGCTGCTGGCTCTGCCGTTCATCCAGGCTCGCCTGTCGAGCGGCCGGTGGCGAACCGCCTACGGCACTGTGTTCGGGGATGCCTGGCGCAACATTCTGGTCCTTGCGGAAGCGGGTCTGTTCACGGGACTGTTCTGGCTGCTGCTGGGTTTGTGGCAGGCCTTGTTCGGCATGCTGAAGATTGAATTCTTCAGCCATCTGTTTGGTTCGACCGGCTTCATCTACCCGGTGACCACGGCGACATTCGGTATCGCCTTGCACTTGATCGGCTCCATCGACCGGCTGACTTCCGTTGTGTTGGAGCAGCTGCTGAACGTGCTCAAGTGGCTGGCGATCGTCGCCGGCTGCCTCCTGACTCTATTCACCGTGGCGTTGGCATTCTCGCTTCCAGGGCTGGTCTTCACTGGCGAGCACGCCATCGGCGCAGTATGGCTGCTGTGGCTGGTGGCGGTCATTGTCCTGTTGCTGAATGCAGCATTTCGCGATGGGTCGGTCGATCGCCCCTATCCGCGTTGGATCGGTGTGGCACTGCGCGGGATGGTGCCGCTGACCGTGGTCATTTCCGCGACGGCGGTCTATTCCCTGGGCGTACGTACGCAGCACTACGGAATTACCGTCGAGCGCTGTTGGGCGTGGATCGTTGCCGGAACTTTGTTTCTCTACTCGTTGGGCTATTCGATTGCCGCCTTCAATCGGAACACCTGGATGGGCGGCATGGCGCGGGTGAATGTAACGGTCGCCATTGCCCTGATGGTTGTCATTGCCGCGACGCTGACTCCGGCATTCGCTCCACAACGTCTGGCTGCCAACAGTCAATTCGCTCGCATTATCGGCCAGACCGTGTCGGCTGCTGAGAAGAATACGTCATCGGGTAGTCCGTTTGTTTATCTGAGGTTTGACAGCGGGAGTTATGGGTTGGCTCGCTTGAAGCAGCTCGCTGCGCTGTCACCGAGTGCGCCGGGTGCCAATGACATCCGGCGTCTGGCCGCCGAAAGCCTGGCACGGGACTCTCGATACGCCACCGAGCCCGCGGCCGCGCCGGCGGAACCGGTCGAATTACGCGATAGTTTCGCCAAAGCCCGGATCTTTCCTACCGGCCGGAACCTGAGTCAGGAGCTCATCGAAGCGCTGCTGGCGCAACAGAAAAGACAACCTAACGGGGCACTGACGCACGCTTGCTCGTTGGGCGACTGCTTTGGCTTTTTTGTGGACCTCAACAGTGACGGTAGCGAAGAGTTTGTGATTTTGTCCGTGAACACGGGTTGGGCGTTTCAACAGCAGGGCGGGCAATGGGCATTCATTGAATACGTCCACAGCTCGTTCCCGGCCAGCACCCCGTGGGAGGAGGTGCGAGGCGCGCTGGCCGAGGGTCACTATTCAGTCGTGACGCCGCAATGGAAGGACCTGTCCATCGGTGGCCGGCAATTCAGAGTGGACCTGGAGCACTGAAGGCTAGTGCCCGCCGAGTTCCTGCGCGAGCACCGGGATCGCCTGTTCGATGCGCGCCATGATGTTGGGTTGATCCGGCCGGAAGTCCGTACTGCGCTTATGTGTGGCATCGTGATAAACGCTCAGGACGATCCGGGGCCCGGTGGGTTCGATCGCTGAGCTGTCCGGCTCTTGGAAGGTGACGCTCGCATGGACGCCAAGCTTCTCCGCCAGTGTCTGCGCCCGCTCATCCAGGCGATGAATCGCTTTGTCGTCCATCAGTGTCTCCTCATCGAGAACCTCTTATTTGAATGCCCGGAGTGGTGGAAAGTTTCCGGCCGAAGTGTTACAAGTCGTCACATGTTACGGTACGTCACAAAATGAAGCGCCCCGCGGCCCCCCTGGGTGACCTCGAGCACGAGCTGCTCACCATCCTGTGGAAGCATGGCGAGATGACCGCCCTGGATATCGGGAAACAGCTCGCGCGAAAGCTGAAGGACGCGACCATTCGCACGGTCCTGCGGAGGCTGGAGCAGAAGGGCTACGTGACGCACAGCGTCAACAGCGGAACCTTTCTCTACCGCGCCACGGAATCGGCCGAATCCGCGGCCGCGAATGCGGTGAAAGGCATTGTCGATCGATTCTGCGGCGGGTCAATCGAGCGGGTGCTGGCGGGCCTCGTGGATGCGGCGCTGCTCGATCCCAACCAGCTGGCCGCGATCGCCGGCAAGCTGAAACGCAAACCGAAGTAGGCACCATGGCCGCATCGGCGTCAGGGATGGATCGAAAGATTGCGCCGAGCCGGCTCTCGTTGGGCGGACGGGTCGCACTGGCTGTTATCGTGGTGGCCGGTGCGGTTTTCGTTGCCATTGAGATCTTCATCAATTCGGGCGTGCAGACACTGCGCATGCCCGCAGCTCTTGCCACCGTTGCAACGGTCGAGCAGGGCATTTTTCACGATCTGATCCCACTGCGCGCCAGCGTAGTTCCGCGCGAAACGCTTTATGTCGATGCGGTTGATGGGGGCCGCGTCGACCGCGTGTTGGTTGAGCCAGGTGACACGGTCCAGCGGGGCCAACCCATTGTCGAGCTCAGTAATACCAACCTCGCGTTGTCTGTGATCCAGCAGGAGTCGCAGCTCAACCAGGCGATATCTCAGTTGCAGCAGAATGAGATAGCGCTCGAGCAGAACAAGCTGGCGAATGAGCGGGCATTGGCTGAAGTGGAGTACGGACTCGTCCGCCTGAAGCGCTCGGGTGCCCGTCGCGACAACCTGGTATCCCGCGGCCTGGAATCGGCGGAACAGCGGGATGTCATCGCCGACGAGCTGGCGTACTACCAGCACCTGATGCCGATTCAGACAGACAGCAACCAGCGCCAGACCAACCTGCGCGACAGGTTGCTCCCCGACATCCACCGGCAGCTTGCGATCCTGCGCGACAACCTCGATGTCGTTCATCGAACGCTCGATGGATTGATCGTACGTGCGCCTGTCAGTGGCCGTGTGACAGCCATCGACCTGAAGGTAGGCGAGCACAAGGATGCGGGGCAACGTTTGGCCGAGGTGACGCCGCCCAGTGGAATGAAGCTGTCCGCGGACGTCGATGAGTTTTACCTGGCCCGCGTGCGCATGGGTCAGGTGGCCAACATTGAGCTGCATGGCAGGCCCGTGAATGTCACCGTCCAGCGCATCTATCCGCAGGTGCGCGAGGGTCGCTTCCGGGTGGATTTTGATTTCGATGGCGCCTCTCCGGGCGAGCTCGTTGCCGGCGAAACGGCTCAGGGACGCCTGCAACTGGGCGACGACAGCTCCGCGCGCATCGTCCCCGTGGGGCCGTTTCTGGAGCGCACCGGTGGCGACTGGATATTTGTGATCTCGAGCGACGGCAAATCGGCGCAACGCCGCCACATCGAGGTGGGCCGCCGCAGCGTCGAACAGCTCGAGATTCTCAGCGGCCTGGCGGTCGGTGAGCGGGTGATGATTTCCGATTATGCGGCGCTGGAAAAAGCCGACCGCGTTCTTCTGACACATTGAGGTTGGGTATGTTGAAGCTCGAACATGTCTCCAAGGTCTACCGGGCGCAGGATGTGGAGACCGCGGCGCTCGATGACCTGACGCTCGAAGTCGGCTCCGGCGAGTTCCTCGCCGTGATGGGCCCCTCGGGCTGCGGCAAGTCGACATTGCTCAATATTCTGGGACTCATCGATTCCCCGACTTCCGGCGAGTACTGGTTCATGGGTGAGGATATCGCGCACTGCTCCGAGGAGGAGTTGACGTTGCGACGTCGTGCCGGGGTGGGGTTTGTGTTTCAGAACTTCAATCTCATCGATGATCTCAATGTCGCCGAGAATGTCGAGGTCGGACTGATCTATCGCCGCGTGCCTGCCGCAGAGCGCCGGCGGCGTGTGACCGCGGCACTGGAAAGAGTGGATCTGGCGCATCGCGCCAAACACCTTCCCAAACAGCTGTCAGGCGGACAGCAGCAGCGCGTTGCGGTGGCTCGGGCGCTCGTGTCGGATCCCAAGGTCATCCTGGCCGATGAGCCGACCGGAAATCTGGATACGGCCAACGGCGATGCGGTGATGCAGATGTTGTCCGGGGTTGCGAAGGGCGGAACGACCATTGTCATGGTTACCCACTCCGAGGCTCATGCCAACCGGGCTGACCGGGTTGTGTACATGCTCGATGGGCGGTTTGTTGACGCTACGGAGGTGTAGCGAAAATGTTGTGGAATTATGTTGCCGCTGCGCTGCGTAACCTTTTGCGTAACGGCGTGTACGCTGTAATCAACATACTGGGTCTCGCGCTCGGTTTCGCAGCCGTCATTCTGATCGCGCTGTTTGTCCGCGATGAGTACAGCTACGACCGGTTCATTCCGGACCACGATCGCATCTACAACGTCACCGAGGTTGTGTCTCCGCCCGGAGAGGCGAACCTCCGCATTGGAGTGACGGCTCCCCATATCGGCGGCGCGATGAAGCTCGACTTCCCGGAAGTCGACGCGGTCACGAGACTCGGACCTGCCCAGGCGGCTCTTCGACACGCCGACATCGAAACCGTGGCTCAGGTTTATTGGGCGGACCCCAACTTCTTTGATCTGTTCCCGCTTCGAACCTACGCCGGAAATCTTCACGAAGCGCTGCGCAAACCAGACGGGCTGGTGCTGACCCGGACAGCCGCACGGCGGTATTTTGGCCGTGAGGATGTGTTGGGAGAGCCGATCGAGATCGACCGCAAGTACACCCTCCATGTGACCGCTGTCCTGGAGGACCTGCCGTCCAACACCCATCTGGCAGCGGAGGTTTTCGCACCGGGAATCGCGAGCTTCTCGGCTCTTGCGTATTACGATCGGTCCCCGTTGAACCCTGATAGTCTGGTGCCCGAGAATACCTACACCTACATACGTCTGAAGCCCGGCGCCCGCGTTGAGAGGCTGACTGCCGCGATGCCCGGTTTTGCGATCCGGCACGTGCCGGGTGTGTTCGCTGGCATACCGATCGGCCGGGCGTATCGATTCAACCTGATTCCGCTCACGCAGATTCATCTGCAGCCGGGAAGCATTGCGGACATGAAGCCGAATGGTGATGTGCGCACGTTGCAGACACTCACGGGCATTGCTGTGTTGATTCTCTTCATAGCGGCCAGCAACTTTGTCAGTATGATGACGGCACGCGCAGCGGGTCGGGCACTGGAGATTGGCGTGCGTAAAGCAGAAGGGGCCACGCGACGTCAGATCATTGTTCAGTTTCTGAGTGAGTGTCTCAGCTACGCCGCTGTGGCGCTCATCCTGGCAATGATTGCCGTGGAGATGCTCCTTCCAATGCTGAACACATTCCTGCGGCGTGAGATTGTGTTTGACTATGTGCGCGAGCCACTCATGGGCGGGGTGCTGTTTGCGGTCTGGCTCGTGACGGGGCTTGCGGCCGGCGCGTACGCGGCGTTTGTTTTGTCGATGTTCCAGCCCGGCGCGGTTTTGAAGGGCGTCGTCTTTCTACCGGGTGGCTCGGGACGCCTGCGTCAGGCGCTGGTGGTCTTTCAGTTTGGCACGCTCATTGCGCTCATTGTCTCGGCCTTGACTATCCAACACCAGACTGAATACGCGATGCGGGACCGGCTGCGCCTGCCAACTGATCAGATTTTCCTGGCCAACGTTGGTTGTCCCCCGGTGTTCAGAGACGCTGCTGCACACATTTCGGGCGTTTTGTCGGCCAGTTGCTCATCCGGGTCGGCTCTGACCTATGACCGCTTCAGTGTTTCATTCGAGTCGCCGGACGGTCATCCGGTTTCCATGCGCGGGGCTGGCGTGGACTACGGTTTTTTTGAGTTGTTTGGAGTAAAGCCGACAGCCGGCCGCCTGTTTTCACAGGATCGGGGCGAAGACGATCTGTTGCGCAGCGGCGCTGACAAGTCAGCGAGCCCGTCGTTTGTTGTCAATGAGACGGCGGCGCGTGCCCTGGGTTATGCGACTCCCCAGTCCGCGGTCCACCAGTACCGGATCTGGAGCCGGATCACGGGGGATTTCGAGCACATGAAAAACTCGCAGGCCCAAAGCTCGCAGCTCATTGGTGTGGTTCCGGACTTCTCGGTGGGATCCGTGCGAGATGTCATCGAGCCGACGGTGTATTTCGTCGACCCGGACAGATTCGGGTTTACGGTTCTGAGACTCGACGGTCGAAGGATTCCGGAAGCCATGCAGGCGGTGAAGGATCTTTGGAACAGGACGCAGAACACGCCTTTTGACGGACTATTCCTCAGTGAACGGGTCAACGAGATTTATGGCGACATCCAGCGGCAGTCGACACTGTTTTCCGTGTTCTCGGCGGTGGCAGTGGTGAGCGCATCGTTGGGCCTGTTGGGGCTGGCTGTATTCACGGCCGAGCGCCGCACCCGCGAGATCGGATTGCGCAAGGTCATGGGAGCGAGCCGTTGGGACATTCTGCAGTTTCTGGGATGGCAGTTTGCGCGGCCGGTTCTGTGGGCCAACGTGATTGCGTGGCCATTGGCTTATGTCGGTATGCATCGGTGGCTGCAGGGGTTCGCCTACCACGTGGACCTGAGCCCATTGACGTTTCTGGTCGCCAGTGTTCTAGCGCTGGTGATTGCGTTGGCGACTGTTACGGGACACGCCTTGATGGTTGCACGGACTCGCCCGGTGGAGGCTTTGCGGTATGAATGACCTGTGACGGCTCCAGCAGCGTCCGGCGATCCGCCGGACGGTTGGAAGTAGGCGACAGGATGCAGTGGCGGTGCACGTTTTGGAGCTACGATTGAGCTGGGTTTCAACGTGGAGCTGCGCGTGTCCAAGCTCATTCAGTGGACCATCTGCCTGGTCCTGCTCGCTTTTGCCGATTCCGCGATTGCCGCCCGTGCCCGGCAGGCATGGCAGCCTGATGAAATCCTATTCGGCTATGGCGCGACCAAGGACATTCCGGTTCGGATGGATGACGGTGTCGTTCTGCAGGCCGACGAATACTTTCCAACCGATCCTGTCACCGGCGCCAGGGCGCCCGGGCGCTTCCCGGTGTTGCTCGTGCAGACGCCCTACGGAAAGGCGAAAGCGCTGCAGAAGTTGGGAGATTACTTTGTACGGCGCGGTTACCTGTTGGTGATCGCTGACATACGGGGCTTTGGCGCCTCGCAGGGGCAGGCAGAGTGGTTCGGCTCGCGCGCGGGGCGCGATGGCGCCGAGCTGGCGGATTGGGCGTCGAAGCTCAACGAAGCTGACGGCAAGGTGGGGCTTCTGGGGTGTTCGTACCTGGGTATCATTCAGTTCTTTACCGCCGACCATCTCCCACATGATTCGCCGGTCAAGGCAATGGCGCCTACGTGCGTCGACTCCAACTTCTATCGCGACTTGTTGACGTTTGGTGGGGTGCCTTCCCAGCTCATGTATTCCGTGCGCGCACTGACCGCCCCTGGAGTAGAGGACAATCGCACTACGGACCCTTGGACGCAGGCGGCGGTGTCGCTGACTACCGCGGACAACGCCTACTACAACGATTATTGGGAATCGGTGAATGTCACCACCCTCATGCCCCATATCGTTGCAAATGGAATTCCGATTCTCACTGAATCGGGCTGGCGGGACCTGTTCCCCGGCGGCAATCTGGATGTGGAGATCGCAGCGCAGAATGCGGTCCAACATCGGCAGATCGATCAGCCTTTGCGGGCTGGCGGCAGACTTTCAGGGAAGTATCAGGCGATTGTGGGTGATTGGACTCATGCGGAGCACACCGGCGGCAGCCTTCTTCCTGTGGTGCTGGAGTGGTTCGATACCTGGCTCAAGGATCAGAAAACAGGCATGGCGGATACGCGGGCGCCGTTGCACTTGTTTGTGCGTGGAGCCAACCGATGGATCGACGCTGCGACATTTCCTCTCACTGATGAAGCGACGAGCTTTTATCTGTCCCCTGGGCAGTTGTCTGTCAACACCTGTGGCGACTGTTCTCAGGAGTTGATATGGGCTCCGGAAGGTGAGGGCACCACCTTGCGCTTTGATTCTGCCCGGCTGGATGCGCCCTTGATCATCGCCGGTCCCGGGGACCTCACATTGCACGTTCGTTCCACCCGACCTGAGATTGAGCTGAGCGCCACGCTGTATGATGTTGGCCCTGACGGCGGCGTTATCAAGATCACGAACGGCGCCCAGTTGGGGAGTCATCGTGCGTTGAATACCGCGGGTAGCTGGTACAGCAAGGACGGTCGTCTCGTGCGCCCGAGCCACTTCTTCACCAAGGCCAAGAGCAGCGTCGTCCCAATCGGCGCGACAGTCGGCATTGACATCGAGTTGCTCCCCGCCATGTGCCAGATCCCCGCTGGACACCAACTCCGCCTGGTGGTCGCCACCCAGCCCCCGGAAGCGTTCCGGCAATACAGCCCGATGGTGCAATTGCCGAATGTGCTCACACCGACCCCGGAGCAGTTGTTCAACCTCGCGGGTGGGATTTACACTCTCTCCCTGGGACCTTCCGTGGTCAACCTGTCCACGGCAAAAGAGGGAGATCTCGTGCCAAGCACAGTGAGCTGGGGACCTGCGGATTGAGGCGCCGCCCCGGTCAGCCGGGAAGGTCGCGACACGCGCGTGGGTGTTGAGCTACGTGCTGGGTGTTGGGATGGGGCGAAGCGCGGAGGAAGTCCTGGACCAACTCAGGGCGGTTGAGCTGTTGGACTGCCTGACCTCCCGGGAGCGCAGTTTACTTCGCAAACCTAAATTCACTCACTCGGATCGAGCGTGGGCCACGTGTCTGACGGAGGCCGTCCACGGATGCGCCTGGGCAATGGGCCTCGTCGAAACCGGTCCGCTCGAAAAATGCCCACCCACGCTGGCCTCTCATTTTTCTCACGGCAGCGACCCGTTTCCCCACATCCGTGCAGCTCGCCTTCGCAACTTCGACGACATCTATCTACGCGCCGATCTCAACTATCGCCTGCATTGGGCAGCCCGCCAGGCCCGCTTCGACGGCTCAACCTTCCCATTCCCTGAGGCCTACATCCAGGCTCGTCGCCACGCGATCGATTGGATCGTCGGCGTCCCTCACGATTGGGATGATATGCCGCTCGATACGTGACGACACGCGGGCGTTTCCGCCATTGACTTCCGACGTCCTACCTCCGGTGTCCAATTCGACGTCATCAACGGCGTCGCCATCTACTCGCGAAGGATTGCAAGTTCGCCGCACTACGTGGCGCGGCGCGCTAGCCTGCGAACGTCTCGCACATACGCTGACGTAGGACGCACGTAGCATACGTTCCATTCAACACAGTTAATTCGTGTGTGCGCTGTGAATGCGTTATAGCGTAGTGAGATAGAGCTCCAAGCGTATCGACAGCGTTGCATCACAACGGAAAAGAGTAGTACTCAGTTATTCTTGCCATAAGCCGATTGTTATTTGGCTTGCCTGTTCGTCAACAGCGTCTATCATCGTATGGACCAATCAACATTGGCGTAAGGAAAGCAAATGAACGTTGATGAAATCCTGGCTACGATGCCGAACCTGAGTCCTCAGGAACTGGACGCGATTCGAGCAAAGGCGCACGAGCTGGATGTGAGGGCCATCAGTCAGCGGCTGGCGAAGCGCGAGGCGGAGCCCTGGCCGCCACCCCGGGATCCTGAATGGGATAAGTTCATGGAATGGATCGAGTCCCAACCGGATGACCATGCCCCGGAAGATCTGGCTCATAACCATGATTACTACAGGCGTGTCAGGTGCAAGTAACCATGAGGCGCGTATTTGCCGATACGGCCTACTTTGTCGCGCTCGTGAGAAAGCGAGATCAGCTACATCGACAGGCGACGAAACTCCAGCAGCAGCCACCGGGGCATTTAGTCACCACGGAATGGGTCCTGACAGGCCCGGAAGGAGTTAGAGAGTCGGCTGTTCGTCCGTATGGGAGCTATGGCAATCATGTTTCAAACGCGCCGGCGGCGATTCCTCCAACTGGAACGCCTGAATTCACTGTGCGTGAGGCCATGCAGACGAGCTAGTACCTCGATGCCTCTGCCGTACGCGGGTTGCGGTGCCATTGTTAGTGGGCGGCGATAAGCGCCTGCAGAACCGTGACATCGAAAGGACAGGGAAAATACTGTCGGCGTCAATCCCATTCGGTGTATCTACGAGACCCCTCCACGGGCAAGCTCGCGCGGAACGCGTACTTTCGATTCCACCCTGACAGGCAGCCCTTCGTCCCTGCTATTCTGGGTCGGCGCGGCATGACAAGAACCAGCAACAGCCGTCAACGACGGCAGTGATTCCCAAGGGTCTACGGAATTGGACAACCCAACATGCTCAAAGCGATCGTCCGCAAGTGCGTTCCCCGACTCGTACGCGACCTGATCTCCGGCATCCGGGAGCATCGCACGTCCCATGGTGAATATCCGAGGCTGGTAAGGCCACGTACATTTAACGAAAGAATCCTACGCCGGAAGGTCTTTGACGGACGGCCCATTCTCACGCAGCTCGCGGACAAATATGCGGTCCGGAACTACGTGGCGCAACGATTGGGGCCAGAGATCCTTCCCAGAGTGTACTGTGTCACCAGCGACCCTGCCGCGATCCCGTTTGCGGACCTCCCCGGACGATTCGTGGTGAAGCCGACGCATGGGTCAGGTTGGGTTCGCCTGATCCACGATAAGGGGGTACTGGACGTCGATGAGTTGATCAACGCCTGCAATCACTGGCTGACAACCAACTACTACGATCGATCGCGCGAACGGCATTATCGCAAGATCCCACCCCGGATCATGGTTGAGGAATTTATTGACGATGGGTCCGGGGCCGCTCCCATGGACTTCAAGTTCTTTACCTTTCACGGCAAGGTGCATCTGATCCAGATCGATGGTTCCCGGTTCACTCATCACCGGTGTGCGCTTTATGACCGTCACTGGCAGGACACCGGTGCACGGGTGCAGCTCGATCCGTTTGACGGCCCCGTGCGCCAGCCCCCGAATCTGGAACTGATGTTGCAGACAGCTGAGAGCCTCGGCGCTGGTCTGGATTTCGTCCGCGTCGACTTATACGACGTCGGCAACCGGATTTACTTTGGCGAGATGACCACCACACCCGGCGGTGGTTTTGCGCGTTTCCATCCGCAAGCCATGGACGAGCACCTGGGCCAGTTGTGGGGAAGGACGCTGACCTCGCCGAAAAAAGCACGAAGCATTGGGCGCAGTGTCTCCCAACGAACTGACATTGAGAGCCTTGCTCCCGTCGGCCGCGCGGACAGCGGTACCTGATGCCGCGGACATGATTTTCAATTCGAGCGCGTTCCGGCGCGGCTCAATGCCGCGCCGGAATGCTTGCGCTACTTGGTCAGGCCTTCCGCCTTCAATGCGGCTACGACCGCCGGACGCGCGGACACGCGTTCCTGGAACGCGTGAAGGTTCCCGAACTTCGAGAGATCCACTTTGACCTTCGCGGCCCAGGTCGTCACGGTAAAGAGATACGCATCTGCAACGGAGAAACGCTCTCCGAGGAGGTACTGGCGCCCCTGGAGCTGCTGATCGATCAGGGCATAGCGCTCGAGCAGATGCTCCCTGCGCTCAGCCTGAACCTCCGGTGGGGTGTTGGGCCGGAAGAGGGGGGTGTAGGTCTTGTGGAGCTCGGAGTTGACGTAGCCGAGTATTTCCTGAAGGCGGTAGCGCTCCATCGTGCCCGCGCGAGGTGCAAGACCGCTCTCGGGTTTGAGGTCCGCCAGGTATTGAACGATCACGGGACCTTCCGTAAGAACCTCCCCGTTCTCGAGCTGCAGAGCCGGAACATACCCCTTCGGATTGATCGCGAAAAAATCACCCTCGGTCTCGATGGTCTTGGTTTTCAGATCGACCTTCTGCAGGCGCAGGTTTATTCCGGCCTCGTGGGCCACAATGTTGGGCGACAGCGAGCAGGCGCCGGGCGAGTAAAAGAGCTTCATGCCTATTTCCCTCGATGAGGTAACCAAAACGGGGCGCCAAACTAGCATTGCTAAGTTACTTTTGTATAGTACATACCTTTCGGTAAGATAAAAATTCCGCTATCCTTTCGGTAACTGATACCTCTTCTCGCGGCCGGCGTTGGCCGATGCGTCCTGACTCGTGGCACTCAAGATCCGTAGAAACAAATCACCTCCGCCTCCTCCCGGATGCCCGATGGGGACCTGCATGAGGTTGCTGGGCGGGGCCTGGACGACGAATGTCATCTGGCAGCTCAGCGGCGGTTCGCGGCGCTTCGGCGAGCTTTATCGAGACATGGCCGGCATTTCCCCCAAAATGCTGACGGCCCGGCTGCGGGACCTCGAGAAGAAAAACGTCGTGATTCGTACAGTGACGCCCTCATCACCGCCGTCGGTGGAGTACGCGCTCTCCGAGCTTGGAAAGGAGCTCGTTCCGGTGATCGACACGATCGTGAGAGTAGGAACGCGCTTGCTGCATGAAGAAGGCAGAAGCGTGCAGGTCAAGACCGGCGGATCGTAGCGCACGTAGCAGCGAGCCGGAGCTCAGATCGCGTTCGTCAGAATTCTGGCGAGTTCCGCCGGTTTGTCGATCATCACGTCGTGGCCGCAGTCCACGGTGTGCGTGCGCCAGGCCCTGTCGTTCGACAATCGGTCGTAGTTCGCCTGAAAGTGCGGCAGCGTGCCGAATTTCGCCAGTACATACGTCTTCTTCGCAATCTTGTTAATGGCGCCCGTGAGCACCGGCCTTTCCGAGAAGCATGCGGCTGATTGCGGCGTCATCTGCGCATTCACCCAATCGCGATCAGCCGCGTTCACATTGAACTGCTCGGCCGTGATCGGTATCGCCATCCCGTTCGTAGCCGGCCCCGGGGCACCGACGATATCGTCGAGCGATTGGCCGTTTCGCGGAAGGAATGCGTCCACGTATACAATCGACGAGATGTTGTTATGTATGTGCTCGGCCGCACCCGTGATGACCATGCCCCCGTATGAATGAGCGCACAGGATTACGTTGTCGAGCCGCTTCCACTTAACTTCGTTCACGACATCGAGCACATGCGTCGTGAGATTGATGTGTTCATTCGAAAGGTGAGAGCGCTCCCCGACGCCCGTCAGGGTCGGGGCGTGAACGGTGTGACCGCTATTCTGTAGGATGTTGGCGACGCGCTGCCAACACCACCCACCGTGCCACGCGCCGTGAATGAGCACGAACGTTGAACTTTTCATTCCGGTCATTCGGCGATCCCCTTGTTATTCTGGTGGCGTCTCTATTTGGCCTGCACCAAGTGCACCATTGTGCGCCGGCAGGGCACAAGCGTCTACAGCGCAGCGGGCTCACAACATGGCCCACTAACTAGGGCAAGCCAGATGATGAATGTTAGGGATTCGAAGCGCCCGGTATGGCGGAAGGGGGAAGAATCCCCGCTGGAGGCCCTCCATTGCCGGGCTCGCACGGGGGCAAAGGCGTATGTGATCTGCGTCGCATCGCCGCGTGGAAATCCGTCGCAATTCCGGTGGATTCCTAGTCTGGGCTGCAACGCAGACGTTTCAAAAACCGACATCAGTCACCCCTGGCGCTGGCGCACCTCAGTAGGCTCAGTCGCTAACAGGGCACATCTTGCCCCAGTAGGCGCCAATGGCGACGCGGTCACTGTACAGCTGCTTCGTTCTCGCACTTGCGTGCGGGCAACGCCGCGGTCGTGTGCTCTGGGCGCTCCTACTCGTGGCCCTATGCGCGCAGGTTGTGCAAGCCCAACAATATTCCTTTCGTCAATACGCGCAGCAGGACGGTCTATCCAACCTGTCAGTGACTGCGTTGATGCAGGATCGCGACGGCTTCATCTGGGTCGGCACCGAAAATGGGCTTTTCCGGCACGACAGCAGCGACTTCAAGCGCTTCGGCAATGCCGAAGGGTTCGAAGGCACGTTTGTACACAGCATCCTGGAGGATAGTGCCGGGCGACTGTGGGTTGGCGAGTCGCATGATCTGTATCTGCGCGACGGCGGGCGGTTTCGCGCGGTGCGCCCGGGTGGGCACGAGTTCAATATCGATTATGGTGTTCGGCTGCTCACGCCCGGAAATGACCGGCTGTGGGTGCTCGACAAGAGTGGACTGCTGGAGCTGTGGATGCAGCCCGGCAGCACCGAATGGCGTAGTCGCCCGTACTTCAAGGCCGAGCAACTTCAGGCGCTTCCTCAGCTCACACAACTCAGTGGCGGCTTTATCGATCCACATGGCACGCTGTGGCTCGGTTGCGGCCATAGCCTCTGCCGCGTGATAGGTGAACGAGTTGAGCTGTTTGCCGGGAAGGAGGGTGTACCAGAGGACACCTGGCACGAATGGCTGACGGATGGGCAGGGTCGCCTGTGGGTGCGCGGCCAGGAGCATGTGGTGATCCTGGATCGCACGTCGCGAGCCTTCGAGGTACGCGATGATCCCCATCTCAAACTGACTAGCGGAATCATGAACGTGCCCATGGTCCGGGATCATCAGGGCCGCATCCTGACACGCTCCAATTCCGGTCTGATGTTGTGGCAGGCAGATCACTGGGGGGAATTCAATTCGCAGAACGGGGTGCCGGAAGTGTCCTCTTTGCTGGTGACTCGCGAAGGCCAGGTATGGCTCGGCATCTTCGGTCATGGTCTATGGCAGTGGTTAGGGTACGGGCAAATCGAGTCGTGGAACGCCAGAGTGGGCGGCGGCGCCAATCCAGTATGGGCCCCGTTCCGTACCGACGATCACACTGTATTGCTCGGTACCCGGGCGGGCTGCATCCGTCTCGATGAGCACAGCAAGCATGCGGATCCTTGTCAGATCGCCGGACTCCCGGCCGCTGAACTGCAGGTCATAGCCCGGCGTGGCGACAGCCTGTGGTTTGGGTTCGTCACCGGTGAGGTGTTTCGTTTCGCGCACGGTCAGGAACGCGCTCAACCGATGGGTCAGCTAACACCGCCACGCAAACTGTTTGTCGATCGCGATGATCGGCTTTGGCTGTGTGGCAAAACCGGCATTTTCATGGCCCGTCCCGGCTCGGATGTACTGCAGCGCATGTCGATTCCCAGCGGTATGGGGGAGGTCACCGACATTGCGCAGGATGAGGAGGGCGTACTGTGGTTTGCCGCGCAGGGCGGCATGCTGCGTTGGATTGACGGCCAGTGGTCACTGTTGAAGATCCCGTTGCCTCTGGGCGTTGGCTACGCATCCGTGGCGCCGGCCCGGGGAGGATGGCTCTGGGTGGGCGGTTACTCACAGGGTATCGTGCGGCTGCATGTGCGCGGGGATGCGGCCGATGAGGCGCAATGGATCGCAGACCCGACGGTCGCCAATGCCGCAATCTACTTTACTCACGTTGATCAGCGCGGCTGGCTCTGGGTCGGCACGGATAACGGCCTGGTGCTTCATGACGGTCATGTTTGGCGCCGGTATACGCAGCATGATGGCCTCATCTGGAACGACATGGATGAAAATGGGCTGTTCGCTGACGTTGATGGATCTCTTTGGGTGGGGACCAGCGATGGCGTCTCACATCTCCTCGAACCCGGTGAGCTCATTCACGACATACCGCTGCGGTTGACTCTGACACATGCGCGACTCGGTTCGATCGACCTCAGTTCCGCCGGGCCCTCGCGCGTGCCGTGGAGTCAGACTGCCGCGCTCGATCTGCAGCTTGCGGACCTGAATTTCGGTGATTCCCACGACTCGATGCTCACAGTCCGCCTGCGCGGTCTGAGCGATGAATGGTTTCCGAGTCGCGACTACACCATCCACTATCCGGCGCTCGCCCCGGGGGAATACACCTTCGAGGCCGCGGTAACTGATACGGACCATCAGCGCCGCTCGCCCGTGCTGCAATTGAAGTTTGAGATACTGCCGCCGTGGTGGCAGCGGGACAGCTTTCGTGCTCTTCTCGGAATCATGCTCTGCGCCGGGCTCGCACTCGCGTGGCGCTGGAGCATGGGTCGCATCGAGCGTCGGAGGCGGGCACTCGAAATAGAATTGCGCGAACGTGAGCAGCTCCTCGAGCGCGCAACCCGCGATACGCTCACGAAGCTGTGGAATCGCGCGGCTATCATGGACATTCTCAATCGTGAAATTGATACGGCCCGACGCTCGGGCACGCACTTGGCCGTTGCGCTCATCGACATCGATCATTTCAAGCGTATCAATGACTCTTTCGGCCATCTCGCTGGTGATGAAGTGCTGCGAATGTTGGGCGAGAGGCTCACGCGCGAGATGCGCAAGGGAGACTCGCTCGGACGCTATGGCGGGGAGGAACTGCTCTTGGTGGTGCCGGGCGCTCCGCCGCAGCAGCCATTCCTGCCAATGGAACGCTTGCAGCGGTCGATCGCCGCGAGCAATTTTACCTACGCGGGTACCCGGATCCGGGTAACGGCAAGCTTTGGCGTCGCGTGGTTCATCGATTCGAATGAAGACGGTGAGAAGATATTGGCTCGCGCCGATAAGGCGCTCTACGCGGCCAAGTTCGCGGGGCGAGACCGCATCGAGTACGCAGCCACGGGTTCCTGAAGGCGCCGGCGGTTGAGCGGCTCAGAACTCAGCCGCGCTCGCGGTTTGCGCGCAATCAGTGGTCCGGCGGCGCAGGGAGAGTGGGGGCCTCGTAGGCCTGGCAGTTGCTCGGCGCGGCGTTGGATATCGGGGTAGCGCTTGGAATCGGGATCCGATCTTGAGCGGCCGTAGCCCACATATGGATGGGTTTAGAGCCTGTCCGAACGAACACCATAAACTCGGCTACGAATGCGCCTCGAGCGTAATCCGACGAGGCGGCACGGTCGATGACTGCGTACCAGGTGTCGCCAACATGGTCAGATGTGACGAGGCAAGGTCCCAACGGTTGCCCATGGGGCGGAGGCGGCGGCGGTGTCTCGGTGCACCCCGTCAAATACACGGAAGCTACTGTTGCGAGTGTCAATTCCCTCATGATTGACTCCTTCGGTCCTCTGATCGTTCATCGCTGAACCGCGGGAGGAAGCATCGAGTGAGCGAAAGCCGCCCACCAGAAAACTCAACAGACGAAGGTTGGGACCGGTCTACCATCCAAGACGCTCGAGGGCCTCAATTCCGCTACTGCGCCGGGAGCCGGCATCCCATTCAGGCTCGAGATGCTCAGGGCGGATTGTCATCTGGCAGATGAGCCTTTTGCCATTCACAAAAGGTGAAGAGCTTGGTTTTCCAGAGGCACGGGATGTATTTGCCCGAAGTTAGGACATCAAAGTTTCCGGATCGGCCTGAAGGGCTCGATTACGTGTTTGATAATCAGTCCGACTACATGACAGGCTCAGTCCGCGAGGACGTTATCAAACACGTCTGGGAATCCACCACAGTTGGTTAGCGCGCTGGCGCTGCCCTCGACGTCCATTGATGTCCGGATCACGAAGCACAGATCTCTTTTCCGATGAGGGCGATCCCTGAACCGACTCGGGGCCGAACGCCGCCCAGTCGAGCGCGGTTACCCGGGACTGGTTGGACGGCCGACGCGGCGGCGATTACGGTCGGGTGTGCTTATTCAACTCAACACGCTGCGCGCGCTTCACGAGCACGGATACCGTGTGAGTGTCTTTTGTCGGCCGTGCGGGCGGCACGTCTTTCTCGATCTGCCGGCGCTCGTGGCGGCGGGGCGGGGCGAGCGAGCGGTCGTGGGGCTTTCGATCCGATGCAAGTGTTGCGGGGGGCATGGCGAACTCTCGGTGATCTGGGATTGCTCGCGGCGCGATTCGGTCACCCCCTGAGCGTCGCGGCGGTGTCGTGGGAGTTTGCACGCTCGCGGGTGGCGCGCCCCCACAGTGGGCGGCGCTCGTTAGCCAAGTGCGAGGGCTTCGGGCGGTTGCGCAGCCGTTGGGCCTAAAGCAGGGGATGTACACCGGGGCTGCCTGGGGTGGGGCCGATTCTGGACACGGCAGAAAACGTGTCCCGTAACCCCTTGATAAATGGCGTCCCCGACGGGATTCGAACCCGTGTTACCGCCGTGAAAGGGCGATGTCCTAGGCCTCTAGACGACGGGGACGCTGTGACTTGGCAATGCCGGTGGCCATTCGGCAGGGCGCGCAGATTACACACATTGGGGTCTGGGGTCCATGAACTGAATGAGGGCGAGAATTCGGGTCATGGCCGGGCCGCGCGCAGAGCCGCCGTGGGCCCACTCGCGGCATGGGCCTGAGTGGCATCGCATGGGCGCGGAAATGGAGTGGTACTCCGCTTGGCGCGGGAGCCGGGCGTTGCAGGACGGCTGAATTGAGCATTGCCGCCACCGATGGCAGCCATGGCTGCAGAATGCAGGGCAGCCCCCACGGGAGCAGGGCCGTTCCTGCGGTGTTACAGTGGAAAGATGCATGCGAAGGCCCCTGCCAGCCGCACCCCCCGGGAGCTGGTAGACGACAATCGGCGGTTTTACGACTCTTTGTGGTCCGGGTGTCGGCTCATCGAGCCCGATCGGTTCAATACCTGGCCTCTGGTGCAGTCCTCGTTGCCGGCGTCGGGGTTACGACTGGAGGTCGCCCCGGGGTTGCGGCCGAGACTGCCGATCGAGGGCACTCAGTTTGTGGATATCAGTGCTCCCGCACTGAGACTGCTGAGTGAGCGGGGTGGGCGGGTGACGCTTGCAGAAGTCACTGCACTGCCATTTGCCGAGGCGTCATTCGATCTCGTTTGCGCGCTGGACATTATCGAGCATGTTGAGGATGACGACAGCGCGCTGTCCGAAATTGCACGCGTCGCCAAGCCGGGTGGGATGCTGATGATCTCGACGCCGTTGCATCCTTCCCGCTGGACGCCTTTCGATGACTTTGTCGGCCACAAGCGCCGTTACGAAACGCCCCATTTGCTCCAGAAGCTGACTCAACAACATTTGACTATTGAGCGTAGCGCTGTATTTGGAATGCAACCGCGCTCGTCGCGTCTGCTCGACTGGGGTATGTGGTGGATGACCCACCAGCGTGAGCGTGCCATGTGGTGGTACAACCGGGCGTTCATGCCGTTGGGTCTGCGGTTTCAGAAGCCCCTGGACCTGTCGCCGGGGCTCATTCCAACCGAAACGGTTGATGAGATTCTGCTCGTTTGTCGCAAGGAGTCGGCATCTTGAATGGATATGGTGGATTGCTGTTCATTCTGTTTGTAATTGTCATCGTCCTGGCCGCCTCGTTTCGCACGGTGGAGCAGGCGACGGTCGCCGTGGTCACGGTGTTCGGGAAATATCACCGCACCATGCGCGAGGGGCTCAACTTCAAGTTGCCCTGGGAAAAGGTGGCCCACCGCCTGTCATTGCAGAACCGCGCAATACAGCTTGAATTCCAGGCCATTACGCAGGATCAGGCCAACGTCAAATTTGCCACGATGGTCCTCTATGCAGTGGCAGCGGCTGAAGAGGACGCAATCAAGAAGGCGGTCTTCAGCTTCGCGTCCGGCCGTGAGTTTCTGCTGGCTCTGCAGCGGACGATTGACGGATCCATCCGGCAATTTGTAGCGACCACGAAGCAGGCGGACATTCTGGGAATGCGGGCGGAGATTGTTGAGCACACGAAGCGCAACCTGGATGAGGTGGTGCTGGCCTGGGGCTATGTTGTGCGCGATATCCAGATCACGGACATGACCTTCGACAAGGAGATCATCGACTCGATGGCCCGGGTGGTCTCGTCCAAGAATCTGTTGGCGGCTGCGGCGAACGAAGGTGCGGCACTGTTGGTCAAGCGTACCAAGGATGCAGAAGCGGAGGCAGCCTACAAGACGATTGGCGCGGAAGCGGATAAGAAGGCGGCTGCGCTCCGTGGCGAGGGCCTGGCGCTGTTCAGAAAGAACATCGCCGCGGGTATGCGCGAGGCCGTGGAGAATCTGCATGCTTCGGGCGTCAATGCCCAGTTCCTGTTGTTCCTCGAGTACACGGATGCATTGAAGTACGTCGCCGAGCATTCGGATGGCAAGGTGATTTTCATGGACAGTGGTGCCTCGGCGGCTGCGCGCGTGGTGCAGGGAATTGCGGGCCTGGATGCGGCGGGTATCGACAGTGGGATAACGCCCCCCATGCCGCCGTCACCGCGGCGGGCCTGAGCCCGCAACGACGCTGGTCAAGCGGAGCCAGCGGTGTTGCAGACAAAATGTGATCCACCGCACGGTTGCCCACCCGCAATCCCGGCGCCCCCGCCGTCAAATGTTAACTTTCGCATTCAGCTATTCGGGGGAATCGAGGCATGAGCGCAAGCTTCTGGTGGGTCAATCATTCGCACACGTTCCGCGCCGAAATCGAGGGCTCGTACCTGTGGTTTGCGAACAAGACTCACAAAAGCAAGGCTCGCAGCGAGTCTGAGAAAAACACTCAGCGGCTGCTCCCCGGCGATGTCATCTTCTCGTTCGCGCACGGTGAGATCGGCGCCATTGGCGTCGTTCTCGGTACTGCGCGCGAGGCTGCCAAGCCTCTGGAATTCGAGTCGATTGCGGAGCACTCAGATTCGCAGACTGGTTGGATCGTCCCGGTGCGGTTCACGGCCCTTTCGACACCCCTGCGGGCGGAGGAGCGCATGAGTGATCTCGCTCCAGCGCTGCCGCGCAAACATGCGCCGATTCTGGCCAGTGGGGCGGCCAACCAACACATGGTCCTGTCGGCTGTGCCGCCGGCGATGGTGACGGCCCTGAGCGGACTGCTGGATGGCCAGCTGGAGCGTATCGTTGGAACGATCATTGAGAAGGTGGGCCGCAGCCTCATGGAGGATGTCGCCGAGGCCGCGATCCAACAGCGGACCGACATCGGGCCGTCGCAGAAGTCGGATCTGCTGAAAGCACGATTCGGAGCAGGCGAGTTTCGCTTCAATGTGGAGCAGAACGAGCATTCCTGCCGGGTATCAGGCGTGCTCGACCGGCGTCATCTGTGGGCCAGGCACATCAAGCCCTGGTGCGAATGTGATGACACGGAGAAGTTGGACGGCGCCAATGGCCTGTTGATGTCCCCGCACATTGCCCATCTCTTCGAGCGTGGGTACATCTCGTTCAGCAACGAAGGCGATCTGTTGGTGTCTCAGGACCTGAATCCGGTCGTGCTGCACAACTGGCACATCGAGTTGCCGCTCAACGTGGGCGAGTTCCGGCCGGAGCAGTGCTACTACCTCGACTGGCATCGCCGCGAGGTGTTCGAGCAGCATGGGGCGGGCCGGCGGCAGAAGAAGGCGGACAATTTCGAGGCGGTGCCCATAGTGCTGGTGCCCGAGCCCACGGTCGTCCAGCCGGTCTGAGACTTCGGGGCATCTTGCGAATCCCGGTGGTAGCTGTATATTTGTACAGCCAGACCCGCCCTCGGAGTTTTCGCAATGAATACCACCCCTCGAGTGCTCCTCGACACCTCTATTGCCCAGCTACAAACGCTGGCGTCCTTCCTTGCCGAGGAAATGGGCGAGTTCCGGCAGAAAACCGTAATCGCCACGCCTGAGGCGCGCGCGTGCAAAGAGATCCTGATGACCATCAGCGTGCTGATTCCCAAGCTGCAGGCCGCTCGGTACGTGGTCGTCGACGAGAACGCGCGATTGGGACGCTGCGTCGAGTGTGAGGAATAGGAACCTGAGTGCCTAATGTTTGTAACCTGAGTGCCTGGTGTTTGCCTGCTGCGGCCGAATTTTTCTCCCGCCTGTGCGCAAGTCACAGATCCAAACCAAAACTGAATCAGCGGGGCCCGTAGTAATAGCGGCCGCCGTAGTACCCAGGGTGGACGACGACAACGGGAGCCGCTACGTAAGCGCGTGGACGCGGCCCATAAGGAGCCACTACGCAACCGCTGAGGGTGGCGCCAAAGGCCAGTAGGATCAAGGCTTTAGACAGGGTTCGCATGTTCAGCTACTCCGCGTGTTCCTGGAGCTTTAAACGCGCGACGGCGGGCCGGGCTGACATGATTCAGCCGCGCTCTGCGGGGATTCTCTCGAACCCGCTCGGAAGTCGCGATGAATTCAAGACATTGGTCGATTTGCCGCTATACAGCGGTGGCTGAGTTGTATGTAAGGCAAAATGCGCTACCTGGAGAGTAAAGAACGCAGCACCGAGATCCTGCGTCTCGCGTTGCCATTGATGGCACGTCAAACCGCTGCATTTCATCCATTGAGCTATGCGCTGTGGTACGAACACTGCGCCGGCATGAATCCCGATCTCAGCCGGATTCTCGACACGCGTCTCACAACCAACGTTGCGCTCTCAGAAGCCGATGTCTGGCGCCTCTACGCGCAACACATCGCCGCGCGTGACATGGAGGCATTCGAGCGGTTGCAGTTACAACTGCGCAACCTCCTCGAAGACACGGCGCAAAGCACGGCTACTGCCAGTAATCAGGCGGCACAGTTCGGCCATTCGCTCCAGGGCCATGCGAAAGTGCTGGAAAATCCGCAGGACCCCGAAAGGCTGCGCGAGATTGTGGCCGAGATGCTGGTGGGTACTCAGAAGATGCAGCATGTCACGGCCGACTTGTCGGCCAAGCTGCAAGCCCGCACCAACGAAGTCAACGCGCTCACCGAGAATCTGCGCCGCGCGCAGAGCGAGGCGCTGTTGGATTCGCTCACCGGTTTGAATAATCGCCGCGGCCTGGAACGGGCGGTGGAGGATCTGCTGCGTGAGCCGCCGGGGCTGCTGGGCTCGGCGCTGCTGCTCGCTGACATAGATCATTTCAAAGTCGTGAACGACACGTACGGGCACGTATTGGGCGACAAGGTTATTCGCGCTGTCGCGCATGTTCTTCGCTCCAGCATCAAGGGCCGCGATGTTGCCGCGCGGTTGGGCGGCGAGGAATTTGCGATCCTGTTGCCGCAGACATCGCTTTCGGGTGCTACGGCGGTTGCCGAGCAGATCCGGGGGACGGTCGCACGTGGGCGAATTCAGCGTCCTGACGGCAACGAATCCATCGGACAAGTTACATTGTCGGTCGGTGTTGCGATTGCGCAGCCAGGCGATACGCTGGAGGCGCTGTTGGAGCGCGCTGATGCCGCCATGTATTCGGCAAAGCGCTCAGGACGCAATCGGATCAGCGTGGCAAACGAGACAGTCGCGCCGGCGCCAACGTTTCAAAGTTAGCGGCGGGTCAGATCATCCCGCCATTGATGGAAATCACCTGGGCGGTCACGTACCCGGCTTCATCTGAAGTCAGGTAAGCAACCAGACCAGCCACTTCCTCCGGCAATCCCGCTCGTTTCATAGGCACCATGCGGCCTATTGTTTCAGCGTCGAAGGCGCTTTCGCTCATGGGCGTTGCGATGATCCCGGGCGCCACCGCATTTACGGTGATGCCACGGCTGGCTACTTCCAACGCCAGCGATTTGGTAGCTGAATTCAACGCGCCTTTGGCGGCAGCATAATTGACCTGTCCGCGGTTGCCGGTAATGGCGGAGATCGAGGACGTGTTGACGATCCGCCCCCAGCGGGTGCGAATCATGGGCATCAGCAGTGGCTGAGTCACGTTGAAGAAGCCATCAACGGATGTGTTGATCACGCTGTGCCACTGGTCAGGGCTCATCCCTGGGAAGACAGCGTCGGCGTGAATGCCTGCGTTGTTGACGAGGATTTGAATCGGGCCGTCGTTGAGGATGGCCTCCAGGGCCGTGCGAGATTTGTCGGCGTTGGTGACATCAAAACGCGCAATCTGTGCCTGACCGCCCGCGGCCGTAATGTCAGCGACAACAGCGGATGCGGCCTCGACGCTGCGGTTGGCGTGCACGTAAACGTGGTGACCCTCGCGAGCCAAACGCTTACAAATGGCAGCACCAATTCCACCACTGCCACCAGTGACTAGTGCCCGTCGTCTCACGGCCGCTCCGGCTTCTGGCTCAATGACGCGCCAGCTGTGTCCGCGAGCCCACCGGTAGCCGCCGCCACTCCAGCAAACAGATTAAACGCAATAGCCGCCCGCCCCATTACCAACACCACATTATCCGCCAAAACAGAAAATTCATACAAAGCCGTATTCTCATCCCCGGCAACCCGGTTTACCGAAGTCACGAGATCAGCCTCGAACACGTCGAGGCGATCAACATTCAAACGAACACCCCGCACACTCGCCAGGAACCCAGGGGGCGCCGTTCCCCCGGACGCTGACGCAACCAGCGCCCCGTGTACCGCCATAGTCTGGGCGGCGTATTCGATCCCACAAGCCGAACCGAGTCGACCGTTCGAGCGTAAGGGGTTGTCGGGCGAGCGGTGTGTGGACGTGCGGCATTGGGTCTGCGTGAGGTCCCAGTTCAACACCTCGTCCAGCAGACACATCCCGTGTTTGTGGGGAATGTGCTCTTCGATCCAACGTCGATCTAGGAGCACGGCACAACCTCCACGGCGAGACTGCGCCCGTCGAGGTACTCGATGTTCACCACGCCGGCTTTTCGCTGTGCGAGTTGCTGCAGCAAGGGCAGGGCGCGTGCGGCGGGAATGGATGCGCGCAGGGCTTCCAATTCGGCATTGCCCATGCGGTCGGGGGGCGAATCGCTCAACTCCAGCGTCAGCCGTCCCAGAGTCGCAGAGGACCCAACGCCCGTCGCGACGCCGTGCGGTTCCGGCGAGGCGCTCGATGCATCGCGCAACGGTGCCAAAACAAACGCCACTCCAAACGCCTCCGGAATCGGCCGCTTAGCAAACAACGGTTGCGGATACGGCGCATCATACGCAACCAGCAACACCCGAGTCTGGTCCACAACCACCTGCGTCATCGCTTCCAGCAGCCCAGCCGCAAAACTCCAATCAAACGCACACAGTGCGTTTGATGCCGCCCGTGATCGCGTCGCGATACTCCAATAGCCGGCAGCAGCATTGTGAACCGAGTTGTGGAATCGCGTGGGGGAAATCAATCGCTCGTCGTTAGCGAGCCCCTGACAAATTTCATGGCAGTTTTGACCGTCACCGCCGGAGGACGCGAATACCGCGGGCAGCGCGTCGGGTTCTACACCCGCTGTCGCGATCGCTTCCAAGCCTACGTTCAACGCCAGTTTCACCACCAAGCCGAGTCGTCGGCGTTCAGCAGGCGGCAGGCCATCCGGAATGGGCACGTTCGTAGGCTGCCGGACATACAGCGACCGGCCTTCGAGCACAGCGCCCGAATTGGTCCAGCCATCCAGGCCTGGCCCCAGGAGACCCAATCCTTCAATGTCCGCGCAAAGTTTGACCATTAATCAGGCGCCTCAGCCGGCACGGCCGAGCAGGAGGCTGCAATTGGTCCCACCAAACCCGAAGGAATTGCTCATCGCGTACGTCATACGGCCAGGTCGGTTCTTCACCAGATACTGAATGCCCAACTCAGGATCGATTTCGCGCGTATTGATACCACCGGGCGCAAAATCATGCTGCAATGCGAGCGAGCAAATCACCGCTTCGAGTGCGCCCGCCGCCCCCAGCGAATGGCCCGTTGCGCCTTTGGTCGAACTGCCGCCGACAGCGGCGCCAAACACTGAGGCAACAGCGCGACTTTCCGCGTTGTCATTGCTGGGCGTTCCCGTCCCATGCAAATTGATGTAGTCGATGTCCCCGGGTTCCAGCCCCCCGGCTTTGAGGGCCTCTAGCATCGCCGTCCGCGCCCCTTGCCCCTCCGGGTGTGGCGATGACATGTGATAAGCGTCGCTGGACTCACCAACGCCTAACAGAGTTACCTCGTCAGCATCCAACGAGTTCGGCACCCGTTCCAACAGGGCGAAGGCCGCCGCCTCGCTGATCGATATCCCATCCCGTGTGGTATCGAATGGCTTGCAGGGCCCACGAGCTGTGAGCTGCAGAGCATGAAATCCGTATAACGTGGTGAGACACAGCGAATCGACACCACCGACAACTGCCGCATCGATCAGACCTGCGTCCATCATGCGTCTGGCAGAACCGAATACCTTGGCGCTCGAAGAACATGCCGAACAAATGACAACAGCCGGCCCGTCCAGATCCAACGCCTGTCGAACGTATTCGGCGATCGAGAAGGAGTTCTGACTTGCCTCATAGTCGAAGTCCGCGGGCAGGGCGCCCGTAGTCGGGTCACGGTGCCGATACGCCATCTCTGTCTGCAGGATTCCTGAAGTGCTCGTGCCCAGGAAAACCCCAATACGGCGACGACCGTGTCGGCCGACGCTCTGCGCAACCGCGTCGGCAAAGCCGTCTTGCAGGAGTGTCATTTGAGCGAGGCGGTTGTTTCGGCAGTCGAATCGGCGAAGCTTGTCCGGGAGTCTCACATCGTCAACGCCGCTGACTTCGCCAGTCCACGTGTCTAATTCAGCGCGCTCAAACGTGCAGGGGGCGAGCCCGCCCCGCTGGGACCGCAGGGCATCCAGTGTTTCGAGCCTTCCGTGACCGACGCAACTCGTCGCCGTGTAATCCTTCAGCAGCAGTTCAGTCATTGGGTAATCAAAGAGTCCGTCAAAGTTCGCGCTAGACGCGCTTTTTTGTGTGGCCGGGCAATCAGCATGGTATTCGCAAAGGGCGTGCCTGCGCTCATAGGCATGAGCTCACTCCGAAACCCCACTGAGCTGAGCACGCGCTCCCATTCAGGTATGGGACGGCAGTAGACCTTGGGCGCTCGCCAGTAATGGGTAACCATGACGGTCAAATCTATGTATTTGCCGACAGTGTGTCTGATGCCACTCCCAGCGTCGGATACACGCAGCAGCAGTATTCCGTCAGGAGACAACGCAGCGTATGCCCGCTCCAGAACACGCAGTTGGACCTGGTAATCCAGATAGTGGATCACGTCCAGAATGACCACCGCGTCGACACTGCCAAAGTCGGCTTCCGCGATGTCTCCGACCTCGAAATCCGCGCGACTGCCTAACGCCGCCCGGGCCCGCCACACATCCCGGTGCTGCAATTCGATGCCTCTGAATGAAATCGGGCGCGGGGGCGCCTGCCATTCCTTCGGCCACAGGTGCGGGCCCTCCTCGTTGCGCCGCCGGGCTGCATCCAGCCAAGCGGCCAGTAACCCCTGACCACAGCCGAGATCGAGGATCCGCTGCGCACCCGCCAACAGCCCCTCGCTGAGAATGCCGGCGAATGCGGGATCGCCCCGCAATTTCCCGCGGGCTTTGAAATACCCAAACAGGTCTGCCTTCCAATACGACGCACTGGCCGCTTTTACCAGGGCTTCCGTGGTCGCCTGCGCTCTCATGTGAGCACTGACCGCAAGGTGACGGGAGTGAGCCTGGCAGCGGCAATCGCCTCCAGCACTCGTGGCAAAACCTCCAGAATAACCGGCACCCCCGACGGGGTCTGAGCTGCATGGCCGTCGTGGAGCAACAGGATGTCGCCACCTGCAAGTCCCGCGGTCAAACGGTTGTACACAACCGCAGGGTCCGGGTTAACCGTATCAAACCCACGCCGGGTCCAACTCGCCAGCCGCAACCCCGAACGCACCAGTACCGGCTCCAGAAACGGGCTGCGCAATCCCGCCGGTGCCCGAAAAAACTCAGGCCGCTGACCGGTCACCGCTTCAATGACCTCCTGGGCACGGGCCACTTCAGCTCGCATGCCTCCAGGTCCCAGCACTGAGAACCGGTGCAGGTGATGTTGACTGTGATTCTCGATCGAATGCCCGCGTCTGATGATTTCCCGCGCCAGCAGAGAATGGCGCTCGACGAGCTCGCCGATACAGAAGAATGTGGCCTTGGCTGAGTGTCGATCCAACAGGTCCAATACCTGTGGCGTCACCGCCGGATCCGGGCCGTCATCAATCGTGATCGCGACCGAGCCGTTCGCGGCGGCCTGGGGCGGCAAGTGTGTCCAGTTCGGCCCCAACAATTTGCTTCGCGGCCAGAGACCGGCCGCCGTCAGGATCATGTGGTCCACGAAAATGACAGCTAACACCCATGGCCACAGATGAGGCCATGCGATGACAACAATCACGGCAGCGGCATGCAGCGCCAACGATGCCTGAATTGCAAATGCCGGTTTCCAGCGTTCAGCCATTGGATGCCGCCGCTTGCGTTTTCTGTTGCACGAACTGGCGGTCGAGGAAGTCAGTCCAGAGTCTGGACCAGGCAGGCCACTCGTGGCCGCCCGCGACGACCTGCACGGCGTGCGGATCGAGCGCCTCCGCCATCATGCGGTGACTGTTGGCAAAGCGATCCTCGCGGCCATATCCAAGGTGCACCTCGACGGGATAGCTGGCCCGAAGCTTGATGAACCGCCAGACCCGGCGTTCATCATCCTCAGGTCCCAACTCGCCGGGCTCCCAGCCGGCCACTCCGGATGCGCGCTCGATCTCGCCCGTGATCATATGGTTACCGAGGTACGGCGCCAACAGGCACAAGCCATCGATCTCGGAGGAGTAGCGTTCGGCGTAGGAGAGTCCGATGAACCCACCGAGCGATATTCCGCAGATCCAGATGGATTCACAGCCCAGGGCGCGCGCCGGCAACACGAGCTCGTGGCGCACGCGGCGCAGAATGCTTCTGTCAGTCAGGTGCTGGAGATTGACGTCCGCGAATACCAGATCGAGAGGCAGGCCGCGCTCGCGCACGGCTGTTACGAAGCCTGCCTGCACAAAGTCGTCAGGACCGGTATAAGCGGCCGGCAGAAATAACACTCGCGTGTTGGCGACTACACCGGGTTGCGCGGAATCACACAACGTGCGCATGGGATCAGGCCGCCGCCGCTGCTCGCGGGCCTGCACCCGCCAGCAGTGCCGAGAACACGAGCGCGAAAAACGCGCCCGGTGCAACAGTTGACCCCAGGGCCGACAGCACCGGCACGGATGAGAATCCCAACACACCGAACCCGAGAACGGTCGCGGTGTTGGCAATGACGAGGGAAGCCAGCGTCAAGGGCGCCGAGCCCGCGTGGGGATCATTTGAGCTGCGGTCAAAGAACAGGGCGTAGTTGGAGCCGACGGCCACAATGAGCAGCATGCCGATCAGGTGCAGAATCGTGAGCTGCTGTCCCAGTAACACCAGGCCCGCTGTGACAGTCAACACCGCCAGCGCCAGTGGCGCTACGACGCGAGCGGTGCGGGCGGGTGAGCGCAGGAAAATAGTCAGCAAAACGACGATACCGGCGAAGCCCGCCAGCGACAGCCGGACGACTTCGGACAGATAGCTCGAATAAAGCCTGTCGACTTCGCCCTTCACGTCCAGAACCACCGCCTCCACGCCTGCTCCGAAAGCGAGCTTCGAGATAGCAGAATGCACACGGTCAATATCAATGGCAACCGTTGTGGGTACGTGCAACGGTAGCAGTGCGCTCCATCGAGTACCGTCGTTCAAGAGGAGGGCATCTACTCCCGCGGCCAGGGTTGTTCCTTCGAGGTCCTTGCGCGTCAAGAGGGGCTGATTTCGGGCCGCATCAATGTCCTGCAGGAATGGAGAGAGGCGGTCGATCTGGATGGGCAGGCCGCGCAGGGCGTTTGCCAGGTTGCCTTTGAGCGCGGTCGTTTCCGGGATGCTCGTCTGACGCGCCCGCTGCGCTTCGAGGCTGGGAAGGTAGCGGGCG
>Ga0207641_10000550_pt1 | contig 42009 bp, 27 predicted proteins | sample KBSSwiS62_FD_184306 | JGI IMG/M metagenome (GOLD analysis project Ga0207641, IMG submission 184306) | Switchgrass rhizosphere microbial communities from Kellogg Biological Station, Michigan, USA - KBS Switchgrass S6-2 (SPAdes) (version 2) | ecosystem: Host-associated > Plants > Roots >... | reverse complement strand
CGAGAATGCGATCGAGCGCCGGCTCGGCGAACTGGTCGGCGGCGACGAGGAGAAAGGGCCTGTCGTCAGCGAAGCAGGCTACGGCCGGGCTGTGCTCGACGCGCTGAAAAAGGTCGGCACTGCCGCTCCGAAGCCGGCGTCCGAGATGGGGAAGCTGCAGCAGAAGCTGGTGACGGCCGGATATCGCGGCGCTGAGGCGCTCCCGGTGTTTCTTGGCATCCGGCTCGCCTGCGCGGTCACGGTGTTCCTCGTGATGATGTCGCCGCTGTTGACCCGGCCGAATCTGCTGATGGCGCTGGCCTTCTGCGCGCTCGGCTACCTGCTTCCGGCCATGGCGCTCGGCCGGATGGCGAAGCGCCGCCAGCATCGGATTCGTCTCGGGCTGCCGGACGCGCTCGATCTCCTCGTGGTCAGTGTCGAAGCCGGCCTCGGGTTGGACCAGGCGATTCAGCGCGTCAGCGACGAGCTCAGATTTGCGCATCCGGATCTCGCAGACGAACTGCGCCTGATCAACCTCGAGCTGCGCGCCGGCAAGGCGCGATCCGATGCGCTTAGGAATCTTGCCGAGCGCACACAGCTGGACGATCTATCGTCGCTGGTGGCGATGCTCGTCCAGACCGACAAGTTTGGCACGAGCGTGGCGCAGTCGCTGCGCGTGCATTCCGAGACGATGCGCACCAAGCGCCGCCAGCGGGCGGAAGAGGCCGCCGCGAAGACGGGCGTGAAAATGGTATTCCCGCTCGTGTTCTGCATCTTTCCCGCGATTTTTGTGGTGACGATTGGACCGGCCGCCATCAGATTCGTGCAGGTGCTGGTCCCGATGGCTAACAAATGATGACCGAAGCCGCCGCGCCTTTGCTTCCGACGCCGAGGTCTCTCGACGATACCGGCCTGACCGCCGAACAGGTCGAGCAACTGATCATCAAGACCCTGCACGGCGGCGAGTCGAGCGGGTTGGCGCTCGCCGAACACCTGCGGCTGCCCTACACGATTCTCGAGCCGCGGATCGAGCGCACCCGCACCGAGTTGCTCGTCGAGGTGCGTGGCTCGACGGGACCGGGCTCGGCCGGCTACCGGTACGTGTTGACCGACGCCGGGCGCGACCGCGCTCAGCGCCACTTCGACAACTGCCAATACGTCGGACCGGCCCCCGTCCCGCTCACGCAGTACGCGGCGTACATGACGGCGCTCAAGGCAGCGCGCGGCTACATCGACCGCGAGCGACTGCGCAAGGGATTCGGCCATCTCGTGGTGAGTGATGAAATGCTCGAGATGCTCGGCCCCGCCGTCAACGCCGGCAAGGCGCTGTTTCTCTACGGCCCACCCGGCAACGGTAAGACGGTTATCGCGGAGGGGCTGGGACAGACGATCGGCGGTGACATGTACGTCCCGCACGCTATTGATGTCGGTGGTCAGACCATCAAGATATTCGACCCGATCGTGCACGAATCGCTCGAATCCGCGGAGGACTCTGCGAGCGTGGTCGTCACTGCGTCTTACGATCGCCGCTGGGTGCGCATCAAGCGGCCCGTCGTGATGGTGGGCGGCGAGCTGACGCTCGAGATGCTCGAGCTCGCATTCAACCCCATCGGCAAGTTCTACGAGGCGCCGGCGCAGTTGAAGGCGAACGGCGGCGTGTTTCTCGTCGACGATTTCGGCCGCCAGCGGGTTCGGCCGCAGGACCTGTTGAACCGCTGGATTGTGCCGCTCGAGAGCCGGTTCGACTACCTGACGCTCCACACCGGCAAGAAATTCCAGGTGCTGTTCGACGTGCTGATCGTCTTCGCGACGAACCTGGATCCTCAGTCGCTCGCCGACGAAGCGTTCCTGCGGCGCATCCCGTACAAGATCGCCGTCGAGGATCCAACGGTCGACGAGTTCACGCGCATCTTCGAGCTCAATTGCCAGCGACGGAAGATGCGGTTTCACCAGGTCATGGTCGCGTACCTGCAGCGACGGCACTACGGACCGTCGGGACGGCCGTTGCGCGCGTGTCATCCACGCGACTTGCTTGATCAGATCTCCGCCCTGTGCCGCTACCGCGGGATCGAGCCGGTCATCACGCGCGACCTGATCGACGCGGCATGCAAGTCGTATTTCGTGGGGACGGCGCCAGCGCCGTCCATCCCACCGCCGCAGCCCGGCGGCAAGCGCCGCCGGCTCGAGGTGCACTGATGACGGCCTCCCCTCGTGAGAGGGTGTTCGACCTCTGCGCCCGGGCGCTCGTGTGCGCGCTGTTCACCATGCTGTCGGTTCGCCTGCTGGCGGACTTTCTGCACACGGGCCGCGTGACCGGTCTCCTGCTGCTGGCGAGCGAGTCGCTGGTCGTGGTTCTGACGCTCCTGCGGCGCCGCGCGCAGTTCGTCGATCGGTCGGCCGTTGCGGCAGCCGTGACGATCGTTTCGATCGCGGCGATCCCGCTGCTTCGCCCCGTGAGCGCGCTCTCGCCGGTGGGAGATACGGTCACGGCGATTATCTCCGCGCTCGGCCTCGCCCTCGTCGTAGTGGGCAAGATCACGCTGGGCCGGAGCTTCGGTCTGGTGCCGGCCAACCGAGGGGTGGTCGTACGCGGACCGTATACGTTCGTACGGCATCCGATCTACACGGGCTATCTGGTGACGCACGTCGCATTCGTCGTGGCGCACCCGTCCCCGTGGAATGTGATCGTCCTCGTCGTCGGCGACACGGCGCTCATCGTCCGCGCGCTGATGGAAGAGCGGGCGCTCAGTGCCGACGCCGCTTATCAGGGCTATTGCCAGCGCGTGGGCTGGCACCTCGTGCCTGGGGTGTTTTGATGAAGGCTGCGCTGATCAACGCGCGCACCCACGAGCCGCTGGCCACGGCCCTGGAACTCGCGGTCACGCGCCGGGCTCGGCGCCGCGGCCTGCTCGGCCGCGATGGGCTCGACGATTCCGCGGCGATCATTCTCGCACCGTGCACAGCGGTCCATACCGCGTTCATGAAGTTCGCTATCGACGTCCTGTTTCTCGATCGGGATGGATGCGCGGTGAAGATTCTGTCGGACGTGTCACCCTGGCGGATTGCGCTGGCCGCTCGCGCTTACGCCGTCGTGGAAATGGCGGCCGGCACAGCGCGGCGTCGCGACGTGCAACTCGGGGACCGCTTCTATGTTTCGCCGGAAGGCATATGAGGACGGTGCCAGGCGCGTCGCGCGAGCTGGATCCGGAAGACCTTCGCCCTTCGCGAGACCGCGTGGCAGAAGACAGCCCCGCCGGCCGCGATGACGACTTACCCCTGCCGCGGCGGTGGCGCCCCCGAAAGCTCGTCCCTGCACCCCCTGGCGCCGTCGAAGGCTTCATCGATCGCACCTGAGGATTGACGCAGTCCCTGGCCCGCGGCTCGCCCGACATAACTGCAACTGCCGGCAGGTGTCGCCCGATACTCTCCATACAGCCTTTTGTATGAACATGCCGCGACAGTCCTGCTTGCCACGCCCGGACCCGCGATCATCGGCTGCTGCGCAGCAGGCAGTGAGCGCCTTCTTCACATTCGACAGACTCCTGACGACGCTCTTGTTTCTCGCCATCGCCGTGGCGGCGTTTCTCATGCCTGCCCAGGGCGATACATGGTGGCAACTCCGGGCGGGTCAGGAAATGTGGCGGACCAGAGATGTTCTGTTGCGCGACACCTTCTCCCATACGGTGAACGGCGCCCCGTGGCCGAACCATGAGTGGCTGTCGCAGGTACTGTTCTACGGTGCCTATGAGGCCGGCGGCTTGCCGCTGTTGACGATCGTGTCGGGAGCGGCTGTGACGGGCGCGTGGTGGCTCGTCTGGAGACTGACGCCCGGCTCCACCCGTGCCAGGTTGCTCCTGACCTCGTTCGTGATTGCCTCAGCGAGCGCGATGTGGAGTCCTCGTCCTCAAGTGCTGTCCCTGTTGCTCCTTGCCCTGGTGGTGCTGCTGCTCTGCAGACGCCGATACATCTGGCTTCCATTCGTGTTTCTGTTTTGGGCGAACCTGCACGGTGCCGTCGTCATGGGCATGCTTCTGCTCGCCGCCGCACTTGTCGCCACGGGTCTGGCGAATCGTGAGGACCTTCCCGGTCTGGCGCTCGCTTCCGCCTGCTGTCTACTCGCGACGTTGGCAACTCCGCTCGGCCTGACGTTCTGGACCGAGATCGCCCAATCGCTGGCCAGGATTCGACAGCTCGGCATCCAGGAGTGGTCTCCTCCGCGCTTGACGAGCGTGTCGTTGATCCCGTTCTGGGTTCTTGCTGTCGCTCTGGTCGGTCTGATGGTCAGGCACGCGCGGGCACTGTCTCGAGACGTCGAAGCTCGTCGCCGCGGATCCCTCACCGTCTGCGCCTGCGCGCTGACGCTGTTACCGCTCGCGGTCACGGCGGAGCGCAATGTCCCGCCGTTCCTTCTGCTGGCCGTACCCGCGATCGGCGCATTGATATGGCGAGACGAGGATCCTGTCTTGGCGGGGTTCCGCCAACGCCCGCGACTCAATGCAGCCATGACGGCCGTGGCGGCAGTCCTCGCGTGTGGCACCGTGGCATACGCCTATGCCAAGCCCATCGATCACATGCGATGGGCGCCACTGCCCGAGACATCGCTGACCGCGCTTCGCGCGTGTCCCGAGAACCTGTACAACCGCTACGACGAAGGCGGTTACCTGATCTGGTTCGCGCCCGATCACAAAGTATTTCTGGACGGGCGACAGGATCCCTATCCTGTCGATCTGGTCAAAGAACAGGTCCTCGTCGAAACGACCGGTGACTTCGAACGTGTGTTCCGTCGATACGACATCCACTGCGCCTACGTGCCTGCCGATTCCGTCGTCAGCCGACGCCTGTTGCGGGCCGGTTGGACCCCGCTGTTCAGAGACTCGAGTTGGGTGGTCCTCGCCGACGCCGGCGCGCCGCGCCGGATCGTGAGCGATCGTCTGCAGCCATGACCCTCAAACGCATTCGGGCGTACGCGACGCTCATCGCGGCCACACTGTGGACCATGTGGGTGGTCGACTTCAGCCGCCAGGGCGTCGTGGATCGTCTCGGTAAGATCAAAGGAACCGATTTTCTGCAGTTCTATGTCGCCGGATCGTTCATCCGAGAAGGCCGTGTGAACGAGTTGTACGACCTGCAGCCGCTCTACGCGCGCGCCCAGGCGATTGTCCCCGGATCCCGCGACACGATCTACGCGCCGATGCAGAGTCCGCAGACCTTGCTCGCTCTTTCCCCGGTGTCCGCGTTTTCCTATCCTGTCGCCGTCACGATCTGGATAGTCGTCATCGCGCTCTTGTATACCGCGTCATGCGCGATCACGTGGCGGTACTGCACGGGGCTGCACCGGCACCGCTACGAGACGATTGCTTGTGCGATCGCTTTTCCAGGCCTGTTCAGCACAGTGCTACACGGGCAAACGTCGGCGGTGGCGCTGCTCGCCGTCACGGCGGCGCTGTTCGCGCTTCGGCACGGGCGGCCGTTCGTCGCCGGCCTGGCGGTCGGCTGTCTTGCGTTCAAGCCGCATTGGCTGCTCGCGGCAGGGGCGGTGTTCGTTGCGCTCCGGGAATGGCGGGTTGTCTTCGGCGCCTTGATGGGGGCGGCGGCTCAATTCGGCGTGACGTGGTTTTTGATGGGACAGGCGGTGATGGCCGCGTATTGGCGGACGCTGCAAACAGTGCAGCGGCTCGGGGATCTGCTCGAACCCTATCCCGGTGATTCGTTGAGAAGCTTTTTCAAGGTGTTCGTGCCTTCCGAGACAGGGGCCCTGATCGTGTATTTGCTCTGCGCAGTTGGAACGCTGTACGTGGCGATGAGAGTCTGGCGCAGCGGTGCGTCGTTCGAGCTCCGATCGTCCGGTGTTGTGATCGCGACGCTGCTCGTCAGCCCGCACGCATTCCCGTACGATCTGATTCTGTTGGCGCCGGTCTTTTTCCTCCTGGCCAACTGGCTCGCCGATCACCCGTCGTATCAACCGTCGCGGGCACTCTCCGTGACGCTGTGCGCGCTGTTTGTCGCGCCGCTCCTGCGCGTGCTGCCGGCGCCGGTTCGTCTTCAGTGCTCCGTCACGGCGATGGCGCTTCTACTCGCATGGTTGTGGCAGACGGCCCGCTCGGGCGAAACGCTATCGGCCAGCCCCGCCAAATGAGCACGGGCGCGGCCATCAACACCCACATGTGGGGCGCCAGCGACATCGTCGGACGGCCTGACTGAGCATCCAGAAGGCGTGTCGCGGAGAAGAGAACGGGCCACGAAAGGGCGAACAGCGCAAACGCGGGCCAGTCCTCCGACTCGCTCCGAGTCGCGGCATGCAGCACTAGAGGAACCGCCCAGATCACCGTATCTTGCACGAAGAGATGAGGGTTGGTCAGAAGAGCCACCGCGACTGCAAATGCATAGGCCGATCGGGCGTCGAGGGTTCGATGGATTCTGCGATGTACGAGCACAATCGCAATCAGAACCATCGCCATTGCCCAGAGTGCGTAGGCGATCGTGTCGATGTCATGCTGCTCGCCGGCCATCACCCTCGTCAAGGCGCCCCGTACGTTCAGCATGTAGCCGGGTGTTCCCGTGCCCCAGAACACCTCGAGGTGCCGGACCTGTCTGACGTAATCGAACCAAATGGAAAGCCCGAGCCACGCCGTGGTCAGCGCCACGAGTATTACGAGGATTATCGACGCGCAGGCAATGGCCTGCCAACGCCGGCGTGCGGCGAGGTAGATGAGCACCATCGGAACGAGCTGCGGCTTGATGCTGAGCACGGAAATCCAGGCACCAGCCGTCCATGGTCGGGACCGTTCGCTCGCGCGGTACACGCCCAGAACGGCGACCGCCAGCAGGATCGACGTCTGCCCGTTATTGAGGGCACAGAATACCGGGTAAAACGCGAGCAGCGCGCACGTCAGGATCCACTCGTGCCCGCGCCCGGTCGCACGCCACTCGTCTCGCAACCAGCGGTCGAGGATGGCCAGGAGTGCGACGTTCGCGCCTGTCCAGATTGCGAAGGCGGCGCCCTCACCCGCGTGGTCGGCCAGCCAACCGAACGGGACGCCGGCCAATGCCGCATGGGGCGGATTGAGAAACGCCATCAACCCACCCTGAAAATACCCGCCGCCCATCAGCGCCTGCTGGGTGGTGCGTTGGGCTTCCGCGTCATACAGCGCAGAAGCCTGTCCATGAACGATCAGGTGCCAGCCGGTCCAGAAGACGGTAAAGTCGGTCGCCAGCACGGCACCCGGCGTTGTGAGCGTTCGCAGTACCGAGAACGCAAAGCCAATCGCAAGGCCGATGTAGATGGCGACGAGTCCGCGTCGACCGATCCGGGTGAGGGTGGCACCTCGCACAGGTTCTTCGTGGATTCGCAAATGCCAGACCTGATCTGAAGTCGCGGATGTAGTAGCTTCGGGCAACAAATCGATGTCTTCCCGCTGTCTGCTCGAAATGGCAATTACGGATCTTGTGGAGGCGTCACATTTCTGGCGATTGCGGAACAGCTCGAGTTAGGGGATGTGACCTGCCAACCTGCGGAAAAGATCTTCAAAGATCTGACGCGCCGCGCCCTTGACAAACAGTGATCGCTGCCTACATTGGCCATCGCTGCGAGCGCGCCGGACGTGGACAGGCTACTCGAAGGTCCGGGAGTGCGAGGCGGATTGGTCGGCGATCTGCGACGAGTTTTCGCAAGAAGACGTGTCGCAACGTTGCCGAGCAAGACGCACGCGTAGTCCCGGGAAAGAAGACCACAAGGGTTCGATCGGACGACGCCGAGCATGTTGTCAGTAGCGATGCGCAAGCGTTGGTGCGGGCAGCAAAGTCAGGCGGCGTTCTGAACGCGACACCGAGGCTCTTCGAAAGGGAAACGTGCAAACGTTTTCGACCATCGAGCGGCAGGTCTCCGTCTGGAGCGCTGCGGCGTGTACGCGCCATAGCTCCCGTCGCCCTCTCCCCCCTGAGCAATCGTCCTCTTGCACGACCCTTCGTTCAAGCCCATCCTTGCTTACGCTTATCCGGCGAAGTATCCGCTACGCGCTTTGACGACCGTCGACGGACGTCTGACCCTGACGTCGAGCCGGCGCCACTCGCCGCCGTTCGCCGCTTCGATGGCGAGCACATATTGCTGCCGCAGCCCGTCGATGAGCCGCGTCGAGGCGACGACCGTCTCGGCGGGAGACGTGGCTAACACGACCTGTCCGCCGGTCCACTCCGCAAGGTCGCGCAGATCCGCAGATTCAGAGGGCGTCGCGCGTTCCATGGCGTCCAGCATGAACCGCTGGTCCAACCACGGCACCGTCGCGACGACGAAGACCGGCACGTCAATCGCGCTGGCCACTCCCGATACCTCGCGCGCCGTCATGTGGCTGCTGTTGTCGAGGCCGTCGGTGAGCACGATGATGGCCTTGTGCGTCGCGGATCGCGCGGCCAGTTGCCGGGCCGTGGCGGCTGTCGCGTCGTACAGGGACGTCATGCCGAAGGGTTCGAACTCCGACAGCGCGCCGCGCAGGGAAGCGAGATCGTGGGTGAAGTCGCGGCGGTGGTGAAGCGATGAGTCAAAGGTGAAGACCGCCACTTCGTCCCGGTCCTGCTGGAGCTGCGCGAGGAGCGCTTCGAAGGTCTGACGCGCGAGCGCGATCCTGGAACCGACGCGCATGCTCCCACTCATATCGACGAGGATGGCCAAGCTGAGCGGTGACTGACGGTCGGAGCGCAGCGACAGGATCGGTCGCAACTGGCCGTTGTCACGGACCTCGAAATCGTTGGTCGTGAGACCGTTCACAATGCGTCCGTGAGAATCCTTGACCGAAGCCTGGATAGTGACCAGGTCGACAGTACTGCGAAACGTCTCTGGCTTCTGGCTCGAAGGCTCTTGCGCCTGTGGTGTTACGGCCAGGCCGGTGGCGACTCCAATCGCCAGAACGAGTCTGAGAACTGCGTGTCTCATATCTTGTGACCCCGACGTTGAGTACAACGCTCCGCGCAACGAGCGATAGCGGAGCGGCCGTAACTTGTAGGGGAGGCAACGATTGTACCACGGGCTCTGCTGGATTTTCGTGAGCTCGGCAGGCAGCGCCCGCGACTGTACAGCCAGACGCGCGAGCGCTTTTGCGCTTCGTCGAAAAACCTAGGGGACGTGCCCTCCGAAGGCCCGGAAAATGTTCTCGAATTTTGAGTGCGCGGCCCGCTTGACAAACGCGGATCACCGCCTACATTGTCCATCGCTGCGAGCGCGCCGGACGCAGGCAAGTCACTCGAAGGTCCGGGAGTGCGAGGCGGATTGGTCGGCGACCTGCGACGAGTTTTCGCAAGAAGACATGTCGCGACGTGGCCGAGCGAGACGCACGCGTAGTTCCGGGAAAGAGAGCCACAAGGGTTCGATCGGTCGACGCCGAGCGTTATTGTCAACAGCGATGCGAAAGCGTTGCTAGTGGTAACAAAGTCAAGCGTCGGTTCGAGCGAGACACCGAGGTTCTTCGAAAAGAAAACGTGCAAACGTTTTCGACCAGCGGGCGGCAGGCCTTCGTCTGGGGCGCTGCGGCGTGTACGCGCACTTCCACTCGCCTCGCCGCTTTCCACCTGGGCAATCTTCCGCAATTCGAACTAACATACCGCCGACGCACGTCCCCGCACCGTTTCCCGGTGCGGCACAGGCGGGCTCTCTCAACGGAGGATCAGCGAAATGAAACGCGTAGTTCTGTTCGTCCTCGGTGTCGTCGCGATTGCACCTTGCGCGCGTGCGCAAACTCCGGACGAGGCCATCGAGCGGGCGCTCGCTCCCGCGCCCCGCCAGATGAAGGAAGGCGCCACGGTCATCAAGTGGAAGGCCGACAACACCTACGACACCCTGCGCAAGGGCACCAACAAGCTCGTGTGCTACGACCGATCCGGCGATCCCGGACAGCAGCCGTTCGCCGTGCAGTGCACCAGTCTCGCCAACCTCGATCGCGTCGCCCAGAATCGCAAGCTCGAGGCGATCGCCGACAAGGCCGCGCGGCAGGCGGCGATCGATGCGGCGGAAAAGGACGGCACGCGCGTGAAGCCAGAATTCGGTTCGGTGTGGCTGACGATGAATGGCCCCGACCGCGAGCATGCGCGCATCCATACCACCGTCGCTGTCCCAGGCGCGACCGCGCAGACGATGGGACTCCCCGACAACAATCGGCAGGGCGGCATCTGGATCATGAACGCGGGCACATCGACCGCGCATCTCATGATCCCCGGCAGCTAAGAAGTCGGAAGGTGGAGGTCTGAAGTCTGAAGTGCGCTTCTAACTTCAGACTTCCAACCCAGACTTCGGTCGCGGCTCAGCTGATCGCGCCACCGATCGCTCATGCGCAGCGTTTCTAGCCTTGAACTGCATCGAACATGTTGCTACTCTCGGCGTCATTGCCTGAGAGTTTCGGCGCGCGGCTCCGTCAACGTCGCGAACGACAACACATCGCGCTCTCTACGATTGCAGAGCAGACGAAGATAAAGCTGTCGCTCCTGGAAGCGCTGGAGCGGGACGATGTCTCGCACTGGCCGTCGGGCATCTTTCGGCGCGCCTTCATCCGCGCCTACGCCCACGCCATCGGCCTCGAGCCGGATGTGGTCGTACGCGATTTTCTCGCCGTCCACCCCGATCCGGTCGAGGACGTGTCGACCGTGCCGGCGACCGCGTCCACCGCGCCGGGTCTCGACGCGCCGACGACGAGCGGCGGACCGCCGATGCGATTCCGCTACCTCGTCGGCGAAGTCGTCGATTCGTTGAATCGCTTCTGGGAGACGAACGTTCGAAAGGACCAATCCGAGGTTCCCGAGCGGTCAGCGCCCCAGGAGCAGGCGGCGAAGCCGCCCGCCTGGTCGGATCCTGATGTCCTCCGAGCGGCGCAGCTGTGCACCGACCTCGCGCGACTCGAAGACGTCCACGACGCTGGTCCCATGCTCCAGGAGGCAGCGAGAATCCTCGATGCGCTCGGCGTCATTGTCTGGCTGTGGGATCCGCAGGCGGCAGAGCTGTCGCCCGCCGTGACACACGGCTACTCGGATCGGGTGCTGGCGCAGCTGCCACGCGTCCGCCGCGACGCGGACAACGCCACGGCCGCCGCGTTCAGGTCCGCGCAGACGTGCGTGGTCAAGGGCAGCAATTTCGCCAGCGACGCGCTCGTGGTCCCGCTGCAGACGCCGGGGGACTGCGCCGGCGTACTCGCCGTCGAGCTGCCGCATGGCTCTGCGCAGCGTGAATCGATCCGCGCCCTGGTCGTCATTTTCGCCTCGCAACTCGCGGTGCTGGCCCGGACCGCCCGGCCCGCGGACGCAGCCGATCGCCGACTCGCGTAATCGGTCATGGCCAGCGAACCCAATCCCCGTCCTGCAGCATCCGCGGCCGACGCAAACCTGCTCGAACGCAGGATGACCGCCTGGGTTGGCAAGTCCTTGAAGATTCAGGGACACATCGTGAGCGAGGAAGACCTGACGATCGACGGAGACGTGGAGGGCACGATCGTCGTCGGCGACCACACGTTGACGGTCGGGCCGGGCGCGACGGTCAAGGCGGACCTGACGGCGCGCACGATCACCGTAGACGGCACCGTGATTGGCAAAGTACGCGCGCACGAACGCCTGGTGCTCGGGGCGACCGGCTCGGTCATCGGCGAGATCGTCGCTGCGCGCCTCCGGATGGCGGACGGCGCAGTCGTCGAAGGACCAGTCGACACCGCCGGCGCTCGTCCGCGACCGGAGTGAGCGCCGCCGACAGCTGATAGCTGTTCTTACGTCGTCTTCCTGATCGTGACTTGAACCACTTTGCGGAACTTCACCGGCTTCCCGTCAACGGTCGCCGGCTTGAACTTCCAGGTTTTCGCGGCGGTGATGGCGAGGCGGTCGTACGTGTTGGACACGGGCCCCGTCATCTCGACTGATTCGACCGCACCAGATTCATCGATCACCACTTCAATCTTGCCCGAACGCGGAATCATCACCTGACCGGGATAGGCGGGCAGCGCCTGGTTCAGCGCGATGGGAGCCGTCACGTTCGCGTCGCCGGCCGAGTAGATGCGCGGCGGCGGCGGAATGGACGACGACGGTGCCGCAGCCGCCATTGCCGGGACAGGCGCCGGTGCCGGCGCAGGCGCTGTCGGCAGAGGCGGGGGCGCCGATGCTTTGGCACTCAGCTCCGCGAAGCCCGAGGCCAGCTGACGCAGATCCACGAGCGGCGGCTGTTTGGCCTCCGACGCGACGTCCGGGTCTGCAAGCGCCGCCAGCACCTGACGGAATCCTTCGGCAGCGGCGGCGAACTCCTTCCGGTCGAACGCGGTTTTCGCCTGCGCGTACTGCTGCTGGATGATCGTCGGCAGCATGCGCCTGCGAACCGTCGTGAATGCGGACCGGACGCGCGGCGAGGCGTCGCTGTCGCTCGGAAGATACATCGGCTCGGCGGCGACCACGGCCTCAATCGCCTGCTCCGCGTCGGACGCCCGGCCCAGCGCCAGGAGGCAGAACGCGCGGTACTGCTCGATGGTGCGCGATTGTCCCGCGGGGTGCTCGGTCGCACGCAGGCGGTTCAACAGCACGAGCGCGTCGTCGTACGCGGCCGACGCGTAGAGATCGCGCGCCGCGGCGAGGTCGCGGCTTTCCTGCCCGCGGACGGTTGCTGCCGCCAGCAACATCGTGACGAGGAAGGCTCCGAGCCTGGCGCGCAAGAGCAGGGACTTCATTTTTTCCTCAGATCGACGCTGAGGCGGGCCGGTGTCTTGAGCGTGACCAACGCTGCATGACGCTGCTCGCCGAGTTCGGGATGACGGAACACGACTTCGTGCGGACCGAGCGACAGAGACAGATTGCCGATCGGCGTCTCGCCGATCTTTTCGCCGTCCACCCATACTTCAGCCCAGGGCACAGCATTCAACGCGATTGTGCCCTTCGGGAATTCGACCTTGACGGGCGTGACCCTGCCGGCAGAGACCTGCACGGTCCGCGTCGTCCGATAGCCGATGACGTCGTTGACGATCTCGATGTCATGTTTTCCGGCCGACACCATCAATCGGTCGCTCTGGCTCGTCCCGATCAACCGCTTGCCCTCGAAGATCTGGACGTCGGCCGGCGCGGTGACCGACATCCAGCCCGAGACCGGCGCGCCTTCGGGCGCTGAGAGCGGCACGACGAGCGACGCCGTCAGTCCCCCCTCGATCGTGACGATTTGCTTCACTGAGCCGAAGTCGCTTTCGAGCTGAACGGAGTGCTCGCCTGGCGTCAGTTCGTTCACCGTCACGGGCGACGTGCCGCGTGGCAAACCGTCCACGCTCACGCGCGCACCTCCCGGCTCGGTGCGCACCTGCAGCTGACCGAATGTGGCCGACGTCTTCGGGAGCTCGATGTACTGAGACAGCTGCCCGGCGGCAGGCATCACGATCGGCATGAGACGCGGCGCGCCGTCGCCGCGCAATTCGAGCCCATGCGTTCCGGGCTTGAGGGAGACCGTCAACGGCGTAACACCGCGGTCGACGCCGTCGATGAACACTTTCGCGCCCGGGGGATTCGTGTCGACCGTCAGTCTGCCATCGGCGGTGGGCGGCGTGGCGCCGGCCCCGCTGAAGTGGCGCACGGCCGGGATGCCTGCGCCCGCGATCGCGATGAGCGCGACGGCGGCGGCAGCAATCGGCCATCGCTTCTTGAAGTCGAACATCTTTGCGGTCGTCGCGTGCTGGGTATCCGGTTCATCGAACGTGTTGCCGTACGACGTCAGCAGTTCGTCGAATGTCCTCGCAGGCGGCGCCACCGGTTCGTCCGTCCTCGTCGCACGCTGGGAAAACGGTTCGTCGGTCCTCGTCGCACGCTCGGCAACCGGTTCGGCGACCCGTGCGGCCGGCGGCGGGACAGATGCCGTTGGCGGCGCGGCGGGGGCTGGATCCGGGACCCACTTCGGCGTGGGCGGCGGAGCGTGGCTGGCGACGGGCGCGGGCGTCCGTTCCGGCACGGCAACCCGCGGCGGCACGGGTGCCGGCGCCGGCGTCACGTTGACGAACGGCGACGTCGCCGGTGCCACGTTGACAAACGGTGTCGTCGGCGGTGTCACGGAGACGGAGGGTGTCGTCGGCGGTGTCACGGTCACGAACGGTGTCGTGGCCGGCGCCGGATTGACCACGGCGATCGGCGTCATCGGGATTGGCGCGGGCGCCGGCGCGGGTGACGCGGCGACGGCCGGCGCGACCGGCGGCTCGTGGCTGGCGCGGTACTGCGCGAGGAATTTCTCCAGCGTCGCCGGCGCCGCCATGTAGTCGCTTTCGCCGAGCACGCGTTCGAGGTCTTCCTGGGCCCGCACGGCGGATTCGAAGGAATTCTTTCGATCGAGTTGCAGCGCGCACGCCAGCCAGTTGCGCAGGCCGGCCGGCAGCGGCTCGAGCCCACCGTTCGCCGACATCGCCCACGCGCTCGACACCGCCTCGCCGAGCTTGGACGGGTACTCGTCGGCGGCAATCGGCCGGCCGAGAATCAACGCGAGCGCGATGACGCCGAGCTGCGTGACGTCGGCGCGATGATCGAATTGCGGCGCGCTGGCCGTCCGCGGCAGGGCCACGCGCAGGTCGTGCCAGTAGCGCTCCAACGGGAATCGCAGCTGCTCGAGCGCCGATCCCAGCACGTGCTCGACGAGCATGACGTGGGCGCCGGGCGTGACGATCACGCGTTCGGCGGCGATCGCGCCATGGCAGACATCGGGCGCGTGTTCGTGCAACAGCGCCACCGCCGGCACGAGCTGGCGCAGCAGGCAGAGCGCGGCGTCGATGTCGAGCGTGACGCTGTCCTGCTCCGCGAATTCGAGGAGTCTGGAGAGCCGCACGCCGCTTGTCGCGTCGGAGACGAGCGCCAGCGTCGATCCGGAATCCTTCAGCCGCTCGACGCTCCGCACGTGCGCGTAACAGGTGTGGCGGAAGGCCGCCATCCGGCTGACGCGTTCGCGCAACGCGAACTCGAACGATGGAACCGAGGTGAGCTCGCCGCGGAGGCAGAGCATCTCCACGGGTTCGTTACGGCCGCGATCGAGGACGAGACGGCGTTGACCGAGGCCATCCTCGAACGTCAATGGGACGGGCGTGGCCGCAGAGACGAGTGCTGGATCCATACCGCCGCGTAATGCTTAAACTGTGCCGCTCGTACAGCACGATCCTGACCACGTTTTTTCGTCGATAGGGCCCGATCTGGTTACAGATTTCGTAGGTCAATCACAGTTGTAGACTAGTCTCGATATGACACAGAAATTCACGGCCAGCGCGCTGCTGATTGCAGTCGCGAGTGCCCTCACATTGCTCGGGGCGCAGGAGATCGTGGTGCCGGATACATCGACGCTAGTGCGCATGACCGCGCGATTCGCGCCTACCGAGATTGGTGCCGATCTGTCGAAACTGTCCGCCGCCGATCGCCGCGTCGTCGCCAAGCTGGTCGAAGCGGCGAAGATCGTCGACGCGTTGTTCCTCCGGCAGGTGTGGTCGGGCAACGAGGCGATGCTCGTCGACCTCGCGCGTGACGATTCGCCCGCCGGACGGGCACGGTTGCACTACTTCCTGATCAACAAGGGGCCATGGTCGCGGCTGGATCACAACCAGCCGTTCATCCCGGGCGCGCCGCCGAAGCCGGCGGGCGCCAACTACTACCCGGATGGAGCCACGAAAGCGGAACTCGAACGCTGGATGCAGTCGCTGTCCGAGCCCGAACGGGCACGTGCCACGGGGTTCTTTACGACGATTCGCCGTGGCGGGACAAGCTTCACGATCGTGCCTTACAGTGCGGAGTACCAGCCCGAGCTGGCGCGGATGGCGTTCCTGCTGCGCGAGGCGGCGCAGGCGACGACCGATGCCACCCTCAAGAGCTATCTGACGCGGCGCGCCGACGCGCTGGCATCGAACGACTACTACGACAGCGACGTCGCGTGGATGGAGCTGAACGGCGCGGTTCAGCCGACCATCGGGCCGTACGAGGTGTACGAGGACGAGCTCTTCAACTACAAGGCCGGATTCGAGGCCTACATCACGCTGCTCGACGAGGCAGAGACCGCGAAGCTGCAACGTTTCGCGGGAGAGCTGCAGGACATCGAGGACCACCTGCCGATCGATCCGAAGCAACGCAACCCGAAGCTGGGCGCGCTGGCGCCGATCGTGGTGGTCAACGAGATCTATGCCGCGGGCGACGGCAACCGCGCGGTTCAGACCGCGGCTTTCAACTTGCCCAACGACGAGCGCGTCGTCCGCGAAAAAGGAACCAAGCGCGTCATGCTCAAGAACGTCCAGGACGCGAAGTTCGCGAGGATCCTCCAGCCGATTTCCAAGGTGGTCCTAGGCGCTGGCGATCAGGGGGATCTGTCGTTCGACGCGTTCTTCACGCACATCCTCGTCCACGAGCTGATGCACGGCCTCGGACCCCACAACATCACGGTGGCGGGCAAGGAGACGACCGTCCGGCAGCAGCTGAAGGACACTTACAGCGCGCTCGAGGAGGCCAAGGCCGACATCTCGGGGCTGTTCGCCATCCAGCACATGATCGACAAAGGCGTGCTGCCGCGGTCGCTCGAGCGGTCGCTGTACACCACCTTCCTCGCATCGGCCTTTCGATCGATTCGCTTCGGCGTCACCGAGGCGCACGGCAAGGGCATCGCCATCCAGCTCAATTACCTCCTCGATCAGCGTGGGTTCGAGATCAACCCCGACGGCGCCTTCAAAGTGAATCCGGACCGCGTGAAGGAAGGCGTGACCGGTCTGACCCGCGAGATCATGACGATCCAGGCGGAAGGCGACTACGCGAAGGCCAAGGCGCTCGGCGACCGCCTCGGCATGGTGCGCCCGCAGGTCCAGAAGGCGCTCGACAAGCTGGTCGACGTCCCGGTCGACATCGAGCCGCGATTCACGACAGCCGCGCAACTGTCGTCCGTTCGCTGACGTCATGGCTGTCGATCCGGTCTGCGGGATGACGGTGAATCCCGACCGCGCCGCGGGCACCGTCGACCACGACGGCACTACGTACTACTTCTGCTCGAAAAGCTGCGTCGCCCGGTTCCAGGCCGACCCGAAGAAATACCTCGCGGGCACCCGCGAGCCGATGCACGCCCCGCAGGTGGTCACGCTCGGCGGGTTGAAGAAAGGGACAGCTAGCCCCCAGCCCCTAGCCCCGACGTCCGTCGCAGCTCCCGGCCCTGATCTCGGCCCCGATCCCGGCACCGTCCCTGGCACCGATCCCGGCACTGTACCCGGCACCGACTGGGTTTGCCCGATGGACCCCGAGGTCGTCTCCGACCGCCCGGGTCCCTGCCCGAAATGCGGCATGGCGCTCGAACCACGCGTCGCCGATCTGTCCGACGCACCGAACCCCGAGCTCGTGGACATGTCCCGCCGGTTCTGGATCGGCGTCGTGCTGGGCGCGCCGGTGTTTCTCCTGACGATGGGTGACATGGTGAGCGGCGGCGCGCTGAGTCACCGCATCGGCATGTCCGCGGTGAACTGGCTCGGCTTCGCGCTCGCGACGCCGGTGGTGTTCTGGTGCGGCTGGCCGTTCTTTCATCGGATGTGGCATTCGATCGTCAACGCCAGCCCCAACATGTTCACACTGATCGGCATGGGGGTCGGCGCCGCCTACGCCTACAGCGCGGCGATCGTCGTCACCGGCGGCATGGACACGTACTTCGACACGGCCGTCGTCATCGTGGTCCTTGTGCTGCTCGGCCAGGTGCTGGAGCTGCGCGCGCGCCACCAGACGGGAACCGCGATCCGGCAGCTCTTGGGTCTTGCGCCGAAAACCGCGCGGCGTGTGCGGAACGGCCGTGAAGAGGACGTCCCACTCGACGAGGTCCGCGCGGGCGACCTCCTGCGTGTCCGCCCGGGCGACAAGGTTCCCGTGGATGGCGTCGTCGTCGACGGGCAGGCGGCGGTCGACGAGTCGATGGTGACCGGCGAGTCGATGCCGGTGGACAAGGCGCCGGGCGACCGGGTCATCGGCGCGACGATTGCGGTCAACGGCAGCCTCACCATGCGCGCGGAGCGCGTCGGCCGCGACACGCTGCTCGCGCAGATTGTGCGCATGGTCGGCGACGCGCAGCGTTCGCGCGCCCCGATCCAACGCCTCGCCGATCGTGTCGCGGGGTATTTCGTCCCGGCGGTCGTCGCCGTGGCGGTCCTGACCTTCATCGTCTGGGCGCTTGCCGGTCCGCCGCCGGGCGTCGCGCACGGCCTCGTCAACGCCGTCGCGGTGCTGATCATCGCGTGCCCCTGCGCGCTGGGCCTGGCGACGCCGATGGCGATCATGGTGGGCACCGGCCGCGGCGCGAATGTCGGCGTGCTGATCCGGGACGCCGATGCGCTCGAACGTCTCGCGCGGGTCGACACGCTGGTCGTGGACAAGACGGGGACGTTGACCGAAGGGCGCCCTCAGGTGACCGCGTTCGTGGCGGCGCCGGGTTGGACCGAGAGCGAGGTCCTGAAGCTGGCCGCCGCTGTCGAACGCGGCAGCGCGCACCCGCTCGCCGCGGCGATCGTCCGTGCGGCCGAGGCTCGACAGATCAGCGTTCCGCCCGCGGAAGCGTTCACGGCGACCGAGGGTCGGGGCGTCGCGGCGCGGGTAGGCGGCCGGCACGTCGTCGTCGGCAAGCCACCGGCAACCTCCGTCCCCGCGGCGGACCTCTTCGCGCGCCGCGCCGCGGGCGAAACGATCGTCGTCGTTGAAGTCGACGGAGAGAAGGCGGGCGCGATCGCCATTGCAGATCCGATTCGGCCGACGACCAGCGCTGCGCTCGAGGAGCTGCGGCGCGAAGGCCTGTCGATCATCATGCTGACCGGTGACCACCGGGAGACGGCGATGGCGATTGCCAGCACCCTCGGCATCACCGATGTGCGGGCGGAAGTGCTTCCGGCCGACAAGCGCGCCGTCGTCGCCGAGCTGCAGCAGGCCGGCCGGGTTGTCGCGATGGCTGGCGACGGCATCAACGACGCGCCGGCTCTGGCCGAGGCGGCGGTCGGCATCGCGATGGGCACCGGCACGGACGTCGCCATGGAAAGCGCCGGCGTGACGCTAATCAAGGGCGACCTCCGCGGCATCGTCCGCGCGCGCCGCCTCTCGCGCGCGACGCTCGCCAACATTCGGCAGAACCTGTTTCTGGCGTTCATCTACAACACGCTGGGCGTCCCGATCGCGGCCGGCGTGCTGTATCCTTTTTTCGGCCTGCTGATCAGCCCCGTCTGGGCGAGCGCGGCGATGACGATGAGCTCAGTGTCCGTCATCGCGAACGCGTTGCGCCTGCGTCACGTGGAGTTGTGATCGCCCGCGTATCGCGAACCCCCATCGAGACAATCGTTTACACGGGCGTACGGTCGGTTCGCGATCGTATAATCGGCAGACTGTGAGTCGAACATTTTCTGTTGTGGGAATGGTGTGTCTGGCCTGGATTGCGGCCGGTTGCTCGAAAACCGAAACGGCGCAGGCGCGCGGGCGCGATACGGCGGTCAAGCCGGTCCAGGTCGAGGAGGTCCGCCAGGAAACGGTCCGCCGCGCCGTCGAAGTCGTCGGGACCCTGGCGGCCGTCGATCAGGTGACCGTGTCGTCCGAAACCGAGGGCAAGGTCAGCCGCATCCTCGCGGACCTCGGCGATCGCGTGACGGCGGGCCAGGCACTCATCCAACTGGACAACGAGAAACAGCAATACAACTTCGATCAGCAGAAAGCGGCGCTGGCGCGCGCGCTCGCACAGTACGGCGCCACCGACCCGCAGCATTTGCCTGACATCGAAAAGACTCCTGACGTTCAGAAAGCGAGCGCGGACCTCCAGCAGGCGAAACAGTCGTACGAGCGCGCCAACGAGCTCTTCAAACGGACCCTCGTCCCGCGCCAGACGCTGGACGATGCAGAAACCGCGCTGCAGTCGAAGAAGGCCAGCTACGATGCGTCGCTCCAGACGGCGAAAAACCTCCGCGCGAGCATCCAGGCGTCCGAGGCGACGATGAAGCTGGCCGATCGCCAGTTCCGTGACACCCAGATTCGCGCGCCGTTCGACGGCTACGTCGAGAAGCGGCTCGTCAACCTCGGCGAACTGGTCAAGGCGCAGATGCCGGTGATCGCCGTGGTTCGGGTCGATCCGCTGAAGGCCATCGCCGAGATCCCCGAGAAGATGGCGCCGTGGATCAAGGACGGCCAGCCGGTGGAGCTCCACGTCGACGCGTATCCGCAGCGGACGTTCGAGGGCAAGGTGTCGCGCATCAGCCCGGCCGTCAACACCGCTACGCGCGCGTTTCCGTTCGAGGCGCTCGTGCCCAATCGGGACGCGGTGCTGAAGCCGGGAACGTTTGCGCGCGTCCATATCGAGAGCGGCCGGGAGGATCAGGTGCTGACGCTGCCGTACAGCGCGCTGCAGTACCGATACGGCGTCAATCGCGTGTTCGTCGTCGACAACGACAAGCTCGGCGTGCGGGAGCTGAAGGTCGGGGATCGCCTGGGCGAACGGATTGAGATTCTGGCGGGCGTCAAGGCGGGCGACCGCGTCGCGGTCACCGACGTGGAGAAACTGATCGACGGCGCGAAGGTTACTGTCAAGTAACGTGTCGGGGCTAGGGGCTAGGGGCTAGCTGAGAACTGAGGGCTGAAAGCTCATGTTGTCTGAACTCTGCGTCCGCCGACCGGTGTTTGCCACCATGCTGGTGATGTCCCTGGTCGTGCTGGGCATCTTCTCGTTCCGCGATCTCGGGGTCGATCTCTTCCCGCGCGCCGATCCGGCGACGGTCAACGTCACGCTGTCGCTGCCCGGGGCGAGCCCCGATGAGATGTCGTCGTCGGTCATCGAGCCGATGGAGCAGGCGATCAGCGGCGTGTCCGGCATCGACGAAATCCAGGCGCGCATCAGCGAGGGCAAGGCCAGCGTCACGGTTCGATTCGTTCTCGAGCGTGACTTGAACGAGGCCGTCAACGACGTCCGCGAAAAGGTCGCCGGCGCGATCAAGAGCGTGCCGCCCGAGCTGCTGCCGCCGGTCATCACCAAGGTGGACCCGGACGCCGATCCGGTGATGTCGCTGATGGTCTCCTCAGGCACGATGAGCCTGCGCACGCTCACCGAACTGGCCGACAAGCAGATCTCGCGGTCGATCCAGACGGTCAACGGCGTCGGTCAGGTGACGATTGCCGGCAGCCGCGCGCGCGAGATCCACATCGTCGTCGACATCCAGAAGCTCAATTCGTACGGGCTGTCGATGACCCAGGTTCGCGACGCCGTGATCGCGGAAAACGTCGAGATTCCAGGCGGCGCCGTCGAACAGGGCAAAGGTCAGCTGCTGCTGCGGACGATGGGCCGCATCGACGCGACTGAGGACTTCAACAACATCGTGGTCGCGACGAAGAACGGCACGCCGATTCGTGTGGCCGATCTCGGCTATGCCGAAGACAGCTCCGAACGACCGACATCGTCGGTGTGGCAGGGCGACAAGCCGGCGGTGTTGCTCGACATCCGCCGGGCCATGGGCGAAAACACGGTGGCCGTCATCGAAGGCGTGCGCGCCCGACTGCAGTCGATCGAGCGGACGCTCCCCAAGGCAGTCACGATGACCGTCGTCCGGGACGACTCCAAGTTCATCTACGCGTCGGTGGCGTCGCTCGAAGAGCACCTGATCTTCGGAAGCCTGTTTGCCGCCATCGTCGTGATGTTGTTCATCAGGAACATCCGGGCCGTGATCATCGCCTCTCTGGCGATTCCGGCATCGATCATCTCGTCGTTCACGCTGATGCGCGTGATGGGCTTCACGCTGAACAACATGACGCTGCTCGGCATCACCCTCGCCGTCGGCATCGTCATCGACGACGCGATCGTGGTGCTCGAAAACATCTTCCGCTACATCGAGGAAAAGAGCGTCACGCCGTTCGAAGCGGCCATCCAGGGCACGCGCGAGGTGGCGCTCGCCGTGATGGCGACGACGCTCTCGCTCGTCGTGATCTTCCTGCCGATCGCGTTCATGAACGGCTACGCGAAGCGCTTCATCAACCCGTTCGGGTGGACGATGGCGTTCTCGATCCTGGTGTCGATGGTCGTGAGCTTCACACTCACGCCGATGCTCAGCTCACGGTTCCTGACCGTCTCGGACGGCGTGGCCGATCACAAGACCAAGGAGCACGGCTTCTTTCACTGGCTGGACGGCTGGTACGCGCGGCAGGTGACCTGGGCGCTCGATCACTCCGGCGTCATCGTCGCCGTTTCTGCGATCACCTTCCTTCTCACGTTTCCGCTGAATCGCATGGTGGGCCGCGACTTCGTGCCGAACGAGGACATGGGCGAGTGGACCGCGCACATGGATTCGCCCGAAGGGTCCTCGCTCGAAGGGACGGAAGAGCTCGCCTTTCGGGTCCTGAAGGATCTACAGGGCATCGAGGGTGTCGCCGCGATCGACCCGATCGTCAACCCCGGCGGCAGCGGCGCGGCCGGCGCCGGCGGCGGCGGCGGCGGCTCCGCGACGCATTTTCATTTCAACTTCCGGGCGCTGCCGCCCGAGGATCGCAAGCGCAGCCAGAGCGAGATCATCAGGGAGGTGCGGCAGCGGCTGGCCAAGTACCCTGGCAGCCGTCCGAGCATCAGCGCGCGCAACGCGCTGGGCAGCGGCGAAGGGCAGGGTGGCTTCGCGATCTCGGCCAACATCATGGGTCCCGACCTGAAGCAGCTGGCCGACTATTCGCTCAAGGCGCTCGAGGCCGCGCAGCGTGTGCCGAGCCTCGCTGAACCGAAGGTGATGTTGAGCATCTCGAACCCGGAGATTCACGTCGCGGTGGATCGCCGCCGCGCCGCCGACCTCGGCGTGCGGATGGCGACGATCGGTAACACGCTGCGGCTGGCAGTGGCCGGCGACGACCGGATTTCGTTCTACAAGGAAGGGCAGGAGCAGTACCCGGTCAAGATCCGCGTCCTCGAGAACCAGCGGCGCGACGCAGAGCAGATCGGCCTGCTGACCGTGCCGTCGAGCAGCGGCCTCGTCCGGATCGACAACATCGCGAAGATCGAACGCGGACTCGGGCCGAGCGCGCTGCAGCGGTCGAACCGACAGTTCACCGTCATGATGACGTCCGACGTCGCCCCCGGACACGCCCTCGACGAGGCGTCGAACGACGTGCGGAAGATGTTCGCCGGCCTGAACCTGCCGCCGGACATGACGTTCAGGCTTCAGGGTCAGTCGAAGATCCTGGATGAGACCACGACGAACCTGATCATGGCGATCGGCCTGGCGATGATCTTCGTCTACATGGTGCTCGCGGCGCAATTCGAGAGCTTCATCCAGCCGATCGTCATCATGCTGGTGCTGCCGATCTCGGTGCCGTTCGCGCTGTTCACGCTGTGGGCGACCGGTCGGACGCTGAATCTGTGGAGCGCGCTGGGGATGCTGCTGCTGCTCGGCATCGTCAAGAAGAACTCGATTCTGCAGGTGGACTACGCGAACACGCTGCGCGCCGAAGGCGTGCCGCTGCGCCAGGCGATCATCGAGGCGTGCCGCACCCGGCTGCGGCCGATTCTGATGACCACCTTCGCGATCATCGCAGGGCTGATCCCCACCGCGCTCGGGCTGGGCATCGGCGGCGGCGGCCGGGCCGCGATCGCCGTCACCGTCATCGGCGGTCAGTCGCTCTGCCTGTTCCTGACACTGCTGCTCGTGCCCGTTGCGTACGTGAAGTTCGATGCGCTCGAACAGAACGTCCTGAGTCAGCGTTGGAAGGCGCTGATCGGCCGGGTCAAGAGCCGGTCCGGTCTGCGCCCCGCCGCGACGACGCATCTCTAGAGATTGCGGGAGGCGTGAAGGCCTCCCGCTCACCGCCCGCCGACTGTCAAATCGAGAGACTGGCTCAGGCCGTCGCGCACTGTCACCGTGGCAGCCTTCCGGATGAGACCGGCGAGGAAATTGCCACTTACGATTCTATAGGACACGCGAGAATCTGCGGTTGCACCTGGAAGGAAGTTGTCAAGGTTCGCCAATTGAATCGCGCGGCGAAAAAAGCGACGACTGACGCATAGGTGCTCGCAGCGAATACGAGGTTTCCTGACAGAAGAAAGAATGTGCAGTAGAGCACTGGCGCGTTCAATTGTGAAAGATGCGGAGCGGCGTGTCGGCCAAGCAACCGCATCACGAGCGGGCGTAACGACCAGGCCACCGCGACGGCACCGCTCACCGCGACAATCATCGGCGGGATCGTCATGGTTGCGCAGAACCAGGCGCTTGGATTGGCGAGCTGAACGCCCGGCAGCACCACCCAAATGATTTGCCCGCTCAGCGCGCTCACGATCGTGTCGGGAGACCAGCGGAATTTCTGGAGTTGGTCCGCGCGCCGCGACGTCATGAACTGGTGGCCGGTCGCAATCGTCCATGCGAACGTGATTACCATCGTTTCGAGCCGCAGGCCGAGCATGGCGGACACCCATTGCGCGAGCGCAAACGTCATGACCGCGACAGGCATCATCTTGACGGCGAGGCGAGAGCGCAGGGCTACCTGATTGGGGTCCTCCAGGTTCTGCGCATCATGATCTTCATCCTGGAAAGTCCAGGGGCGGTCGACCGCTGCCGGCGCACTCATCTCGTGACGGACAAGTGCAACCAGCGAACCGAGGTCAACGGCCGTAAGTCTTTGTAAAATAACGACTCTTAGAACGGCCGGTATCCAATAGCGAGACTATTGTCCTGTCAACGCCAGAAAGTCGATGCCGGCCGCGCTTCCGGTATCTTGCTTCTCCTCACCCGCTTTCGCCCGGCTGAGTTTCGTTCGCGTACGCGTTGTCCCGTCGTCGGACAAACTCGCTGATGGTTATTCCATCGTGCCGACAGCACCCCCGGTCGGTTCATGAGCCTTGGAGAAGTGTTCGATCAGGAGACGGACGTCGGTGATCCACCGTTGAATCGTCGGGACGTCGCAGTGCTCCTGCCAGGCAGTCCGCCGCGTTCGCGGTACCTCGGTCTCCTTGTCATCCCCGGTCCGCCGCTGCTCGATTGGGAGCGTCTCGGCATGAGCGTGCGCCAACGCGCGCCTGAAGCCGAGCGCCGCGGCGACGCTTTGAAACGGACGGACGCTCCAGTCCACCTTGTTGTTGAACAGCTCGATGTTGAGCACCTCCGCTTTCTCACGTGGATCGAGCCGCTGCAACTGGGACCAGGACGGAATCACGCGCGATCCGAGATCGTTGAAAAAGGCTTCGGCGGTAAAGGCGACGAATACGCCCGCGCTGATTAAGAAGAACCCGCTGCGAGCCGGCAACGCGTTTGCCTGGTCGAGCTCCCGACGCGCCGTCTCGAGCAGCACCTGGTACGTTCGCAACGTCGGCGTCTTCGGTCTCCAAGTCGGCGCTGGACGCGCAGCTGCTGCTTCTCGCGGCCTGTCTGCAATTGGAGGCGCCAGCGGGCTTTCCGCCGTGACTTCGACTGGTGCCGGCCGGCTTTCGAGTACGGTTCGTCGAGCCGGAGGCGGCGTTCGCGGAGCTGTCGGCGGGAGTTCCTGTGTAGATCCGCCGGGGGGCGCCGGCCGTTCTTGCATCGCCGTGTGAGTCGGCGGAGGGACTTGCGGCACGTCAGCCGTCGGTCGGCTTTCCTGTCGCGACGATTGCGTCGGCGATGGGTTCTCCTGTGCCGGCGGGACAGGCTTCGGTCGACGTTCCCGTGCGGGTTCGGCAACCGCTGGCAGGCTCTCCTCTCCTATAGCGGTCCATTCGAGAAACATCGTCACGATTCGGTCGAGGATCTCGTCGGGTGTGCCCTCGATCCGGTCGGGCGTGATGGCGAGCTTTGATTGCATCGTCGCCCGGCCCACGTTGAAGGTTCGTGGGCTCTCGCCACGATCCTTCCACTTCAAATCGCCGCGCAGTAGCCATACGCCGAGACCTTGCGACAGCGTCAGCAGGTTCCCCCGCCTGGTGACAGCAAAGGCGGTCGGCATCCAGTTCACGACTTCGATCGAGGGATCCTCGTTGGCTTTTGCGGCAAGGCGCTCGACCAGCGCATCGAACAGCGTGGTCCGCAAGTCGTCGTCGCCGAGTTCTGTCAGGTCGAATATCGACATCTCAGGATGTGTCGCCCCAGTTTGCGACCAGATGGCCCACTCGGCAATACCCTCTTTTCACAACGACCGACGAGCTCCTGTGAGCCCTTACAGGAGATCTCGGCAGGCATCCAGACAGATCGCTCATGCGATTGAGCAATTTGTCACTATTCAGCATTGAACCATCGAGCAGGCGACGTGGACAACACCCAACTCTGGCACTCGGCGCCGATGCCGACTGTTTTGACACGGCTATGGCTCGGGAAAGCACTGTCCACCGGCATTGGGCTGTCCGACCGTCAACGGTCGATCCACGCGGCTCAAGATCGTCGAGCGTGGGCCGCGATACACGACGTGCCAGTGTTGCGCCTGAAGCTGCTCCACCGGAGGCAACGTAACGGGTAGCCACACGTAATCGGCGCCGATGCGATCCGGATAGTCGGGCGCCCCGCCTGAATAGAATCGCCAATGGTCGGCAACGGTTTGCGCCGAGTAGACCGTCTCACGGCGATTGTCGATCGAGACGCGCATCTGATCGCCCACCTGCCAGATGGCATACAGACCCCAATCGAACCAGGTGAGGACGTTGCCACGCAGATTCTCGGTCCGGATGAAGCGAACAGCACTGGCCTCTGGCCGCATCGGCGGGTCTACGGCAGGAAGGCAAGAGACCGTCGGCGTAAGGATCGTTGCCGCAAGGTAACAGGCAACCGCCACCGGGATGGCAAGGACAAACGCCGCCTGCGGACTCCAAGCGAGCTTTGACAAGTCGACGCCGCGCACGCGAATGCTCGAGAGAATCAGCAGGACTTCGGTCGCCGCGAAGAATGGCACGTGGCGGCGGGCTCGAAGGGACGCGATGGCGACGCATGCCGTCCATACCCATTTCCACGCCTCGGCGGAGGTCTGCCTATATGCGGCCCAGCACAGTGCTGACGCCAGCAGCAGCCAGATGATCATAGGCTGCTTGCCAGAGGACAAGCGCCAGACCGGCTCCCATTCGACAACACCGTTCCACCCGCGCATGATCGCCTCGGCCAGCGACGTCCAGAGCGCGATGCCATATGGCGTCAACAAGGTGGCCAATACGCAGCCCGCCAGAACGAACAGCCGCTTCCTCGTCGGCGCACACACCGTTCTCACGACGACGGCGCCGAATCCAAGCAGCCAACCGCCGTGAATGTTGGCCCACACAACAAAGACTGCGGGCAGCCACACTGCGTCATTGGACAGAGCGACGAGAGTGAGCGCGTACAGGGGAATGGAAAAGATCTGCGGGCGGACCGCCCCCAGCAGCGGGAGGGATGAAACGACGATGACCGACATTAATAGATCGCGTAACGGCCATGAGACTGATCGCAGTCCGCGATTGACGACGAATAGCGCCGATGCGAGTGACAGCGAGCGGAGGACCGTTAACAGAACCAAGCCACCGTGCGAGTAGGCGAACCCAAACAAGACATCACTGAACCATTCATGATTGATCCACGGCTGGGAGCTGGTGAACGAATACGGATCGGCGACGGGAAGAGCCCGTGTCTCCAGGAGGTTGATTCCGAACAGCATGTGGCCCCATATGTCGCTGTCGGTGACGCCTCTGACGCCGAGTGCGATTAGCGTCACGAGGACCGGCAAACGCGCCAGGGGAAGGGGAGACAGGCGCCGGCTCAAGACGAACGTTCCCGGCGGCACGTCGTGTTGTAGCGTCGCGGAAATATCAGAGGCCGCCATAACGTGCGTATCGGCTCGTTCCGCGATGGACTACAGGATCATCAGTTCTCAGTTCTCACTTCAGGCGGCGTTTTTCACCAGCCTGCTAATCCAAACGGCTGCGCTACGTTAGTTTCGCAATTTGCCGTTAGAACGTAAACCGTCCGCCGACCTGGAACGCCCGCGGACCGCCGGAGCCGAACACCTGCGACGCGCGGTTGGTCGGCAAGCCGAACGTCGCCGTGTTACTGAGGTTGAAGCTGTAGCCGCCGAGGTTGGCGACGTTGAAGATGTTGAAGACCTCGAGGAAGACCGCCAGCTTCTGGACGCCGCTCAAGTTGAACGTCTTCGTCACCCGCAGGTCCTGCGAGCTGAAGTTGTCGCCCAACTCGTAGTCGGCGGGTAGAGCGACCGACGGGATCGCCTGATTCCGCGCGTCACGTTTGCCGGCGTACTGCGCGTTGAACTGGGTCACCGCCTGCGCCAGATCCGCTTTGTCACAACCGCGGTTGAAGCAGTTGAACGCGAGCCCCGGAATTGCCGTCGTCGTCGTGCCGTCACCATCGAGATCGAGGTTCGCGATGTAAGGCATGACGGCGGATCGGCTCGACGTCGCCGAGATGATGCTGAGCTGCACGTTACCGGGGAAGTCGATGAGCGCGGACATGTTCAAGAGGTGGCGCGCGCCGGTGGGACCGTAGCTCTCGAAGTAGTTGTCGAGGTTGGGAATGCCGGCGCTGCCGATGCCGTTGATGACGTTGCGATCGGTGAACGCGTACGACGCGCCAAACAGGTAGCGGTGCGAGAAGCGTTTGTCGAGTTTGACCAGCAGGCCGTTGTATCGCTCGCGGCCGCCGGGCGTCCAGAAGGAGATGACGCCGTTCGAGCACTGAGCGTTCGGATCGCTGCGCTGGGCGGCGTTCGTGCATTGCGGAATGACGGGCGTCTGCACGCCGTTGATGAACCGGTTGAAGCGGTTCAGATCCAGCGCGCCGATGAGCGTGTCCTCGAAGCTGCGCCGGACGAAATCGACCGCCACCATCATGTTGCCCGGCAGCTCGCGTTGTATGCCGATGTTCATGTGCACGCTGTGCTGCACGGGATAGTCGTGCGGATACAGATCGGCGGCAGTCTTACTGAGCTGGATGTTGCGCACGGACAGGTCGTTGAGGTCCTTCGGCGCGAGCTGCGCCTGCACGGCGGCAATCTGCGCGTTGTAGATTTGCATGAACTGCCCGACCGTCATGTTCGTCACTTGACCGCTCGCCGGGAGCGGGGCGCCGATCGGGACCGGCAGGCCGGTATTGAGATTCACGATGCCGGGAAAGATGTTCGTAAAGCTCGTGTGCGGCACCTGCAGACGGCCGTTGCCGACCGGCCCGATCGCCGCCCGCTCCTCCAGCCGTCGCCACAACAGCTCGGTGTCCCAGAAGAGGCCGGCACCGCCGCGCAGCACGGTCTTGCTGGCCTTATCGAGGCTCCAGGCGAAGCCGAGCGCCGGCGAAAAGTTGTTGTAGTTGTTCTCGGTCGGGCCGAGGTCGCTGCCGTAGAGTGGCGCCAGATACCGCGGCTTGTCGAGATCGCGATTGACCAGCGTGCTCTCGAAGTTCCACGCCAGACCGTAGTTCAGCGTGAAGCGCGGCTTGATCCTCCAGGTGTCCTGACTGTAGAAGCGCAGCCGGCTGTTCACCTTCGCCTTGTCGACGTTGTAGGGTGGCGGCTGTCCCGGATCGCCGACACCGACCACACCGCCGGCGAACGGCAGGTTCATGAAGTCCTGGTTGGTGCGAATCGCCGTCGGCAGGTTCGGAAACAGAAAACCCAGCGTCGCCGCCGGTATCCCCAGGGTGCGGATGAACTCCGGCGAGAACCCGACGGCGCACGCCGGATCGCAGAAGCCCCAGAAGCCGGTGCCCGGCGCGTACTCGATCTCTGTACCGAGTCGGAAACGATGGGCGTTTTTCTGCCACGTCATCGTATCGACGAACGTGTAACGGTATAGATCGCGCCCCTGAGTGGCGTTGGACGTGTTGCCGGCCGTGACGTTGGTGCCGTTGATGTTGAGTTGCGGGAAATTCAGGCCGATGCAGTCGCCGCACGTGGCCTGATCGGCGAAGAGGTTGCGGTTGTCCCAGTAGGTGAAGTTGAAGCGGAAGTCGTTCACGATCGCCGAAGTCAGGATCGACGTGAGGCCGACCACCGTCTGGTCCGACTTGTTCGTGTTGCGAAGCCAGTTCGACGGCAGGACCGCGCCGCCGCTCGGCCCGAACCCGCTGTTCTGATCGTGCGAGAAGCGGACAAAGGCGGTGTGCTTCGTGTTGGGTTTCCAATCGACCCGGGTGCTGAACAGATGTCCGTGGTAGGGATTCGGGAACGTCCCCGTCAGGCCGCTCGCGGATGCCAGGTTCGGCTGAAACGCCACCACCCCTTCTTGGCTGGTGTACTCGTAATTGCTGAAATAGAACAGTCGATCCTTGACGATCGGTCCGCCGAACCAGACGCCCGGATTGCGACGCGCGAAGTACGGATCCGGGTTCAGCGGATCGCGCCGCAGCGCCGGGAACGCCGCCATGTCGTGATCGCGATAGAAGAAATAGCCGGAGCCGCGCAGATCGTTGCCGCCGCTCCGGGTCACGATATTGACCGCGCCGACGCTGGTGATGCCGGTCGACAGATCGAAGTTGGACGACGAGAGCTGGAACTCCTGGACGACTTCCTGCGAGAAATTCATTCCGGTGTTGCCCTCGATGGAATTGCGGACGTTGCCGCCGTCGACGGTGATGGCGGTCTTGTTGGAGTCGCCGCCGAGAATCGATACTGAGAATAGTGAGTTGTACTGCGACGTCGAACCTGGACTCGCCGAGACCCCGGGTTCGAGAAACGCCAGCTGCAGGAAGCTGCGGCCGTTGATCGGCAGCTCCTGAATCTTCTGCCGCGTGATCACCCCGCTGATGCCGTGGGTCTCGACGTCGACGTGCACGGCGGCGGCGGCGACGTCGACGACCTCGCTCGCCTGGCCGACCTCCATTTTCAGGTCAACCGTCAGGACCTGGCCCGTGGCGACGGTCACCTGGCGTTGAAGCGTGCGGAATCCCGACAGCTCCGCGTTGATCCGATACTCGCCGGCAGCCAGCGCTGGCGCCGCGAAGGCGCCATCGCTGCCGGAGATCAGGTGGCGCTCGGCGCCGGTCGCTGCGTGACGGATGGTGATCGTAACGCCGGGAACAACCGCCTCCGTCTGATCGCGAACTGTGCCCGATATGGTCCCGACTGGCGCTTGCGCCGCGGCAGTCGTGGCGACGAAAAACACAAGGCATGCACCGAGAAGCCCATTTCTCATGTCTACCTCTAGGGATCTGATAACGACCCGCGTGAGACGCCGAATTATCGGCTCAGCCCCCGCGATGTTCAAGTGCAATTGTTTCGATATGGACTGATTCACAGGCAGGGAGCGTCGTTACAATGACGTTGCGGTGGAGGAGACCGCTACTCACATGGCACGAATGAACAGGATGGCCATCCTTGCGCTTCCGTGTCTGGTCGTCGCCGCCGCGCAGTCGCCAACCGACCGTGATGTGCTGGCGCGCATCCGCGCGGAAGGCATGGAACGCTCGCAGGCCGCGGCGGTCTTCAATCACCTGACGATTGACATCGGGCCGCGTCTGACGGCGTCGCCCGCGCACAAGCGAGCCGTCGATTGGACCCGCGATCGGCTGCAGTCGTACGGCCTGGCCAACGTTCACGTCGAGCCGTGGGCCTTCGGCATGGGGTGGACGCTCGACAAGCTGACCGTCGAGATGATCGAGCCGCGCTATCTGCCGCTGCTCGGCTACGCCGACGCCTGGTCCCGTTCGACCGCCGGCGAGGTCGACGGTGCGCCCGTGTTGGTGGCGGGGAAGAGCCCCGAAGAGATTGCGGCGTTCGGTCCACAGCTGAAAGGCGCCATTGTCCTGTCGCAGCCGATCATGACGAACTTCGTGCGCAAGGATCGGCCGCAGCCGAGCGATCCCGAATACGTGCCGATGTCGGCGGCCTATGCGACCTCGGTCGGCCGCGACCGCGGGGCAGCGGCGGCCGGCGAAACGCCGCAGCAGCGCGCGCAGCGCGTCGCATCTGCGCTGAAGGACGCCGGCGCGGCCGTCGTCATCAAGCCAAGCGTCGGAGAGCACGGCACCGTGTTCGTCACCGGACGCGACGGAGGGAATGGCGCGGTGCCGTCGGTGACGCTGTCCGGCGAGCACTACAACATGGTCGCCCGGTACCTCGAAGCGGGGATTCCGGTCAAGCTGCGCGTCAACGTCCAGACGACGTTCAACGACGACAACGGCAATGCGTACAATGTCCTCGCGGAGCTGCCGGGTGCCGATCCGGTGCTCAAAGACGAGGTCGTGATGATCGGCGCGCACCTCGATTCGTGGCACACCGGCGTCGGCGCCACAGACAACGCCGATGGCGTGACGACGGTGGTCGAGGCGATGCGGATCCTCAAGGCGATCGACGCGCGGCCGCGGCGGACGATCCGAGTGGCATTGTGGGCGGGCGAAGAGCAGGGGCTGCTCGGGTCGAAAGCGTGGGTGGCGCAGCATCTGGCCGGCGACGCGAACGCCGCCGCGCGCGGCAAGTTCTCCGTGTACTTCAACATCGACAACGGCACCGGCCCGATTTATGGCTGGTACCTGCAGAACAAGGAAGAAGTGCGGCCGATCTTCGACGGCTGGCTGGAGCCGCTCAAGGCCATCGGCGCACGGCGCAACGTGATCGAACCGGTCGGGTCGACGGATCATTTGAGCTTCACCGACGCCGGTGTGCCCGGCTTCAACCCGATTCAAGATTACGGCAACTACGACATCCGCACTCACCACACGAACATGGACACCGTGGAACGCTTGAGGGTCGAGGACCTTCGTCAGGCGGCGATCGTCATGGCGACGTTCGCGTACAACGCGGCGAACCTGGATCGAAGACTCCCGCGCTAGTCCCCAGGTCCCCTAGCCTCCGAGTCCCCACTCCGCTGACCATATGACGCTCATCGAACGAATCGCCGGCGCCCGGGTCTTCGATCTCGAGCAGCCGCGCTTTGCCGGCATGCCGGTTCACCCCGCGCACCAGCCGGGATACTTCTACGCCCTCCATCGCCGGCATCGCGACAGCTACCGGCCGGACAAGTACGGTCCGCGCTCCGGGTCGTCAGGGGTGTTGACGATGATGGAGCACAGCGGCACGCACATCGACGCGTTGTGCCATCAGGCGGCGGACTTGACGTTTCACGGCGGCGTTCGCGTGGACGATGTCGAGCGCACCGACGGTTTCACGCAGCTCGGTGCGGAAATGATCCGGCCGCTGCTCGGACGAGGGGTGCTACTCGATGTAGCGGGATGGCAGCAGGTTCCGCTGCTGCCGCAGAACTACGCGATCACCGCCGACGATCTCGAGCAATGCGCGCGCGCCGGTGACGTCGAGGTCCGCGCCGGCGACGTGCTGCTGGTCCGGACCGGTTACGCGACGTGCTGGAACGATTCGGCGACTTATCTCGCGGCCGCCGGAGTGTCGAAGTCAGGCAATCTGTGGGCCGCTGAACAGGGCGTCGTGGCGGTGGGTGCCGACAACATGGCCTGGGACGCGTTGACGGAGCGGGATTCCGACACGAAGATGACGCTGTTCGGGCACGTGCATCTGCTGGTGACGCACGGCATCCACATTCTCGAGAACCTGAACCTCGAGACGCTCGCGGCAGCGGGCCACCGCGAGTTCGCGTTCGTCGGGATTCCGCTCAAACTGCGCGGGGCGACCGGGTCACCGATTCGCCCGCTGGCGCTGGTGGAAGAGATCGAACGCGGAGATCGCTGAGCTCGCGGTTCGACTCGGCTCACCGCAGGCAGCCTGCCCTGAGCGCAGTCGAAGGGCGTGCTCGGCGGGCCCTGCGTTCTGACTCAGTGCGTGGAGCAAGAGCCGGGGCCACGCGGGTCGCCGCAGCTGCCGCACGGTGCCGGCGGCGCATGCGTGAACGACTTGGCCGGCGTGCTCGTCTGAGCCGCGAAGACCGAGAGCTGCTTCTGCAACTCCACGCCCTGACACGCTGGACAGACGGCCGGCCGGTCGGGACGAGTCAAGTGCTCGAAGCGGCTGCCGCAGCCGCGGCATTCGTACTCGAAAAGGGGCATGGGCTATTCTAACGCGGGTGGGGTCTAACGTCGCGATGCCGCGCCGCATCGTGCTCTTCGCCCTGTGTGCCGTTGCCGGCGCGTGCGCCTCCTCGCCCAAACGTCCGGCCGTCGTGCCACGGCCCTCGCCGTCAGAACGAATCGCTGCCGCGGACGCGCTGGTTCGCGCCGGCTGCTTCGACTGCCTGCTCGAGGCGTTTCGGGAATACGACGCCTTGCGCGCGGTCCCCGCCGTCGCCTCTGCCGCGGCCACCGGCGCCACCCGCACGGCGGCACTGCTCGCCGTCCGCGAGCGCGACCTCGGCACCGAGGACAGCGGCTATCTGCGACAAGCGAACGAACTGGCCGCGTCGATGACGCCGAACGACCCGACGCTGTTGCTCCTGCTCCAGGTCGCCGACTCGCTGCCGACGCGTGGCGGCGCGCGCAGCGTCACCGACGACACCGCGCTCGCCCGCAATCAGACAGCGTTGCGGAACCAGACCGCCTGGACGGAGGTGTTGCGCCTCCACGCGGACGAGGATCCGCTGGCCGCCTATCTCTGGCTGTCGTTCAACTGTGCCTACGTGTCCGCCGCACGCCAGACGCCCGCGGACTGGCTGGCCGTCGTACCTGCGTGGCGCGAGACGTCCCTTCTCAAGTTCAAGGCGGCGGTCTGCGCCGGGTACACCCGCGCGTCGTTCGAGAATCTGCTGCAGGCAGAGCCGCGCTTCGTCGAGCTCCACTACTTCATCGGCGTGAGCGCGGCGTTTTCCGCGAAAATCGACGACGCGATCGAGCACCTGCGGCGCGCGTCTCAGTGGCGCCAGCGCTGGCCGGGGGTGACGTACAGCCTTGCGGCGGACTACGTTGCGCTCGAGGAGTTCGACCAGGCCATCGAGTTCTACGATCGCACGCTCGAGGTCCTGCCCGCCTTCCCCGACGCCCTGCTCGAAAAAGGGAAGGCGCAGACCTATGCCGGCCGCTACGCCGATGCCATCGCGACGCTCGACCGTCTGCTGGCGCTCGAACGATGGCTGGTCGGCGATGCGCGGTACTGGCGCGCGGTGAACGAAAACCAGCTCGAGCAGCTCGAAGTCGCATGGGACGACGTGGAGCGCGCGGCCAGACTGATGCGAAACGCCGCGGTCCCGAAGCTTGCCGGGATCATTGCCTACAAGCGCCACCAGCTCGAGGTGGCGCGCGAGAAATTCGAGGAGTCGTGGAAGCTGGGGCGCGACGACTGCGAAACCGGTTTCTACCTGGGTATCGTGCTCGGCGAGCAGAGCACGTGGGCCCGCACGGCGCAGGTGCTGACCGACACCACGGCGTGCCTCGAGAAGGCCGAGGAAAAACTGAAGGCGGAAATCGCCGCCATCCAGGTCTCCACCGACCACCCCGAACGCCAGCTGCGTCAGATTCGCAAGCGCGAACAGGACATCGCCAAGGGCCGGCGCATGACCGCGACCTCGTGGTTCAACATCGCGGTCTCGTACTTCAGTCTGTCGCGCAAGGACGAAGCGCGCGAGTACGCCACCAAAGTCGCGGACGACGAGCAGTTCGGCGAGCGCGCCCGCGACCTGCTCAGCCGCCTTCGCTGATCACGGTTAACCGCGGAGCCCGCCGAGGTCGCCGAGAACACATTGGTGTTTTCTGCGTGCTTCGCGCTCTCTGCGGTTAATCGTGGCCTCTGAGCTACACTGGGAAGATGTCTTCGGTCGCAAATCCTCTCCGGCGCAACATCGCCATCATCGCGCACGTCGATCACGGCAAGACGACGCTCGTGGACGCCCTCCTCCACCAGAGCGGAACGTTTCGCGCCAACGAGCGCGTCGCCGAGCGGGCGATGGACAGCAACGAGCTGGAGCGGGAACGCGGCATCACCATCCTCGCCAAGAACACCGCCGTCCACTACAACGACATCCTGATCAATATCGTCGACACGCCGGGCCACGCCGACTTCGGCGGCGAGGTCGAGCGAACGCTGTCGATGGTGGACGGCGTGATGCTGCTCGTCGACGCATCCGAAGGGCCGTTGCCACAGACCCGCTTCGTCCTCCGCAAGGCGCTCGAGCGCCGCCTGACGCCGATTGTGGTCATCAACAAGATCGACCGCCCCGACGCGCGGGCAGGGGAAGTGCTGAACGAGATCTACGATTTGTTCATCGACCTTGATGCCACCGAGGAACAGCTCGACTTCCCGGTGCTCTACACCAACGCCCGGACCGGCACCGCCAGCCTCGATGCGGAGGCACCGGGAGAGAATCTGCGGCCGCTGTTCGACGCGGTCGTGAAGCATGTGCCGCCGCCGCGCGGCAACCCCGACGCGGCGTTGCAGTTGCTCGTGGCGAACCTGGACGCCAGCGACTACCTGGGGCGGATCGCCATCGGCCGCATCTTCAACGGTCGCGTCAAGATTGGCGATCCGGTCGCCGTCGTAAAACTCGACACCGCGGTTCAGCACACCAAGGTCACGAAGCTCTTCGCGTTCGACGGCCTGAAGCGCATCGACATCGAGAACGCGGCCGCCGGCGACATCGTCTGCCTGGCCGGAATCGAGGACATCACGATCGGCGAGACGATCACGGACATCGAGCATCAGATTGCGATTCCGCCGATCGCGATCGACGAGCCGACCGTGTCGATCATTTTTGGCGTGAACACCTCGCCGATGGCAGGGCGCGAGGGCCAGTACGTGACGTCGCGGCAGCTGAAGGATCGGCTCGACAAGGAGCTCCTCGGCAACGTGTCGATTCGCCTCGAGCCGACCGAATCTCCCGAGCAGGTCAAGGTCGTGGGGCGCGGCGAGCTCCAGCTGTCGATCCTCATCGAGATGATGCGGCGCGAGGGCTTCGAGCTGCAGGTGTCGCGGCCGGACATCGTTACCAAGACCCTCAAGGGCGAAGTGGTGGAGCCGGTCGAAGAGCTCGTCATCGATGTCCCGGAGGATCACCAGGGCATCGTCATCGCGCAGGTGGGGGAGCGTAAAGGCGTGATGACGAAGATGGTGAACAACGGCAGCGGCCGGGTGCGGCTCGAGTTCCGGATTCCCGCGCGCGGGCTGATCGGCTTCCGTTCCCAGTTCATGACCGACACCAAGGGCACCGGCATCATGAACCATATCTTCTCGAGCTGGGAGCCCTGGCACGGCGCGATTCCCGCTCGCGCGAACGGCGCGCTGGTCGCCGACCGCTCGGGCGTCGCCACGTCGTACGCCATCTTCAATCTGCAAGAGCGGGGCGAGATTTTCATCGATCCGGCGACGGTGGTGTACGAGGGCATGGTCATCGGCGAGAACGCGCGTCCGAACGACATGGACGTCAACGTCACCAAGGAAAAGAAGCAGACCAACATGCGCGCCTCGTCGGCCGACGAAGCGATCCGGCTGATCCCGCCGCGCAAGCTGGGGCTGGAGCAGGCGATCGAGTTCATCAACGACGACGAGCTGGTGGAGATCACGCCGAGCAGCATTCGGCTGCGAAAACGGATTCTTGCCGCCAACATGAGGCCGAAAGCAGGGATTAGGGAGTAGCCGGCGGGGATTAGCCTGATCTGTAGGAAGACCTCATGCTAAAACTTACGAAGCTGTGTCAACGGCCAACGCCGTCCATCGCTTATTCCTGCCGCAGCGCGTACATCGGATCAGCGGAGGCGGCGCGGCGGGCGGGGCCGAGCATTGCCGCCAGGGCGAGGGCGGCGAGGATAGCGGCCGCCGCGGCATAGGTCGCCGGATCGCGCAGATCAATTGCGATCGGCGCCTGCGCGAACACCTGCTGCAGTGCCACCGACGCGACGATCGCGAGCGTAAGACCCACGAGTAACCCGGCCGCAATCGGCCTGACGCCGGCCCAGAGCACGAGCACGAGAATGTCGGCACGCGTCGCGCCGAGCGCGATCCGAATCCCCATCTCCCTGATTCGCCGGCTCGCCGCGAACGCCGCCACGCTGTAAATGCCGATCGCGGCGAGCCCGATTGCCACGATACCGAGGAAGCCCACCATCCCGACGAGGCGCAGGAATCGATCGGCCAGATCGTCGTGCACCGAGGCGAGCGTGCGGGGCTCGACCGCGGCGTCGTGGTCGAGCGCCTGGATGACCTCGCGCACCGCGTGAGCGGCCGCCGCGGCATCGCCGCTGAACCGGATGAGCATCGCGCCGCCGCTGCCGTCCGCGCGCGGCGTGTAGACGATCGACGTCGCCGCGGCGCCGAAGCTCGACTTCATATCGCGCGCGACACCCACGATCTGTAGCGTCCGCCGGCGCGAATCTTCCAGTAGCTCGCCGAGCGGATCGCCGTTTCGCACGAGCGCGCGCGCCAGCGCCTCGGAGACAACGACTGGCACAATCGCGGCCGCCCCGTCGCCCTCGGCCGCCGCGCGGCCGCGCAGCAGCGTGATGCCGAGCGTCCTGAAGTAATCGGGCGTGACGCTGTTTACGATCGCTGTCGCCCGCGTGTTCTGCCCGACCGCGGTGACCACCGTGTTCGGCATGCCGCTTTCGCTGTCAGCCAGCGGCGGGACGGACGCAAAGCTCACCGCGCGGACGCCGGCGAGCGCGCGGACGCGCACCGCGAGCGTCCGGTAGAAGACCGCCGCCGACTCGCGGGTGTACGGCGGCACGCCAACGCGTGGTGTCGCGACGAGGATCTGTCGTGTGTCGTAGCCGGAGTCGGCGGTGCGCAGTGCAAATTCGCCGCGCACGAAGAGGGCGGCGGCCACCAGAAGGACGAGGCTCATCGCCACCTGGCCGGCGACGAACGCATCGCTCGTCCGCCACCGCCATCGTCCCGACGACAGTACGTCGTGTCGACCGAGTGCGTCCGAGACGGCGTGCTTCAGCGATTCGAGCGCGGGCGCGACGACGGCGAGGCCCCCCGCGAGGAATGTCATCGCGGCCATGTAGGCGAACGTGGCCGCGTCGAAATGAACCGGGTAGTACGGCATGAGCGGAATACGACTCTTGAACACGACCGGCACTTCGTTCGCGATCAGCGCACTGAGTGGACCGGCGGCCAGCGCGAGCAGGACGCCTTCGGTGAGCAGCATTCGCAGCAGCCGGCCGCGCGTCGCGCCGAGCGTGATGCGCACGGCGATCTCGTGCCGTCGGGCCGCCGCTCTCGACAGCAGGAGCATCGTCACGTTCGCGCACGCGATCAGCAGCACGAGCGAGAGCGCACCCATCACCAGCGGCACGATCCAGAACGCCTGGGTGCGAACGCCGGGCATCTCGATCAGCGATCCGTTCGTGAGCCGGATCGTGCTGGTTCGGCCCGGCTCCAGTCGATCCTGCTGCCGCGCGAGGACGTTGAGCTCAGCGCTCGCGACGGCGCGCGAGACGCCGGGCCGCAGCCGTCCGATCATGATGAGCCACGGCACCTTCGGCTCGCGAAAGAGGTCGCGGCCCGCATAAAACCGCGCCTGCATCGTGTAGGGAATCCAGATCGGACCGCGCAGCTGGCCGGCGAACCCGGCCTTGATGATGCCGACGACGGTGAAATCGAAGCCGTTCAACGAAATTGCGCGGCCCACGATCCGATCGTCGCCGCCGAATCGCGTCCGCCATAATTCTTCGGCGACGACGGCGACAGGGCTCGCGCCCGGTTGCCCGCAGTCCTCGGGCCGGAAGAGGCGCCCTGCGATCAGTTGAGCATCGCCATAGACGTCGAAGAAGTCGCACGTGACGAGCAGCGGCACGGCCGTCGAGGCAGCCGCATCGGCGTCGCCGCTCAGCGTCGCGTGGACGGGGCGCCACGCGGCGACGGGCGACAGCGAGCGCGATCCGTCCCGATACGCGGCGAAGTCGCGCGCGCTGACGATCGGCAGTGCGGATGCCTCTTCGGCGATGCCGGCGCCTGCATACTGGACATCCACCTGCACGAACGTTTCGGGATGCTCCTCGACGCGCGCCCGAAAGAGCATGCCGTTGATCAACGTGAAGACCCCGGCGTCCAGACCGATGCCGAGCGACAGCGTCGCGACCAGGGCGCACGACAGCAGCGGATGTTTGCGAATCAGCCGCCATCCGTAGCGAACGTCCTCCCGCACCTCGGCGAACATGGTTCCTAGTTTAAGCTGGTCGGTGCGTGATTCCTCGGCGACTGCTGACAGTGCCAGTTGCTGGTGCCGGCAAGCTGCGCGGCGGGATTACTCCGAGAGTCGCGAAGGGTAGAGCGACCCGTCCGGGCGGGCTCAACTCGCCACTTCGCGTTAAGCAGGAACTATCCGCCCTGCAAGACCGCGCGGCCCATATAATCCCAGCAACTTGGCCCTTGCTCCCGGTACCCGCGGGCTGCATGACCTCGTCCTCGAGCTCGTCGAGGGCGAGACGCTGGCCAAGCGGCTCGAACGCGGCGCCGCGCTGCCGACGAACGAAGCGCTGAGGATCGCGCGCCAGATGACGGAAGCCCTGGAGGCGGTGCATGAGAACGGCTGGTCAGAACGGATAGGCCGGTCGTCCGCTCCGAGGGGAACTGGTAATGCGATCTGGTCGGGAGGAATCCGACAATGACTCGGTACTTCGGCTCACCTAAGGAGGAAGCGATGGAGACAAGACTGAAGCGTGCGTGTCTCTGGGTGGCGTTCGTCGGTATCTTCGCGGCTGTGTTGGCGGGCACGATGCTCGCTCAGCCCACCGATCCTCAGGTCGGCACTTGGAAACTCAATCTTGCAAAATCGAAGTACAGCCCGGGCCCAGCCCCCAAGAGCGCTACCACAAAGATCGAGGCGGCAGGTGCGGGAACGAAGGTCATCGTTGACCAAGCCCCGGCGGATGGCTCCACACGTCACTGGGAATTTACCGCCAACTATGATGGCAAGGATGTCCCTGTTATTGGTAACAACCCGGACGCGGACATGATTGCCCGCACGCGGGTCAACGCAAACACGGTGAAATCGATTTCGAAAAAGAATGGCAAGGTCACGACTACCCAGACATCAATCGTGTCGGGCGATGGCAAGACGCGAACCGTCACGACCACGGGGACGAACGCTGCCGGTCAGACAGTGAACAACGTCGCGGTGTACGAGAAGCAGTAGTTCAACGTACGCTGACCAGCGGTCTTTGTTTGACGGGGGCCGCTGGTTATTCCGAATCTTGAGCGGGGCCGCTCGTGCAGACGCGCCGCTCGTTGGAGCCGCCAGGTCACGACGGTGTTGGCCACCAAACCCGCTGCATTCCGCGAACCGAGCATAGGATGCGGAGAGGGCACCTTGATTCGATCTTTGGCCTTCCAAAGCGCCCACATCCGCAACTCACTATCCGAGTTTTTCAGCGCAGCGACATAGGCTGCGTCAGCCTCCGCGTCGCCGCGAGCGGCTCGAGCCTGAAGCGCGACGAGGCGTTGGATCGACGCTACGGTTTGGGACAGGCTGCGGGGTTCTGCTCTAAACGAATCGATAAGCCGGTCGCCGTCGACGGCCAGGCGGCCGTACTGATCCTGCACGGGAGCGTAGGCATCGTCCTTCTTCCTGAGAAACAGCAACTCCCGGGCGTTTGCCATGAGGGGCTTTCGCTGTGCAGGAACGGCGAATCCGTCGATGTAAGCGATCAGAGTGATCTGCTTCGGTGCCTCACCCTTGAAGACGCGCTCTACACTCACCAGGGCCAGCGCGGGATCGACGACACACCCCAGAACAACGATGTCAGACGCCTGCACCCGCCCGTGCAGACCGAGGTCGAAGTACTGCGTCGCCCCTGCGGGGGCGGCGGCCAAAAAGAGGAGGCTGCACAACAATAGGCCGCGCAAGGTTCGGTGGCTCTGATCTATAGACATCGCGCTGACTCTAAGGTTCCCGGCAATACAGTTTCGCAATCAGATCTCGCTCGCATGGTCGTCAAGTGTCTTGCGAAGATGGGCCGCAGGGTCGGAAGTCCCGTCGGCGTTACCGAGGACTTATTGAGCCATGCCGTGTCTTGAGGCCATTGGGCGACTCAAGCTGCAGTTCAGAACATTGAGCTGCGATTGCGATGCGCGGCGGCTTACCGTGCCCCTAAGCCCAGCTTTGATCTGGCGTCCTTCACCATAGAGATCAGAGCGGCGCGCACTTCCTCCGGCGTGCTGACCGGCGTGCCGAACGCTAGACGGACGGGTCGTGGTCCGTTTGCGGTCATCGCCGACATGTCGAAGCCGTACCTGTCGACGCCCGTCATGCTCGCGGAAATGATCTCGGTCGCTTTTGAAAAGGCTTTGCAGTAAAGCACGATG
>Ga0207641_10000549_pt1 | contig 42051 bp, 37 predicted proteins | sample KBSSwiS62_FD_184306 | JGI IMG/M metagenome (GOLD analysis project Ga0207641, IMG submission 184306) | Switchgrass rhizosphere microbial communities from Kellogg Biological Station, Michigan, USA - KBS Switchgrass S6-2 (SPAdes) (version 2) | ecosystem: Host-associated > Plants > Roots >... | reverse complement strand
TCGTACACCTCAACATGTAGAACATTTTTATTATCAAACCACATTTCTGCTTTTCGGATCCATATATTATTTCTTAAAAGTTGTTCAAGTTTTTTCAGATCTATTTCCGATATCTTTTTTCCTTTTAACTCTGATCCGGCACCTGATCTAAGTATTTTCCTGATATCGTCTGCGTTAATAAAAAATTTCTCCGCCGATCCTTTAATTGCAATCGTATAATCAGTACAGTCTTCCCTGTTCTTTTTACCAATTGCCGCAATTAACAAACTTAACATGCCACCGCCGATGCAAACCCAAAGCATCACAAATAATATTTTCCGTATTGTCGCTTTTGTATTCACAAAAATTATTTCAAATTTTCTTTTATAGATTCTACCAGTAGATCAATATCTCCTGCTCCTGCCGTTATCAAAACTTTTCTTTGCTTCTTAAAGTCTTTCCTTATCCAATTTTTCAACTCCTCTTTATCTAACACTCTTTTATTCTCGTTTTTCATTTTGTCAAGTATCATCTCACTACTCACCCCAGCTATTGGTAATTCCCTTGCAGGATAGATCGGCAACAATATCACTTCATCAGCCATATCCAACACCTCTGCAAATCCGTCAGCCAGGTCTCTTGTTCTTGTGTACAAATGCGGTTGAAATATCACTGTACACTTTTTATCACTGAACAAAGACTTAGCACTGCTGATCAAGGCTCTTAATTCTTCAGGATGATGAGCATAATCATCAATAAAAACCAATTCATCGGTTTTTATGATATACTCAAATCTTCTCTTTACACCTCTGAAGTCTGCTACCGCCGCTTTGATCTTTTCTTCCTCTATGTTTAAAGAACTTGCTACTGTTATTGCTGCTATTGCATTCTCCACATTATGCATTCCACCAATATTCAATTTCACTTTCTCAATTGTCTTTTTCTTTATTACCACATTAAACTCATAACTCCCATTCATCATCTTTATATTCTCAGCATGTGCATCTGCTTTATTATTTTGAGCACTATAAGACAGATGTCGCGTTCCTTTTAGTTCTTTTGCTCTCTTCAATCCAAACTTGCTGATCAATAAACCACCTTCTTTTATTTTCCCACTGAATTCAATAAATGCTTTTTCCATTTCTTCAGCAGTTCCATAAATATCAAGGTGATCCGGATCCATTGCTGTGATGATCGCTATGTCCGGGCTTAATTTCAAAAAACTTCTATCATACTCATCCGCTTCAACAACACTTACATTTCTTTCACTTGGCCAAAAATTAGTTCCATAATTCACCGAAATACCTCCCAGAAATGCATTACAACCATAGCCAGTATGTCGCAATAAATGCGCAACCATCGTTGTAATAGTTGTTTTGCCATGCGTACCTGCGATACATATATTAAAAGAACTTTCCGTTGCTATCTGTAATACATCACTTCTCTTTACTACTTTATATCCATTCTGCTGATAATACACCAACTCTTTGTGTTCCTTTGGAACGGCTGGCGTATAAACAACCAACTCTGCATCTTTGGGAATCATGTCAACATTATCTTCATAATGGATCTTCATCCCTTCCTGTTCTAATTCCCTTGTTAAAGAACTTGCTGTTTTATCATACCCACTTACTCTTGTGCCTCTTGAATGAAAGTACCTGGCCAATGCACTCATCCCGATTCCGCCAATTCCAATAAAATAGATCACTTTCATACTTAATAATCTTCTTTCTTCTACATAGACCCCCGAAGGGGATTCATAAGGACAGTATTTGAACTTTTTGGAACCCGTCAAAAACTCTTCATAATATTTTTAAAATTTCGTCAGCTATTCTTTCATCCGCATCTTTTATAGCTAATTCACTAATATGTCTTCTCAATTCACTTTGTTTGGCATCATCTTTTGCCAGCCCGATGATCATTGGTATCAATTTTTCTTTTGCTTCACTATCTTTTACTATCAGTGCCGCCTGTTTATTAACCAGGCTCATTGCATTCACCGTCTGATGATCTTCTGCAGCATAAGGAAAAGGCACAAACAATGTTGGCTTTTTCATCACACATAATTCGGCAATAGCGATCGCACCTGCTCTTGAGATCACTATGTCACTAGCAGCATAAGCATACTCCATCCTGGTAATAAAATCATTTACCCAAACTCCCGGCTTACCTGCTGCTCTTTCTCTTGCTTTTGCCAAATATGGTTTTCCCGTTTGCCAGATCAACTGTAAACCTTCATGCAGTATATCATCAAGGCGTTCGTCAATTGCTTCATTGATCGATTTTGCACCAAGACTACCTCCAACTACAAAAACAGTTTTTCTATTCAGATGCAACTGAAAAAAATTGTCGCCTTCCGTTCTTGTTATAGATGATCCTGAAATGGTTGATCTTACAGGATTGCCGGTCAATATGATCTTCTCTTTAGGAAAAAATTTATCCATGCCTTCATATGCCACACAGATCTTCTTTGCTCTTTTTCCCAGAATCATATTCGTTTTTCCCGCAAATGAGTTTTGTTCCTGAATTACAGTTGGAATATTTCTTTGTTGTGCCAATTGCAACATTGGAAAACTAGCATAACCACCAACTCCAATCACCGCATCCGGTTTGAACTCACTCATTATCTTCCTCGCCTGGAAATAACTTTTAATGATCTTGAAAGGCAAACCAATATTTTTTATCAAAGAACTTCTGTTGAAACCTGCTATATCCAATCCTATGATCTTATACCCAGCTTGCGGAACTTTTTCCATTTCCATTTTCCCTTTCGCCCCTACAAATAATATCTCGGTAGAACTATCTTTTTTCTTTAACGCATTGGCAATTGCTATTGCCGGAAAAATATGTCCACCGGTTCCGCCGCCTGCTATAATTATCCTCCTGCTCATGCATTTTCAGTTGCCATTTCTTTTTTTCCTTCTAATTGCTCCACATTTCTCGCCACACTCAAAATGATTCCGATTGCAAAACATGTAAACAAAAAACTACTACCTCCCATACTTACTAATGGAAGAGTTACACCGGTTACAGGGAATAAGTTTACACTTACCGCCATATTTGCCACCGCCTGTATTACCAATGTAAAACTGAGTCCCAATGCAAGGAATGCACCGAATGCATAAGGACATCTTTTAAAAATTCTGATACTTCGCCATAAGAACACGAGATAGATAAATAGAATAAATGCGCCACCTATCAATCCATACTCTTCCATGATTATTGGATAAATAAAATCATTATAAGCCTGCGGTAAAAAATCTCTTTGTGTGCTGTTACCCGGACCAACACCAACCAAACCCCCTTTAGCAATAGCGATCTTGGCCTGGTTTACCTGGTAAGTATCATCGTCGATAGATTGTTTACTTCCATACATAAATCCTTCAACGCGGTTGATCCAAGTATCTGCCCTCGCAAATAGACCTGATGAAGTTTTCTTGGAACCAGTTAACTCATCACCTGCCGAATTGTGACGAACAACAGCTGCAATGATCAATATCATGATCGGAATACAAGCAACTCCAACTGTTAGCAATAAATGTTTTGTACTGGCTCTTCCGATAAAGAATAAAAGCAAACAGCTTGCCCCAAGCAATAATGCGGTAGATAGATTTGCTGGAGCGATCAATGCACAAACAAGTCCGACTGGAATGATCAATGGCAAATAACCTTGCTTAAAATCTTTAATTACATTTTGCCTTTTGCTTATTTGTCTTGATACATACATGAACAAAGCAAGTTTTGCAAGATCAGAAGTTTGCATCGTCATGTTGATTATAGGCAAACGAATCCAGCGACTACCCTCATTCATTTTTACTCCAAAAAATAATGTATAGAACAAAAGTGGAATTGAAATGATAAAGAGGAAGTATGCAACCTTTGACCATATCGTATAATTGACACGGTGAGCAAAATAAATAACCGCCATTCCTATTGATATAAATACAATTTGCTTGAACAGATACACTTCCGTGTTACCTCTGTATAATTTATAGGCAAGCGACCCGGTAGCACTGTACACTACAAGCAATGAGACAAGTACCAACAGGATAACTAATGCCCAGATCACTTTATCCCCTTTGGTTCTTTGTCCAAAATTTCTGATCTGCTGTTGTATGTTTAATGCTTCGGTCATATACGCCAAACCCCTAAAGGAGCTTTATTAAATTTCATTTTTTAATTTATGTCATCCCCAGGCTAGAGCCTGTGACAATTCATTTGTTGAATAAAGAACTAATAGTACAAGAGTGCGACGCAACAGAAACCAAATAGTAGCATTGCTGCTGACAACATAATTATCACACTCATTATTAAAGAACTTGTCAATCGCACAATGAAACCCACTAGCTAAGTCTCCGCTTTAGGGAGACAGGGGGTTTATAATTCTTTTACTGCCTTCTTAAACTGGTTACCCCTATCCTCATAATTTTTAAACAGATCAAAACTTGCACAAGCCGGGCTCAATAAAACCACATCTCCCTTTTCTGCAAAATGAAAAGCAGCATGTACCGCTTCTGAAGCACTGCCTGTATTCACAATTGTGCTTGTTATATTTCCAAATGCCTCGTGGATCTTCCTGTTGTCAGTACCGAGACAAATGATAGCTTTCACTTTTTCTTTTACCAGTTCAGTGATCAATGAATAATCATTTCCTTTATCAACTCCTCCAAGGATGAGGATAGTGGGCTTGTTCATACTTTCCAGTGCATACCATGTACTATTTACATTTGTTGCTTTGCTATCATTGATGAACTCAACACCACGGATAGTGGCCACTGGTTCCATTCTATGCTCAAGACTTTGAAAAGTAGTAACTGCTTCTCTTATCTTTTCCTTTCTCAGTTCCAGCGTTGACGCTGCTACGCAAGCGGCCATTGTGTTATATTGGTTATGTATTCCTTTTAATGCAAAATCATAGACACTCATACTTACGTAATCGTTCCCTGTTCTTACATACATATCCCCGTCTTTGATAAATGCTCCATTCGGTGGTTCTTTTTTCATGCTGATTGGCAGTTGATTTGATTGAATATTGAACTTGTTTAAATATTTCATAGTTACTTCATCATCCAGGCAATAAATAAAATGATCCTTCTTGTCCTGGTTCATTGCGATTCGGAATTTGCTCCGTATATAATTCTCAAACTTGTATTCATAGCGATCAAGGTGATCTTCAGTAATGTTGGTGAGTATCGCAACATCCGGTCTGAATGTTTTTATATCATCCAACTGGAAACTGCTGATCTCTGCTACATACAGCGGTTTGGGATCTGTTGCAACTTGTCTTGCAAATGAAAAACCGATATTGCCAACCAATGCACAATCAAGTCCTGCCGTTTTGCAGATATGATATGTGAGTGCAGTTGTTGTCGTTTTCCCATTGCTGCCGGTAATACCGATAATTTTACTGTTGCCTTTGTAGCGGTAAGCCAATTCTATTTCACTGATAATTTCTATTCCTTTTGCTCTTATCTTTTTCACCATCTCATTTTTTTCCGGAATGCCCGGGCTTTTCATTACTTCATCAGCATTCAGAATTTTTTCATCAGTGTGCTTGCCTTCTTCAAATTCAATTCCGACATTCAACAACTCGTTGCGATAGATCTCTTTCAAAGAACTTCCGTCTGTAAGAAACACATCATACCCTTTTTGTTTTGCCAGCAGCGCAGCGCCGACACCACTCTCACCTCCGCCGAGTATGACAAGTTTCTTGTTCATTGTTGTCATTCATTGGTTGTACGGAACTTTGGTTTTTCACAAGCATTAGTCTTTCATTTCTGCACCACAATCTGGTTTGGACTTCGATCTAGTTTCTTAGGGTTTCAAACATGGGCGGTTTTTCAATAATGATTTCCCTAACTCCGCTATCTCATTTTCAATGTTGCAATACTTAATAACACACCAAGCACTGTCACGATCCAAAATCTTGTCGCAATTTTTGCTTCATGATATCCTTGCTTCTGGTAATGATGATGCAAGGGGCTCATGAGAAAAATCCTTTTTCCAACTCCTGTCTTTCTTTTTGTGTATTTGAAATAGGTAACCTGTAACATCACACTTAACAACTCCACGAAAAACACTCCGCAAAAAATTGGTATCAATAATTCTTTATGAACAATGATTGCTATGGATGCAATGATGCCTCCAAGTGTTAAGCTTCCTGTATCTCCCATAAACACCTGTGCCGGGTAAGAATTATACCAGAGAAATCCAATACAAGCACCGATCATTGCCGCAATAAAAATGGATAACTCGCCGAGATCAGGGATATACATGATATTGAGATAATCAGCCAAAAAGAGATTACCGCTTGAATAGGCAAATATTCCAAGACATACTCCGATCAATGCAGAGGCCCCGGTTGCCAATCCATCTAATCCATCAGTAATATTGGCGCCATTTGAAACTGCTGTTATAATAAAAATTACAATTAGTATATAAAGTATCCATGTATAGTTTCTCCAACTTGCTGGTAGAAGTTTTGAATAATTAAATTCATGGCTTTTTACAAATGGAATAGTTGTTACAGGTACCTTGGTTTCCACAAAATATTTTGGCTTATTATTTACAGTCTTGCTGAATACCGTTGTATCACCTGCTGTTGGCACACCCCGGTATTCTCTCCATATTCTTACATCAGCATTGAAATAAAGTGTAGCACCCACAAAAATTCCAAGACCTACTTGTCCAAGAATTTTAAACCATCCTGCTAATCCATCTTTATCTCCTTTTTTATAAGCAATGCCTTGCTCATGTGCAAGTCGCTTAGCTCTCAACTTCAGATAATCATCAATAAAACCGATGATGCCAAGCCAAACTGTAGCGATCAGCATCAGTATAATATATATTGTATCAAGCCTGGCAAAGAGCAAAGTCGGAACTACTATACCGAGAATGATTATCACACCTCCCATTGTTGGTGTTCCTTTCTTTTGTTGTTCGCCGGCAAGCCCCAGGTCACGAACAGTCTCAACTCCTAATCGCCTCCTTAATACATTTATTAATCGTTTGCCGAACACTAATGTAATAACCAACGATAACAACATTGCCAGCAATACCCGAAATGAAATGAAATTGAGAATTCCACTTCCAGGAAACTTGATGTTATTTTTTTCGAACCATTCAAACAAATGGTATAGCATTGTTGGTCCCAGGTTTTGGCCTCCTAAACCTCCCTGCTTTCGCAGAGAGGTAAAAGAAGGACTTTGGTTTTTCTTTCAGATCATCCGTTTGAATGATCTATTTTTTATGATTACCGTCCAAGTAATTCAATTTTGTCCCGATAGCTATCGGGATTGCGTCGCATTCGTGTACTTCCTGTTCACTATTCTGCTAGCGACCCAACATTTCAAACATCTCTCTCACTACTTCTTTATCATCAAAATGATTTCTTACTCCTTTTATCTCCTGGTATTTCTCATGTCCTTTGCCTGCTACCAGTATTATATCTTCTGCTTTTGCTAAACTTATTGCTGTCTTTATTGCTTCTTTTCTATCTGCGATCGATAAACATTTTCTTTTAGACACTATACTTACTCCCTGTTCCATGTCTTTAATGATCTGTGTCGGGTCCTCGCTTCTTGGGTTATCACTTGTTAATATCACTTTATCACTATGTTCACAGGCGGCTTCTGCCATGATCGGTCTTTTTGTTTTATCCCTGTCACCACCACAACCAACCACTGTTATTACCTGTTCATTTCCTTTTTTTAGCTTTTTTATTGTTGCCAGCACATTCAACAAAGCATCCGGTGTATGTGCATAATCAACAATTGCTATCAGCCGGTCTTTTGCTGAGATCATATAATCAAATCTTCCTTCTGCCCCAGTCAACACACTTAAACATCTCAACACTTCCTGTTTATCTTCTCCCATACTCATTGCGGTTCCATAAACCGCCAAAAGATTATATGCATTGAACTCACCGATCATCCTGAAATGAACTTCCGTATCATTCACATTCATCACTAAACCTGTAAGACTGTTATCAAGGATCTTTCCTTTGAAATCAGCCATCGTTCTCAAACTGTAGAAATACTTTTTAGCATTTGTATTCTGCAGCATCACCATCCCTCTTTTATCATCCGCATTGCTTACTGCAAATGCATCTGATGATAATGAATCGAAGAATGATTTTTTCACCTTGATATATTCATCGAACGTTTTGTGATAATCAAGATGATCATGAGTGATGTTGCTAAAAATGCCCCCGGCAAACTTTAGTCCTGTGCTTCGATGCTGGTGAATAGCATGAGAACTATTCTCCATAAAAACATGAGTACATCCATCATCAGCCATTTGTTTCAGCAAAGCATTCAGGCTTATTGCATCCGGTGTGGTATGGGTAGCAGCGAGTATCTTTTCGCCGATACGATTTTCCACAGTGCTTAACAATCCGCATGTATACCCCAATGATGTAAAGAGCTTATATAATAATGTCGCAATAGTTGTTTTACCGTTTGTTCCTGTCACTCCCACTACTTTCATTCGTTCCGAAGGCTGATCAAAAAAATTTGCTGCTATATAACCGGCGGCTTCTGCACTGTTTTCCACTTGCACATACACAACTCCATCTTTTTTTTCAGTCGGCAATACCTCACACACAATTACCGCAGCGTCATTTTCAATTGCTTTATCAATAAAAAGATGACCATCAGCAGCAGAACCTTTAACAGCAATAAACAAAGAGCCTTTTTTTATTTTCCTCGAATCGATCTGAACATCTTTTACATCTATATCTGTACTTCCATTGATCGACCTGATACTTACTTTATATAAAACATCACTTAGCTTCACGTTAATTGTTTATCCTAATTCAACATAAACAGTCATTCCCTTTGTCAAAGCCGATCCTGCCTGTATAGATTGTACCATCACTTTTCCTTGTCCATTTGCTTTTACTTTCAGTCCCATATTTTCCAACAGATAAATAACATCTTTCAATCCCATGCCTTTTATATTTGGCATTACGGCTTTACTAACATTCACTTCTTTTAGTACCGGTTGGTAATTATCTGCTATTACATTTCCCCATTCTGATTGACTTACAGAATCACTATAACCAACATTCAATGTTTTGAAAACATTTTTTATGTCGCTGCTGTTGCCGGCGTAGAAATAATTCACACTATCTTTTACCGTCTCGTACTTAGGCAATGTTTTATTCTCGATATACATTGCGTATAACTTGATCGCTATCTCACGAAATACAGGTGCTGCTATTTGACCTCCATAATGCAAAGCAGCATGAGCTTTTGTACGAACAACAACTATACATGTATATACAGGATCCTTCGCAGGAAAATACCCAACAAATGATGCCTGGTAAACCATGTCATCATATTTAATATTACCATCAGCCACGTGAGCCGTTCCTGTTTTTCCCGCAACCGGAAATGGCATGTCTTTAAATGCTGGTTTACCTGTTCCTTCAGTTATCACCATTTCCATACTTGATTTTGCAGCTTTTACAGTCGAGGGCTTGCAAAAATTTTCCTCGAGAACTATTGGTTGAAATTCACGATAAGGAATTCCATCTCTTACTATTCTGTTCACCAAATAAGGCTTCATCATTTTACCATTATTGGCAATTGCATTATATAGTGTGAGTGTATGCAATGGGCTTACCTGGATCGCATAACCAAAACTCATTGTGATCATATTCATCGTGCCGCCCGCATTTTTCTCAAAGGAAGCAAGCTGTGGTCTTGGCACATCAGTAAGATCAATTGGAGATCTTACATCCAGGTAAAATTTATGGAGCCACTCTTTAAATTTCTTTGGTTCATTTCCAAATGCTTTGTATGCAACTTTACTCATGCCAACATTAGAACTATGAGCAAAACATTCTTCAACTGTCAATACTGGTTTCGGTGCTCTTTCTGCATCATTAACATTTCTTGGACCAACAACCATTTGCCCTGCACTTCCAACTTCTACCAGGTCATCAAGTTTTGAGCTTCCACTTTCAAGAACAGATAAAAGAGTTGCAAGCTTTATTGTTGATCCTGGTTCGGTAACTCTTAATGCATAATTATCATCTTCAAAATAACTTCCGTCTTTCTGCCTGCCGAGATTGGCGATCGCTTTGATCTTTCCGGTTTTTGTTTCCATCACGATCGCTGTTCCATACTGCGATTCGCTTTCGATCATTTTTTTCATCAAAGAAGTGGAAGCAATGTCCTGTATGTTTACATCAAGTGTTGTAATAATATCTTTTCCATTTTCCGGCTCTAACTGGTAACCATCAACCGGAACAGGAACCCCACCGGCTATAAAACGAACAAGTCGCTGACCTTTTTGACCAGTCAATAAACTATCATAACTCTTTTCAAGACCAACGTTTTGCTTTTTTGCTTTACCGTTACTTGCAACATATTCTCTTGATAAACCAATAGTCCTTGTTGCAAGTGTTTGATAAGGCATCAAACGTTTACTATTTTCTTCTACAATTACACCACTTCTGTTTCTTCCTTGTCTTGCCAATGGAAATTCACGGAAGATCTTATAATCTTCAAATTGCAATTTCTTTTTCAGCGGGTAATAACGATCTTTCTTTTTATAGGCTGTTTGCAATTCTGTTTTATAACTCGCAGCAGTTTTATCGTGGAAATAATTTGCCAGGGCTTTGGAAAATGAATCAATATTTTCTTTGAAACGTTTTCCGTTTTTCTCGCGAAGGCCATCGGCCATAAAATCAATGTAGATGTCAAAGGTGGGAAGCGAAGTGCTCAACATTTGACCGTCTTCGCTGTAGATAGTTCCGCGACCGGCATCTATTTCTTCAATTCGTTGGTGAAGGCTGTCACTCATGCTTCTCCAGTAACTCCCCTGCACCTGCTGAATATAGAAGGCTCTGCCGAGCACCAACAGACTCAGCAACACTATGCCGATAAAACTGAGGTACACTCTCCACAGTATGTCACGTTTTACTTCCACTACTCTTCTGAATTCTTTAGTTGTTATTTATGATACCAGCTTCAGTAACTCCGATTGATCTTCCGTTGCGTCGCAATCCTTTCATCGTTCTGTAATTCTATTCACCTTTGTCCACCCCACCCTGATCTTTGTTTCTATTTGTACATCCGGTCCCCGCCAGCAGGGACAATGAACACTCTTCTTTTTTATTCTTCATCTCCTGGCTAAAGCCTGGAGCAAATCATATCAATTCTTTGTTTTCTTTTCTTCTTCATTATTCAACACAACTGGTGCTTCTGTCAATTCTTTTAACCCTAATGGTTCAACTGCTTTTACCAATTCACTTTGCTTACTTTGAAACATCACTTCACTCTTTACTGTTTTATATTCCCACTGCAACTCTTTCACTTCTTTCGCGGTTCTGTTTATGTTGCGGATGGTTTTGTCAGCATAGTGACCATTATATATATATATAACTGCTAATACTGTTAGAAATAAAAAGAAAGGCACTTGCTTTACGAGTGATTGATAATTCAACCACCGCTTCCAGTCAAGTTTAATTTCCCGCTCTTTGATGTTTTCTTGTTCCTGCATGCTGTTGTGAAAAATTCAATTCGGTTTTTCAGTTCTTCGGTTTTAACCGTGCCACTTTGATAAAGATCAAAGTGGCACGGAGTTTCAAAGAAATTGAATTTAATACCCTTTATGTGTTGATAAGAACTACTGTGGTTGAACGGAGTCCTTCGACAAGCTCAGGATAAACTTGCAAGGGACGTCCAAAAAAATTTCTAAAGCTTATACCATCATTACTTTCTCTACTACTCTCAACTTGGCGCTTCTTGCTCTTGGATTTTGTTTCATTTCTTCTTCGGACGCTTCAATTGGTTTCTTTGTTATCACTTTTAATTCATTCACTGATTTACTCATGATAAAAGGATTCTCTTCCGTCTGTTCAAAGGTTCCGCGACGAAAAAAATTTTTAACTAACCGATCTTCTAAAGAATGAAACGTGATGATGGCTGCCCGGCATCCCGGTTTCAACAAGGGTGGAATTTGTTGGAGCATTTCTTTTAATGCTCCGAGTTCGTCATTTACTTCAATCCTCAGTGCCTGGAATACCTGGGCAAAGTACCTGTTCGGATTTCCTTTCACTACTCCGTGGAGTGCTTGCTTAAAAGCATTAATTGATTTCAGCGATTGGGTGCTTCGTAATTCACCGATCGTTCTTGCCAGCGTTTTAGAATTCGTCACTTCACCATACTGCTCAAATATTTTGTGCAGTTGCTGTTCGCTATAATTGGCTATTAAGTCAGCAGCAGTGAGTGATTGTCGCTGATCCATTCGCATATCTAGCGGCGCATCATGTCTTGTTGAGAAACCCCTTTCGGCTTCATCAAACTGGTGACTGCTGACACCGAGGTCTGCAAGAATTCCATCGACTACATTAATATTATGCAGTTTCAAAAACCTTTGCAGATGACGAAAATTATGCGGCACAAAAATGATGCGTGGATCTTTTGGAATGTTACGTTTTGCATCTTCGTCCTGGTCGAATGCGATGAGCTTTCCATTTTGGTCAAGCTTTTCAAGGATGGCCTTGGAATGTCCGCCGCCGCCAAAGGTGCAATCGACATAAATTCCATCGGCAACGATCTTCAAACCATCCACTGCTTCTTTAAGGAGAACCGGTGTATGATATGTTTGTTCCAATGATCAATAATTATTAATTAATAATTATTCTTTGTCCTTGTCTTTCGCCATCACATCCTTTGCAAGACTGCTGAAATCATCCGCAGAGAATGAGTCAAAGAGCTGATGGTACTTACTACTATCCCAGATTTCGATTTTGTTAACTGCTGATACCAGCACTATATCTTTTTGCAGACCCGCATGATCTTTTAGATTTGGCGGAACTAATAAGCGACCTGCACTATCCGGCTCAACATGTGTGGCGCCATTTAAAAAATGACGACGAAACTGTCTTGCCTTTGGATCAAATTCATTCAGCCTATTAATTTCTGCAAAGAGCGGTGCCCAACTTTTCATGGTATAAAGAGCCAGGCATTGTTCAAACCCCCTGTTAATAACAAACAGATTTCCCTCCCCCTCCGGCATTTGCTTTTTGAGCCCTGCCGGCAGGAGAAACCGCCCCTTGGCGTCTAACGTCGCTTCGAATTCTCCGAGAAAGCCTGTCATTATCAGTAGATTGCAACAATTTTAAAATAATTGACACAAAATAACACATTTTCCCACTTAACAACCAAATTTTCAAGATTTTATTTTTTCCCCAGCCCTCCATTGTCTGTAATTGACTCCAGTAAAGGGTTTAGCCACTTATATGAAATATCATGGATTGGATTTCTGTGATTTGGATGTGGATTGTGGTGGATAAGCTGTGGAAAGTGTTGAATTAACACATAATTTCTGACGACATAATAAGCGGCTAACTTTATTCTATGGCTACAGCTGGTTATTCTGGTACTTCATTAATGAAAAAGCTTGGAATAAAACCCGAGATGAAAGTTCTGGTCATTAATAAGCCTGATGATTATTACAAACTATTGGAAGTTGATATCACTGATCAATCATGTAAGAAAAATGAAATACCCGACTTTATTCATTTGTTTGTAAAGTCTTTGAAAGAATTTGAAACCGAAATGAAAGCACTGAAAAGTGTTTACAAAAAGAATTCAACTGTTATTATCTGGGTATCCTGGTATAAGAAAACTTCAAAGATCCCAACTGATATTACTGAAGATGTAATTAGAAATTATGCATTAAAGAATGATCTTGTTGATGTAAAGGTCTGTGCTGTGAGTGATATATGGAGTGGATTGAAATTAGTTGTACCCGTAGCAAAACGTAAATAACTTTGTAGTTAATCAAATACAACAGTTGGTTGTGTTATGACAGACCCAAGAACACTTTCAATAAAAGATTTTACATATTCACTTCCTGAAGAAAGGATCGCCAAATATCCATTGGCAGAACGTGATGCTTCAAAACTCCTTATTTGCAAGGAAGAAAATATTACAGAAGATATTTACAGAAATATTGATGCCCATATTCCCTCAAATTCATTACTTGTTTTCAATGACACCAAAGTTGTAGAAGCAAGATTGTTATTTCAAAAATCAACCGGAGGTGTAATAGAAATTTTTTGTTTAGAACCACAGCACCAATACCCGGATATAACAACCGCTATGCTTCAAAATGAAAAGGTATTGTGGCTTTGTCTGATCGGTGGCGCCTCAAAATGGAAACATGGACAATTGCTTGAAAAGAAGATCAACTACAATTCAAAGGATCTTGTTTTACATGCCCGCTATATAGAAAAGTTAACAGATAGTTTTATTGTTGAATTATCCTGGAACGATCTATCATTAAGTTTTGCTGAAGTACTTCATCTCTTCGGTGCCATTCCGCTTCCACCTTATATTAAAAGAGAAGCGGAAATTAGTGATGCAGAAAGATATCAAACTGTTTATGCTCATTATGAAGGCTCAGTAGCCGCACCAACTGCAGGTTTACATTTTACAGAAGCTATTTTCTATAGATTAAAAGAAAAAAATATCCAAAAAGATTTTATAACTCTTCATGTGGGTGCCGGAACATTTAAGCCAGTGAAAACGGAATTGATGAAAGATCATGAGATGCATGCAGAATATTTCACTGTTTCAAAAACCACTATTCAAAATCTTATCGATCATCTTGATAAAAATGTCGTTGCAGTTGGTACCACCTCATTAAGAACTCTGGAGAGTTTGTATTGGCTGGGAATGAAGAAGTCGATGGACAACAGACCACAGACGATAGAAATTACTCAATGGGAGGTTTATGATCATAAAAAAAAAATGATCTCAGCAAAAGAAGCGTTAGAAAATTTAATAAACTGGATGACTTTAAAAGATCTTGATAATTTAACTGCCAAAACGCAGATCATTATTGCTCCCGGTTATCAATTTAAAATTGTGAAAGGCTTGATCACAAATTTTCATCAACCTCAATCAACATTACTCTTACTTGTTGCTGCATTTATTGGGAAAAATTGGAAAGAAGTTTATGACTACGCTTTAGAAAATAATTTTCGCTTCCTGAGTTATGGAGATGGAAGCCTATTGTGGAGAAATCCTTAATTCCTTTTTAATGGTAACTCAAGTGTGAAAGTGCTTCCTTTACCCGGCATACTATCAACTTTAATGTTTCCTCCGTGTGCATCGACCATTGTTTTTACATAGCTAAGTCCCAGACCAAATCCTTTTACATTGTGAACATTGCCTGTATGTGCACGATAAAATTTTTCAAAAATTCTTTTAACCGTTTCCTTCGCCATACCAATACCATTGTCTTCAAGTTTTATGGTCATATTTTTTCCATTAGCCGCTGTACTGATCTTTATCTCCGGTGGCACATCTTCTTTTGCATATTTCACTGAGTTATCGATCAGGTTATTTATCAAGTTCGGGAAATGAACTTCATCAGCATCTATAAGATCGTTTGTTGCTTCCAGGTCCATTTCCACCTTCCCATTTTTGTCATTGAGTTGCAAGATAAAATTATCTGCAATATCTTTTATTACATCATGAACATGTGTAGGTTTTAGCATCAGGTTCACTTCCTGCTTATCAAGCAATGCTGCCTTTAATATCGTTTCTACCTGCCGGTTCATCCGTTGATTTTCTTCCTTGATAATACTGCTGAAATAATTCAATTTTTCTTTATCACCAATTACTTTATCATTCTTCATTGCATCAACCGCTAGTGAAATAGTTGCTAATGGAGTTTTAAATTCATGCGTCATATTGTTAATGAAATCATTCTTTATCTCACTAAGTTTTTTCTGACGAAGCATTGTATTTACGGTTAGATAAAATGCAGCAAAAATTATAAGCGTAAATAAACCCGCAATGGCGATCCTCCACCTCAATTCTTTTAATACAACGCCGCTACTATTTGGCACTATCACCCACAAAACTTCTCTTGGCGAAAGATTTTCAGCAATGCTTCCACTCATCGGTTCGATCGGGTAAATGCAAGAGAAATTTATGGCACTGTCCTCATAAAAGTTTCCAAAATTGGAAGATTGTCTCTCAAAATAAGTTACCTCTCCAAATGGGTTGGTAGATGCCAATGAAAACTCAAACCGGATCTTTGCCAGGTTGGTTGCAATAAATGCCTTTCTTATTTTATCATTGATCTGCGCAGCAGTAAAACGGCTGGCCACGGTCGTTGGCCGTAACATATCCAATGTGAACTGATCTTGCTTCCAGGGATATGTGGAATTATTTTGCGAAAGCATGTTCCCTTTGAATTCAGACAGTTCAGCACCAACAATTGTTGTGGCCCGAATTACTTTTTCGCTGAACTGCTTTTCCTCCACCACGATCATATTCTTGATCCATGATATTTGGATCAAAATGATACCGATGAGTGACACAAGTATTAAGGCGATAATTATCGGAAAAGTCTTTTTCACGTTTACAAGATGGCAGTTTTAGCAGTCGGGCAAAGATAATACCTCAAATATTCTTTTGCCATCCTACTTTTTTCACCGGCTGTTATTTTAACAGAGGTTTATAGCGGCGGTAAGATAACTTTTATAAAAATAAAATTTCATCTTAAATTAGGTATATGATTGACCCGGCGGCAGGCATATTACTCATTTCCGATCCTTTTCTTAAAGACCCGAATTTTATGAGAACGGTGGTTTTTCTTTGCGAACACCAGCAACAGGGAAGTTTTGGTTTTGTGTTGAATCGAAAATATGAAAATACGATCGACCAGATCGTTCCTGAACTAGAAGGCTTCAAATTACCAGTTTATTATGGCGGTCCCGTACAAACAGACACACTTCATTTTTTGCATCAATATCCTGCAGAAATTCCCGGATCAGTGGAAGTGATAAAAGGGGTGCATTGGGGTGGTGATTTTGATATGGTATTGCAGATGATCAAAAAAAATGTAATTGATGAGAATAAGATCAGGTTCTTTATTGGCTATTCCGGTTGGGGCGAAGGTCAGCTTAATGAAGAATTGACTGGTAAATCATGGCTTACAGTAAAGGCAATAAGAAAACTTGTTTTTCATAAAAAGCATGATGATATCTGGAAAGATGCATTGAAACAACTAGGCGGTGATTATGAAATGATGATTAATTTTCCGATCGACCCACAATTAAATTAATTCGTTTCACTTCATTTCATTTTTTGCATTTATATTTAGTTCCCCTTTCACATTTAATGTCTGTAAAATGAAAAAACAATTTATTTTGTTCAGTTTGTTGAGCTGTATTCTTCTTACGTCTTGTAAGGATGAATCGACCGGCTCCAAAAGTGGTAAAAGAGTTTTAGTATTTTCAAAAACAAATGGGTTTCGCCACAGTTCTATTCCTAATGGAAAAGCTGCTATTCAAAAATTGGGGAAAGAAAATGATTTTGATGTTGATGTTACTGAAGATTCTTTAGCTTTTACTGAGGAAAATTTGAAAAAATATGCAGCCGTTGTTTTCTTAAATACAACAGGCAATATCCTTAGTTATAAACAAGAAGCCGCTTTTGAAAGATTTATACAGGCAGGTGGTGGTTTTGCAGGTATTCATTCTGCTACCGATACAGAATATGATTGGATATGGTATTCAAAACTGGTTGGTGCAAATTTTGAAAGTCATCCTAAGCAACAAAATGCAAAGATCAATGTGGTAGATAAAGATCATCTCTCAACTAAACATTTACCTGATGTGTGGGAAAGATTTGACGAATGGTATAATTTCAAAAATTTTAATAAAGATGTTCATGTATTAGCTAAGATCGATGAAAAAAGTTATGAGGGAGGAAAGATGGGTGATGATCATCCAATGGCATGGTATCATGAGTATGATGGTGGTCGTGCTTTCTATACTGAGTTTGGTCATACTGAGGAATCTTATGTTGACTCAAACTATCTCAAACATATTTTAGGCGGTATACAATACGCTATTGGAGAAAATAAAAAAGATTATTCAAAAGCAAAAACCCAATTTCCTCCAGATCCAAAATCATTTACAAAAACGCAGCTTTCGGTTGGAGAATTCTTCGAACCAACAGAAATGACCATACTTCCTAATCTTGATGTACTGATCGTACAGCGCCGCGGCGATATTGCGATCTACAAAAATGATACGAAACAACTTAAGTCGGCTGGTAAACTGGATGTTTACTGGAAAACAAAAATAGATAGTACTGTAAATGCAGAAGAAGGCTTGTTAGGAATTTGCAAGGATCCAAATTTTGCAAAGAATAACTGGGTTTATATTTTTTATTCACCGATCGATACCTCTGTTAATCGCTTATCAAGATTTACGTTGAAAGATGATAAGATAGATCTGTCATCTGAAAAAATTGTTCTCCAGTTTTATTCACAACGAGAAATATGTTGCCATACCGGCGGCTCTGTTGCATTTGGTGGTGATGGAAATTTATACTTATCAACCGGTGATAACTCCACTCCTTTTGATGCGCCTAAGCAGCCAATAGCCAATCATGGTTTTGCTCCATTAGATAACAGGAAAGGTTTTGAGCAATATGATGCAAGAAGAAGTGCATCGAATAGCAATGATCTGCGTGGAAAAGTAATTCGCATTAAAGTAAATGAAGATGGTAGCTACAGTATTCCTGATGGAAATTTATTTGCAAAAGGTCAACCGCAAACAAGACCGGAGATATATGCAATGGGAACAAGAAATGCATATCGTTTATCTGTAGATCCAAAAAATAATTATGTGTACTGGGGTGATGTTGGCCCTGATTCAGATAAAGACAGTTTGGATACAAGAGGGTCGAAAGGATATGATGAATTGAACCAGGCAAAAAAAGCTGGTTACTTTGGTTGGCCATTATTTATTGGTAAAAACTACCCTTATCATTCTTATGATTATTATACCGGTAAGAGTGGTCCTTCTTTTGATCCGGCAAAACCAATAAATGATTCAAAAAATAATACCGGTATAAAAGAGTTGCCTCCGGTTTCTCCACCTTTTATCTGGTATCCTTATGGCATCTCTCCCGATTTTCCACAGATGGGAACTGGTGGACGAACTGCAATGGCCGGACCCGTTTATTATTCAGATCTCTACCCTGGTAAAAATGGTTTACCAGATTATTATAATGGAAAACTTTTCATCTATGAATGGATGAGAAATATTATCAGGGCAGTTTCATTACAACCGAATGGTGATTTTTATAAAATGGAACCATTTATGGAAGGAGCAAAATTTGCTGCACCTGTGGATATGGAAATAGGACCTGACGGACATCTTTATATACTTGAATATGGACTCGGTTGGTTTAGCAAGAATAAAGATTCTGGATTGTCTCGGATAGATTATAACGGGAAGTGAGTGGCGATTGTTGATAGTTTATTTTGAAAGTCTTCTCTTTGCATAGAAATAATCAATTAACAATACAACGATAAGAATTACCAATCCAAAGAATTCCCTTGTTTCTTCGATCCATGGTTTTTCTGCTTTCATGGTTGATGCTATATCTTCTCCATGATGTTGAGTTGCCCAATCCCATACTCCATTTTTCCAAAAGATCAGGCCAACCGCATACACGGCATAAATTACAATACCTATTAAATATGCCTTGGGATAAAATTTATTTTTGAATGCCAGCCAGCAAAGCACGGCCGTGTACATATATATGGGCATCCACACGTATGGATCCGGATCATTGTATTGTAAAGCGGCAAAGAATATAAAAATGAAGCAGAAGATGAGATTGAAGATTTTCATGATATTTTTTCGAATTAAGAATATTTTCTTTGTGATAATCTAAAACAAAATTTTCAATTATTGAAAATACCACGAAATGGGTATTGTCAAAAACAAAGGTGAATGTATTTTTATTTTTCAAACCTAGCAGCGATGCTTAGCTGAAACCTTCACAATTATTTTTTAAATTTAAACCCAATTAAAATGAGAAAATTACATGTACTTCAATTTTTTGCTAAAGGTTTAGTTTGCCTGACAATTATTGCTGTTCTCTTTAACTCCTGTAAAAAAGAAGCAAAAAGCAATGAACCAAAAACTACTGACCAAGAAATAGCAACAAAGAAACCTGGGACAAACAAGTATCCGGGACCATGCCCATATCCGTGTGACGATCCGGCTTGTAAGGCTTATTCGGATTATTGTGGCGGGAGTACTCAACAAGACAACATAAGTCTTACAACAATTCAAAGTCCCACAGATTATAACGATATTACTTCACAATTTCAAAACTTGAACGTAACTCTTACTGACTTAAGTAATGAACTAGGGTTATCATATATCTTAAGTGCTAATGATGTTGACTTTCAAAATTTATCAAGAAGTTACATTACTAATGATGATGGTGTAGGGGAGGCCATTGTTGCACCCTTTAAAACCAATTCCTCAAACAACATAACAAACTATGCATTTTGCATGACAGTTGATGCCAACAATATTTACAAACCATTTATAATTCAATCTGCTACAGATCAGTATCTGAAGTTTTTTGATTTAAACGAAGGATATATTTTAACCATTAACAACTATAATAATGCTGATGCTGTAACATACCAAACAACAATTGGAAGTTACATGACAAATCCTTCGAATGGGAATGCCAGGGCAGCTTCATGTGGACAAGCAACTATTGATTGTGTAGTAGATGCATATTCTAATCATGGTTGGGTATCTGTGTGGGCTTTTGTACAGACCGCATTTATACCACATACTGCTGCCGCAATTGCAGGCGCATGTGCAGTGAAAAATTGTCTTCCTAGGAGCAATCGATAATTATAGAAAGCAAATTTCCTTACTTGAATAGGATAATGAAAAAAAGAAAACAAATTATGATTTTCAAAAACATATTCTTTTACTATTTGCTAATATTCATTCCTTTGGCTATAATTATCTTAATAGTAAAGTATAATTATATCTCGTCGGCTTTATTTGCTTCATTATTATTTATTTATTGTCTAATATATCATCCGCTAATTTCAGGAATAAGATTAACAAAATGTAAAAGAATTACTAAACAAGATTTCTGGAAAAATTTTATCCCTTTTTGGAATAAAAAATATTTCGGATTTCTTTTTTTCAATAAATAGACGTAGCGAAATTAAAATACGGGGCTGCCAAATTCGGTCCCGTATTTTTTGCTCGGACTCCAATTCGGCAAAAAACCCTCTCCATTTCTGAAGAGGGTTCAACTTGTTTTCACAATCCCGGAACACAATCCCATAAGGGAAAGGGTTTTCCACAAATTATTTTAATCAACACCAACAGCACCTTCCACTAATACAGTTACTTTATAATTCAATACTTCGACAAAACCAGCTTGTATATCAAAAAATGCTAAATGATTTTGTCCCCCTGAAGATAATGCAGTTTTGTCTTTTAAAATTTTCAAACGACCAGGTTTCAATGCACTAATTATTGGTGCATGTTTTTCCAGCACTTCAAAACTTCCGCTGATGCCTGGCATTTGCACGCCGTATACTTCGCCGCTGTATAGTTTTTTTTCTGGTGTAAGAATTTCTAAATTCATTGTTGAAAGTTGAATGTTGAAAGTTGAATGTTGAAAGTTGAACCTTAAACATTCAACCTCCAACCTTAAATCAAATTATCCTTGTGCTGCCGCCATCATTTTCTTTCCTTTCTCAATTGCATCATCAATGCTACCAACGAGGTTGAATGCTGCTTCAGGATATTCATCCACCTCACCATCCATGATCATATTGAATCCACGGATAGTTTCTTCGATCGGAACCAACACACCTTTCAATCCTGTAAACGCTTCTGCAACATGGAACGGTTGTGACAAGAAACGTTGTACTCTTCTTGCACGTTGCACCGTCATCTTATCATCATCACTTAATTCATCCATTCCAAGAATGGCAATGATATCCTGCAATTCTTTATAGCGTTGTAAAATTAATTTCACACGGTTCGCACAATTATAGTGAACATCACCAACGATCTTCGGGGTAAGAATTCTTGACGTAGAATCCAACGGATCAACCGCAGGATAGATACCAAGGTCAGCGATCTTACGGCTTAATACCGTTGTTGCATCAAGGTGAGCAAATGTTGTAGCCGGAGCCGGATCGGTCAAGTCATCCGCAGGTACGTATACCGCTTGTACAGATGTGATAGAACCATTCTTAGTTGAAGTAATTCTTTCCTGCATCAATCCCATTTCAGTCGCAAGCGTTGGTTGATAACCCACCGCTGATGGCATACGACCCAACAACGCAGAAACTTCAGAGCCAGCTTGTGTAAAACGGAAGATATTATCAACGAAGAACAGAATGTCTTTACCTTTTCCTTGTCCATCACCATCACGGAAATATTCTGCAACAGTCAAACCACTCAACGCAACTCTTGCACGGGCACCCGGCGGTTCATTCATTTGCCCGAATACGAAAGTGGCTTTTGAATCTTTCAGATCTTCCATATTCACTTTGCTCAGATCCCATCCGCCTTTTTCCATGCTATGTTTGAAATCGTCGCCGTATTTCATAATACCTGCTTCGATCATTTCACGCATCAGGTCATTTCCTTCACGGGTTCTTTCTCCAACACCTGCAAACACTGATAAACCAGCATATGCTTTTGCAATATTGTTGATTAATTCCTGGATCAAAACCGTTTTACCAACACCAGCGCCACCAAACAACCCGATCTTACCACCTTTTGCATAAGGCTCAATCAGGTCAATAACTTTAATACCGGTAAATAGAATTTCAGCAGAAGTACTAAGATTTTCAAACGCTGGTGGCTTACTGTGAATCGGACGTCCACCTTTTTTAGAAACGGCAGGCAAACCATCTATCGGATCGCCGGTTACATTAAAAAGACGACCATAAATATCTTCACCAACAGGCATTGCGATCGCAATTCCTGTATCAACAACTTCAAGTCCGCGAACAAGGCCTTCTGTACCGTCCATCGCAATACAGCGAACACTGTCTTCACCGAGATGTTGCTCTACTTCAAGTACCAGCTTATCACCATTTGGCCTTTTCAGTTCCAACGCATTATAAATTTCAGGAAGTGAACCATCGAACTGCACATCGACCACCGCACCGATGATCTGTTTGATTTTACCAACTTTACCCATAATAATATTTTAGAGGAGGTATGTTTTGAGGCCGCAAAGGTAGGGGTGTGCAAGCATAAATGGATAACTCTAAAAGAGAAAATCTTGGGTGTGGAAAAACGGTCGGAAGACAGCAAATATTTTCAATTCACTGAGCTATATAGCCTCCATCAACCGGGAATAATGCCCCCGTGGTAAATGAGCTTTCGTCAGATAACAAAAAGGCCGCGGTGGCGGCAATTTCTTCTGGTAAACCGATTCGTCCCCACGGTTGCACACCATCAAGACTTTTGTAAACTTCCGCTTTATCTGTACCAGTTATTTGGGAAAAACGATCGACTGCTTTATGCAGCAAAGGAGTGTTAATAGTGCCAGGACCAATACAATTTACCCGGATCCCAAATTTTGCATAATCAATGGCGGTGCTTTTTGTCAACTGAACGATGGCTCCTTTTGTCATTCCATAAACAGAACTACTGGCTTTACCAACAGAACTTTGATCTGAGCCCATTAATAAAATACTGCCTTTACCTTGTGCCTTCATATAAGGCAATACATATTTTACCGTATAGAATGTACCACGGATATTGATCGCCAATAAATTTTCAAATTCCTCATCAGTTGTTTCTTCCATAGATGCAAAAAGATGAATACCAGCATTTGCAAAAAGCATATCTATCTTTTTTTCCTTTTCATGAACTTTTGCCAGCCCTTTTTTAATATCTTCTTTAATACGAACATCACATTTTATAAAATGAGGATCGCCAGTGTTCTGGATATCGAGATTATAAACAATAGTTCCCCGACTTTGTAAAAGTTCACGGGTTGCTTTGCCAATACCGGTGCTTGCACCTGTTATTACGGCCACTTTATTTTTCCAGTCCATGGTATTTGATTTTTGATTCAATAAAGCTAAATAAATGGCGTCAGCCGCCTTTAAAAAAATAGATCAAAAAATTATACCTTTTCTGTCCGATTCGAAACAAGCGGTTCGTCATAAAAGCAAACAAGATTTTTAAACTTAAAAACTATTACAATGGAAAAGTTCATGTTCATTTTTGAAGGCGTTCAGCCAGGCAATCTTAGTCCTGCGCATATGCAGGAGCATATGGGCAAATGGATGGCGTGGATAGATAAATTGAAAGCTGCAAATAAATATTTAGCAGGCGAGCCATTACTACCCGGTGGAAAATTAGTAAGTGGTCCAAATGGCAAAACGGTAACCGATGGTCCCTATACAGAGGGTAAAGAAGTAGTTGGCGGTTTCTTTATTATCAGTGCAAAAGATATTGATGAGGCCGTTGAACTTTCAAAAGACTGTCCTGATCTTGGACATGGCAGCAAGGTACAGGTAAGACAGGTAATGAAGGTGGAAGTTGGTCAGCCTGCATAATACGAATGGACCAAAATAAAAACATCAATCAACTCGTCGATCATCTTTTCCGGCATGAATCGGGAAAGATGATCGCTGTTTTGTCAAGATTATTAGGTTTGCAAAATATTGAGATTGCTCAAGACCTTGTCCAGGATACATTGCTGCAGGCAATGAGCACATGGGGTTATAAGTCAATCCCGGATAATCCTTCTGCATGGCTGTATCGTGTCGCAAAAAACAAAGCCATTGATTTTTTAAGAAGAGAAAAAAAATTCAAGGAAGTAAGTCCTCAATACAGTTATTTACTTCAATCAGAATACACGCTTGCTTCAACAATTAATAATTTGTTTTTGGAAAATGAGATACAGGATAGCCAGCTAAGAATGATGTTTGCATGCTGTCATCCCTCCATACAGGAAGAATCCCAGATCGCATTAACACTAAAAACACTTTGTGGTTTAAGTGTAAATGAAATTTCAAAGGCATTTTTAACAACCGAGGAAACAATTGCAAAAAGAATTTATAGGGCGAAAGAAAAGATAAAAATAGAAAAGATAGAATTGGAAGTTCCGCAAAACGATGAGCTGTGGACAAGAGTTGATACAGTTTTAAAATCACTTTATCTTTTATTTAATGAAGGCTATAAATCATCGAATCCCGATAAACTGATCCGCGAAGATCTTTGTGTGGAAGCAATGCGTTTATGTTTTTTATTAACGCAACATTCGCTAACTGCTTTGCCCAGAACCAAAGCTTTATTGGCACTTATGTGTTTCCAGGCTTCAAGACTTGATGCAAGGCTTGATGATAAGAGTAACATCATATTATTAAAACACCAGGATAGAAGCAAATGGAATCGATCTTTAATGAGCAAAGGCTTCGAATTAATGGAAGAATCAACAGAACCTTTTGAAGTCTCTGCCTATCATTTAGAAGCGGCCATTGCATCTCAACATGCCGCCGCCAGATCATTTGAACAAACCAATTGGAAAAGCATTTACCATTTGTATGAAATGCTTTTCCAATTACAGCCTAACCCTATAGTTGCCATGAATAAGGCCATTGCATCTTCGTATGCCATCAGTAAGCAGAACGCATTGAAAGAATTACAACAAATAAATGGATTAGAAGATCATCATCTTTATTACGTCTCCATTGGCGAGGTATATTTTGATCTTGAAAATAAAACGGAAGCAAAGAAATTTTTCGAAAAGGCGCTGGAGTTAACTTCTTCTGGTTATGAACAACAATTACTATTAAATAAGATCAGCAATTGCTGAACTGAGTAAAAATTTCCCCGTTTAATTATCGCATTTTATTTTTTTACTAAGGCATTGCTTTTGCAGTATTCAGAAGCATGAAAAAATCAATACTTGCCTTACCATTTCTTGCGATCCTTTTTTCCTGCTCTGATCTATCAACCAGCGAAAGAGAAACAACGACTAAAGAAGAAAAAAACATAAGTAAAAGAGATGAAAGTATTACTCCTTCAAACTCCTACAGTGATCTGTTTTTAGATACTACATCTTTACAAAATTTTATTAAACAAAATAAAATCCCGGATTCAATAGGGCGACGCTTAGAAAGTTTTTATAATACCCGTAACTACCAGTTTGCGTGGTTCAGCCAGGATGGGTTGACAGAACAAGCCCGTGGTTTCTGGAACTTACATGATTATGTAACCACTTATGAGGATGATTCCTTATTAAAAGACAAAAAGTTGCAGAAAAAAATGGACAGGCTTATTGCGGAAGATGAACTTTCCGTAAGTGCTTCTAACAAAGACTATATAAACACCGAGCTTACATTGACACAACATTTCATAATGTATATGTTGAATAATTATGAAAAAGGTTATGTTAAGCGCAAAGAAATGGAACGATTCATCCCCAGGAAAAAAGAAGACCCGGTAGCGCTGGCTGATTCATTGATGAATAAAAAACATAAGGACGATAAATATTTTGAAGATGTAAATGAATCTTACAACGGTTTGAAAGATCAATTAGGAAAATATTTAGCAATAGCAAAAAATGGGGGCTGGCCACAGGTAAATTTTGTTAAAAAGCCATTGAAAAAAGGGACCAGCTCTCCTGAAATAGCCAACATCAAAAAAAGATTAATGATAACCGGTGATCTTGCGGGTAATGACACCAGCCAGGTTTTTAATGATACATTGGTAACGGCAGTAAAAAATTTCCAAGCCCGTCATGGATTTAGTGAAACCGGGTCGGTCAGTGATTCGCTGATAAAAGAAATGAATGTTCCGGTTACAAAAAGAATTGAACAGCTTTTAATGAACATGGATCGGATGCGCTGGTTGGCAAACAATCCTTCAGGAAATCTCATTGTTGTAAACATTCCTGAATTTGTATTGCATGTATATGAAGGCAAGCAAAAAGCATTTGATATTGATGTGGTGGTTGGAAAAGAAGGACATAATACAATGATGTTTAACGGAGATCTGAACCAGGTTGTGTTTAGTCCTTACTGGAATGTTCCCCCAAGTATTGTTGCCAAAGAAATTCTTCCTGCAATAGAAAAAAATCCAAACTATATCGCAAAAGAAAACATGGAGATAACAGGAAATGATGATGGACTTCCGGTGGTTCGTCAAAAGCCAGGAGCAGGAAATGCGCTGGGTAAAGTGAAATTTTTATTTCCGAATAGTTTTAATATTTATTTCCACGATACCCCTGCAAAAAGCTTGTTTGAAAAAGATAAACGGGCATACAGTCATGGCTGTATTCGTTTAAAAGAACCTGAAAAATTTGCTAACTATGTTTTACGTAACCAACCTGAATGGACCCCCGAAAAAATAAATGAAGCAATGAACAGCGGAAATGAAAAATATGTAAAAGTGAAAGACCCGATCCCAGTTGTCATTACTTATTACACGGCTTGGGTGGATGAGAATGGTCGCTTAAATTTCAGGGAAGACATTTATGGACATGATGGGAGATTAGCAGAGAAGATGTTTAATAAATAAGTCATGATTGCTTGGAAAATTCTTCCCTAAATTTGTCCAATGCAACTGGTTGAAGTCACCAATTCAAGTCTTGCCAAAGAATTTCTGCTTGTTAATGTTGAGCTCAACAAAAATAATCCTGCCTATATCCGCCCCTTAGACAAAGACATCAATGAAGTTTTTGATCCAAAGAAAAATAAAACTTTCAGATCGGGCGAAGTTGCAAGATGGATACTAAAAGATGATTATGGAAAGTTCATCGGCCGAATTGCTGCATTTACAAATAAGAAATATAAAAATAAAGGCGATGACCTTCCGGTAGGTGGCATTGGCTTTTTTGATTGCATTAATGACCAGGTTGCTGCCGATATGCTTTTTAATGTAGCTAAACATTGGCTAATGCAAAAAGGCATGCAGGCAATGGACGGGCCGATCAATTTTGGTGAAAGAGATCGTTGGTGGGGATTGGTTGTTAAAGGATCTGACATATCTCCCATGTACTGTATGAATTTTAACCCAACTTATTATCAACAGTTATTTGAAAATTATGGTTTTAAAAATTTCTTTAACCAGATTTGTTTCGGATTGGATGCAAATGAATTATTGCCCCAAAAATTTTTTGACAGGCATGCAGAATGTGCAAAAGATCCAAACTATAGCTCTGCATATATAAAAAAGAATCAACTGGAAAAATTTGCAAAAGATTTTACAGTGGTATATAATAAAGCATGGGCAGGTCATGGCGGAATGAAACAGATGGAGGAAAGAGTGGTGCAGATGATGTTCAAGAGTATGAAGCCGGTCTTAGATGAAAGGGTTTGCTGGTTTGCCTATTATAAAAATGAACCAATCGGTATTTGGATCAATCTCCCGGATCTTAATCAATGGTTTAAATATTTAAATGGTGGCTTTAGTCTTTTACATAAGTTGAAATTTCTTTGGGTAAAAGCGACAAAGAAAAATAGAAAATTTACAGGGTTAGTTTTTGGAATTGTGCCCGAGTTCCAGGGAAAAGGTGTAGACAGTTATATAATTATTGAAGGTGCCAAGGTTATACAAGGACTGAAAAATGAAAATGGACGATATGTTTTAGGAGATCCTATTTACGATGATTATGAAATGCAATGGATCGGCGAATTCAATCCAAAAATGGTAAATGTAGCTGAAGCTCTTGGCACTTTTCGTAATCGCTTGCTAACGACCTACCGTTATCTATTTGATCGAACAAAAGAATTTAAAAGACACCCCATTCTCCACTAAGTCTGAAGCCTCGAATAAGCGATCGGATGTGCAAAAACAAATATCACAGCATCCAAAACTTCTTTATTATTGCAGTCCCTGAAGTTGGGTTTTATATCTCAGAATTCAGTCATTCTTATTATGGATAAATTCGTTGTTTCAGCAAGAAAATACAGACCGCAAACTTTTGATACGGTAGTTGGACAATCGCATATTACGACCACACTTAAAAATGCGATCAAGCATAACCAGCTTGCACATGCTTTTCTTTTTTGTGGACCAAGAGGTGTTGGCAAAACAACCTGTGCCCGTATTCTGGCTAAAACAATTAACTGCGAGCATCAAACAAAAGATGGAGAGGCCTGTAACAAGTGTCAATCATGTATTTCATTTAATGAAGGAACATCGATGAACATTCATGAGCTTGATGCGGCTAGTAATAATTCGGTTGATGATATCAGGACATTGGTGGACCAGGTTCGTTTTGCACCCCAAGCAGGTAAATACAAAGTGTATATCATTGACGAGGTTCACATGCTAAGCACTTCCGCATTCAATGCTTTTTTAAAAACATTGGAGGAACCTCCACCCTATGCAATTTTTATTTTAGCAACTACTGAGAAACATAAGATCCTTCCAACAATATTAAGCCGCTGCCAGATATTTGATTTCAAACGGATCACCAATAATGATACAGTAGTTCATCTGCAGGAGATCTGCGAAAAGGAAGAAATAAAAGCAGAGAAAGCCGCCTTACAGGTAATAGCACAAAAAAGTGAAGGTTGTATGCGGGATGCTCTCAGCATCATGGATAAAATTGTGAGTTTTACAAATGGCAAGCTGACTTACCAAAACACACTTGAACATCTTAATATTCTCGATGCTGATTATTATTTCAAGCTAATGGATTGCATGTTAAAGCAGGATCTTTCCGGTGCCATGTTATTATATGATGATATTAATAAAAAAGGATTTGAAGGAGATCTTGTATTAAATGGCTTTGCAGAATTTATACGAAACCTGCTCGTGTGTAAAGATGAAAAAGTTGCCGTTTTGCTAGAAGCAGTAGAAAGTTTCAGGGAAAAATACATTTCGACTTCAAAAAATATTGCACCTTCTTTCTTGATAAGTGCTTTAAATATTATTAATGAAGCTGAAATAAATTATAAGGCTGCCCGTAACAAAAGATTACATGTAGAACTTGTGATAATTAAACTTTGTTATTTGCAACAGGCCATTGAACTCACTTCAGATACTGGTGGAATAAGTAAAAAAAAAATAGTTGAGTCAAGTCTTGCATTCAGAACAGCGGCGATAAAACCGTTGAAAGTTGAGAGCCACAAGACCTCAGACCTCAGACCACAGTCAACAGCAAAACTAACTGAGGCGAAATTGGTTATTGAAACTTCATTCGTAAAAGAAGACTCAAACAATTATAAAAAGGAACCTGAGCCTCAAACTCCGAACGTCAAACCTCAAACCACAAAACTTTCTGCACTTGATAAAATAAGAAAACAGGTTAAAGGCAACGGAAATAACGGGAACGGAAGTGATACAATTAGCACGCCTCTTGACCTGGAAAGTTTACAAGGTGCATGGAATGAATACGTGCAGAAGTTGAAAGGCGAAAAAAATCCTGCTGGTACTAATTTCGATATGGCAGAATTAAAAATTCAGGATGCCAACAGTTTCATTGCAATAGTCACCAACAATATTCAACTGCGTTTTATAGAACAGGGTGGGCAAAAAGCCTCACAATTCTTACGTGAGAAATTGCATAATAATCTTCTCCAGTTTTTTATTGTAATGGAAGAAAACAAAGAAGAAAAGATCCTTGTTGGTACTCCACTTACTTCGCGTGAGCAATTTTTTAAAATGGCGGAAAGATATCCGCTGGTAAAAGAATTAAAAGATAAATTAAGATTGGAATTAGATTATTAAACCCCTGTCCCCTAAAGGAGGACTTAGATTGAGAATTTCGGTTAATTAAAGACAAACAATATTTCGTACCCAATTCTCTATTGACCGTTCACTACTCACCATTCACAAAATTGCCTTAATTTCGGCGCTCAATTGAATACGTTATGGCAGAAGTGATTTTAATGCCCCGTCTTAGCGATACCATGACCGAAGGTGTGATCGCTGCATGGCATAAAAAAGTTGGCGACAAAGTGAAAAAGGGCGATTTACTTGCCGAAGTGGAAACTGATAAAGCCACAATGGAATTGGAAAGCTATAAGGATGGAACGTTGCTGCATATTGGTACTGAAAAAGGCGGGAAGCTCCAGGTAAATGACCTGCTTGCGATCATTGGTGCATCAGGTGAAGACATTTCTTCATTAATAAAAAGTGGCGCACAAGCAAGTGAAAAGAGTGAGAGCCCTAAAAAGGCTGAACCAAAAAAAGAAACAGCAGCGAAATCAATAACCAGTAATAAACAACCTGCAATGAGTAATGAATCGGCAACTGCTACCTCTGCACCAATTAATATTTCAAAAATGGAAGAAGTTGTATTGATGCCAAGATTAAGCGATACGATGACTGAAGGTGTAATTGCAGCATGGCATAAGAATGTTGGTGATAAGGTAAAGAAAGGAGATATTCTTGCAGAGATCGAAACTGATAAGGCTACAATGGAATTAGAGAGCTATAAAAATGGAACTTTATTATACCAGGGCGCTGCCAAAGGTGAAAAGATCCAGGTAAATGATCTGTTATGCATCATTGGTGAAAAAGGTAAAGTGGATGTTGATGCCATTGTAGCTGCTGCAAAAGGTGGTGCTGGTCAACAATCAACAGTCGATAGTCAGCAGTCATCCTCTGAAAGTTCGAAGGCTGAATCCCAAAACGCAACCACAGCACCAGCAACAAGCGATGAACAACATTCAAATGGAAATGGCAGAATGAAAGCTTCGCCTCTTGCAAAAAAATTAGCGAAAGAAAAAGGTATTGATCTTAAATCAGTTCATGGAAGTGGCGATGGCGGAAGGATCGTAAAAGCAGATGTTGATAGTTTCAGTCCTGCAGCATTCAGCAGTCCGCAACCTGCAGTTAGCAGTAAGCAACCAGCATCCAGTCCACAACAACCTGTTGCCAAGTTCACTCCTACAACTGAAGAGAAATTTGTAGATACTCCAAACAGTCAAATGCGGAAAACGATTGCCCGACGTTTGGGTGAAAGCATGTTTGCGGCTCCCCATTTTTATCTTACAATGGAGATCAATATGGACAATGCAATGTCTGCCCGTGCACAGATGAATGAATTCAGCCCTGTAAAAATTTCTTTCCAGGACATGATCATCAAGGCATGTGCAATGGCTTTGCGCCAGCATCCTGCAGTTAACTCATCATGGATGGGAGATTTTATCAGGACCTATCAACATATTCATATCGGCAGTGCGGTAGCAGTACCGGAAGGGCTAATTGTTCCTGTAATAAAATTTGCAGATCAAAAATCGTTCTCGCAAATAGCCGCTGAAGCAAAAGAACTTTACGGAAAAGCAAAAGATAAAAAATTGCAACCGCATGAATTCAGCGGTAACACTTTTACCATCAGTAATCTCGGAATGATGGATATTGAAGAGTTCACTGCAATTATAAACCCTCCTGATAGCTGTATCCTGGCAGTAGGAAAAATAAAAGAGGTTGTCGTAAAAAAAGGAGAAGGGCTTGGCGTGACAAATGTTATGAAAGTGACTATGAGTTGTGATCATCGCAGTGTTGACGGAGCAGTTGGTGCAGCTTTCCTTCAAACCGTGAAGAAGTTCATGGAGAACCCGATCGGGATGCTGGTCTGATCTAAATTATTATAATTATTTTGACCAATTAGGAATTACTCATAGAAAATTTTCTATGAGTAATTTTTTTTAGAGAGTAATTCCACCTAATTATTTAAAATGCCTGCTTAAATTTCTTTTTAAGTATAAGCGATTCGTATTTTTAATATCGCAGCAATCCTATGAAATACTATAATAAAGTATTCGACATTTTTTTGTACCAGGGAGTGTTTATTTTGTTATTCAGTTTCCTTCTTCTTCTTTTAGATGACAGGTACACCGCTTTATCCTTTAAAGTTTCCATAAGTTCAATCATTATAGCAGGCATACTTTGGATTACCGGGCGTTTTTTCAATTTATTTATAAAAGAAGATCAATTCGAAGAGATGTGACTTTTGGATAACTAGCGAGCAGCTAGTTATTTTTTCAAAATATGTTTTCAATGTTTTTTGAAAGTTCGAAATATTTCTATTAGCTTTGGCATATGAAATTAACCGAAGCAAAACAGCAATTTATCAGTAGTTGGGGGGCCTTTGGCACACATTGGGGTATTAACAGGACGATGGCGCAAATACATGCCCTTTTATTGATCAGCCCTGATCCATTGACACAGGATGATATAATGGAAGAACTCAATATTAGCCGTGGTAATACAAATATGAATATTCGTGAACTGATCAATTGGGGGTTAGTTGAAAGGGTGATCTTACCTGGCGAAAGAAAAGAATATTTTACCGCTGAAAAAGATATATGGAAAGTAGTAAAGCAGATCGTAAAAGAAAGAAAAAAAAGAGAACTGGAGCCAATGATGCAGTTACTGGATAAATTGGAAGATGTAGAAGGAGATAAAAAAGATAAGAAAGTAAAAACATTTATAGATACCGTAAGTAGTATAAAACGGTTAGGATTGCAGGCGGACAAGACCCTTGATCTAATGATAAAAGCAGAAGAGAATTGGTTTGTAAGCAGCCTGATGAAGATCTTTAAATAAACAGCTGAAACTTCAGCGAACCGGGAGACCGGTTTTTATTTGATATGTTACTTTCATTTTTTTCTGAAAGTTTTAAATATACAATATGTTACTTATCAAAAAAATAGATTGCTACGGCCAATTAATATTAGTAAGCTGTATGTTGTTATCAATACCAATTTTCTATTTTTTGGGATTGGGAATAGGGTTGTTATTATTAGGATGCTGGCAATTAATTAGTGCAATTGGGAATACTCCTGGTTTTATCCATACTGGCTATAGAAAACAGATCCTGTTTTATTGGACATTTTGCATTATCGATCTATCATTAATTGCAGTTTCATTTCTATTTGAAAACGATCTTAGTAAGACCCTTTTAATGATTGTTTTTTGGATATCAATTGGAACTGCCGTATTTATTGCCGGCTACTACCTAAGAATTTATTATCGGTTAATAGATCTTCTCTCCTTAAGAAATGAATTAGATGGGTTAACCAAATCAAAACACTGATCATGAAAAATAAGATCCTTGTTTACGACGATAAATGTCCCTTGTGTACCTGGTACTCCGGGCTTTTTGTGAAATACGGTTTTTTAAATGCAGACGGCCGAAAACCATTTTCAACACTTGATGAAATATTACTTGCCAAAATTGACTTTGACAAAAGCAGGAATGAAATACCATTACTGGATACATCAACAAATAAAGTGGTTTATGGCATCGATGCATTGCTGGAGATCCTCGATCAAAAGATCCTTTTTATAAAAGCAATTGGGGACTTTGCTCCATTAAAATGGGTTCTGAAAAAGATCTATAAGCTCGTTTCATTTAATAGAAAAGTTATTGTGGCAAAAAAATGCGGACCATCCACTATTGATTGCTCTCCTGATTACAATTATTTATATCGATTTATTTTTATGGCTGTTTGCTTATCATTTAATACACTCATGCTCTATCCTTTTCAAAATAATTTGTTCACCAAATTGTCTTACTATCATTTAGATCTTTATGAATTACAGACAGCCCATTTTGCCTTTGTAATTATTAATTGTTCGCTGGCCTTTAGTTTTCCAAAAGCAAAAGGGTATGAATATCTCGGGCAGGTAAATATGCTGGCTTTATCAGTAATTCTTTTACTTACACCATTAATGATCATCCAATTTATTTTTGATTCAGAATTGTTGGTCACTACATGGCTTATTCTTACTGCAGCATTTATTTTTAAAGAATATCTAAGGAGAATGGAGTATGCCGGAGTTCTATCAAACAATAAATGGATCGTGAGCATGAACTTGCTTAGCCTTACTGGTTTTATTTTATTTCTATTTCACTAATCTATACTAACATGAAAAACAAAAAGATAATATTGGCAGGAGGCACTGGATTCATGGGCCAGGAAATGACAAAATACTTTGGTAAAGAAAATGAAATAATGATCCTCACCCGCCAGGTAAATGAAAAAACAAATCGCAATGATTATAATTCTTTATCTATTGAAGATGTAAAAAACATACGTTATGTGAAATGGGATGGGAAAAATTCCGGTGAATGGATAAATGAATTGATTGATGCAGACCTTGTAATAAATCTTGCAGGGAAATCTGTTAATTGCCGGTATAGTCAAAAAAATAAAAATAAAATATTTGATAGTCGCACAGATGCTGTAAAAGCTATTGGCGAAGCTATTAATAAATGCACCAGGCCACCTTCACTTTGGATCAATGCATCATCCGCAACTATTTATCGTCATGCTATGGATAGACCTCAGGACGAATATACCGGTGAATTTCATGATGACTTCTCCGTACAGGTTTGCAAACGCTGGGAAAAAACTTTTTATGATCAACATACTCCACAAACGAGAAAGGTTGCATTAAGAATGGCTATTACATTAGGACCTGGAGGCATTTTAATTCCTTACTTCAATTTATTAAAATTCGGATTAGGTGGTAAGCAAGCAGACGGCAAACAAATGTATAGCTGGGTACATATTGAAGATACCTGCCGGATGATCGAATGGATATATGATCATAAAGAGATCAGCGGCACCTATAACTCCAGTTCTCCAAATCCTGTAACAAATGAACAGTTCATGAGAATATTCAGAAAAGTGACTGGTCATATTATCGGGCTGCCGGCTTATAAATGGATTTTACAAATTGGCGCACCATTAATAGGAACCGAACTCGAGCTCGTTTTAAAAAGTCGTTGGGTACTTCCAACAAGAATTCTGGAAACAGGTTTTCGGTTCAAACATCCTTTTTTAGAAAAAGCGTTATCTGATATTATAAGTAAGGTACCACGCAAACAATATCATCTTTTCTGATATTTGCATTTTATATCTATTAAGGATGAATGAAAGTAAAAAGACACTTGTGCTAGGCGCTTCAGATAATCCCTCCCGCTACAGCTATCTTGCTATTAATAGATTAAGGAGTTATGGACATCCTGTAGTTGCAATAGGTAAAAAAAATGCAATGGTAGCTGATGTTCCAATTGAAAAAGAAAAAAAAGATTGGAACGATGTTGATACAGTCACACTTTATTTAAATCCAACTCACCAACAACAATATTATGAATATATACTTTCACTGAAACCTAAGCGTATTATATTTAATCCCGGCGCTGAAAATGATGAATTAGCAGATCTTGCTATCAAAAATGGAATTACTCCAATAGAAGCCTGCACACTTGTGTTGCTTAGCACAAATCAATATTGAAATTGATCAAAATGAATTAGTACGATAGACCATCCGTACTATTACTTATTAAAAAAACATTCAATATCAGGTAATATATAAAAAATAAACTTTAAGTAGAGCCGTTTATTTAATTGTCACATTTCGTTTAGGTGATTCCGTAACCCTCCTGAATTCTACAACAGCATGCTGTTGTCTGTCTATATCCTATTTAAACAAAAATTGTATCCAATGAAAAACCTGGTAAAAGGCTTTATTTGCCTGTCCCTATTCTTTATTTGCCTTCAATCTAATGCACAAAAGCCGCCGGTTAGGGAACCGGATAAGAATCGTCCCACTCTATTTCAAAATTTACCTAATAAAATCAGTTGCCGGATAAACGATCTTTCTGCCTTATTACAATCGGAAATTGGCAAACCTGTTTCTTTTTCGCTTGTCGATAATCTGAATTTCCAGGGAGTAGTTAGCTCCGTTGCCTCCAAATTTGACAATACATTAAACAGCATTGTTATCAGGTCAACAAATTTTCCCGGCGCTGCTTTAACATTTTCCAGGATCACAAAAGAAGACGGAACCTTTTCTTACGTCGGTCTTATCATCAGCTTCCAGCATGGTGATGCATACGAGATCAATCTGGAAAATGGACAATACTATTTTGTAAAGAAAGGGTTTTATGATCTTGTCAATGAGTAATTTTTTTTCATATGTCTATCCAATTATATCTATGATCTCATCCATAAAATCCGTGTTATGAAAAATTTCTACAAATCCATGTTAATGTTCCTTGCTTTAACTGGTGCCATTATTGCAAAATCACAGGTTACTAATCTTAATAGTTATCCAAGTGCCCCCGATGTGATATTTCTTGATTTTGATGGTCATACTGTATCCGGAACAATGTGGAATGTCAACGGTGCATTTACATGCAATTCATCTGGCCTTAGTGATGCTGCCATTATTGAAATATTTGACCGAGTGGCTGAAGACTATCGTCCATTTAATATTAATGTAACAACCAATGAAGCGAAATATAACTCGGCTCCTTATAATAAAAGGATGCGTGTAGTGATCACTACTTCAAATGAATGGTATGGTTCAGGTGCTGGTGGAGTTGCTTACATAAATTCATTTACATGGGGAACTAACGCTCCTTGCTTTGTTTTTTCTGCATTGCTTGGCTATAATGTAAAGAATGTTGCCGAAGCTGCGTCTCACGAAGCGGGGCATACACTTGGTCTAAGACATCAAAGTTCTTACAATTCAGCATGTGCTCTATTATCTGATTATAACTGGGGGCAAGGAACTGGTGAAATTGGTTGGGCCCCAATCATGGGCGCAGGTTACAATCAAAATATGACTTTATGGAACAGTGGGCCGAACTCACTTGGTTGTGGAGTTATTCAAGATGACCTTTCTGTTATTACCAATGCAACAAATGGATTTGGATACCGTACGGATGATAATACGAATACCTATGCAACAGCTACACCTGTCACCTTTAATAGCAGTGGCCAGGGAATAATCAGCGGCGTGATCGAGAAAACCGATGACAAAGATCTGTTTAAAATTACTTTGCCGAAATTCTCCAGGCTACAGTTGAATGCCATACCATATAATGTTGGTACCGGCAACTCAGGTTCTGATCTTGATCTGCAGGTAGAAGTTTTAGATGGCAGTTACGCTTCTATTGGCACTTATAATCCAGGAAATCTTCTTAGTTCAGTTATCGATAGCTTCGTAAATGCAGGCACCTATTATTTGCGCATAGATGGCAAAGGAAATATTTATGCTCCTGAATATGGTAGTCTTGGCTCTTATTCTTTGCAGGTTACTTATACAGATGCTTCCTTACTAGAGATTCGTCGCCTTGAACTTCGCGGAAGACTTGATGGCGATATGCATACATTAAGCTGGCTGATCGATGCCGACGAACAGGTAAAGAAGCAAGTGATCGAAGTATCAAACAATGGTATAAACTTTACACCACTTGATCAACCAAATAACACTTTACGTAATTATAGCTACCGTCCTCTTGATAACCGTCCTTTTCTTTACCGTATGCATATCACTTTTGATAATTTGAAAGAGTATTATTCAAATGTTATTGCAATACACCAAAGCAAGGTCTTAAAACCACAATTGGTTGGAAATACGATCTCGGGCAATAGCCTTATTGTTAACAGCCCGGCTAATTATCATTACCAGATCATCGATCAAAGTGGAAGAATGCTTTCAAAAGGAGCTGTTGAAAAAGGATACAGCAGCCTTAGCTTAGGAAGCATAAATACGGGTATTTACATCATTCGCTTCACCGATGGAGAACAACAATGGAGTGAAAAATTCATTAAAAGGTAACCCCTTCACAAAACAATAATCCGTATCCTTTTGGGGTCTCGAGGTTTTTCTCTAATTTAGAAAAACCTCTTTTTATATGCGTTGGAGAAAATTCAATGGCGAACCAATAGAGATCCCTATCCTTGAAGCCGTAGAAAATGCAATCAAACGGGAAACGGAAAAAGGTTATCGCCTTAAAGTATGTATCGGCACCGATTCACAGGTAAAAGGAAAAGAAACTGAATTTGCGACAGTAATTGTTTTTCTACGGGAAGGACACGGCGGCTTTATGTTCATTCACAATGAAAAAACAAAACAGCAATTCACAATCAAAGAAAGAATGTTATTGGAAGTAGCTAAGAGTATTGAGATAGCTTATGAACTCTGCAATCTCTTTACTGTTTATGATGTAGATATGGAAGTGCATGCTGACATTAATACAAATCCTCATTTCAAAAGTAATGATGCCCTTAAAGAAGCTATGGGATATATTCTGGGAATGGGTTTCGCATTTAAGGCAAAACCCGAAGCTTTTGCAAGCAGCAGTTGTGCAAATAAAGTTGTGAATTGATCTATCAACAAAGCAAGATCAATCCCCTTTCACTAAAATAATGTCAGAATTTTTGTGTGTGTTTGACGATAAAGACGAAGTGGGCTTTTCAGGAGATGTGGAATGAGTAGAAACATTATAGTTAGAACTTCTTTTCTTTGAGTCTTCGTGAGCAAAAGAAAAAGCTATAATGACCATCACAAATAAAAGACCAGCAATGTTTTTTTCAGATAAGATTTTCCTCATAATTCAATGGCTAAATCCGGTGCAAGATAACAGTTAATTTTCTCAATTCATATAGGTAAAAATCCCTTTTTATACACAGTTTAAACGCTTGTGTTAAGAAGTTTTATGTAATCAAGTATTTCTTTTCTCCCTTCTCCTTTTGTTGCGGAGCTAACAAAATAAACAGGCAACTCGGTCCATGTTCGTGACAATGCAGCCATAAAAGCATTTACATTTCTTACTGTAGCGCCGGGCTTATTCTTATCCGATTTAGTAAAAACAATTGAGAAAGGGATTTGCCATTCCCCTAACTTATTTATAAAGTCAATATCTTTTTTTTGAGGTTCATGCCGGCTGTCAACCAACAAAAAAAGATTTGCCAGGTTTTCTCTTTGACGAATATAATCGTTGATCATTTTCTCCCACCCTCTTCTTTGCTTTTGAGAAACAACTGCAAAACCATAACCGGGAAGATCAACGAGGTACCATTTAGCGTTTTTACTTGAAGATATCTCAAAATGATTGATCATTTGTGTTTTGCCTGGGTTGGCAGAAACCTTTGCCAATTCTCTTTTACCACAAAGCATATTGATAAGTGATGACTTGCCAACATTACTGCGACCTAGAAATGCATATTCAGGCTTATCAGGCTTTGGGCATTTATCTACAGATGGGCTGCTGATGATATATTTCGCTTCTTTGATCTCCATTGAAGTGCAAGATATGGTTATATATTTTTTATAGATAAATTACATATACTTCCAATAATTATAACAAGAATATTATTATCAATAAAGAAACTAATGAATTTATAAATCGCAAAGTAGAGAAGCGACCAAACCCGAAGAATGCGGCCATTCGCTTTGCTCTGGGTAAACTGCGACGCAAATATTCAATTAAGATCAGAACGATGAACGGAACCTCGCAGCAAAAGCTTAATAGAATTACAAAAGCCGGGAACAAAAACTATAAACTACAAACTATAAACTGGTTCTGGCTTACCTTCGCAGCCGCGATGAATTCCCAATTTCCTCATGATGAAATAAAACCTTTTGCTTCCGATAAAGCAAAGAAGCAACAGGTTGAAGAAATGTTTGACGGCATTGCAGCCCGCTACGACCTCATGAACCGCCTGTTTTCCGCCGGTATTGATATGAAATGGCGGAAAAAGACGATCAGCCTTCTCAAAAAACTTGAACCTAAAACAGTATTGGATATGGCTACAGGCACGGCTGACATGGCCGTACTAGCCTGCCGCCTGATGAATCCTGATAAAATAACTGGCCTTGATCTTTCGGCTGAGATGCTGGAACTAGGAAGGAAAAAGGTTGAAAAAGAAGGGCTTGTGAATAAAATTGAATTGGTAAAAGGTGACGGCGAGGCAATAAGTTTTCCTGATAATTCGTTTGATGCGGTGATGGTGGCTTTTGGGGTCAGGAATTTTGAAAACCTTGAAAATGGATTAAGAGAAATGCTCAGGGTATTAAAGCCCGGTGGCAAACTTGTGATACTGGAGTTTTCCAAACCAAATTGGGGATTCAAAAATTTATATAACGTGTACATGGGGATAGTGGCGCCGGAAGTGGCCCGCTGGTTCAGGCAAAATAAAGATGCTTACCGTTACCTGAACAGGTCGTCAAATGCCTTTCCTGACCGTAGTGATTTCACCGCCATTTTAAACCGTGTTGGATTTTCCAATACCGAATGTAAACCGTTAAGCTTTGGAATATGTTGCATATACAGTGGAAGAAAGTTATAAAGCCTGTTATCTTATTCGCATTTGTTTTGCTGATCTGTTCATCTGCGTGGTCGCAGAAGGAACAATATCAACTTGATCATGATGTCAAACCGTATTATTTTGGAATTACAATTGGTGCTAACATTACTCGTTTCCAGATAGAACAACATCCCCGGTTTCTACAATATGACAGTGTATTGGAAATTCTGCCGCTAAACTCACCGGGGTTTCAATTAGGGCTAAATGCAACGGGAAAATTAAGCAACAGGTTTGAAATAAGATTCAACCCAATGTTGATGTTTACTGACCGCAGTGTTACTTACAAGCTAAAATATAAAGACCCGATCGATGGATATGAGCCAACGAAAAAAATTGAATCGGTAATTTTTTCTTTCCCATTTCAATTAAAATTTAATAGTGACCGTATCGGTAACTTCCGTGTCTATATGCTGGGTGGCGCCTTTACTCAACTGGACCTTGCTGCCAATGCCCGTGCAAGACGTGCTGAAGACCTTGTGAAACTGCAGAAATCAGATTATGGAGTGGAACTAGGCATGGGGTTTAATTTTTATTTCCAGAGTTTTATTTTTTCTCCTGAAATAAAATTAAGCAATGGTCTTCGCAATGTTCATAGCCGCGACGAAAACTTGAAATACTCAAATGTGATCGATCGAATTAATTCAAGAATGATCGTAATAGCGATCCATTTGGAAGGATAGAAGCTCAGCGCTAATTCTGTCTTCCTCCATCAACAAAAATTCTTTTCAGGTCTTTATCGTTATTAATTATTTTGTAAAAATCTTCAACATAGCTCACACATTTCGATTTTTCTTTTGAACTTAAGTACTCGTTGTCTTTTATCATTCCAATTATCTTTTCCTTTTTATCATTGTATAGCTTAACGGCAATTTTCAATTCTTCCATTGTTCTTGGAAAACCACGGTTCAGTCTTTCTCTTACGCTGCTGATCTGCTCCTGTAATTGTTCATCGATAGTTGCATAAGGAGGATCTACAAATCCGCAAATATCAAAATCATAAGCTATTGCATAAGGCCTTGCGGATTTATCGTCCTTCGCACCGATAAGTTTTATATTGTGGTAACTCGGTACGGACCAGTCTGTATTTGCGATCAGGTATTCAAATAAAGTAACGATCGTCATTTGATCCCTGTTGGT